>JABAOC010002052.1_pt3 | contig 15278 bp, 16 predicted proteins | sample 7062161 | NCBI WGS metagenome assembly JABAOC01 (sample SAMN14538625, study PRJNA623070) | marine sediment metagenome | biome: marine biome [ENVO:00000428]; feature: marine pelagic biome [ENVO:01000023]; material: deep marine sediment [ENVO:00002113] | place: India: Gulf of Khambhat ... | reverse complement strand
GTCATTCTAGTTCAGTTGGGGTGGCCAACACCAAACGTTCTGTCAAATCTTGGGATTCCGCTCTTGATTGTTGCGCTTTCTGCGGTGACTTACAGGCTTTTCCAAGTTCTGTCAAGAAAGAAGAGGTCTTTTCGACTATTCGGAAGAAGTCTCCTTCATCTGGCGATAGTGGTAATTTTGATTGGGGTTTTCGCTAGCTCCGCTGCTAAACAAGTAAGCGGGGAGATATTGACGACTCCCAACACGACCATATCCGCATTAGGCTTGGATATAAGCCTGAGGGACTTCACCATTTATAATGGCACTGGGAATGTTCATTCCATGAGTTGGCAACGATGTGTTCCCGAATATTCAGCGTTAAAGCTGGACATTGTGATTCAGGAGGGAGGAATCACTCATCAAACTGCCCTTTGGATCCGTTACTACACCCTTTACGGCATTGTGTCCCCGCCGTCGATAATTACCACTTGGACCGGAGACATCTACATTCGTATGCTTCACACAGAATCAATGTCAGATTCGCTGATACAAGCTCTTGCAAACAACCAGGTTTTGCCTGAGGACTTGTACGTTACCGTAGAGAAAAGCCCCATGATTTATCTGGTTTGGACAGGCGTCGCTATAATGAGCGTTGGAATCACGATGGCTTTAATCACAGAACTCGTGAAATATGCCCCGAAAGAAACGCAGGGTGACTGAAGATCGTCATTCTTTTCCTGTTTGGATGTGGCTCTGCTAGGGGCAAGATACGTCTATTCATGCGAAGAAAACGGTCTTTTTTATCATAAGTAAGATTTATATATCAAACGCATGGATAGACATAAAGTCTAGGTAGGAAGGGAAGGGAATGGCAAGATCCAAGCATTTTCCTTTAATACTGTTTTTGTTCATAGTCATTGTCGGTATTTCGCTCTCACTTCCAAAGAATCTGCCCACCGCACGTAGCTCCAACGGCCCAACATACGTTGGTGCAGAGACATGCGCTTCGTGTCACCCTGACGCTTATGATGGTTGGAACGAGACAAGCCACGCCCATGCGGTTATGCTCATCCAGAACGCATCAGGCAACTTCTACAGCGTTGGAGCAGTAGACAATCTGGCAGGGACGCCCAGTCGAGTGTACAATGAAACGAGGTTTAGAGGTTCATGCCGCGATTGTCATGTCACTGGGGGAAACAATTTTGATCCGTTGGGGGAAATCAATCAGTCGTGGCCGGAGAGGACTACTGATCCAGCGAAGTTCCTGAACATTCAGTGTGAGGTATGTCACGGAGCGGGTGTGGAAGAGCCTTGGGGTGAAGCATCAATGATTGTCGACTACTCCGCAGCGCTTTGTGAACTCTGCCATCAAATCGGATCTTCTCACGACAATTCACACTGGCAAAGTGCTCACGCTCAAAGTATAACTGATCTTCTGGCCTCCGATCACGCCGCGGATAGGTGCTTGAGCTGCATGTCAACTCAAGGTGCCTTGGGACAGGATGTTTCCTTAGACACTCCTGACCTTGCGAGTGTCTCGTGTGCTGTGTGTCATGATCCGCACAGTCATACGTACGAAGCTCAACTGAGATACGAAAATTCAACTGAGCTGTGTGGTCAGTGTCACTCTCAAGCTGAGCTTTTTGAAGACAGCGCACACTCAAAGGCAGGGTTGGAATGTGCAAGCTGTCACGGTCAAGGTTCCCATTTTGCCCATGGTCATGAGAGCGCTACCATTAATCACACGTGGGGAGTGTATGGAATGTATTATCCCTACAACCAAACCGAAGCAGAAGAACCCATAGTATGCTCGACCTGTCACACACAATCTTGGGCTACCTCTCAACTTGGAGTGATACAAGATTTGACGACCGGGCTTGTAACCAATGTCACTGAAACCATCGACGATGCCAAGGCTGCCATCACGATTGCTAATCAAACAAGCGGAGTGGATCAAACTGAGATTGACGAGGCGGAAGCAATGGTTGAAGCAGCGGAGGACTACCTTCACGATGTGGAAAGGGATGGTAGCGAAGGGTTCCATGATTCGGAGCAAACTTTCGCAATTCTAAGCACTGCAGCACATCTAGCAAGTGACGCAGAATCCAAGGCGCTGCAGGCCAGAAGCGATGCTTTGGCTAGCGAGACAACATCTCTTGAAGCCCAAGTTTCAAGTCTTGAAGCCCAAGTCACATCTCTAGAAGACCAGACAACCACACTTCAATCGGACATCGAAACCCTAGAGGCAAAGATCGATGATTTAGAATCAGCTTCGACAACTGTTCCATATCTGTACGGCGGAATAGGCATAGCCTTAGGCTTTGCAGTTGGAGCTGCAATAGTATTCTTTGTGCGACGAGGAAAACCGTAAAGGTTTCATACTCTTCACCTTAATATTCTTCACTGGCAGACATGGTGAGAAGTCAAATTGATGACTTGGAAAGGACTAACGACTCTTGGAATCCTGTTGGCGGCTAGTCTTGCCCTAATCCTATCAACTCCAACATATGGGCGACCTGGATTCGGAGACGATTGTTTATCTTGCCACTCAGAAGGTGGAATCACATTGACATCAAATGTTACGGACAATGTAGAAGTTCAAACTTCAAGTTCGTTTGGCGTAGCGATTCAGGCCGAAGGCGACACGCAGGAACTCACGATAACATGGTCCGCGTCTGCTGACAACCCATCCTTTGCTTTCATACCCTCTACAGTTGTTGACAACGACCCCAATGACGATGACCCAGCGGAAAACAGCGTGGAGGAAATATTCAAGGTCACAGCTCCCACAGCTCCAGGAGAATACTCGATACAAGTTTTCGCCGCAGGCAGCGGAAAAAAAGGCGCAGCGCTCCCGCTCCAAGTGAACGTCATTTCCGAAGGTCCGTCTCCGGAAAATCTGCCGCCCAGGGCCTACTTTCTTCACACCAGACGCGGTATGACACTAGAATTTGAAGATCGGTCTTGGGACCCTGATGGAAGCATTGTTTCTTGGCTTTGGAGCTTTGGAGATGACGCAAGCTCAACGGACCCAAGTCCCACTCATGTGTACACAGAATCTGGTACGTACACGGTAACTTTGACTGTTACTGACAATGAAGGAAAGAGCGCAACGCAGTCTCGCGCATTTACATTCCCATCAAAGAATGAACGCCTCATGCTTTGGACAGCCCAGATGGTAATAGGCTCTCTCATTATTGTTTTCACTTCATTTTTCGCGGTCGGAATTGCAGCTACACGCTTCAAGAGAGGTGGAAGGAATGGTTGAACTTTCCGCGCTACATTCGCTTACAATCGAGATGCATGGCGGAATGCTTACTCTCGCAGCGATCTCTATCCTTGCCATTGTTCTAGCCAGAATTCACCAACGACTGCGGAGAACCAGCGGATGGTACGCCGGATTCAAGGTGTTTGACTCCTGGGCTGAAAGACTCCTGCAATACGCAGAGCCAACTGCGTACGTTGCGGCCATTGGTGGAGTCATCGGTCTTATAGTATCGTCGTTTATTGGTTTCTACGCTTGGCCATATGACGCACTTATGAACTCTCCTCTGGGACTGACCAAGGTTTTGTTTTCAATCTTTTCCACCGAGCTTTGGGCTATCTTCGTCGCCGTCAGATCCTGGTACGGAGAAAAATTGTGGCAAAATCGTCCACTGTCGGCGGTTTTCGCTTCTATAGGAATTGCTGGATTTTTCTTCATGGTTCTGACAGGAAGCTTTGGAGGACACATGGCGACGAAGGGAAGCGTACTCGATCCCATCTACCAGCTACTTGGGACAGACCCGGAAGCGTTTTGGATTATCGGCCTTGATGTGCTGCCAATCTTAATCGGTGTTGCGTTTGTTGAGATTGTCGTATTCTTCAGTCTCTTCTTGCGGATTCGAACGGCAGCCGCGCGTAGGCAAACAGATCTAGCCAAGTCATGAGCGGCAGTAGTCACGTGGTATTCGGAAGATGGTGGAAAGATTTGACGGGAATTTTGGGTACGCGAGCCTCCTTGTCTTCAGATCTGAGCTTGCTTCTGCAAATAGTCACAACCTTGCTTATCACAATCGGATTTTTCTATGAAAGAAGGAGAGGAAAGCACTGCGTGGTGATGGGGGCCGCTGTGACAACGAATATTATTTTCGTGCTCGCCTACATGGTGACTAGGCTCCTCAGAGAACAGGTTCCAGATCCTCCTCCACAATTCGCTGCTCTCTATGATGGCGTTGTTGTTCCTCATGGTGTTCTTTCAATCGTGGTACTCGTGTTAGCAGTTTCTCAAGCGGTTCTTGCATACCGATGGCGGACAAAACAGAATGAGATTATTGTACTGGGAAGAAGAAAGCACCTACACAGAAGATTGGGGCTTGCGAGCCTCATTCTATGGTACATCAGCATGCTAAGCGGTTTGACAATTTATGCAGTATTATACATCATGTAAATGAGACGTCACGTCACAAAATTGATGTGCGCACATGATTATCCGTGAACCGTTTCATGCCCAAATCCCAGAACACGGTATGCGCACGTGCAAAACGGTGAGCAGATCTAAAATGAACTCAACTTTCACTTGGAGGAAGAACGCCACTCGCATTTGTGTTCACAGTAAGGATCGCCTTGCGCTTTGCACGTCAACCGAGCGATTCTTACTTTCCCATGCATACCCTTTTCTATTCCTTCATGAAAAGCCTCGTGAAGGATGTCACACATTGTTTCCGGCATTTTAAGAGCAAGTTCAAAGTATAAGCAGTTGTGTACACGGTAAACAATCTGATTCGTATCTGTCTTTACAATATCTGGTATCGCTCCAGCTTCCTCGAGATACTCCTTGATGAAGAAGTCTCTGAAAGCTTCATAGGATAGTTCATCCAAGTCATGTTTAGATTTGATTTCAGCTATCACGTTTTCACCCATGCTCTTTCCAACCTTTCGCAAGAGGGCGCTTGCCTTCTTTGACCCCGCGATAAGTTGAAGGGTTCTTATCATGAAGTTGGATAGTGTCAGATAGCGGCGTTTTGGGTAGCCGACTATCGCGGGCTCTTTGGAAATTTGGTAGTAAACCTTCGGTCTTCCCACAGTTCCTTTCCTTTTTTCAGAGCTTTCAATGAATCCGGCATCTTCCAGCGCTCGCAAATGATGTCTCACAGTAATCGGTTGCAATTTCATTAACTCGGCTATTTCCTCAACGCTGAGAGGTTTTTTATGTAGAAACCTTAGGATCTCAAGTCTTGACGTGCTGGACAACGCCTCGTAGGCTTTCTTCTCACTCAGGATATCCACTTGCCCCTTCTGTTAGGAGTCTATCAAAAGTTGTACACATATATATTTATTATTCTTATCCAAATTTTGAACTATAGTAAGCTTTTCTGTGCACATGAAAAGTTGGTCTTATGGTTTACTCAGGATTTCGTCTTTTATTTCGATATTCAGGTTGGCTGCAGCGATCTTGCCATCTGTATNNNTATTTTCTTTGTGCAGTACTCGAGAGAGCCCATTGTTTTCAGTTTCTGCAAAATCCTATCGAGGGCGATCTTCTTGTCGCCCCGGTCTTTCTTAGCCAAAACTCGTAGGTCTTCCAGCAACGCTTCTCTTTCGCCTGCTTCAGTAGATTTGTATAGATGAATTAACGGAAGGCTAATCCGACGTTTCCTGAGGTCTTTGGGAATACCGTCTTCGACTGATGTTATATCAGAAAGATCATCACTCAGTTGATAGGCCATTCCGAAGTGTTGTCCGAAATCTGCGAGGTATTTGATTTCACGATCCGAACCACCTCCGGCTATGGCGCCACACCAAGTTGCAGCTTGGAAGAGAGAGGCCGACTTGTTTCCGATTTTCTCGAAGTATTCGTGTTCGGACATCTCAGTAGATGCTGCTGTTACATCGATGTATTCGCCATCGCAGAGGGCAAGACCTGCTTGCGATACGATTTTCAGTACTACACTTCCATAGTCAGCTATCAAGTTGATTGCAAGAGTTATCAGAGCATCTCCAACCAATATTGCGTCATTTATCGACCACTTTTCGTGCACAGCTGGCAAGTCCCGCCGGAATTTGTCTTGATCGAGTATATCATCATGCACGAGAGTTGCGGTGTGCAACAATTCAATACCTAGTGCCAGTGACATTACGTCTTCTTGATTTCCGCCCACGCTTTGGGCACTCAGTACAACCATTAAAGGCCTTAGTCTTTTTCCGTGTGATAGCAAGGCATAATTTATCTTTTCTTGAAGATTCAGATTCCCAAATCGTGAAATAAGGTTTGAAAGTTCAGTTTCCACCGTTTGTCTTGTCATGTCCAGATACGATTTGAACGGTTTTCTGTCAAGCATCACATGAGTTCCAGTCATGGACACGTCAATATCCTTCGCAGGTGGGCAAGTGTAGAACAAATCAAACTCCTATAAAAATCTTTTATATATTTGATAAGAATGATATGATTCCTTCCTGGCTTCTCATCTCAGAAAATCCCACGCTTTCGGATAGAAACTGGATCAATCATCGATGATCTCAATCATCGGCTGTCCACAGCACTCCGGATACGTCGCTTTACATAAGGACTGAGGTGCGCAACAAAGTTTCGCGTCTCCCTTGGTTGTTCGACCGCACTTTTTGCACTTAAACGTTGACATATCTGTTCAGCGGTCTCGCTCCCAGTTTGACGCAAACACACAGTCAACATGCAGCTCTATATTCGGCCAGCATTCTATGGCTCCGATGGTTGCTCTACAATCCGCGTGCGCGGTGTTTCTTTCGTTTTGCTCGGACAAATCTTTTTGCATCGCTGAGAATTGTTTCAAAAGATAACGCTTGTTAGCTGTCTTTTGATATTGTCTTAGCTGCTACCAGTGTCACGGTGTCCGTTATTCCCGGAGTTTTTCTCACCACATTGAATAGGAAATCGTCTAGTTCCTCCATGGTCTCAAACAGGGTTTCAAGGCACAGATCATACGTTCCATACGTGAGGCTTGCTTTTCTTACTTGAGCAGTGTCTCTGAAAGTATCAAGGACCTCGAGTTCGTCTCCTGTTCCAACCTTTCCCAAAATATAGACCGAGATCATCTACCGATCACTTCACGAGCTTCGTAACCTCAAGTGGTGAACATTCGTGATATTCAACGTTATCTCGTTCGCAGAGCTCGATGATTTTCGAATACATCTTCAAATCTAGGTCTTCTATAGGTTGCCTTTCCGGTCCTTGTATTTCAACGAACACTCCTATTGGAAAGTATCCGCAACAGGCGACAGCATCCTTATAGACATTTATGGAGTAGTCTTCAGGGATCTTTTCCTCTTCCAAGAAAATCTTCATCTCCGCAACGAACCTATTGAGGTCGTCATTCTTCATGTTTACTATGTGACATTCCCTATGGCTAATCAAAGCCATTGTCTCAAACACTCCTTATCTTGTATACAGTAACCCCCAGTATATATCTTTATACGTTTCATAAAAATGAAAAAATTCTGGGTCAGCGATCAATCGGCGCGCGCTAGCAAGATTGTCCGTCAAGATCTTACAGTGAAATGTGAGGGAGATTTGGTTTGTGAAGACGACTGTGCATAGGTGGTCGCTATACAGGAGCCTTCAACCCTGAGGGGCGTACGCCAAACCTCCCTACTGCGTGTGTAGCCGTTCTTTTTTATATATCTTGTGATACAAATAGTATTTTTCGTCAGCAGTCGTTCCTCAGTTGGCGGGCAAGTCGTGACACTCGCCTCGCTTCTCTTTCAGTGAAAACCCGCTTTCCACGCTCTCTCTTTCTCTCAGCCATTCTTTCAACTCTGTCAATAGTTCCTTTTTGCTGGATTTCTTCAAGATAACCGTGGTTGATTGCCTGGTTTATCAACCTCTGAGCGGCACGATTACGCACTACTGCAGTAGTGTAGCCATCGGGGGAGCCTAGTCCACCAACCGAAATATCTGCGGCATAGTTTGAGAAATCTGTGCATGCAAGGCACGGGGAACGAACAATAGGATCAAGATCCTCCAAATCGACGTGTACTGTTCTTCCGTCTTTCAACCTCGCGATGAAATCTTCTTTCAGGTTAATCTTCTCAATCAGATTCAGACTTGCCCCGAGTTTGTCCTCGAGGTACTTTCTTTTCTCATCAACCATAAGAAAATTCTCGAAGCAGAAAAGACCTATGGTAAAGCACACTAAGTGGCTCGGAACAATACGAAGCAGTTGCATCTTTCGTATGGTCAGTATTTGGCAAGGGGTTCCAACGACGGCCAGTTTTGTCAAGTCCGACAGATCTGGTCCCTTCAGGGCGCCGAAGATTCGAGTGTAGGTGGTCAGATCTCCCAAGTCTCTCACGCTTCTTGATTGTCCGAGGCTTGATCCAGCACATTGAAGCAAATGCTCGAATTTCGTTGCGATCATAGGTTTGTTGTTCCATAACCCCTCCTTGCTTGAGAGAACCGCACCATCAATTCTTTTTGTGTCAAGTAGAAACTTTAGTAGACTTGTCACCACGCCGCCATCACAGCAAACACGAGCGATTTCCTCATCTGTCGTCCGAAGACTTCGAACATCAACATAGGAACCTATAGGTTCCTTGAACTGAAACTTTGTCTCTAAGGCTTTGTCCAGATCTGGGGTCCGCGGGCAGATGAGATAGCAGATTCCATCTTCAAGGCAGTTCTTCTTGTCAAAATACACAGGTTTGCCCTTCTTGATCGTCAGCACGTTCAGCTCGTTGGCAGTACAAAAACTGACGCACCCATAACATGCCGCACAGATTCCAGGCTCGACAACTTCCTTATTCAAAGTTCGAAACGACAGTCGCTCTGCAGACATCTAGACCACCGTCTTCAAATGCTGAGGGAGGATTTCTTCAGGGGAGACACAATTTCTGTGAAGTCCTAGTTTTTCAGGCTCTATCCCGAATGCTAAGCCAATGAGTTGGGTGAAGTGAAGTACGGGAAGACCTATATCCAGTTTGAATTTCGACTCTACATCTTTCTGTTTTGCATCGAGGTTAAAGTGGCATAGAGGACACGCAGTTATTATGCAATTGGCTCCCGCATTCTTTGCATTGAGCAGTATGGTCCGGGATAGTTCCAGCATTAGATCTTCTTTGGTTACGCCGAAGTGAGCTCCGCAGCATCTTTTCCTACCGTAGTAATCAACATTGGAAGCTCCGAGGGCTTCGACGAGTTGTTCCATACGTGTGGGGTGCTCTGGGTCATCAAAGTTGGCTAGGTCTGGTGGTCTTAGCAAGAAGCAACCATAATAGGAGGCGACGTTCACTTTGCTCAGTGGAATCTTGACCTTCTTCCGTATCTCTTCAAGCCCGACATCTGAAAGGATCACTTCAAGAAAGTGCCGTACTTTCACATTGCCGCTATAGTTGAGTTGAGCCTTGGCCAGTGTTTCCTCTACGCGAGTTTTCAGTTTCGCATCTTCGCGAAGCAGCTTGTTTGTTCGAGACAACGTGTAGTAGCAAGCGCTGCACAACGTCACGACATCCATTTCCATCTTTTCTGCCAAAGAAAGATTTCTTGCGTCTAGAGCTATGGAAGAGAGAGGCTTGTATGAATGAATTGCATCTATAGCTCCGCAGCAGTTCCAATCCGAGATCTCTGCCAGCTCAATGTTCAATACCTTGCTTATCGCCAGGCACGAGTCTTCGTACTCCTTCGATGATGAATGCACTGCACATCCTGGGTAGAAAGCGTATTTCATCGTGATGCCTCCTCGCTGGTTCTTTCGATTATCTCGCGAAGACTAGCGCTTTGCTCGATTCGCTGAGGCCGCAGTTGTAGTTTTCCTTTTCTCCAAAGTCTCAATCCGAAAGCAACGTTGTGGAGAAGTTTCGCAACATTCCGCTTGTCGATGATGCTAGTCAGAAGCGAAGGTTCATGGAGTCTTCCATACTTGCGGATGATTTCGAAGAAGGATCTGTGGAACTTTGCTTCCACAGTGTTCTCGTCTTCGAACTTCTCTTGCAGTGACAGAGTTCTCAAGGACATCATAAGGGTTGTAATGTCCACAGTTCTGGGACAACGACTCGCGCAAGTGTAACACATGGAACAGGTCCAGATCGCCGAGCTGGACAGTACTTCTTCGCGCATGCCCAAGTGAATCATCTTTATGATTTGCGTGGGAGAGTAGTCCATGGAATATCTTGTTGGACAGGAGCCGGCGCAAAGGCCACATTGTATGCAGTTGAGTATCTCTTCTCCGCCGTGCAACTTCTCGACTTCTTTGACGAAGGACCGTCTGGTTTCTGCGGAAGTTAGAGATGCCACGAGTCTCATTTTTCTCATCTCCTTGCTTCTTTCATCTTGCGTATTGTGTTGGATGTTGTTCACCTGCGAGGTATTTCTTGAGTTCTTCACGTTTCTCAGCAGTTACAGGACCAATTCTTGAAATTCGGTCAAGAAACGATTCGAAGAGTTGTACGATTTTTTCGTACTGAGGAAGCGTGGTGGTGGTTGACTGGAGTCTAAGAGATTTGACGCCAAATTGTCCTAGCTTTTTTTTCAGCTGGATTACATGTTCTCTTAGTTTGTCTGCTTCTAGAAGGCTATCATCTCCTTCAATGAAGAGTATGCCATCAGCACCTGCCGCGAAGGCATGCAACAGGTGTTTTATGCCTAGTCGACCGACACTTGGCACCCCAACGATTCGTACTTCAGGAGGATAGCCTCGTCTGTTCTGTCCCCCCAAATCAGCCGAGCCATAAGCAGTCATCTTCTCAAGAAAAGCGATTATCTTTGGTGATGTCTCACCTTCTTCGCTGATTGCCTGAATTTGCGCAATTAGTTGTGATTCGGTGCAGTTTTTCAGATCGATGGCTTCTTGCGGACACAGAGGGATGCAGATGCCGCAGCCTACGCAGGAGATCGGATCTATTGTGACTTTATTCTTCTCCTTCTTGATGGCATGAGTCGGACAGCTTTCAATGCAGATCTCACAAAGGTTACACTTGCCAGCGACCAAGTCCGCCACTTCCGGAGAAACAGAGATCTTTCCTTTGCCAAGCAGTGTTGCAACCTTTGAGGCCGTTGCCATGGATTCCATAGTCGTTTCTCGAATGTCCTTCGGTCCTTGAGCGCATCCTGCGATGTAGATTCCTTCTCTCTTAGTTTCTACACCTCTAAGTTTATGATGGACTTCCAAGAAGAAGTCGTCAGGTCCCAAGTCGATTCCTAGCATTTCAGCCAACTTCTTGGAGCCTGTGTTGGGAATGAGAGCGGGACTGAGTACAACTAAGTCGAAGGGCTCTTCGATCTGTCTTCCTAGAATTGTGTCTTCTGCTTTCACGATAACTGTGTCACCATTTGGAATGACTTCGGCAGCTCGTCCGCGGATGAAAGTCGTCAGGTGTTCTCTAGCTTTGGCATAGAATTCCTCGTAGCCTTTGCCATGTGCCCTCATGTCTGTATAGAAGATCCATGGTTCGGCGCCTGGCACTGCCTTGTCCAGCAGCAAGGCGTGTTTGACGGCGTTCATGCAACCGATTTTGCAGCAGTATCCCACGCCATTCTGAGCGGTTGATCGGCTCCCTACGCAGAGGATGAACGCCACCTTTTTTGGAACTTCCCCATTGGATGGTCTGCGAAGTCCCTGCAACATGAGTCTTTCAAACTGTAAGCTTGTTATAATGTCAGGGTGGAACCCAAAGCTGTATTGACCAAAGAGCTGCGGTTCGATCAGGTCATAACCTGTGGTCACGATGATTGCCCCGACTTTCAGATCTATGATTTCTTCGGACTGCTCGAAGTCTATTGCTTCGCCTTTGCAGAATCTCTCGCAGATGCGACAGACTCCTCGGGTAAAATAGAGACAGAAATCTTTGTCGATTGCATAAGCGTTCGGAATCGCTTGCTTGAAAGGTATGTCGATTGCCTTCTCTTGGACTAGGTTCTCTTCAAACTTGCTCGGCTTCTTGACGGGGCATTTCTTGGCGCACTCGCCGCACGCTGTACATTTCTCGAGGTCAACGTACCTTGGCTTGACTCTGACCTTCACCTGGTAGTTTCCGGGAGATCCTTCGACCGCAATTGGTTCAGCATTCGTAATCAATTTGATGTTTGGATGTTGCGATACTGCCACCATTTTGGGCGTTGAGATGCAGGCTGAACAGTCAAATGTGGGAAAGGTTTTGCTAAGCTGAACCATGTGACCTCCTACACTCACATTTCTCTCAACCACGTACACCTGATACCCTTTGTCCGCTAACTCGAGAGCAGAATAGATTCCTGCAATGCCGCCTCCAATTACCAGGATGCTTTCGGTCACCTTCAAGCTTTTGGAAGTTAAAGGACTTAGAAATCGCGCTCGGCCAACAGCGCCACGGAGAAGAGCGTTGGCTTTGCCGGTTGCCTTCTTTTTGTTGTCGTGAACCCAACTACAGTGTTCGCGTATGTTGACCATTTCCATGAGGTAGGGATTGAGCCCCGCAGAAGCGACTGCTTGTCTAAAGGTGTCCAGATGCATTCTCGGAGAGCAAGAAGCCACGACTATTCGGTTCAACTTTTGATCTTCAATTGCCTTTTTGATCATTTCCTGGCCAGGGTTGCTACACATATACTCGAAGGTGTCGGCTACTTCCACATGCTCCAGAGAGCCAGTGGCTTCCATGACTTGGGTAACGTCGATTGTATCGCTTATGTTGCCTCCACAGTGGCAAATGAACACTCCAATTCGAGGTTTCTCTGACATTTTCTACGATATGCCTCCTCAAGACTTACGTGTGACTCAACACGAAATATGACATGTGTCATACTTAAGTCTTATCCGAACGAACATGATCGTTCAAGAAGCTAGGCAACACGTCGCCGTTTAAAAATGTTACCTTAATTATCATTATTATGATAGAAAAGACCTTTAATCAGGCAAGTCCAATCATTTGGAAACGAAAAGAGCCGCAAAATATGAAGCGATCCAAGAGCACAATTTGCGTTGTTGAAGTAGGTCAGCTTGACGGGGAAGGTGATTTCTCGTGTCCAATATGTGGCATTACAATCTCCCCTAATTACGTAACCAAAAGCCCGCGCGTGTACAAGATTGTTGATCGCAAGTTTCGAGGTCAAAGCTTGGACAAACTAGTTGTCCGTTGCAACAATTGCGGGAGTAAGATACAACTTGTAGGGTTTCTGCGATTCACACAAGCATGTTCCTGCGTTGTGACAAAAGCGGTGCTTTTTTGGATCTGCGCGCACAAGATTCTGCCGAAGAACTAGGTTTTTACAGGTAGCCTCGAAGACGTAGCTGTTCAGGTCGGGGTGGCGCGGGATCCACAAGCTACCTGCGTGTGGTTCACAACTCTTGCATTGGCTCTTTCTTGGTGTGCAGATCGACTGCACAATTCCTTGATAGTACATCCTTTCGCGGGCTCAGAAAATCAAGGGTTCAACAACTAGAGAAAACCTAAGCCCTTCTCGGCAGCAATGCTTCCAGTTCTACTGAGCTCGAGTTCGCCTTGCGCAGTGACTTCAAGACATCGAGCCCGCATTGCTCAAGTTCTTGGCCATCAGAGTTCTTCATGTTCGTGTTGTCTCAACCATTTGGCGACTTGGCGTAGAAACGAGTTTGGTGTGACATCTATCACCGGCACGTCCATCGTGCCGACTCGGATTACGGGTTTGTATTCTGGCATCGACGCATACATCACATCTGACCAGTATGTTCGTCCTTGAAGGAAGTCATTCGTCAGACTTTCCGTTACTGGTGGGACATCCGTATAGGAGAATGCAAGGCCTTCAGCCCATTTCAGCACAGTCATATTGCCGGTTCCGATGAGCACGGCAATGGTTTTGGCCAGATCATTGAGAGATGGGTAACGAGTACACTCTAGAATTACCAGTTTTGTCGGACAACGACATACGATCTCAACCATGAATGCAACTCCACTCCAAGTCACCGACTAGTAGCTTTAGTTGTAAGTTGCTCTAGTAAATCTTTCTCCACTGTGTAGATTTCCCTCTTCAAACTGGGCACAAGTCTGTCTCCAATGCGCGGGCACTAGTTGTCTTTTGCAAACCATTGTTCCAAGTCTGTCTGGTTCAGGCTCGTAAAGAACTGTTTCATTCTTCGAATGACGGTTTCTACCCGCTGTGGAGAGAAGTTTCGCTGATCGCAGAGAAAATCCGTGAGCTTCTCTTCGTTCAGGTTTTGATAATCTAAGGTATAGTTGCTGGTCACGGCGGGATGCAGAAAGATCTCTCTTATCTGCTCGAAATCTTGACCTTCAATCTTAGCCTTTACGCTGTTTGGCATGTTTTCGATCTTGCCATATTTTTTCAGCAAGTTCACCGCTGTTTTTGGACCTATGCCGTGTGCGCCCTTGTTGAAATCCGTTCCTATGAGAATAGCTATGTCGATCAGTTGTTCACGGGTGACTTCGTGATGAGCAAGAAATCCGCTCAGATCAATGAGTTCAGGTTTCAAGGGTCGGGCAATTCCCTTGCTGGGGAGGAACTCTTTTCCTGAGATTGTCAGATATCTCACAAGCCTAGGCGCACCAAAAAGCAGGGAATCATAGTCTCGGCTGCTTGCTGCCCACACGTCTCCTTCCGAGGCCATAAAAGCAGCTTGAGCTTCCGCCTCACTTGGTGCCTGGACAAAAGGAATACCTAGCAACTTCAGAAGTCTCTTGGCATCTTCCGTCATGGATCTTGTCAGACGACTTGCCATAACTGCCTTTGCGAAAGCTCTAGTTTTATCTCCCATTTTGAGAGCGACTTCCCATTCTCTTGCGGCTTTTTCTCGGAGTCTTCGTCGTTTCACGATTTCTCGATGCTTGAGATCAGGCGGAGCGCCATCGAAAACGAAAACCAGGCGCATGTTGAAATCGCTGATGAGGCGAGTGGATCTGAACGCCAGTCCAGCTAAATGCGAGGTAACATTGCCGTTGGAATCTTGAAGGGGCGTTCCATCAGACATGCGGATGAGAGCCAAAAATTGGTAGAGTTCGTTGCTGGCATCCACTGCGAAGCTTTTCCCTCCAAGATTCCGAAGACGAAGAATCTTCTTGATCATAATCGGTGTAAGGTTGACACCCAAACTGCCGACCTACATCTAACCAATATGTAAGTCTGCAATAATCCTTTTCCAGTCAGCGAAGAAATTTTGGTCTCAACTGGTGAGAAAGCTGCTGTTGGATCTTTTCTCCATGGAGACCAGGCTGTCGCCGATGTCTGTGACTTTGAAACCGAATCCTTGGAAGAATGCAATGTTGCTGAAGCCAGTGCAAAGAGTTACTCGTTTGGTCTGTGCTTCTCTGAGGACTGTGTTCATGATGAGTTTTCCATAGCCTTTTCCTCGGAATTGTGGCTTTACAAAGATGCCATGCAACCG
>JABAOC010002772.1_pt1 | contig 15279 bp, 15 predicted proteins | sample 7062161 | NCBI WGS metagenome assembly JABAOC01 (sample SAMN14538625, study PRJNA623070) | marine sediment metagenome | biome: marine biome [ENVO:00000428]; feature: marine pelagic biome [ENVO:01000023]; material: deep marine sediment [ENVO:00002113] | place: India: Gulf of Khambhat ... | reverse complement strand
TTTATTTGGGCAATTGTAATTGTTCTTGTTGTAGGTGCAGGTCTTTGGACTTATGTCTATGTAACAGGGGTAGATTTGGAAAGCGCACCTTTTATCAGTGGCCCTATTTCTCAAAAAGGAACAATTGATGTTAGTTCAGAACCTCAAGGCGCCAAAATCTACTTAGATGACCAAGACACAGGAAAACAAACCAATGATACTCTAAAAGTAAAAAAAGGAACCCACACAATTAAATTAACCAAAGAAGGCTATGCAGATTATATAGAAGAAGTGGAAGTTAAAAGAGGAAAAACCGTTGAAGTCTCTGCTACTTTGGAGAAAGGAGAAGGAGTAGCAACCCCAGCTGACGAAACCGCGGATTGGAAGACTTATACGAATGAGGAGTATGGGTATTCTATTAAATATCTAAATAACTATACTTACCGTAGAGGTACTATAAGTGAAGACGATAAACTTAACACTTTATCAATTATACACTTTTATGATGAAAAATATGAATATTCTGAGACTGAATATGGATATCCAACATTTTATGTTGCAGTTTATAATAATCCAAATAACCTAGAGGTTTCACAATGGTGGACAAGTTTATTCGAAAGAGAAAAAAATTCATTAACCTCTCAGGAATTTATAACTGTAGCAGGAGAGAAAGCATGGAAAGTGTTTGATCAACTTGGAATGGTAGAACATCATGATATTTATATTCCTCATAAGGGAAGAATATATACAATATCAGAATTTATGGACGAGAATAATTTTGAAAAAGCATATCTAACTTTCAGATTTACAAAATAAATCAAATCCTTTCTACTTTTAAATTCACTGACTAGACATAAAGGTACACTAATAAACACTAATAATCCACTAATAGCACACGAATAAATCACGAATCTTCGGGATTAGGGACGATCCCGACTACAGATCTATAACTGTTAGAGACCCGTCCTATAACATTTTTACTTAATTAACTTTTGAAAGGTGACTATATGATAATTTTGGGTATTGATCCGGGAGTGGCGACAACTGGATATGGGATTATAGAAAACAAGGGTAAGAATTTATCTACCGTAGGTTATGGTTATATTTCAACAGAAATAGATGATTTTGCCAAAAGATTGGATAGTATTTACAAACAATTACGAAAAATAATTAGAGAACATCAGCCTGATGTTTTAGTTTGTGAACAGGTTTTTTTCTATAGGAATACTAAAACTGCTTTGAATGTTGGCCATGCCCGGGGAGTAGTGTTGTTAGCCTCAATAAAATCAGGTTTGGTGCCAGTTGAATATACACCCCTGCAAGTTAAACAGACAATTGTTGGTTATGGATGGGCGGATAAAAAACAAGTTCAAAATGAAGTTAAAAAACTACTTAGGCTAGATTCTATTCCTAAGCCTGATGATATAACTGACGCCTTAGCTTGTGCTATTTGCCATTCATATCTAGATAAGAAGTCAAAAGTCAAAAGTCAAAAGTCAAAAGAAGAAATTAAAAAATCTCGAAGAGAAGGGAGGAGGATTAGGAAGAAAAAAGGAAGTAAAAGATGAGTGTAATAGTTATTAGGAATAGGGAATTAGGAATTAGTAAAAAAATTCGTATTTAATTCGTAGTTAATAGCCCCGTAATCCACTAACGTTTCTACGGGGCCTCGGCCTTTGCAAAGAATAATTATATAACAAAGGCCTCGGGAGAGTGTTATGAAAATTGCTCAACTTGCCCCTTTACAAGAAAAAATTCCCCCAAAAGGTTATGGAGGAATTGAACGCGTTGTCTATGATTTATGCCAGGGCCTTACTGAAAGAGGGCACCAAGTTACTTTATTTGCTTCCGGAGATTCCAAAACCAAAGCTCATCTGGTATCAGTATATCCTCGTTCTATTAGAACAGATAAAAGGGTTAAGCGACCTTTTACTTTAGAGTTTTTAAATATTACAAATGCTTTTTCAAAAGCAGACAAATTTGATATTATTCACAATCATACTGGAGAGTTGGGAATAATGCAGTCAAATTTTTTCAAAACTCCAGTTGTAACAACATTACATGGAATTTTTACCCCAGAAAATAGGCGGGTTTTTAGAAGATATAAAAAAAAGCCCTATGTTTCTATCAGCAACAATCAAAGAAAAGGAATGCCAAGTTTAAATTATGTAGCCACTGTTTATAATGGCATTAAAGTAAGTGATTTTAAACTTGATTTGAAGCCAAAAAATTATTTGCTTTTCCTAGGTCGTTGTTCTCAACTTAAAGGTCCGGATATAGCTATTAAAGTTGCCAAAGAATGTGGAATGAAGCTTATTATGGCTTCTAAGATAGACAAATGTGATATGGATTTTTACGAAGAGAAAGTCAAGCCCCATATTGACGGGAAACAGATTCAATTTTTTGGAGAATTGACTCATCCTCAGAGAGTGGATTTGTTTAAAGACGCCAAAGCCACTTTGTTTCCTATTACTTGGGAAGAGCCTTTTGGTTTAGTTATGACAGAATCAATGGCAACCGGGACGCCAATTATAGCCACAAGGAGAGGATCTGTTCCAGAGGTGATTAAAAATGGAAAGACTGGTTTTATAGTGAATAATACAAAAGATATGGTAAAAGCTGTTTCTAAAATTTCTAAAATTTCCCGAAGAGCTTGTAGAAAGCATGTTGAAGATAATTTTGATATTGAACAAATGCTGGATGGATATGAGAAAGTGTACAAGAAACTAATTAAAAAATCAAAATGAAAAATGTAAAATGACAGTCCAAAATTTAAAAAGTTTTTAAAATTTATTAATTTTGCATTTTGATATGCCTGCCCGCTAATGCCTGAGCATAGTGATGGCAGGCGGGTAATTTTTATTTTTAATATTTAATTTTTGAATTTTAAACGGAGTTTAATATGCGTGTAGCCATTATTGCTCCCTTATGGGAGCGAATACCCCCAGAAGGTTATGGGGGGATAGAAATATATATCTATGATTTAGTTGAGGGATTGGTTAAAAAAGGCATTGATGTTACTTTATTTGCTTCCAAAGATTCTAAAACTTTAGCCCACTTAGAACCTATTTGTTCAAGGGGATTGCGTACTGATTATCTTGTAAAAAATCCTCAAGCTTATTATTCTTTAATGATGGGAAGAATATTTAGGCAGGCTGATAAGTTTGATGTTATTCATAATCATACAGATCATAATGCTTTACCCTATAGTCAATTTATAGACACTCCAATAGTCACTCACTTGCATGGTCCTTTTGTTTCCGAAAGATTAAAGGTGTACAAGGAATATAACAATACTTATTTTATTTCTATATCTAAAAGTCAACAAAAACAGCAGCCTAAATTGAATTATGTGGCTAATATCTATCACGGAATCCCAGTGGAAAAATTTAAATTTAATGATAAACCTAGCAGTCATTTAGTATGGTTAGGCAGGATTTCTCCTCAAAAAGATACCAGAGGAGCAATTGAGGTAGCTAGGAGAGTAGGTCGAAAGCTCATTTTAGCTGGAAAAATTGACAAGACAGATGAGGAATATTATGAGGAGGAAGTGCGTCCTTACATTGATGGGGAGCAAATTCATTATATTGGTGAGCTGGGATTTGCTGACAAAATTGGATTTTTGAAAGATGCCTATTGTATGCTTATGCCTTTAACTTGGCAGGAACCTTTCGGTTTGGTAATGATTGAAGCTATGGCTTGCGGAACGCCAGTTATAGCCACTAATATGGGTTCTGTTCCAGAAATTGTTTTTGATGGCAAAACCGGGTTTATAGTTTCTAGTATTAATCAAATGATAAATAAAGTTGATCAGATTTCCAAAATTTCTCGCCGAGCTTGCCGTAGATATGTAGAGAAAAATTTTAACAGCCAAAAAATGGTAGATGAGCATATAAAAACCTACAAAGAAGTTATAAGAAGATATAAAAAGAAGTAAGAATGTCAAAATTACTTTTACATATTTGTTGTACACCATGTAGTATAGGGGTAATAGAGGAGTTAGGAATAGGGGATAAGGAATTAGTGAATAATGTAACTGGATTTTATTATAACCCCAATATTCATCCACAAGAGGAGTATAAAAAACGTAAAGATTGTCTTGTCGAGTATGCTCAGCAGAATAATCTGCCAGTTATTTGGGGAAAATATGAGCCGGAGAAATATTTTAAAAAAGTGACAAATGTGACAGAGGTAACAGATGTGACAAATGTAATAGAGGAGATTGAAAAAGGAAAAATATATATTCCCAAAGAAATTCGCTGCCCGGCTTGTTATAAGCTCAGGTTGGAAAAAACCGCCCAGGTAGCACATGAAAAAGGGTTTGATTATTTTACAACCACGCTTCTTGTAAGTCCTTATCAAAATTTAGAGAAAGTTAGAGAAATAGGGGCGGAGCTGGCTAAAAAATATAAAGTAAAATTTTATTTTGAGGACTTTACCTCGGGATTTAGAAAAGGTCAAAATAAAGCAAAAGAGTTGAATCTGTATAGACAAAAATATTGTGGATGCATGTTTAGTAAGTTTAGGATATAAAATAACCAAAAAAACCAAAGAACAGAATAACAGAAGAACCAAGTAACTAAATAACAAAATAATTTAGCCACTTGATTTATCGAACTAATAAAATAACCAATGAACAATTTCAACTATTAGATAACCTTTATTAGCTTATAGTAATTATTAGTAACTTTTTAATGTAGGAGTTTTTATGTTCAGAGAAATTATTCCCAAACAGTATCGCTGGTTTGTATGGGCCATTGTAATTATTATTGTAGTTGGTTTAAGTCTTTTGGCCTATGTGTATATTACTGGGTTGAATATGGAAGCTGAGAGTATATTTGTTTTTTAGTTTTAATTCACTAAATAATTTACTTAGTTTATAAGTTGATAAGGCACTAAGTTATTAGTGATAAATTCGCGAATTTAGTTCGTGATCAAACTGGCGACTATATGATTATCTTACTTTATGCCTATTTAATCTTTTTGTTTGTTTTTCTTTTAATAAGCATATTTATTTTCTATAATATTATTAGATTTGGTTATAAAGGAGATTTTTCTATTCCTATGATGTCTTTGTATATCATTTTGTCTTTGGCAATTTTGGGAATAACTTTTTATTATATAATTGTTTTGGATTGGAGTTCTCCCTTATCTTCTTTCTTTGCATAAGTATAATTAGAGTATTTACTGGAGATTATATGCTGGATATAAAACATTCTTTTCCCAATCAGAAAAAAGATGAAAAAGTATATATCTTTATAAGAAGACATCCTCTGGCTTTCTTGCCTTTCCTATTGTTGATTTTGGGAATGATATTTGTTTTTGTAAGTATTGTTTTGTTTATTTGGTTTTATAACCCAGAGTTTTTCTCCGGATCAGGAAAGAATCTTCTGGTTTTAGGAACAAGTGCTTATTTTTTGTTTGTTTTAGTAGTTTTTATGATAGGATGGCTGGATTTTTATTTTGATGTACATATAGTGACTTCGGAAAGAGTAGTAGACATTGATCAATTTGGGCTTTTCCATCGGAGGATTGATGAACTTGCCTTAGATCAAGTAGAAGACGTGAGTCATTCAATTAGAGGGTTTTTGGGAACAGTTTTTAACTATGGGGTTGTGGAAGTCCAAACTGCCGGGACAGCTAGAAATTTCTTTTTGGAGGATGTCTCTAATCCGGCTAAAATTGCCCAAAATATTTTAAGTTTGTCGGAGAGATTACCAAAGTCAGAAGATTAGAAGCAGAATAGAGATAAGAAACGGGAAAGGAGTAAGTAAGGAATAAGGAATGAGTAATTAGGGATAAGTGAAGAATAAAGTAATAGATAATATAATTTTCTTCTAATAATTTCGTTAACAAATAACCGCGGTCGCGATATATTGTTAACGGTTTTTTCTTATTTATAGCTTATTTATAGAGTTTATCAGTGTTTATTGGTTCTATTGTTCTATTTCAAAGTATTCATAGTCTAGACTATAAATACTAAAGATATTTGAGAGTGTTACGATAAAAAAATGAAAATAGAAAAAACTTCCATGACTTTTAATTATGAAAGTTTTTTTCAATTATAAAATATTAGTTTTTCAGTGCTAGGTGCTAAGTGCTGTGTGCTATTGTGCTATTTAGTAAAGGATAAAGGGATTATCTCGGCCGGTAAATTCTTTTTCTAAGTCTATAGGTATACCATGATATTTCCAATCTTTAATTTCTTCTAAAATTTCAGTATCAATTTTTATTATGGCAGCTCCTTCTTGTCCGCCCGTTTTATCTTGATCAAGTTTTGTTTTCCAATTGGTGTATTTTATAATTCCCAAGGCACCGCCTGCAACTATTAAGACAATAATTACAATAGCAATTATTGTTTTATAATATTTTTTAATTGGGGATTTTGCTTTTATTTTAACAGGGCTTGATTTTATTGCTCCAGAGATATTTTTTTTATCCATAGTCCCTTCCTTCGTCTTTCGCGAAAATGCTAAAGCATTTTCGCGAGCAAGATAATTAAAATTTCGCGGGGAAACTTATTTCCACATATCGCCCTGGCAAGTACCAGGTCTTGTCACTTCATAACTTTTCTTAAGGTTTAATATAACTTACCAGAGATAAACTGACTTGCATTGTATTATCACTTTCGTTTGCTTTTATATTTAAAGAAGTTACATCTACATATCGAGAGAGATTTTCTAAAAATTCTAAGAGACCCAAAAATTTATAATAATCTGTGGTTAATTTTATTTGCACAGACAATTCATAGGCTCCGGGAAGATTTTCACTTTCTGTTGTTTGAGTAAAAGGAGATTTTTCTTCTTCTTTCTCTTTTTCTTTTTCATCTGTTTCTTCACCTACTAACTGAATAGTTTCTAAAATACTCCCAGATTCTTTTGCCAATGCTTCAATTTGAATTATTAAATCAGAAACTTCTTTTTCAGAAGGTAGAGCTTGATATGCTTTAGATAATTGATCTTCAATATCTTTATATTCATCTTCTAATTTTTCCAAATCTTTTTCTTTTTGTTTAGCTTGGATAAGTTCTGTTTCTTTTTCTTGTTTTTGTTTATAGGAAGAGATTAGGTTGTTTACTTTAGGTCTAATAACAAAAACAGCTAATCCTAAAATAATTATAGAAGTGATGATGATTATTATATACAAAGAAGATAATTTATTTTTCATTTTATTTCCCTATTCCCGATTGACTTTTGTCAATCGGAACGGGCCGTCTCCCCGATGGCCATCGGGGAGAATAGGCCTCTATTTTATATACAAAGTTAAGGTAAAGTCTACTGGGGATGAAGGGTCATTTTTACTCTCTAAATTAGAAGAATTAAAATCCACTGCTTTGAAATAATCAGAAGCAGAAAGTTTTTCTTTAAATTTCATTACTGATCGCCTTGAAGAAGCTTCCCCTTTGATATTAATTTTCTTTTCCTCTTCTTTTTCGCACACAGAAAGTTGACCAATATAGATATCAGTAGGAGTAGACAAAGCTAATTCTTTTAAAAGCGAAGACCAATAAATGCGGTTTTGCTGTAAGGTTTTTATATCTTTAAGTTTGTTGTTTAGGCTGGATACTTTTTGTTCTATTTCAGAATATGAAGCATTTTTCTCTTCTTGGGTTTTAAGCTCTTTTTTAACTTTATTGACTTCTCCCTGAAATGTATGTTGAAGACTAAAAAGAAATACTATGCCAAAAGAAATTACCAAGATTATTATTATAGCCATTACTAAAACTAAAGCACTTTTTTTGGCTTTTTTACCTTTTTCTTGAAAGCGTGGGGGTAAAAGATTAACTTTAATCATATGTTTATTCGTCTTTCGGTTACGGTTAGGAAGTGCGTATCGTCTGAGGGTTACGAAGTTCGTCTACAAAAAATTCACGTAACCTTAACCGAATTTCGATACCAACTTCGTAACCGTAACCCTAACCGTTTATCTATTGGTTATCTTTATCTTCACAAATTTTCTCTTCCCTACTTGAATAATCATACCTTCATGGAGACAGATTTTGGCTTTAGTATCAACAATCTTTGCATTATCAACTTTCACTCCGCCCTGCTGAATCAATCTCCGTGCTTCTGATTTGGAAGAAGCTAATTTGCAAATTGTAAGTAAATCTATAAGCTCGTCACACTTTTTGGGTACCTCCACTTCGGGAATTTTACTTGGTTTTTCTTTTTTGGCAAAGACTTTGTCAAATTCTTTTTGAGCTTCTAAAGCTTTCTTTTCCCCTTGATAAAGTTTAACAATTTCATAAGCTAACTTTGCTTTAGCATCACGAGGATTTTTTCCTTTTTTCAGTCCATTTTCAATTCTGGTAATTTGGCCCGTAGAAACTCTAGTGCATAAAGTTAAATATTTTATGATCAATTCATCCCGAATAGACATTAATTTGCCATACATTTGATCTGGTTTTTCCTTAATATTAATCACATTGTTTAAAGTTTTGCTCATTTTCTCGCCATCTGTTCCTTCAATTAAAGTCAAAATTACAACCTGTTGAGGTTTTTGCCCATAAGCCTGTTGAACGGTTCTACCTGCTAACATGTTAAATGTTTGGTCAGTCCCTCCTATTTCTACATCTGCCTTTACAACTACTGAATCATATCCTTGCATTAAAGGATAGATAAATTCTTGAAGGCCAATTGTTTTTTCTTTTTTAAATCTATCTTTAAAATTTTCTCTTTCTATCATCTTAGCAACTGTAAATAAAGAAGCTAATTTTAATACTTCAGAAAAAGACATGGAAGAAAACCATGAACTATTATATAAAAATTCTGTCTTGTTAATATCTAAAATTTTGCCTATTTGTTCTTTATAGGTCTTCATGTTTCTATCTACTTCTTTTTTAGAAAGCTGTCTTCTTTCAGCCAGTTTATCTGAAGTATCACCTATTTGACCTGTAAAATCACCAATAATCAAAATAATTTGATGACCCAAGTCCTGAAATTCCTTCAATTTCCACAAAGGCACTGATGTACCTAAATGAATATAAGGAGAAGTGGGATCAATTCCAAATTTCACCCGTAATTTTTTTCCTGATTTTAATTTCTTTTCCAAATCTTTACTGACAATTACTTCCTCTACTCCTCTAGTTAAAAGTTCTTTGATGTTAGAAGACATAACAAACTCCCTCCTTTCTTTAGTATATCATTAGTTACGAATTAATTACAAATAAAACAAGACCAGAGACCAATTGAACAATTGACTCCGAGTTTATCGAGGGTGGAGGATAGAACAATTTGAACAACTTGAACAACTTTCTAGATTCGTGTTAAACTCGTGCTATCTTATTCGTGTGACATTCGTGTCTTTTTTCCAACATCTTGAACATTCTCACATTTTTGATATAATTTAGGTTGACTTAACACAAGGTGAACAATATGTCAGATTACAAAAAATCCAAAGCATTGGCAAAATTAAGCCAACTTAAGGTGAGCAAAAAGGCTGGGGCTTTAAAAAACTTCAGGAGATATCTTACCTGGAGAAATTTCAAAAGAGTTGTTTTGTATTCTGGGGTTGGTCTTTTATTGCTTATAATTCTGCTCTTTGCCTGGTTTGCTAAAGATCTTCCTTCTCCTAATAAAATTAATGCCCGAACTATTGCTCAATCAACCCAAATCTTTGATCGTGAGGGAAATCTCTTATATGAAATTCACGGGGATAAAAAAAGAACTTTAATTGATTTTGACCAAATGCCTCAATATATCAAAGATGCTACTGTGGCTATTGAAGATAAGGATTTTTATCGACATCATGGTTTTGATATCAGGGGGATTGCCCGAGCGGGTTTATACAACATCACCCATAAACAAAAAATGCAGGGTGGAAGTACCATCACCCAACAGTTTGTGAAAAATGCTATCTTAACTCCTGAAAGAACTTTCTCCAGAAAAATCAAAGAATTAATTCTCTCTATTGAAATTGAAATGATATATTCTAAAGATGATATTCTGAAAATGTATCTTAATGAAATTCCTTATGGCTCCAGTGCTTATGGGGTTGAGGCAGCTGCTCAAACTTTCTTTGGAAAGAAAGCCCAAAATTTAAATCTCCCTGAATGTACTTTACTTGCTGCCTTACCAAAAGCACCCACTTATTATTCTCCTTATGGCACTCATACTGATGAACTGGAAGCAAGAAAAAATATCATCTTAGACAAAATGGTAGAGCAAGGGTATATAACCCGTGAGGAGGCCGAGGGAGCAAAAGCAACAAAAATAGTTTTTTCAGAACAAAGAGAAAGTATATCATCCCCCCATTTTGTAATGTATGTAAGGGAAATATTAGTAGAAAAATATGGAGAAAAAATGGTGGAAGAAGGGGGACTGAAAGTAACAACCACATTAGACCCTCAAAAACAAGCTATAGCTGAAGAAGTTGTAACCAAATATGGAAACAAAAATGCCTCCTCTTGGGGGGCTTCCAATACTGCTTTGGTATCCACTGACCCCAAAACTGGTCAAATTTTAGCTATGATTGGCTCCCGAGATTATTGGAATAAAGATATTGACGGCAATGTTAATGTTACTACTCGTGATCGCCAGCCAGGTTCATCTATGAAACCCTATATATATGCTGCAGCATTTGAAAAAGGATATACGCCTGATACAACATTATTTGACTTAAATACTGATTTTGGCAACAATTATAAACCAAAAAATTATGACCTAAGCCAGTCAGGACCAGTTTCAATGAAAGATGCTCTAGCCCGTTCTTTAAACATACCTGCTGTAAAAACTTTATATTTAGTAGGAATGGAGGATGCTTTATCAACAGCCCATAAAATGGGAATCACCACACTAGGAGAGCCTTCCCGCTATGGACTTTCTTTGGTTTTAGGCGGCGGTGAAGTTAAACTTCTAGATCATACTGCTTCAATGTCCACCTTTGCTACAGAAGGTATAAAACACCAAAAAACACCTATTTTAAAAATTGAAGATCCCAATGGTAAGATTATAGAAGAATATAAAGACAGAGGAGAAAAAGTTTTAGATGAAAATGTTGCCCGGGCCATAAATGATGTTCTTTCGGACAATAATGCTAGAGCACCTGCTTTTGGTTCTTCATCATCTTTGAGATTGTCTCGAGAAGCTGCTGCCAAAACAGGAACCACTGAAGAATATAGAGATGCTTGGACTGTTGGTTATACCCCCAATCTATCCTGTGGAGTTTGGGCAGGCAATAATGACAATTCTGTAATGAGGAAAGGAGCCGCAGGGATTTATGCTGCTGCTCCTGCTTGGCATGAATATATGGAAAAAGCTTTATCCGGAATGCCTTCAGAAAGTTTCAATAAGTCTTATAAATTAAAAGGAAGTACAAGTGACAAAAAAGTTATTAAAGGGAAAACTGGCGCTCAGGGTGAAAAAATTAAAATCTGCACAACATCTGGCAAAAAAGCAACAGATCAATGTCCTTCTGAGGTTGTCCAAGAAAAAGAATTCTCTGAAGCCCATTGCATTCTGCATTATGTTGATATAGAAAATCCTTTAGGCCCTATACCCAAAAATCCCCAGGATGATCCCCAATATAATAATTGGGAGAAACCAGTAAAGTCTTGGGGTTACAGTCATGGAGGGGGCAATTATGCTCCAGAAGAAGATTGTGACATTCACACAGGCGGCAATAAACCTACTATTTCCATTACTTCACCTGCCAATGGAACTACTGTAAGTAATCCAATTACAATTACTGCTAGTGTGAATGCTCCTTTAGGAGTTGCAAGAGTAGAATTTTATTTTGATAGTACTCCAATAGCTACTGATTATAATTCCCCTTATGGGGCTACTTATACAACTACAGCAACAGGAATTCATAATCTTACAGCTCGAGTATATGACAAAGGGAATTATTCAGCAGAAGATAAAATAAAAGTTAAAGTTTCCGCTGATACTTCTGCTCCTTCTGCTCCTGCTTGGCTTACAGCAACTGCAGTAAGTCAAGTGCAGATTAATTTATCTTGGGGAGCTTCCACTGATGATGTTGCAGTAGATGGGTATATAATTGAAAGATCAATGACAGGCGCAGGTGGCCCTTGGACACAAATTGACACTACTTTAGGTACTTCATATCCAAATTCTGGTCTTTTTAATAATACTCAATATTGGTACCGGGTGAGAGCCTATGATGCTGCTGGAAACAACAGTTCCTATTCCCCCTCTGCCACCGACACCACTTTCCCATAATTGAAAAACAAAATGTAATTTCTATTAAATAAAACCACCTAACCCAAACTTTTCTAGGTGGTTTTTTATTTTTTTTTACAAAATCCTTGACTTTTGCTTTTTTGTTTGCTATAATGTTTTATTCTTTGAAAATTTAACATTTTTCAACCTGAAAACTACTATACAGAAGGAGGTGAGGTTTAGAGGGACAGATTTAATGCCAGAACTTTGCGAGACCTTTAGAATCTTTGTACTAATCTACTACCCAGTCAGGAGGGGCACGGAGAAATGGAAACCATTACCGACCGAGAAATAGATCCTGGAACAGGAGTTGTTTTACTAACCTTCGAAGATCATGATTTAAAAAATCCTGATACTAAGGATAAGTCTCGTGTAAAAAAACTCAACGAACTTGAGCAGAACAAACAAGAGATATATTGGCGAGAACAGAAGTGATCTTATTCCGAACAAACCCCAACCTCTTCTATATGAAAAATCCCCCGCACTTATTATTGATTATAATATGCAGGAGAGGTTGGGGACCGAAGTTATTTATTATATATTCACAGCTTCGGTCTTTTTTTATATGTTTTCTATATAACACTATTGTGCCATGGCTTAAAAAGTGAAATATGAGAATTTACCAAACTATTTTGCCATGGCATGAAAAGTGGGGTATTTAAAATTACAAAAATATATTGTCCCGACTTTATACTTTTTAATTTAAGGAAGTCAGGATCCTCGATTACTTTTATTTACAAACTTTAATGATGAAAATCGGGACGGTCGCCAGAAAAGCGTTATAAAAATATTTACTGAAAATACTACTATGATTTAAGAAATCGGTAAATATTCTTTAAAAAAATTTCATCTTTTTGGAAACAAAAGGACTGTTCTTTATATAAAACCGCCAGGGGTGGCCTTTGGAATTTTGGGCATAGTCAACACCTACTCTGGTGGTTTTTATGATATCTTTTTTAAAAATTTTCTCTCTCCTATCTTCAACCCATAATCTATCAGAATTTACTAAATCTTCACCATTTAATTCTTTGGTAATTTTCATCCACCGGCATAACTTTCCTGGCCCATTAGTGAGAGTATAAGTATTAGTTCCAAGGAATATGGAATCTGTCTTAATTCTACTCATTCCTACTTGTCCCGTATTTTTCAAAAGCTTCTTATTCCTAATCACTAATTCCTTATTACTTATTTCTAATTCCCTATTCCTTCTACTTTCTACTGGTTCTAAGGCACGGATCAAAACAGCAGCGGGAAATCTTTTTTTCTCTGTTACAATATTCAAACACCAATATATTCCATAAATCATATAAACATAGGCATGGCCCGCAGAGCCAAACATCACTTCGTTTCGTCTTGTCTTGCCACGAGATGCGTGACAAGCATCATCATCCTGACCAATATAGGCTTCTGTCTCCACAATCCTTCCTGCCTGACCTTCCTGCCCTATTTGCCTTACCAAATATTTCCCCAAAAGCTCCTGAGCAATACTTAAAGTATTTCTATTATAAAAATTTCTGGAAAGTTTCTTAAATCTCATTTCATCTTCCTAAACTTCACTTCAGCAATGTAGATTGCTGAGACAAAATATTTATTTTTATTTAAATAAAAAACTGAGTAAATAATTAAAGGTTTATTTGATCTGACGGCCGGGGTATTCAATAGACCCTACTAATTTAAATTATAAATCTTTTATTATATTATAAAGCGACCTGAAAGGCCGCTTAAAAATTCTGTTTTAACCATATTCTTACATACAATAAATATAACACAAAAGTCCTACAATTGCTGCGCTTCCTACCACTAACACTACCCAAAAAACCTTATTCAAAAATTTATCCAATTTTTCATTTTTAATAATAGATTTACAAACCATATTATCTCCTTTCTATCTCTATACTAAAAATACCCCGTTTTCCAATTTTCATCAAGTTAAATTTCATAACTTGCAAACATTCGGTGTGTGTTAGGTTCCCACCAAATCCCCATTTTGAAAAACTTTAGGAGTAATTATATTATAACAAAACAAAAAGTGAGTCTTTTGACTCACTTTTGATAATTTCTTTTATAATTTATATAATTTAATTCCGTCACAAAGATGTGCGATCGCATTTTTTTGTGATCTGGGAATAAAAGAAAATTTAAGAATTAATTAATAGAAGACCTCTATTAACCTTGTCCGAAGACTCAACCTTGTTAGAGAACGGGTATCTAACATTTTTATTTTTTATTTACTACTCCTTTTGGATCTGTAAAGACCATTTTGCCCGCGACAGTCTGGAAAATTCTAGTTACTTCACATTTCACTGTGTCTCCAATATATTTATCTCCTCCTTCAACAACGATCATTGTTCCATCTTCTAGGTATCCTACTCCTTGTCCTTTTTCTTTTCCTTCCTGAATAACTTTTACTTCTAATTTTTCACCTGGCAAAACTACAGTTTTGATAGCATTGCTCAACTCATTAATATTTAATACTTTCACTTTTTGAATTTCAGCGACCCTATTTAAATTATAATCAGTAGTTAAAATCTTCCCTCCTCTTTTTTTAGCTAATTTAACTAACTTAGTATCTACTTTAGAGATTTTGGGAAAATCATCATCTATAATCTGAACTTCTACATCAGACTTTTTGGATAAAGTATTTAAAATCTCCAATCCTCTTCTTCCTCTATTACGTCTTAAAGGTTCCCCAGAATCAGCAATTTTTTGCAGTTCTTCTAAAACAAATCTAGGAATAATTAATCTCTCAGAAATAAATCCTATTTTAGCAATATCTTCAATTCGACCATCAATTAAAACACTAGTATCCACAATAACTCCCATCTCTTCCTGCTTTGTTTTTTCTTTGTCTTTTTTAAACCTTTCACCAAATTCTATAACTCCCGAGAAAAAATTATGAAAAACAGAATAGATTGTTCGTTTTTTAGAAATAAATAAAGTAGCTCCGGCAATTGCAAGAAGAATACTAACCACTAAAGGAAGCCACTGTCCTAAATTACCAGGAAGCCTAGATAAAGGAATACTAAATAAAGCTCCTACTAAAAGTCCTAAAATTACTCCGGTTAAAACAGCAAAGAAAGTGCCCAGGGAAACCTGAACTAATTTTTTAGTAAAATAAAGA
>JABAOC010004538.1_pt1 | contig 15285 bp, 16 predicted proteins | sample 7062161 | NCBI WGS metagenome assembly JABAOC01 (sample SAMN14538625, study PRJNA623070) | marine sediment metagenome | biome: marine biome [ENVO:00000428]; feature: marine pelagic biome [ENVO:01000023]; material: deep marine sediment [ENVO:00002113] | place: India: Gulf of Khambhat ... | reverse complement strand
TCTTTGAGGAATGGTATGACTGTTGGGTCGTCGAAGTCTTCCAGTTCGTAAAGAGCCGCTTTTTTCGCTTCGGAATGCTTAGCTTCTTTCAGGATCTTTTTCATAGCTGCCGCCGCTTCCCTGCCGCCGATGTCCTCGAGAGCATAGACTGCAGCCTTTGCCAGGTTGACATCGGCTTCATTGATCGCAATATCGGTGAGGACGGGGATAGCGTTCTCGTCTTCCAGGTCTCCCAGCTCGTAAATCGCGACTTTTTTCATCTGAGGATCAGAATCGGAGCGGGCAACCTTTATCAAGATTTCAGCGACATCTTTCCCGTCCATATCCTCAAGAGTTTCGAGAGCTCTGCGCCGAAGAGCTATGTTGGGGTCGTTGAGCGCGATATCCTTCACTTTGGCAAAGGCCTCGGGTTGATCGAAATCCTCGAGGATGGAGATGATTCTGGCCCGGAACTTGGTGTCTGGAGTGCTGTCGTACAGATTTATGACCGCTTCAAGAGCTTCCTCATCGCCCATGTCTTCAAGGGCATACAGAGCCGCCATTTTAATCTCTATCTCCTCGTCTGTTTTCAGGGATTTGATGATGGCTTCGNNGGAGTGCTGTCGTACAGACTTATGACTGCTTCAAGGGACTCCTTATCGCCCATGTCCTCAAGAGCATACAGAGCCGCCATTTTAATCTCTATCTCCTCATCCGTTCGCAGGGTTCTGACGATAGCTTCGTATTTGGGCTTGCCTTCTCTTGCCAGTCGATGGGCGATTCTGACCATGTTGGACTTGGCATCATCGACCCACTTGCTCTTGGGATAGGCTTTGATGAAGTTCTGATAGCAGTCGAAGACTTCCTCAAGATCATATTCCAGTTTCTCCCGGGCATAGCACTGCCAGAACCGGGCATCATCTATCCAGTCGCTGCGGCGGAAACTCTGAATGAATCTCTCCAGCGCCTTATGCGCCTCTTCCCACTTTTCTTCGAGAACAAGATTGTAGGCCTGCTTATAGGCTTTGGCATCTTCCTCCTGCACGGTGGCAGCACTCAATGCAGGAGAAAAGACAGATATGGAAAAAATAAAAACAGTAACGATCCATATCGCGATCGCACGCAATCTTTTTATATTCATTTTATACTCCTTTCTCAGAAATTCTGAGATTTTGGCGATGGCTGATCGGGGGACATCGAATTCTTTCCTCGCCTTATAGAGCGGCGAAGGTCCGCAAAGTTGATTTCCATCAGAATCCCCCGGTTGTTAACGCCTTCTTTAACAAGCTCGATGGCTTCGAAGTCATTCTCGGATTCAAGGTTGGCAATCTGCAGCAGGATCCTCTCTAGATCGATGATGAGATTCTCGAGGCGGTCCTGGTCTGATTCTGCCAGCTCTCTTTTGAGATAGCTCGCCTCTTGCACCAGCTCTTTTGAAACCTGCTGTTGAAAGGGCAAGTCTAAGGCGTAAGGATCTTCTGTGGTGGGATCGAAGTTGACAAGGGCGAGGAGAATCAGCTTGGAGCGCTCGATGTAGTTTTGTGTACGGTTGACAAGCTCTGTTCCTGCTTGCTGTGGAGTGGTCAATCCAGGCTGTTGGGAAGCCTGCTGAAGCTCTTGAGCGGAAGGCAGGAATACCATTCTTCCGATAAAAATACCGGCTGCGATGAGAACAAGAGCAGCGGCGGCTTGATAGGCCCATTTCGGGACAGGAATGAATGTTCGGGAGAATTTTTTCCTCAATGATTCACGCTCAGGTTGGAGAATTTCCTCCTTTTCTATCCTTTGAGCCAGCCTTTCTTCGTATGAGTCCCAGAAGGCCTTCCCTGGCTCCGGACGGACTCTCTTATCCATAAAAAGGAGAGTGGACTTCATCTCTTCAAAACTAGATGTGCACTTTTCACACACTGAGAGATGATCTTTAAAGAAATGCTGCTGCTCAGCATTCATCTCCTCATAAAATGCTTCCAGAAACAAAGACTGACATTTTTTGCAGTCACTCATTGGGAACCTCCAATACAGGATTGCCCATATATGATGAAAGCTCTTTACGGAGCTTTTTAATGGCTCTAAAGAGAAGGCTTTTGACCGTCCCGATTGTGACGTTGAGGATTTCTGCGATTTCATTCAGTTTGAGGTCATTGTAATGGCGCATGACGAACACGGTTCTCTCCTTTGGGGTAATCTTCTGCAGGGCCTGGGAGATATGGTTCTGGATTTGGGAGGATTCAGCACTGGATACAGGATCGAAGTTATGAGATCCGCCTGTGGTCAAACTTTCCTCGATGTGGAGTTGGTCGAATTCGTCGATGGATCTTTTTGGCTTTGAGGATTTTTTGCGGAGAGAGTCAATACTGGCGTTGACTGTTATCTGGTAAAGCCAGGAGCTCATCTTTGCGTCCCGGCGAAAATTTTTCAATGAACGAAACATCTTTATGAATACCTCCTGGGAAATATCCTCTGCTTCCTGATGGTCTCCCATGATATCGTAAGCGAGATAATAGATCTTTTTCTTGTAATGGCTGACCAATTCAAGAAAAGCATCATTGTCTCCACCGCAGAAGCGGTCAACAAGAACTTGTTCATTTGCCTGCATCTCTTTTTCACCCCTTTTAGACGAGCGCATCTCAGTAATGGTTTACAAAATAAACGTCATTAAATATGGATTTTTCCCTTAAAAACACAGGATATCATTAGAATTTACAGGAGACAATACATATTTGGCTGGAAAAAAGGGGATAAAAAAAGAGGTAGTTTTATATGCCCTCCAAGTTGGAGGGATCAAACCAGGGAATTAAAGCAGGACAAATGAGAGTTAAACAGAATGCGCTTTACTCGAGCTCTCTCATGGCACGGACAAGAGCCTGCTCGATATTTCTCTCATCCATCGAATGGCCGGACTCCTCAGCGATAATCAATTTGGAATTATTCAGCCGTTTGTGAAGACGAAAGGCGTTGACGGGCGGACAGATCATATCGTAGCGGCCGTTGACCAGGATCGTCCGGATATCTTTGATCTTATCCGTGTCCCGAAGAAGCTGGCCCTGTTCGAAAAAACAACCGTTAGCCATGTAGTAGTTTTCAATCAGAGCTAGAGAAACAACGACATCCGCATACTCTCTAGAAGTGAGGAAGTTATCAAGCCACTCATCAGGAAAGTGGAGACTGCCGATTTTAATTTCATATCCGGACCAGGCCCTGCCGTATTTTCTCCTTTCAGCAGGATCTTCGCTATTGACTTTGTCATATATGGTTTGAGGTGTAGGGTTCTTCCCGAATGCCTGTTCAAGCTTCTCGTATATTTCCGGGAAAAAGGGGCGGACTCCACCCCGGTAAAAATGGTCCATCTCATCTTGAGCCGCAGTGAATATCCCGCGGAGCACCATAGCCGCTGTGTTATCAGGATAGGTCTCTGCATAGGCCAGACCTAATGTTGACCCCCAGGAGCCTCCAAAAAGGATGATTTTATCCAGTTTGAGGTGTTTTCTCAGGCGTTCGATGTCTTCCACGAGATGCTGGGAGGTGTTCTCTCGAAGTTCGAATAGGGGCCTGGATTGTCCGCAGCCCCGCTGGTCATGGAGCACGATGAGGTAAGTCTCAGGATTAAAAAAGCGGCGGTAATAGGGAGAGATTCGCGCGCCAGGGCCGCCATGGAGCACGAACACAGGTTTCCCTTCAGGGTTCCCGCAGAGTTCGTAGTAGATTTCATGAATTTCTGATACTTTGAGGTGGCCGGTTTGAAAAGGCTCAATTTCGGGCCACAGTTCTCCATCTTCAGCGACCGCTTGATTCTTGCTGGCGCAAACAGTCATGAAAACGAAACAAACGGCAATGGCGAACAGCGTTTGACCTAAAGATTTTCTCATTCTCATATACCTCCTGGATTTCGGATGAATAAATTCATACTGAGGAGTACCGATTTTCTACAATAATTCATACGTTTTTTGTTTATCGGAGTTCTGGAAATTTATCTGGCGGGCGGCGGTGTTTTGTCGCCTGTTCAAAGGCATAGGCAATCTGTATCAGATCAGGCTCTCCAAATAACTTGCCCACTATCTGAAGTCCTGCAGGAAGATTCTGGTAGGTAAATCCCATGGGGACAGTCACTCCCGGAAGACCTGTGTGAGGGGGGATCAACTGGCTGTTGTCCCCTGCCGGACTCTTGAGGTCGCCGATTTTTCTGGGTGGATTACTCCACGTGGGATAAACAAAAGCATCCAGTGTGTGCACATCCATCGCTCTTAAGACTGTCTCGCGGAATTGTATGTTGCGGGGTTCAGTGTATAAATCCTTACATTTCGGAGTATCTTCAAGAGGAACCTCCAAGGCCCGCTTAATCCTCCGTTCAATATAAGGCGAATAGAGGCCGGATTTGAAGATCTCAGTCAGATTCTTGTAAGGCGCTCTGTCGCCGAGAGATTTCAGATAGTTGTTGACATCATGACGGAACATATCGCACCAGAGACCTTTTGTGAGATCTTTGAAATCCGGAATGACGAAGGGGTCGATTATCTCTGCACCAAGAGACTTCATATCCTCGATCGCTTTTTCTGTAAGCACAATAACCTGTGCATCTGTTGTGGGCCGGTCCGTGTAATAGCGGAACACACCGATTCTTTTTCCTTTAAGGCCGTTTTTATCTAAAAACTGTGTATAATTTTCCGGAATTTTATCTTTGCATCGTTGAGTGATTGGATCATCCGGGTCATGCCCGGCGATGACCTCCAATATTCTGACCGCATCTTCGACTGTGCGGGCCATGGGTCCTCCGATATCATTCCTCAGATAGAGAGGGATAATCCCATCCCGGCTGGTGAGCCCCATGGTGGACCGGATCCCGACCAAACAGCAGTGAGAGGACGGTCCCCGGATTGAATTTCCTGTATCAGTACCCAGGCCGACAGCTCCGAAATTGGCAGCCACCGCAGCCGCGGTGCCGCCACTCGAGCCTGCGGGAACCCGTTCAAGGTCATAAGGATTCCGTGTTATCCCTGCGATTGAACTTTCAGTCAAATAAGGGCTGAATGCCCATTCAGCCATATTCGATTTAGCCAGAACGATGGCACCCGCTTCCCTAAGGACTCTGACTTGATAGGCATCGTCTGGCGGGATCGAGCCTTTGAGAGCGAGAGAGCCGGCTGCAGTCTGAAGGTCATGAGTGTCATAGTTATCTTTGACGATTATGGGAATGCCATGAAGGGGCCGGAGTTTTTTAGTTTTCTTGAATTCCTCATCCAGTTCTTCGGCTCTTTTCAATGCGTTGGGGTTGAGGACGACAATCGCATTCAGTTTTGTGGATTGGTCGTATTTTTCGATGCGCTTAGGGTATATCTCAACAAGCTCCCGGCATGTCAGTTTCCCTGTTCGGATGGCCTGATGAATTCCAGCAATCGTGGTCTCTACAACTGGGAATTCTTTAGTCGTTGAAAACTGTCTCCCACTCGAACCTGGACGGCATCCTGAGAATAAAATTATTGCTATGATTAGGAAAACAATAAATGTCAAACAGCCTGAAATTTTCGTCATATTCTTGTCTCCTTCTAATCATGCAGGATAAACTATATTTTTGAGTATTACATCACCTCTTTCTTTCGATTATCAGAGTTTCCTTTAAGGTGGATGAGCAGGCTGACTATGCCAGTTGTAATCACAGGTTTAAGTACTAAAAGACCTAACGAAATAGCTGTGTAGAATCCTAATATGGTGTTAAACGGCCAGTAAAGAGCGTCAGGAATCCCGAAGTGAATCCCCTCCTCTGCACTTAAAATATCCCATCCTGAGAGCAATCCAAACAAAGGGACCAGGATGAACGAGGCTGCTGGAAGGCTTGAGTAAATAGAGATAGTAAACGATGTTTTCAATATTTTGTATGCTGGAGCAGATTCCCGAAGCCATACGCCGAAGATTACTCCCCATGCAAAGGCCAAGCCTAGACTGAAGAGAGGTAATAACATCGCAGCCACTATAGCCACACATTCAAGAAAATAGATGCCGATTAGCAGGATGAAAAATCGAATAAACCTCGGAGGCCCCGGAGTCGCTTGATTAAGAAGTTTGACGAGATGAAAGGCAAATCCAAATCCGAGGCTCAAATTCACCAAAGCAAGAAGAATTTCAGCAAGGTCCATTCTATTAATTTATTATAGGGATTATTATCATACAGTATTATCTAATTGATTTCAGGCGAGAATGCAAACCAGGCCTGCAAGGTTATTTGAAACAAATGTCAAATGTTAAGATGCGACTCCTATTGTTTTAATTGCCCAAACGAAAGACCTGAGACAGTGGCGGATGATTCTCTTGAGCGGCTCCTTATCGCTGATGAATTCTGCCGCCTTGGGTCCGTATTTATTGTAAAGACGGATAAATTCCCTGCCGGCAGGACTTTTCACTAAGAATCGGTCCCTGAAACGTCGAAGAATCTTGACATCATCAGCCATGGGTGTGCCGTAGCAGGCTGTAGCGATGAAACAGTCGAGAGAGCTTCCATCACCGTCACCGTTTTCCTCTCCATCCTCTTCTTCGGGCAAGGTGGCGAGAAAGATTTCATCATCTTCTGCGTTTACATCCGCAGCCCAAGCAACGTTCCCGATGCTGTTAATCCTGGGGAAGTACTCGTTGTCATCAGAACCAGAAATGTTCAAGATCTGTGAGCCGTCATAAACATAAACTTCCAGGTTCCAGTCCACCAATCTTGCCTCTGTTGCCAGGAATGTCACATAGCCGATATCGCTTAATTGCGGCATGGTCAGACCCCAGTAGGGCTCCTCAGCCGTGTTGGTGATTTGCTCCACATCATCAGTGTCATGTCTATAGAGAAATATTTCTTCAAAATCCGTATCAGAGTCGTAGCCTANNCCGTCTGAATTTATATCAGGAAAGAGGTCGGAATAATCGTTATCAGTGATCTGGAAGAATTCTGTAGCGAGAACATCGTAATAGTAAATTTCATCCGCTGTTAAGGAAGAATCATAGGCAGACCAGACAAGCTGTGAATCATTGTTAATCTTCGGCTCCACGTCATCAATATCTGACAGGTCCTCCACAAGGGGAATCGCTTGCACCCAAACATTAAAGCTCGAATTTGTTGAGTCGTCATAGACCATGACATAATAATAATCATAAAAAGTGAGAATCGAATCGCTGTAATGCCTGAACCAGGTGACATCTCCGTAATCGTTTATCCTGGGATTGTAATTGTTCGCAGCGATGTCAGTCGTCAGTTGAAAAATATCTCCTGTTGAGTTTTTATAAAGGAAAATGTTGTAGACAAACCCATCGTATTCTTCCCAGACTATGTCGCCGTCATCGTTCAAATCAGGCTCCATCGCATTATAATGGGACCCGGGATCACTGCTGGAAATTTCCCATATCGTATCTGTGTCATTTTCATAGAAAAGAATCTGATACTCGGAGCCATCTCTTCCCTGCCAGGCAATATCGCCATTATTGTTTATCTTGGGATCGACATCATCGTATGAGTTATCAGTAATCTGCCAGACCCAATCGATCAGCCATTCATACATGTATATTTCATAATCATTCCCGTCATAGCCCTGCCAGACCACGTCATTGTTATCGTTGATTTGAGGTTCGTGGTCCCTGTACGTGTTATCAGTGAGCTGAATTATGGTGTACTCCAGAGTTGTATCGCTTTGAGGGAAAGCCAGGATCATTAAGGCTCCAAGCATGATGAGCAAAGCCAATTTTCTCATTTTGCGTTCCTTTTTATTCTGTGAAGCCAGGAGCGGGATTTCACCAGAAATATGGGTGCGCCCCTCTTCCCTTCCATTTTTTTAAAACCTGTCCATTCATACATACCATAGGTAAGACTTCTTATCAATTCAAAAGTGCAACCAATTTTTCTGAACGAAGACAATTGAGACCGCATGGCATCAGTTCTCATTTTTTTCATCCGATAAAACTCAGCCAGTCCTGCTCAGCGTCTTCGATCGAAATTCCATAGGTCGATTGAAAGGCAGCTCTAATTTCCGCCTTTGAGGCACTTCGATCTACAGTAGTAAAAATGGTTTTCATTAGATCGATTCCATAGGTATCGATCAAGTAGAGAATAAATGATCCTGACTGAGGATAGGTAATGGTGTAGTCATTCGCGTTAAAGCCTGAACTGTCCAAGATATCATCGACAGAGTACAAATCACCACTATCTTTATATCTTTTGACCAAATCATGAACTCTTTCTCCGCTTTTTTCTCTTGCTTCGTAATCATTGTTGTAGGGATCGGTTTGGAGAGCGACAGCTATTCCTTCGTTGAAAAATTTCGGGGGGTGCCCGATCACACTGGTGTATAGATGCACACATTCATGATTCATCCAGGGAAGATAAGAGTGCGCTTCAAAAGTGCTTGTATTGGCCCATCCTGTGTAGGTGTAACCGGTCAACCTTTTCTGTTGCTCCCTGTCTTTGTATTTGTAGTAATCGATTTTTTTTGGGCAGGTCACTCCCAGTAGAGTCACTGCCCAATTATGGAAAGCCTCCGACCTTGATGCGTAGACAAAATCCCCTGGAGAATGATAAAAAATGAAATTGTCTGTTTCAATTTTCTGGGTAAGCTCGAGTAAAGGATTGCCTCTATCAATCGGCGATGTTGGGAATTCTTTACAGAATACAAGGGGAATAATCAGCAAGGAAGCCACTAAGACCTTAGATATCCATCTCATTTTCATTCTCATGTTCTTCAGCTTTTAGAACTTATATGTCAAGGTCGCATGAAGCAGCATCATTGTCGTCCTTGCCTCTCCTATATTGTCAAAAATTACTTCTACATAATCGTGTAAATATTTGAATTTACTGGAGTAATGGACTGTAGCGATGTCAAGATTCAAATTTTTCCATCGGAAACCAGAACCCAAAGTCATTCCCAGGTACTCCTTCTGCAAATTTTCATTGTCGAGAGAATACTGGAGATCATAAAAAATCCCGGCCCTGAGAGGGAAGCTAAACTTTTTGATTTTGGCCCAATACTCGACTCCTCCAGCGAAGTGCTGGGTGTCCATCTGTTCATACAAATCCGGAAGTTTCATCGTTGGATAGAGGAACTCTTCGATTTCAGGCACATCTCCTTCACTATTGGCTCTGGTGTAGTCTTTGACTTTTCCTTTTGACCACAGTGTTCTCATGTAATCGAATGAAACCAGCAGGTTCTCGGTTACATTCAGGGCAATACCCCCGCCAAAGGAAGCAGGAAGGCAGATCTCGCCTGTGCCCGAGAACGATCCGGATAGAGAAGCCCCATCATAGCTGTTATTGAATTCCACTTCATTGGAATAATCCAGATTGCCATGAAAACTGCTTTTATAAACTATTCCAAGGCTGATCTTGTCGGAAATTCTGTAGAGCACGCCCACAGAAAAGCTGTATCCTGAAATATCAAACTGGAGGGTATCATTTGTCAATTCATCCCAGTCATCTGTCAAGCCGTAATAATTCTCTACTGAATACGCATACAATTCTTCAAGGGGAAAGGAATATCCGTTGAACCATCTTTCGAGCGTCACTCCAAGCCGGAGGTTCTTCAAAATTTCTGTGGCTGCGGTGATGGAAATGGCATCAAAACCTCCCTCCCCCGCTGCCTTGATGTAATAATCGAAGTCATAACGATAGAGAGATTGATATTCAAACTTATATTCATATTTTTGAGTCAGGGAAAATGGAATTTTTCTCTGATAGCTGAGCTGAGTGACCACATCCCCGCCAAATATCCGAAAAGGGAAGGCAAAACTCAGATAATCAAAGTATTGCCCGTAAGATTCTGAGTTTGTATTGAAAACTTCGTAACTGATTGGATTGCCGAGCCTAATATCTGTGTATATATAATCAGGAATTCTGTTAGTTGAATTAAAGTAACTAAAAGAAATCGAAAATTCAGGACGGGACAGAGCGGCTAAACCGGCTGGATTCCAGGACGATGCCGTTGAATCGTCTGAGACTGCTAAATAAGCCTTGCCCATTCCCAGGGCGCGTGCCCCTAGACCGCTAGAGAAATGGCTGAAAAAATACTCGTGAGACTGAGAATGCAAATTAGAGTTGTATCCGAAGAGAAGTAGACAGAAGATTAAATAGAAAGATTTTTTTAGTGTGGGCTGCATCGTTAAATTTTTCATTATCATAAACAGCAAAATTTGTGCCAAAGAAAAACCAGGGGGAACCGCACCATCTCTGGCGAAAAATTGCATTCCGGACTGTACTTGTGTCCTCTCCAGTGAACACCTGAGAATTCATTTCCATATTTTAAATGTACCCCTTTTATTTGGGAATGCTCACAAATTTTTCCCCTTCATTCAATACTTTATCAGAAATAACAGGGATAAATTAGAACCTAATACTTATGCTTCTCCCACCAGCCCCAAAACGGGGATTGACCACCTTGCTGCGTGTTGACCCGAAAGTATAGCTCAAACCAACAGATACATAATAATAGTACTTTGTCTCCAGCTCTCTAATCCGGAGAAGGAGCTCCTCTAACGAGGCATCTTGCCTTGGAAGAGAAAGCTGGTCACGAATTCTCCTGTAATAGCCATAAATATCAAAATTAAGCCCCTTGACAAGCCTCAGGGATAAATCTCCCGAGAGCCTCAGCCGATTCTTACTGAAGTCATGAAAATAGTGTGAGCCTTCAAGCGACATGCTCAACGTTCCCCATTTCCGTTTGAGCTCGAATATCACAGACAATGACTCCTGGAACAGATTTTCATATGTTTTCTGGTAAATCGTCTCTTCTCTGTACCTCATTGAATTGTAGCCTATTCTGTACAAAAATCGGAGCTCTCGCTTCGTGGATTCAGAGTAAGGGAAGAGATTGTACTCGATGGCTGGAGCCGGATTTATGCTCAATTCGACATTGGCGTATTTTGAAGAAAATACAGAAAAAAAGGCTCCCACCGACCAGTGTTCACTGATGCTCTTAACAATCAGCCCATTAAAATCGTAACTTTCGTATGTACTCCTATAGATCTCATCTCCGTAAGTGAATCTATCTTTGCTGTACATTCCACTCATACTCATCCTGATTTTTAACTCAGGCGTCACCCGAGTTGCTGAAAAGGATCCATCGTACATTCCGCTCTTGTAATTTTTATCTCCGCTTAAAAAGGTACTCGCACTGAGGCTGAAAACCCAGAAGTTCCACTTATCCTCCACATCTGTCGGTTTCACCTCATCCATTAATCCGACGGATATCCGGCTGGAAACCGGCATTTTCCCCACATACCTCATCAAGCCCATTTTAATTCTATTTAGAATCTCTGTCTTAACCGCCTCCTCCTCCTTGTCTTTTTCCGCCTGGTATTTCAATTCATCATCGTCTCCCTCGAATTCGTTCTGTCCTCTGAATGAAACGGTGTATTCTATAATTCCAGTTTCTGTCTCTTTGGAAGTGATGATGAGCCAAACCTGGGCCTCTTTGAGGTCTTCGACACAGGTTATAAACTTAATGGCTTCCTGGATGAAAACAGGATCCCAAATTTCACAATCAATAAAAACTCTAGGGGCGTCCTTTTTGTTCGCATCCATGTCCGCTTGTTCTGTTTGTGCAAAAACGCGGGGAACAAATAAACAGAAAAAAATTAGGAGTACTGCCATTTTGTTTAGCTGCCGCATTTTTCTCATTATTAACCTCCTCAATCAATTATGACAGACATTCCGCTGTATCCACGCGAGCCGAAACGTGGGTTGACTACATTTGTGAAAATAGACCCAAAGGTGAAGCTCAGACCAATGGAAAAGAAGTAATCATAACTTGATTCAAGTTCTCTTCTCCGTAAAAGGACCTCCTCCAATGAAGCTTCTCCTTTAACCAANNTGAATCCTTGAACCGCTCCCTAACACAAAGAAATTGAGCCCTTTAAACAGGCGAAGGCTGAGGATGCTGAAGATTGATAGATGGTATTTGCTAAAATCATGAAAATAATGTGATCCTGAAAGTGTTGTGCTGATGCTGCCCCATTTTTCTCTGACATCAAACGTGACGGATAAGGATTCATTCCATAAATCTTCTGACATTTTGTCATAAATCGTCTCTTCTCTGTACGTTACGGAATTAAAACCGATTCTGTACAGAAAACGAAGCTGCCTTCGTGTGGATTCCGAATAAGGGAAGAGGTTGTACTCGATGGCTGGTTGAGGGACAATTGAAAAATCTATGTTTTCATAGGTTGAGGATTCGGCTGAGAGAAAGAATCCAACAGACCAGTGATCATTCAGACTCTTAACGAATAAACCACTAAAATACCAGCTTTCCCTAGTGCTCACTATAACTTCGTCTTCATAGGTGAAATCATCCCTGTAATGATAAACAGACGCGGAAAGACTAATTTTCAATTCTTCGGTCACGCGACTGGCAGACAATGAGCCATTTATTGATTTGTATTTGTAGGACTCTTCACCTCTAATGCGCCCGCTTCCGCTGAGCCGAAAAATCCAATAATTCCATTTGTCTTTTACTTCGGCTGGCTGGACTTCCTCGCTATAAGAAATCTCGATTCGGCTGGCTATCGGTGTTTTGGCGACATAGCTCATCAGCCCCACCTTCATCGCTTTGACCATGCCTTCTCTGATTTCATCTTCGGTGTCAGTCTGTTCTGTAAAATATTTCTGCGTGTCATTGGTACCCTTAAATTTATTCTGGCCGATGAACGCAATAGTGTATTCTCTTCCTCCGGCTCCGGTTCGCAGGGACGTGACCAAAACATGGATATCTGCCTCCTTTCGGTCACGCACATAATTCACAAACGTGATCTCTGTCCGTGTGTAATCGATATCGCACATGGAGCAATCGATAAAAACCTTTGGGGCCTGTTTCTTCAGCTCTTCGATGTCTATTTCCTCCTCCTGGCAGAAGGAAAAAGAAGTGGAAATCAAACACAAAAAAGTCAGCCCGAATAGAAAGGTAATGATTAGTTTTTTCATGCTGCTTCTCCTCCTGTGATCAACTGGACTCCTTCACTTGATTTCTAAAAATTCGGCTAGGGTTCCCATCAAATTATGTTGAAGCTCTCCACCTAGCGAATTCACTCATAAAATAATCTCTTTATCTCTTAATACGCTACTTTGCTGCGTAAGGTTGCGTGACTGGAACAACTGAAACAAAATAAAAATCATTGGCTCTTTCATATCTATCATTCATTTTAACTGTCCTACTCATTTTATATCTCTTGATATAATAAAACGTTAGCGGTGGGTTTTTTTAAGTGATTTTTGCATCTCCTAGATCTACTAAATCCTCACTTTCTGCATAAATCACGAAGTCTTCTTCATAAGTGAAAGTATTGGAATCGGCTTTAATCTATTAAGGCTCCATATGATTGACGATGACTTCAATTCCATCTTCTAAATATCTTTCTGCTTTATCCTTTTTTGGGCTACAATGAGAAACTACAAAGATAGTTGGAATAAAATAAATTATTCTTTTCATTTTTGTTCTATCACTCTAAATATATTATTTGTGAAGCCAGGAGTTTAGACGATATAGTTTCCATGAGATACTTATTATTTTTTATTTCCAATTGACCTTATAGCGTTTGACAATGCGACCATCTTCATCTTTATATTCTATTGTGTAGAAATAATTATTCTTATAAATAGCACCTTTTTTAAATAGTATCCCCCAATGAGACCATCCTTGATATTTTGGGACATCAACGTTGGAGAGAAAATTCCCTTCATTATCAAAAAGGTCCCCCCTAATGGTTGAGCTATCAAAAGGATTCTCGTAAGTTGTGACTAATATATACTTGTTCTCGAACACAAAAAAATCGGAAATGGCTGGCATCCGATCTGGAATGATGAATTCTACTTTATTCCCAAATCTAGAATGTATTTTTTTTAATTTAGAAATAGTACTGCTTGTATCCTTCTCTGTAACATTTCTTGTTTTAGTAGTTTTTGTGATTTTTCTTACAAATTCTCCTTGAGGCGAAATAACATTTATCTCATATTTATCTGAAACTGCATAATATACGAAATCCTCAGCATCCAGCTTAAAAGTCCCAAAAGGTGGATAAAGATAAACATATTCGATGTTTTCAAGATAGGGCTGAAAATAATATTCACCCTCTAAATCTCTATACTCAAATATTTCACCGAGAAATTTTCCTGACGGGGATAGCTTCATGAGAGCAAAGCGAGGGGAATACTTGTCTTCAGTGAAATTCCGCTTATGTATCCAAGAATATATACAATTTTTTGAATCGAGCCTTAAAAACAGAAAGTTCTTTTTATGTTTCTTTCTTAATTCTCTGGTATCTATTATTTTCCATTCTCTATTAAAGACAGTTAATCGCTGGTTTTTCTTATCAAAAATATATAGATTACTATCTGAAGAAAATGTAGGGTCCATGAAATAAATATCCCCGGGTCCCTGTCCTTGTTTGAATTCCTTCTGACCTACTTCATTCCCATGTTTGTCATAAATGTATATCTTTCCGAAATCGACTTCAAAACCATATATATTTCCTTCATCATCAATTTCAAGGCCAGTAGGATACCTACTCTCCCGATATATTCTCAAATCTTCTGTGAATTTAAGAGATGTGAATCTGGGATTTTCACCTTGAATGTCTTTCTTCTCTTCAATTTCTTTTTGATTGCTGCAATGAATCATTAATGCACACAAAATAACTAAAAAGGACTGAGATACAATATTCTTTCTTGAAATCACTAATTATCTCTCATTGGGCTCTAATTCGTTCGGTTGTCTTTTTAAACTCCATGGGAGTCAGACCTTTAGGGGCTTGGCTCCCATTCACCTCTATTGGTTCTTTTATAAGGGAACGAACGCAACCATCAAGTGAATAATCAGCAAAAGGCAGATCTCGTGATTACGTCCGTTCCGATTTTCTTATGCTCCTTTTAACCTTTTCATCCACGTTAAAATAAACCCTCATGCCGAACATGTAATTCTCGTCTCCCTCGACTACACCAATAGTAAGGTCCTCTTCAAAGACAATTCTCATCTTAAATTCTGGAGTCTTTGGATTGGAAATTATAACAACATCATCAGCTTTTTGTCCGCCAAATGAGGCAAGTAAAATTACGACTGAAAGGAATGGAAGAATTGAAATCTGCTTAGTGTGGATTTTCATTTTTCCTCAACCATATAAATTTCATAAGATATATAATAACCGTCTTCCTTCTCAATCAAATTTCGGGTCATATAATAGCCGTCGTACCATTTAGTCAATAAACGATTAGAAAAGGGAATGAAGAAGCTCCCTTCATACTTTAAAGAAGGGAGTCTGTAGGCAAGCACTTCATTCTCTCCTTTTTTCCAGTTCCTGTTCCCGGTT
>JABAOC010010062.1_pt3 | contig 15286 bp, 11 predicted proteins | sample 7062161 | NCBI WGS metagenome assembly JABAOC01 (sample SAMN14538625, study PRJNA623070) | marine sediment metagenome | biome: marine biome [ENVO:00000428]; feature: marine pelagic biome [ENVO:01000023]; material: deep marine sediment [ENVO:00002113] | place: India: Gulf of Khambhat ... | reverse complement strand
TCGTAGGTGTCGCTGCTCTCGTCGGTGTCCTGAGGGCCCCGCTTGTCCGGCTTGTGAGGCCTCATGACGACGAAGTCGCCCTCCGACATGTACGTTCCACGCACGTCCTGGTAGACGAAGATGAAGCCCTCTCTCGGGTAGAGGTCGTTCGGACCGAGACGATGGTGGAAGTACGTCGGCCCGTAGTAGCCGACCGAGTAGGGCGTGCGCCTGAGCAGTATCGGGTACGTCTTGCTCCGGTCCCTCGGGGCGTAGATCTGCGTGAACAGTCTCACGCCGTCCCGCATCGTGATGTAGTGCTCTTCCTTCGTGTAGTGCTGGAGGAGGTAGATGTACCGAACACCGCGGATGTTGTCGGGCTCCAACTCTACCGATATCTCGTAGTTCTCGATCGCCGCGTCAAAATCCCCGTGGATCATGTACGCTTCAGCCAGACTGTCGTACGTGTTGAATGCCTCGGGATACGCCAGCACGTTGAGCTTGAGCAGCTCGATGGCTTCTTCCACTCGGCCCCCGTACAGGTATCGCAGACCGAGATTGTTCATCGGATACTCGGCGAAGATGACCGCATCGGGATTCCGCTGCCGCACGGCGTGGAACAGCGCGACCGCCTTCGCCACGCCCTCTGCCTGTATTATCTGGAAGAACTCCTCTTGGGTCGGCACGCGCTCCTGCGCCGCCGCCTGTGGCGCGAAGAGCAGACCGCACAGCAGGAGCACGAGAGTGGGTCGGTGGGCTCGCATCGCTCTCCCTCCGTCTCGACTTGCTGAGGCTGGATCTCGTTTCCTTAGATTGTGCCGGGGCAGGCAAAGTTGCAATGGCGGAGTCGGGTGTCATCGCCGCCATATCTGAGGCGCCGCCGGGATCTACGTTTCGGCCGCGGGCAGCGGTCCGGGCTCCGGGTCGGAGGGCGGTGCTGGGTGCCGCCGAGAACGGCAGGGCTGGCGCGTGAGTGAAGGAGTTCGGCGGCCCGATGGGCAACGGATATGTCGGCATGGGACCATGTGGTGGTCCACCGGCGGGGGAGCGGCTGATCCGGGGCCCCTTGGGGGCCGCAAGCCGATCGCGCGGCCGGGATCAGCCGGCGCCAGTGCCCCCAGCCGGGACGCCGCGCACACCAGGACCCCCCGAACGAGGGATCCCGAGGTGGTGGCGCAACGATCTACGCCGAGGCGGCCCTGCTGGGAGAGTTCCAGCGGCTGGGCCGAGCGCGCGAGTGGCGGAAGGCAGTAGCGGTGCGGCGCAGGTGATTGAGGATTCGGTCGATCACACCAGGCTCCGTAATGAACCCCACGATGCGCACGGCCCCGCCACAGCGGGGACACTGGAACCGTAGTTCGGATGAACGCGGTGATGGTGCACGCGGCCACCCGCGCCAGGTCACCGAGTAGGGCCCGCTGATAGAGCAAGTATGGCCTGAGCCGCTCGGGTACGGTAACCACCACCTGCCGGTGCGAGCAGAGTTTCCTCCAGCCACAGGCCCCACAGCACCAACCGCTTGGCGAGTGGTACAGAAATAGCGGCACGTGCGGGAGAACCCGAGCGGGTATTGGTGCGCGCGGCTGTCACGGCGCACCCGCGCGAAACCGTGCTTCAAGATGCCGCAGGCGAACCCGGGGAGAAAGCGGCTATGCGGAAACAGATGAGAGAGAATACGATCGGCACCGCAGCCATATTGGATCTCATGATGGGACTGAGTCCTGAGGACGGTGAGAATCTGCAGGTGCTCAGGCTGATTGTACCAGAAATGCTCCGACGCCGGAAATCGTCACGACAGATACGCTCCTTAAGACTACCATGCGGGATATGGCCAGACTAGATCTGCTGAGGCGTATGCCGAGGGCCAGACGGTCTTGTATTCTCCGCCCTGTATCTGGACGATTATGCTTCGTGCCAGAACATTCTCATGTGTCGCGGCGTCGAACTGTACTCCCTCCCATGGCATTATGGTTTCCGCTTCTGAGAAATCTGTTGCCAGCAATGCCTGCCTTATGGCCTCCGGAGAGGTTGAGCCGGCTCTATTAATCGCCTCCGCGAGCACGATCATCCCGGTGAAGGCACGGGCGGCGTTGCTGTTCATATTCTCACCGAATTTCGCGTTAAAGAGTGCGTTGACATCATTGATGATGGGTTTCGCGGCCGCCAGATCCAGCGCCCAATCCCCGCGAGAGAGAACGTTTTCCGTATCGGCTCCGAGACTGTCCACAAATCCACCGTCAACGAACCCGCCACCATATGTGACGATTGCGATCGGGGCGTAATCCATCGCTTTGTATGTCTGCACGGAGAGCAGGGCTCCCGGAAGGTAGGATGCCTGCATCAGGACGACGTCGCCGGCTGCCATCAATTGCCCGACTTCAGTGTCGAGGGTGCCGGTTTCGAACTCGTAAGAGATATCCGCTACGACTGTATATCCGTTGTCCAGAGCGAGAGTGTTTATCACATCGGCGAACTGGTTCCCCCACATGTTGTTCACACTCAGGATGGCGATACTATCGAAATCATGGCCCCAGGTGCTGATATCCGCAAAGAAGTGGAAATAGTTCTCGGCGAAGACGTTGAGCTCAGGTGTGGTCCTGAAGAACCACTCGAAATTCCTCTGTCCCAGGCTGTGGGCCGTTGAAACCGGGCACAGGAAGGGTATGCCGAGATTCTCGGCGGCTTCACTCGCCGGTTCCGTGATGGCGCTGCCGTACGATCCGATTACGGCGACAACACCATCGATATTGATGAGGTTCTCAACTTGCGCAGCCGCCACTGTTCCGTCACTCTGGTCATCTCTGATGACAAGTTTGATCGTGTCCCCATTTATGTTTGTAAGGCCCGCTGTAACAGCCATCGGCAACGCCAGATCATACTCATTGTTGATGATATCAACCGCCAGCTCGACACCCTGCTTTACATCATAGCCTCCACCTTTGAGAGAGCCCGTGATATGGGTCATGAGTCCTATGTCAACCTCTCCGGCCGTGTGAGTGGCATTTGTTGATTCATCCCCACACCCGCAGATGCCTACGATAAGTAATGCGACAGGAATGAACGTGTTCTTTCTGGACATATTAGTGCGCCTGACATTGTTGTTTTCATGCGGAGTTCTATTAACACTCAATTGAGTTTGTTGCAAGCAATTTCACACACATATTCCAGCTTGTAGATAATGAAGACAACTACCGAACCTGCGAGGCATCGAGTGGGTGACGAAGGCTGGGGTGGTCGACCGACCTGCGGAGATGCGGCAGCCGGATCGCTGAGCGCCCCTCCGGGCCGCCCTTGCCGACCGCTCTGGGATGGAGTGCCAATCGGGTAGCCGTGGCATGGCTCAGCTCTCCCCGCAAGAGATGCGTGAGCGGATCCGGAGCGGCCAATGGCAGGGGCCCACGGCCGGCTGCTGCACCGGTTTCGCCCAAGCCAACCTAGTGGTGGTGCCTAGGGCTCTGGCCCAGGATTTTCTGCTCTTCTGCCAGCGAAATCCGGAGCCTTGCCCTCTCCTGGCTGTGACCGACCCCGGCGGGTTCGCATGCCCGACCCTTGCGGCGGACGCCGACCTGCGCACCGACCTCCCACGTTATAGGGTCTATCGGGACGGCGAGTTGGCTCAGGAGCTGCCAGATCTGCTCGAGGTGTGGCGCGACGATCTGGTGAGCTTTCTTCTGGGATGCAGCTTCACCTTCGACGCGGCGCTGCAGGAGGCGGGCATTCCGGTGCGGCACGTCGAAGAGAGGAAGAACGTGCCGATGTACGTCACGAATCGGTCGTGCCATCCGGCCGGCGTCTTCGCCGGTCCCCTCGTGGTAACCATGCGACCGATCCCGTCACACCAGGTCGAGTGCGCAGCGGAGATCACCACCCGGTACCCGCTGGCCCACGGGGCGCCGGTCTACACGGGCGATCCGGCGGCGATTGGGATTGCCGACCTGGAGCAGCCTGACTTCGGGGATGCGGTCTCGGTCGCCGCGGGCGAGATACCCGTCTTCTGGGCTTGCGGGGTCACTCCTCAGGCGGTGGCGATGCGTGCCAGGCCGCAACTGATGGTCACCCAAGTGCCGGGGCACATGTTCATTACCGACTGGCGTCACGCAGAGTTGTAGGGGCGCAGTACGCAGCGGCCCTACGGACTTCCCCTCTCCCGACTTGGCAGTTCGCGCTTCATCTTAGTCCGTTGTGTCCCAGGTCTTGCGCCCTGCACCGACTGGAGGCCGGCGATGAAGTTCGGAATTCCACTCTGCGTTTTCTGTGCCGTCAGCGCTCAGCTCCTTTTGCCCGCACCTGCACTGCCTCAGACCACCCCGACGGAACGGGCGGCCGCAAGACAGGTGGTTGCCGAGATTGACGCGCTCCAAGCGCGCATCAAGCCGGCCGAGCTGGCTCGCAGGATGGCCGCGGGGCGCGACCGGGGTCGCGACCGGCTGTTCCAGCGCGTGGAGGAGCTCTGGACGACCTCGCTGCGCGATCTGAGCGATCACATCGGTCGGAACCCCGAGGTCGGGTTCCAGGAGTACCACGCGGTGGACACGCTCACCGCGGTGCTCAAGGCCCACGGCTTCTCGGTGGAAACTGGCCAGGCAGGTCTCGAGACGGCGTTTGTGGGGAGCTGGGATTCGCCGGCTGGATCCGACGGCCCGACGCTGGGTGTGATCGTCGAATACGACGCGCTCCGCAGCACCCACGAGGCATTCCACGGCTGCCAGCACAACGGGCAGGGCCCGGTGGGCTTCGCCAGCGCGTTCGCCATCGTCGAGTATATGAAGGAAGAGAGCCTGCCGGGCCGGGTCCGGGTGTATGGCACGCCGGCCGAGGAGATGGGGCCGCCGCCGAAGGTCGCGATGTGGCAGGCGGGCGTTTTCGAAGCAGCCGACATCCTGGTGAGGAGCCACGGATCGGACGAGACGAACCGCAATAAGGCGGGCTTCGGAGTCTGCTGCCTCAACATCAACGAGGTGCGGTACATCTTCACGGGGAGGGCGGCGCATCAGCGGTCCTCTTGGTTCGGCCGCAACGCCCTGTCCGCGGCGGTGCAGTTTTACAGTGCAGTGGACGCTCTGCGTCCCACCCTGCGTCCCGAGGCATCGATCCAGGGCGTGATCCCCGAGGGTGGCATCGCTCCCAACGTGGTACCTGACCGGGTGGTGGTGGACTACTATCTCCGCTATCCAGACGAGGTGTATCTCGCCCACATCGATTCCATGATCGCCAACGCCGCCCGGGGCGCAGCGCTGGCTACCGGCACCCAAGTGACTATTGAGCACTACGGCGAGTACCGCGACGGCATAACGCTGGGCACGTTGGAAGAGTTGGTCTTTGCGTACGCCGAGGCCCTGAACGCGCCCGGGATCAATCCGGAACCCCAGCGTCCGGCGGGCTATGAGGAAACCGGATTCGTCACTCGCGACATTCCAGGCGTCGGAGTAAGCGTGTTCACCTCGCCTGCGCCGGGGCACTCATACGCGCGCTGGCAGGACTCCATGAAACCAGTGGGCCACACCGGGTTCTTGCTGGACGCCAAGATCATGAGTGCGGTGCTCTATCACTTTCTCACCGACGAGCGCTTTCGCGAGACCGTGAAGGAAGAGCACCGGGCGATGGCCGCCTGGTTGGAGCAGTACTTGACAGGGTTGAGGGAGACATACGGCGACGAGATCGGGCACTAGAGGGTGCTGAAAAAGGAGCGTGGTGGGTGGGGGGGCGATGGGTACGCTGGGTGATAGCCTGGAGAGCCCTGTGGCTATAGCCGCGATCCAGAACCCGCAGTTCGCCCCCACCCAGGCGGTGAAACTCGCCCGCGAGCTGTTCGGAGTCATTGGCTCCGTCCAACAACTCCCCAGCGAGCGCGATCAGAACTTCCTCGTGGAGGGCGAGTCGGGTGAGCGGTTCGTCCTCAAGATTGCCAGCGCCTCGGACAGTCGAGAGGTGTTGGACGCCCAGAACGGAGCAATGGAACACGTTGCGCGGCGCGCTCCGTCCATCCGCTGCCCCCGTCCCTGTCCCGCTCTCTCTGGGGATCACCTTACGACGGCTTCGGGACCACAGGGACAGGATCACTTTGTCAGGATGCTGACCTACGTGCCGGGGACGCCCCTGGTGCGGGTCGGCCCCCACACCCCCAGACTGTTGCACAGCTTGGGAAGACTGCTCGGTAGGCTCGATGGTGCCTTCCAGGGATTCTCCCATCCCGGCGCTCGCCGCGACCTGTATTGGGACCTGCAGCGCGCAGGCGTCATCGTGGGTGGGCACCTGGAGCATATCGAGGATGGCCAACGCCGCGCCATCGTGGAGCAATTCCACTCGCGCTTCGAAGCGGACGTCGTCCCGGCACTGCCAGAGCTGCGAGCCAGCGTGATCCACAACGACGGCAACGACTACAACGCACTGGTCGATGACGGTGGCGCTGGAGTGCGCTCGGTGGTGGGGATCGTCGATTTCGGTGACATGGTGGAGAGTCGCACGGTCTTCGAGTTGGCAGTCGGTGCCGCCTACGCCCTGCTCGACAAACCCGATCCGGTAGCTGCGGCGGCGCACGTGGTGCGGGGCTATCACGAGAGCTTCCCGTTGACCGAAGTCGAGCAAGAGTTGCTCTTCGAGTTGATCTGCATGAGGCTGTGCCTGAGCGTCACGGTCTCAGCCTACCGGAAGAAGCACGATGCGTCGAACGAGTATCTCTTGATATCCGAGAAGCCTGCCTGGGACGCGCTGGAGAAGCTTGCCAGGACACCCCGGCGGCAGGCCCGCGACGAGTTCAGGAGCAGTTGCCGCATGCCAGCTATGTCGATGAGCACGACGGGATTGAGCGTCCCGGAGATCCTCCAGGCGCGGGACCGACATTTTGGGAGAGGACTCAGCGTACACTACGAGCAGCCGCTCAAAGTCGTGCGCGGATCCATGCAGTACCTGTATGATGAGACCGGACGGGAGTACTTGGATGCGGTCAACAACGTGTGTCACGTCGGTCACTGTCATCCCAGGGTGGTGCATGCTGCCCAGGAACAGATCGCACTCCTCAACACCAACACCCGGTACCTGTATGACAGCCTCGTTCAGTACGTGGAGCGCCTCTGCGGGGCATTCCCCGAGCCGTTGAGTGTCTGCTACCTCGTGTGCTCCGGCAGCGAGGCCAATGACCTGGCCCTTCGTCTCGCGCGGGCGCACACGAACCGTACGGACGTGGTGGTGGTGGACGGTGCCTACCACGGGAACACCAGCGCTCTCGTGGAGATCAGCCCCTACAAGTACAAGGGGCCGGGCGGTGCCGGTGCCCCGCCACACGTGCACGAGGTGATCATGCCGGATCGCTACCGCGGTCCCTACAAAGACGAGGACGGGGCGGGAGAGGCGTTCGCTCAGCACGTGCAGGATGCCATCGGGCAGGCGCATGGGGCGGGGAGAGCGGTGGGGGCATTCTTGTGCGAGCCCCTGATGGGGCCCGCCGGCCAGATCGTACTCCCGAAGAACTACCTGAAGGCGGCGTACGCCCACGTGCGAGAAGCCGGTGGAGTCTGTGTTGCAGACGAAGTCCAGGTGGGATTCGGTCGGGTTGGCACCCACTTCTGGGCATTTGAGACGCAGGAGGTCGTGCCCGACATCGTGACGCTGGGCAAGCCCATCGGCAATGGACACCCCCTGGCGGCGGTGATCACGACGCCCGAGATCGCCGCCTCCTTCGACACGGGCATGGAGTACTTCAACACCTTCGGAGGGAATCCCGTGTCCTGCGCCGTTGGGCTCGCGGTGCTGGACGTCATCGAAGAGGACGGGCTGCAGGCGAACGCGCTGGCAGTGGGTGGGCGGCTGAAATCGCGGCTCGCTGCCCTGATGGCCCAACACGCCGCCATTGGCGACGTCAGGGGCCTGGGGCTGTTCCTCGGCGTGGAGCTGGTCGTCGACCGTGAGACGCAGGAGCCGGCTGCCGACCTCGCCGCCCGTGTCATCGAGGGAATGAAGGACCGCGGCGTCCTGATCGGCACCGATGGTCCCCTCTGCAATGTGCTCAAGATCAAGCCGCCAATGGTGTTCTCGGAAGCGAACGCGGATTTCCTGGTGGCGATGCTGGATCAGGTTCTTGCGGAGGTGTCGGGCGCCAGGGCGTAGAGGCCCGGAGCCTGCCACTTCGGTGGAGCTTATGGAACCCGACCGCTGGTCCTTATACCGAGACATGCTCCGTAGCCGCCGCTTCGAAGAGGCGGTGCGTGAGCTGTGGGAGCGGGGTGCGATCTCGGGCGAGATGCACATGGGACTGGGTGAGGAGGCCGTGGCCGTGGGTGTCGTGGACCATCTCGAGGAAGGCGACGCCATGGCACTGGATCACCGGGGCACCCCGCCGCTGGTGGCGCGGGGTGTGGATCTGGTGCTCCTCCTCAAGGAGTTTCTCGGTCGGCCCGACGGGCTCTGCAGTGGAATGGGTGGACACATGCACCTCTTCTCTCCCGACCATCTAGCAGCGTCCTCCGGCATCGTAGGCGCGTCGGGTCCTTCAGCGGTAGGCTTTGCTCTCGCGGCCCAGCTGCTCCGTCCTGGGAAGCTGGCGATCGCCTTCTTTGGTGAGGGGGCAATGAATCAGGGCATGCTGATGGAATCCCTGAACCTGGCGGCGTCGTGGAAGCTGCCGGTGCTGTTCGTGTGCAAGGACGATGCCTGGGCGATTACGACCCGGTCGCCAGACGTGACCGGAGGCTCGCTCACGAAGCGGGCCGAGGGTTTCGGGCTTCCCGCCCAGGAAGTAGACGGGACGGACGTCGACGCCGTGTGGGCGGCAGCCGCTCCGGCGGTTGCCCGGGCGCGCCGGGGGAAGGGTCCTTCATTTCTGCTGGCTCACTGCTCCCACCTGGAGGGGCACTTCCTGGGTGATCCTCTGCGTCGAGTGATCCGCAAGCCGGTGGAGCAGGTGAAGCAGATGGCCGGTCCGATGCTGCGTTCCGCCACGCAGCCAAAGGGGGCGTCGCTGCCACGCCGTGCCGCGAGTCTGGGAGCCGTCACTTCGTTGCTGGGGAAGTCGGCGGCTCGGGAGCTATGGCGCCGTGACCCGGTGGAGCGGACCCGGCGCCTTCTCAGCAAAGCCGATTCCCGCCGCCTGGAGAAGCTGGAGCAGGAGNNATGCCGTGGAGAGAGAGCAGTGAGCACGCGGCCGGGGCGGAGAGCGTGAGTGTGAGAACGCTGGAGTTCGCCGCAGCGATCGAGGACGCCCTCGCCCAGGCGATGGCTGCAGACTCTCGGATCGTGATTCTGGGCGAGGACGTTGCCATGCTCCGTGTCAACCTGCGGGTGCGGTTCGGTGAGCAGCGGGTCCGCCCGACGCCCATTAGTGAGGCCGCGTTCGTCGGGGCAGCGGTGGCCGCGGCGATGGCTGGGCTACGGCCAGTGGTCGAGGTGATGCTGGTGGACTTCGTCGGCGTCGCCATGGACGCACTGCTGAATCACGCGGCGAAGGTGGAGGCGTTCTCGGGAGGGAAATGGAAGGCTCCTCTGGTGGTTCGGGCCGCGTGTGGGGGCGGATATGGGGACGGCGGGCAGCACGAGCAGAGCCTGTGGGGCTGGCTGGGCCACATCCCCGGTCTCGTGGTAGTGGTGCCGTCCAATCCCAGGGACGCCGGCGGCTTGATGCTAGCAGCCATCGAGCATGAAGGCCCGGTCGTCTACCTAGAGCACAAGCTCCTGGCATCGTACTGGCTGGACTACCTCGGAGCCGGTGGGCGATCGACCGTGTCCTACGATGTCCCGCAGGAGGGCCTGCGTGGGCCAGTCCCCGATACCTGGGCCCCAGAGCCGTTGGGAAGGGCCTCGGTCGTGCGCGACGGATCGGAGTTGACGCTGGTGAGCGTCGGGGTCGGCGTGCATCGCTGCCTCGAAGCCGCTGGCGCTCTGGAAGAGCAGGGCATCCAGGCCGGCGTGGTGGACCTGCGGACCATCGCACCGCTGGATCGCGACACCCTGTGCGACGAGGTGGCCCGCAGTGGGAGGGTTGTGGTGGTAGACGAGGACTACCGGGACTTCGGGCTGTCGGGCGAGGTGGGGGCGGTGCTGTTGGAAGCTGGTCTCCAACCTCGCTATGGCCGGGTTGCCACCGAGGCGACGATACCGTACAGCCGGGAACTGGAGGACCAGGCCCTTCCCAACACCCGTCGGATCATCGACGCGGCGCTGCGAGTGACGGATGCCGCGTGACCGCGAAGCTCAGCTGCGTCCCGGCCCCTCGATGACCCCTAGGTTCTCGTCTGCCAGATAACGCACTGTGGTGCCGTAGGGTCGAGACAGCCTCCCCACCTGCTCGATAATGCGCCGGCCCGCTTCCCTATCGGCCAAGCGCGGCCTCCCCCGTTGCGGACGAGGCTTGCCGTATCCGAGGGTGATGGGGTGCAGGCGGATCTCGTCCAGCCGGCCGTCCCGGAACCGCGGGACGGCGATCACGCTCTCCCAGTAGACCTGCTGTCCCGGGAACCCCCCACCTCGTCCGCTCATGCGCCGGTCGTAGATGTCGGCAGGGGTGGCATCCTCTGGGAGCCCGTACCGCTGGTACATGTCGCCGGGAAGGAAGCGGACCGATTCGTTCTGGAAGATGAAGTTGGACAGGCTGTAGAAGATCGGCTTGCCCTCGTAGATCTCGATCCCCCGGAGGACGTGGGGGCCGTGTCCCACGAAGATGTCGGCGCCCGCGTCGATCACGGCGTGAGCGAAGGTGACGAGAAAGTCGGCGGGCACCTCTCGCGACGCGCCCCCCTCATGCGTGTGGCTGGCTACGATGATCCAGTCTGCTTGGCGGCGCGCTTCCTCGACCGCTGTGAGGATCTCCGCGAGGTCCCTCTCATGCGGGCTGGTGCGCCGCTCCACAGAATCGCCTGCCTCGAACTGCGTTCCGAAAAACCGGATCCGTCGATCACTATCGGGCAGCCGCATCGCCATCTCCCCTGCCACGTCTCGCAACTTCTGGATCGACTCGCGGCTCACCACGTAGGTGCTGGTGTAGCGTAACGGGCTGAGACCAGGCCTGCCCCGCAGCTCGCTGCGCTGCGGACCGGCCCGATCCTCATCGGAGAAGGTGGAGGCAACGGATATGAGGGCCACGCGGCCCCCGGGCGTCTCCAGGAACGCTGGCGCTCGGGCGTGAGCGAGGTTCTCGCCCGCCCCGGAGTGTACCAGCCCCACGGCGTCCAGCGCTCGCGTGGTTGCCCGCATGCCGCCCGCGCTGTAGTCCATCGTGTGATTGTTCGCGCGGGACACCATGTCGAAGCCCGCCCACACCAGCTCACCTGCGAGGAAGGGCTCCGCAGCCATCCAGGTCCCGCCGCTGTGCGCCGCCGGATACCCCTCGGTGTAGTCGTGGAACAGGACTTCCAGGTTGGTGAAGGCGGCGTCGGCATTGCGGATCACCTCGAGCATTGCGAGGTACGCGGGCTCCCTGAACGGGGAGAGCCGGCGGCTCAGGATCGCATCGCCGGTGAGAGCGAGAGTCGTGCTTCCCGGAGGCGGTTCTGACTGGGCCGTGGCCTTGTCCGCGCCAAGCATCGGGAAGGTGAAAACAGCGACAAGAACAATCCGGAGCGGAGTGATGAACCATCTCATGGGGGAGTCTCCCTGAAGCGCGTCCTGGCGTCGCGTGCCGGCGGCTCTTTCCGCTTGCGGTTCGCCTTCACCGCAGGTGTTAGGTTCTGGGTGCTTGGTTCTAGGGCAGACGCGAGGTCAGCCCCGGTAGTTCAGGACCGAATACCCAGGACCCAGCACCCTCCTCTTCTTCAACAGCACGCCACCCCTAGTCCTTCCGCGAAGATAGAGCGGGGAGCCAGGGTCTACCAGGAGGCTCGAGGCTCCCAGCGTGCGGGACCGCCCTAGCCTCTCCCGGAGCTACAGCGTATTCTTCAGCCCCATTTGGAGAACCTCGTATTCCCTTGTTTCCCCCTTTGGGGGTCCGGAGGATTGTGCATGAGTGAGCCTATTGCGCTCGATCACTTGGTCAGGAAGCTGGAGGAGTTGAAGCAGGAGATGAGTACGGGGACGCTGGAGCATGGCGAGTACGATCAGCGTCTCGCACGCATCATAAACGAGCTACGGGAGCGGAAGCTGGACGCAGATCGGTCCGAGATCAATGCTACGCTCGATGGCCTGGTGGGACGTGGTGTCATCACGCCGACGGTGAAGACGCACCTGGAGCAGCGACTCGGCCTGACGTGAGCCTCGGGTGCTACCCACCCACGAAGTTTCGCGCTCCGTTCCAACCGTCCGGCCGCGGGCCCGCTAGCCGCGCGGCTGCTGCATCGAGGCGCCGGGCAACGGAGCGCTCCGACCCTTCTTCCCGTTCACGACGCGACTCACCGGTGTGGGTGCCGGCGTTGATGCGGTGTGCCACTTTCGCCGGGGCCGGCCACGCACCTCCGCGCTCGTTTGACGCGGCCGGCTAACACCGCGTCCCTTCCTGCACCCATTCACGACTACTTCACTATTGATTCATTTGATTGTTTCTAGGGTATTAGCCTGCATCTAGCTCGGAGCATGGCTGCGTGGCTGGTCTCAGCTCAAGGCTCGCAGGCATCCTCGCCGACCGCTACCGCGTGGGACGGGAACTGGGCCGTGGCGGCATGGCGGTGGTTTACCTCGCCCGCGATCTCAAGCACGATCGACGGGTCGCGCTCAAAGTGTTGCGTCCCGAGCTTGCCGCGTCCCTCGGTGCAGAGCGGTTCCTCCGGGAGATCCGGATCGCGGCCAAGCTCAGTCATCCCCACATCGTTCCGGTGTACGACTCCGGCGAAATCGCTGGCATGCTCTACTACGTGATGCCCCACGTGGAGGGCGAGTCATTGCGGACGCGGCTGTGTCGCGACCGGCCCCTGCCGTTGGAGGAGGCGGTCCGGATCGCGCGGGGAGTGGTCTCCGCGCTGACGTACGCTCACAGCCATGGTGTGATTCATCGCGATATCAAGCCGGATAACATTCTGCTCCCCGGTGGGGAGGCCGTGGTGACGGATTTCGGGATCGCACGGGCAGTGAGCGCAGCCGGCGGGGAGTCGCTGACGCTGGAGGGGCTGCCGCTGGGGACGTTGGGCTACATGAGTCCCGAGCAGGAGACGGGTAGTACCGATCTCGACGAGCGGACGGATGTGTATAGTCTGGGGTGCGTGCTGTACGAGATGTTGGTGGGTGAGAGGCCGGGCAAGCTCGACCGCCAATCGCTCACCACTGGCCAGATTACCGCTGCCCCGCCTGAGCATCGCCAGCAGCTGGACACTCTGCCGTATCCNNGTATCCGCTGGAGCGCGTCTTGGTCAGGGCCCTGGCGCCGGTGCCGGCTGACCGGTTTGGCACGGCCGCCGACTTTGCCGAGGCACTGGCATCACAGCGGGGGATAGCGGTTGCCTACCCTGCGACGTCCATTGCCGTGCTGCCGTTCGCCAACATGAGCTCGGACACCGAGAGCGACTACTTCGCGGACGGCATCGCCGACGAGATCACGAGCGCGCTCGCCAAGGTCCGCGCCCTGCGGGTCGCATCGCGTACCTCGGCCTTTGCCTTCAAGCGTAAGCGTCAGGATATCCGGAACATCGGTCAGTACTTGGGGGTTGGCACCGTGCTCGAAGGGAGCGTCCGTAAGGCGGGCAGCACGCTCCGGATCACGGCGCAGTTGATCAACGTCGCCGACGGCTACCACCTGTGGTCCCAGAGTTATGACCGGGAGCTGGAGGATGTCTTCGCGATTCAGGACGAGATTGCGCGCAACATCGCCGAGGCGCTACAGCTCATCCTGAGTGAGGACGAGAAGCGTGCCATCGCGAAGGCGCCCACGGCGGACGTCAAGGCCTACGACTACTACCTTCGCGGGCGTCAGTTCTTCCGCCAGAGTCGCAAGAAGAGCCTCGAGTATGCCCGGCAGATGTTCGATCGGGCGATTCAGCTCGACCCCGAGTTCGCACTGGCGTATGCCGGCGTGGCTGACTGCTGGTCGATGCTGAACATGTACTATGCCTCCAGCAACGTCGATCTCGAGCAGGCTGACGTGGCGAGCCGGAAGGCGCTGGAGCTCGAGCCCGAGTCGGCGGAGGCCCATGGGGCTCGGGGATTTGCCCTGTTTCAGATGAAGCGCCACCAGGATGCCGAGTTGGAGTTCGAGACCGCGATTCGGCTGGATCCCAAGCAGTTCGAGGCCCGGTATCACTACGCCCGGGCCTGCTTCGCGCAGGGAAAGCTGGAGCAAGCCGCGCGGTTGTTCGAGGATGCTTCCCGGGTGCGCGAGGACTACCAGGCATCGTTCTTCGCTGCCCAATCCTATGCGGCACTGGGGAATGAGGCGGACGCCGAGGTCGCATACCGCCGGGCTTTGGGGGTGGTGGAGCAGCACTTGGAGCTCAATCCTGATGATCCTCGCGCCGCCACCATGTGCGCGGTTTGCTTGTGCCGGCTGGGCGAGCAAGCGAGGGGGCTGGAATGGGCCGAGCGGGCAGTGGCAATCGATCCGGAGGATGCGGGAGTGCGCTATAACGTGGCATGCCTGTATGCGCTGGAGGGAGAAGCGGAGCGAGCCATCGATTGCCTCGAGCAGGCGTTCCAGACGGGGTTCGGGAGCAAGGAGTGGATCGAGCATGATCCTGATCTCGACTCGCTGCGCAGCCATCCCCGTTTCCAGGCGCTCTTAGCGGGAGTGTGACGACAGGCCGCCTTATCCTCCTGCCCACCCGCCGACTGCTATCTTGAGCTACGCTTCTCGTGAGTCGGTCCGGGGTATTAGCTTGGTATTGATCCGGAGTGTTGCCCCGTGCCCGATCAGCTTGCCCAACTCTCTACTGCGCTAGCCAGCAGCTACGCCTTCGAGCAGGAACTCGGACGCGGCGGCACGGCGACGGTGTACCGTGCTCAGGATCTCAAGCACCAACGCAAGGTCGCCGTGAAGGTGATGCGGCCCGAGCTCGCGGCATCCCTTGGTGCGGAACGCTTCCTGCGGGAGATCCAGATCGCGGCCCAGCTGAGCCATCCGCACATCCTGCCGCTGTATGATTCCGGCGAGGTCGATGGTCTGCTCTACTACGTGATGCCGTTCGTGGCGGGTGAGTCTCTCCGGACCCGCCTCGCGCGGGAGGGGCAGCTTCCGCTGGAGGATGCACTCCACATAACGCTGGAGGTGGCGGATGCGTTGAGCTACGCACATGGCCGCGGCGTGGTGCATCGGGACATCAAGCCGGAGAACGTGTTGCTGGAGTCGAGTCACGCGCTGGTGACCGACTTTGGCATTGCCCGGGCGATTACGGCGGCGGGGGAAGATCGTGTGACGCTGGACGGCATCGCCGTGGGTACGCCCGCCTACATGAGTCCAGAGCAG
>JABAOC010006660.1_pt1 | contig 15286 bp, 11 predicted proteins | sample 7062161 | NCBI WGS metagenome assembly JABAOC01 (sample SAMN14538625, study PRJNA623070) | marine sediment metagenome | biome: marine biome [ENVO:00000428]; feature: marine pelagic biome [ENVO:01000023]; material: deep marine sediment [ENVO:00002113] | place: India: Gulf of Khambhat ... | reverse complement strand
TCATTTTTATTGGGCTTGCAGGGTTTATTATAGTGCTCATGGATCCTTCCCGCCTTCAAAACCTGACACCCTACCTTCCTAATGGTTGGTCAAAAATACTCATTACGATGGGCTTTACCTACGTTGCTTTTGAAGGATATGAAGTCATTGCTCAAGCAGGCGATGAAGCCATTGATCCAAAACGTAATCTCCCAAAGGCAATGTTGTATTCAGTTTTCATCGTGACTTTGATTTATGTTGCAGTTGCATTTGCTTCGATCGTCTCAGTGAAGGCAGGATCTCCCGGAGTAGTCGGTTCCCCCTGGGAATGGATTGGATCTTTTAGAGAGAGGGGATTTGGTGAATCAATCTCTCGCCTTGTGCCCTTTGGCAATTTTTTTCTGACACTAGCCGTCATATTTGCCTCTCTTTCTGCTTTAAACGCCACAATATATTCGGCAACAAGAGCATCATACGCGCTTGGTCGTGATCGAATGCTGCCAAGTTTCTTTGCCAGCATTTCCCGAAAACGTAAAACTCCCTGGGTAGCACTGATGTTCACTGGATTAATTGTCATAAGTGTGGCCGTAATTCTTCCGACAATGGACGTAGCCTCCAGCGCAAGTATCATGTTCCTTTTTCTCTTTTTTCTTGTAAATATAAGTGTAATTAAAATACGTCTAGACATGGGTGATGAATTGTCCTACGGCTTCATCATGCCATTTTTTCCTTGGCTGCCGCTACTTGCCATTATCTGTCAAGGTATACTCGCCGTCTGGCTGGTGAATATGAGCCTGGTGGCTTGGATTATAGCTCCAGTCTGGATAATCTCCGGAATAGGAATATATTATTTCTACTCCAAGTCTCACACGCTAACCACCGACCATGAAATTTGTGTCATTGAAGAAGAAGAAATAGCCCCTGAAAGTGAACAATACAGCATAATGGTAGCGGTGGCAAATCCCCATAATGCTCTGGAGATGATACAAACCACTTTCTTGTTAAGCGAGGCCAAAAATGCAAATGTAAAACTTCTTCATATGGTTCCTGTGCCGGAACAAGTTCCTTTAGCGGATGCAGAGAAATTCATGATGGAAGGGAAAGAAGGAATAGTGGAGGCCATGCTTTATCTCCTCAAATTTCCGATTACAACAACCATTCGCTATTGCCGGAATATTGCCCGGGGCATTATAGGTGCCTTGAAAGAAAAGAAAGTCGATATGATTATTATGGGATGGCACGGTCAGCCCAGAAGCCGCCTCTTCAGACTGGGCAGTACCGTGGATGTCGTCCTTGAAAGAGCACCATGTAATGTAGTTATTCTAAAAGGGATTGGAAATCGTGAGTTCAAGCGCATACTTGTGCCTTTAAGAAAAGGTCCTAATAGTGCTTTAGCCCTGGAAGTTGCGAGTGTTCTAGCCGAAAAATATGACGCTGAAATAGTCTCTTTCTTAGTGAATGAAAAAAATAGGAAAATTGATGCAGATAAAGTTTCTGAGATCCTCAGCCGCATGCCTAATTTAAATCAGGAGCGTATAAAGACGAAACGCGTCGATTCTCACAACACAGTTGAAGCCATTCTAAGAGAAGCTAAGAATTACGATCTTTTAGTTCTTGGTACAACGCGGGAACCATTGATTCGCCAGATCACAAGAGATTCTGTTTCGTATGCTGTGGCTCGAAAATGTAGGAAACCGATGATTATAGTAAAAGCATCGGGCCGTATAAGCTCCTGGATTAAAAGATGGTTTTAGGCAAGTCACAAATGGCTTAGCCATCCTCTTTGTCTCGGGCATCCTCGTTTGATCTTTAATGAGCAATCATTTTCCCAAAAAAACCATTAAATCCGGACAAAAAAAGCTGAGGAAAGGATAAGACCTACTCGTTGTAAAATCGAAGGTTTTTGACCCGTCCCGCATCCAGAGTGAAGCCGGTTAATTTTTTCTCCTCGTCACGAATAAAATTAATCCTGTATCCCCTTACAGTAAACTTATCTTTTAGCGTAGGTTGCAGAGGACTTTCAGGAGCATTTTTATGAACAAAATGTAGCTTCCCTGTCTTAAAAGCTAACCTGAATGTTACCTGGAGCTCATCACTATAATAATCTCCCGTATATTCTTTGAGCTGCCCAGGAGTTGGTTTCACTGGCTTGAAGTATTCATAAGTATCAGATTTTTCGCCTTCTCGATAGATGTGCATTAACATTGTTTTGCCTCTTTCCTGCTTTTCAAACCTAACCATCATCTCGACCGGCGCCTTTAACACTTGAAATTCTGTCTCCTTCATAGCTGCCAGGGTATACCTTTGGCCAAACGCTTCAAGGATTAGTGTTTTTCCTCTTAGACCCAACCTTATAATTGCACCGCTTTTTGGATCTATGTAAGCACCTATTTTTTCTTTTAGCTTTTTCTTTGGAAGGGTAATGAATTTGACCTTTTCTGCCAGCGGAGTTCCAGGCTTTGCCTTTTCTTCTCTGAATTGATCTGCGAGATATATATCAGCCACTTGCCGGGCTAGCTTTGTTGGATTAAAAGAGCTTAGGTTGGAAAGACAGATAACAGAGAAATTTTGCTCTGGAAACCGAATAAGGGCTGATCTGTAGCCTCCCAAGGCTCCGCCATGGCCAACAGTTTTTAATCCTTTATATTTGCCTATACCTAGAGCAAAAGCATAATCGAGCTCTTCTCCGCTGTTCAGTTTTCCTTTGGTATGCATGAGGTCAATTAACTCTTTTCCCCCAACCTTGTGGTGGTAGAAGTTTTGATCCCAGAGAAAAAGGTCTTCCACTGAAGTGAACAAACCGCCGGATCCGACGCAGTCGAAAGTAGATATAAAATTTCTATATTTTCCTTTTCCAGCCGGGAAATAACCAGAAGCTCTGTTTCTTATGAGCATCCTGTAATCATCATGAAAATGAGAGTTTTTCATTCCCAGGGGCTTGAAGATATTTTCCTCTGCGAATTCACGGAGAGTATTGCCGCTGGCTCTTTCTACAATCTCCGCCAGCAGGAAATAGCCTGAATTACTGTAGAGATATTCTTCTCCGGGATTGAAATTTAATTCTCGCTGGCGGGCTATAAGCTCGACCACATCGTCTTGGTGATAAGTGCCATAGTCTATGCCTGCAATCCCCAGCAGCGTAAGATAGTCACGGAGCCCGCTGGTGTGGTGGATCAGGTGGCGGATGGTAATAGGAGGTCCATAATCTGGCAATTCAGGAACAAACTTTCGGATATCATCATTAAGGGAAAGCTTTTCCTGCTTGGCAAGGAGAACGATGCACATGGCCACGAATTGTTTTGATACAGAACCTATATAAAAAACTGATTGGGGAGTGATAGGGATGTTAAGTTCTAGGTTAGCCAGGCCATAACCCTGTTTATAAATAATCTTGCCGTCTTTAACAACGGTCAGAGCGCAGCCCGGTGAGTCTTTCTTGTCCCATTGAGAAAAAAGCTTGTCCACCGCGTCTGTTTTTTTATCAGCGATGGCCAGCGTTACAAAAATTAGCAAGAAAATTGCTGTGAGTATCGTCTTTGGTCTATTGAGTTTTTTCATGGTAAGGTGTGCCTCCTTTGTTCATAATCGAGGATAATGATTATAAGAATTTTTCCGGTTCATTTCTACATTATTTGTAAGCTTTAAGCATTGTAGACTGTTTTAACTTTTGACATCAAATTTTTCCTGTGCTATTAGGTATCTAATAAAAACTGAAACAAGGAGTGAGATTCAGGAAATAATTCGACCTGCCAAATCGAATGTTGAAAAATGTGCAGAATATTTATAGAGAATAACTTAAAAATAAAATGTAGAGCGAGCTTTTGTTATGCCTAAAGTTTCCCGCGCAAACGTAGAAAAAAAAATAAAAGATTGCCGTCAACTTGTTTCTTCCAAGAAAGTGATAAAATGTCTTGAAGATTTATTTTTAAATACAAATAGCGGCCTGGTTGCCTATGAGATAGGACATGAATATGAAAAGATAGGTAAAATCCAAGAGGCAGTCGAATACTACGAGCGGGCTGAGAATTTGTTTAAACAGCCCATATATAAAAATATGGCACGAGCAGCCATAAATAATTTAGCTATAGAAGCTCTCCTTGCTGCGAAAAAGAAAAAGAGGAATTAAACTTTCGTAGGTAGGGGTTATTCACCAAACATTATGAAATCAATAGTTAAGTTCTATAAACAGCACGCTGCCATTTTCGAATTCATAAAGTTATTGATTTTCCTTTATCTTTTTGTCTTTAGTCTCGAATTGATGGGTACATCCCTTAAAATGTTCGGAAAAGGTCTGGCGACAAATCTGATACAGACAACCACCAATCCACTGGTCGGCTTATTTATCGGAATTCTGGCGACTTCTTTTATCCAATCCTCTTCCTCGACTACATCCATTGTCGTAGGCCTCGTCGGAGGTGGCGTTTTAAATGTGGCTAATGCCATACCTATAATAATGGGGGCCAATATAGGAACCTCGGTGACCAACACCTTTGCCTCTCTGACTCAAATCAATCGTAATATTGAGTTTCAACGCTCATTTTCAGCAGCAGTTGTGCATGATTTTTTCAATTTGCTGGCCGTAATTGTGATATTTCCTTTGCAGTATTTTACGAATTTCTTGGGCCGGATAGCGAGCTTTTTGGGCGAAGAATTTCAACACATCGGAGGCCTTAAATTTCTGAGTCCTGTAAAAGCGATGACCCGACCTGTCGTGGGAGTTATTAGGGACTGGATTGGAGAACATCCGTGGGTTTTATTGGTTTTGTCTATTGTTTGTTTGCTCTTAGCTTTATCTCAAATGGTGAAATCNNTTGTCTCGAATGGTTAAGTCTTTGAAGGCTTTAGTCGTGAAAAAGACAGAGGCTTGGTTTGACCGTTATTTATTCAAGACAGCGGTACGGGCATTTTCGGTAGGATTATTATTGACCGTAATGGTGCAAAGCAGCTCTATCACTACATCCTTGGCAATACCGATGGCAGGGGCCGGTCTGTTGACCATCGTGCAGATTTTTCCTTACACTGTAGGAGCCAATATCGGGACAACGGTAACAGCGATTCTTGCTGCGCTTGTAACGGGGAATCTTTCGGCGATCATTGTGGCCTTTTCCCATCTGCTTTTTAATATATCGGGAATGATTATTTGGTGGCCTTTGAAATTTGTGCCTATCTCTTTAGCCAAAAGATTTTCTCGTTTTGCGACGCGAAAGAAATTGATTCCGATCTTCTATATTTTAATTGTTTTTTTCCTTATACCCATTCTATTGATTTATTTTTTTAGGTAGGAGGAAGTCGATGTTTAAAGGATGGCTTGCGATTTTTAAAAAAGACACATTGATGGACCGTGCCTATCAGCGGTCTTACTTGATGCTGGATTTAACGCGAGAAATGTTTTCAAGAGCCAAGGAATCCCTAAGGCAATTAGAAGATAATCAAGTTGACATAGATATTTACGATAAGGACTCGGAAATCAATAAGTATGAGCGGGAAGTGCGTCGCAATGTGTTTAATCATCTTGTAGTCAGTGGAGCGGCTAAGTTGCCTTCAGGTCTGGCTCTAGTGAGTATTATCATCGATATTGAACGAATTGGCGATTACACCAAAAATATCGTGGAGCTGGCCCTGAATCACCCTGGAAAGTTGCACGGGGGAAAATTTGAAAAAGATTTGTTACGAGTGGAACAGGCCATGGAAGATAATTTCGTCAAAACTCGAGATTGCTTTGAATCTTGTGATGAGGCTGAGGCTTTGAAACTCCTGGAAGAATATAAATGGATTAATCCCGTATGCGACAAAGTATTAATAGGGCTGATTAAGGAAGAAGACAAGAAGATCCGCCCTGGCGATGCAGTATCCCTTGCGATGTATTTCCGCTGGCTGAAACGGATTAATTCTCATCTGCGGAACATCATGACAAGCGTCGTTAATCCCTTTGATAGGATTGGCTTCGAGCCCAAGAAGCAATAAATCTAGTAGGGGTTTGATTCATCAAATCCGCACCTATCAGGGGAAACCGATCTTATGTAGGGGCTTGATTCATCAAGCCCATCTTTTTTGTAGAGGTATGATCGGTCAACATCACATTGAATATTGGGGAATGACCATATACATATATTTGGAATTTTTTCCTATTTTTCGTATATGCTCTTAAAAATATAATAGGCAGGGATTCCTGCCGTCACCGTTAAAATTGCAATCAGTGAGGGAGCCGGCCCTTCAAGAAAGCCTAAGGTAAGAATTGAAACGCCTGCGAGTATATATATGATGGGAACAACGGGATAGCCCGGCATTTTATACTCTTTTTTGTTTATGCTTCTTAATTTAAAAACACCGATGACTGCCAGAATCGGGAAAATTCCCAGAGAAAAACCCATATATGTCAATATCTGGCCAAGAGTTCCTGATAAAACTATAATTATTGCAATTACACCCTGTAGCAATATTGATTTTGAAGGAACCCGATAAACACTGTGAACCTTGGAAGCAAACTTGAAGAAATATCCATCTTTAGCCATCGAGTAATAAACTCTAGGGCCTAGAATGATAAAGGCGCTTAAGGATGATAAAAGGGCGAAGGATATCAAGACCGAAAGAAGATTCTCGAAGGATTTACCGAACAGATTTCCTACTGCGAGACCTCCAATGGAGATGACTCCGCTCATTTGTTCAGGCGAGACGGCATAGACGTAAAATAGATTCAAACCAAAATAAAGAATAATCACTATTCCAGTTCCCAGAATTAAAGAAAGCGGCAGATTTTTCTTGGGTTTTTTTATCTCCGATCCTATATAGGCAGACGCATTCCAGCCGCTGTAGGCAAACATTATCCACATCAAAGAAAGACCGATTACTTTCCATCCTCCAAAATCAAAGATGAACTCTTTACCTTGGGAAAAATGATCGAAACTCCCTTTTCCAAATGAAAACCCAATCAATATAAGACCCGCTATCAAACCGACCTTTAATAATGTTAGAGCATTCTGTACTTTTGCTCCAAATATAATCCCCCTGAGATGAACCAGGGTAAAAGCTAGGATAACAAGGATTGAATAAAACTTTTTTAGAGCCATTGCTTCAAAACTTCCCCCAAATATTCCTAAACTTAGAAGCTGGGGAAAAGCTCTGGTTAAATATTCAGTAAATCCTATGGCAGACGCAGCTACAGGAGCAGAAAAGCCGACAAAAAAGGAGACCCATCCACTTAAGAAACCGAGAAAAGGATTAAATAATCTGGAAAGGTAAGTGTATTCTCCCCCTGCCTGCGGTATTGCTGCACCAAGTTCACTGTAGCATAAAGCGCCACAGAGCGCTATTATTCCCCCGACTATCCACAACATAATCAATAATAACGGATTACCCAAGTCTTCCAGCAAGAGTCCAGATGTTATGAATATTCCGGCTCCAATCATATTGGCAACGACGATGTTTGTTACGGAGAAGAGCCCGAGTTTTCTTTCCAGTGCATCCTCAGGTAGCTTATCGGGCATGATGTAATTTTGACGTACGAAAGAAAAAAAACTTCCTTATGAGAAAATTAATTCAAAATTAATTCAATCTGCTTTAGTTTCTTGATAGGCAATTCCAGAAAAAATATTCTTATCCTATAGTCTGTGAAAACCAAAAGCTCTATTTTAACAAGTTCTTCATTTTATTGCGAGGAGAACTGTCGCGTAACAATCACCGCTTTTTATCTGGATGAGATCAGGCGTATTTGCAGGATTTTTAAACATCTGTAGGGGTTTGATTCATCAACCAGACACTTATTCGAAATTGTAAGTACTTAGTCTTGTCGAAATTGAAGACTCGAACCTTTTTTCCCTTTTATTTAACTGTATTAATTTTTATAATATTGGAGTTTTAAAGAATCCATATTTATGAAAAGGAGTACTTTTATATTTTTTGTGCCCAGGAAAGACTGCGTCTTATAATTGCTGTAGACTATAAAACAAAAGAAAGGTGGTTTTGCCATGGGAAAAGTTATAACGCGAAGGGATTTTATTCGTGGAAGCACCTTTGCAGTATTAGGAGCTGCAATAGGATTTTCCTCTCAAAAGACGCAAAAATCAAGAGTTGTTCTGGTTCGCCATCCTGATGCGCTGGATAAGAATTCCAGGATTAACGCAGCCACAATCCAGCAGATGCTTGATGATGCGGTTATGGTTCTATTAGATGAAGAAGAGCCAGTTAAAGCTTTCCAAAAGCTTGTTAAACCCGGTGAAGTCGTGGGGATTAAGAGCAATGTTTGGTCTTATCTTCCCACGCCAGCTGAGCTGGAGGAAGCAATAGAACGCCGGTTAATAGATGTGGGAGTTGAGAAAGAGAATATCAGTATTGATGATCGTGGCGTGCGAAAAAATCCGGTCTTCTTAAATGCAACTTCTCTTATCAACGTCAGACCCTTAAGAACTCATTATCTCTCCGGTGTCAGCGGCTGTATGAAAAATTACATAATGTTCGCCAGATCTCAATCCGCCTATCATCCTAACAGTTGTGCAGACTTGGGGACCCTGTTTTCTCTTCCCCAGGTAAAGGGCAAAACACGGTTGAATATTCTATGTGCGCTTTCTCCGCAGTTTCATGGTCGCGGACCTCACCATTTTAGCCGCAGGTATGTTTGGAATTATAAGGGACTGTTTGTCAGCCAAGATCCTGTGGCGGTTGATGCCCTTGGCCTCCGGCTCCTCATGGCTAAACGCCGCGAAAAGCTCGGGGAAGACCGGGAAGTCCCGCCGGTTCCAAGGCATATAGAAGTTGCTGACCTAAAACATGGATTGGGTACAAGCGACTTAAATAAGATTGAACTGATCAAGTTAGGATGGAAGGAGGATATCTTAATTTGATCCGATCTTATAGGCGTTTGATTCATCAAACCTCAGGATGAAGAGATGGCAATTGCAAAGACGAAACGATGGCAATTACCTATTTGTAGGGGTTTGATTCATCAAACCCACAATTAATGGTTTGTTAATCTCAAAATTGGAGAAATAAGATGGGTTTTGTGATAAAAAAAAGGCTTTTTGCATCGTCTATTTTACTGCTTACTGTACTCCTTACGTGCTCAATATCTGCTGCCCTTTCGGAAGCTTCTAATCTTGAATATGTAAGCAGCCTATTATGGACAAAAGCCTATGATGTAAAAATAGAAGGCGATTATGCTTACTGTGCCTTTTTAAACGGTCTTGTTATCCTCGATATTTCAAACAAGCTGAAACCTGTTTTCATCTCGCATCTATTCCTAGGTGGGGGATTCGGAATTGATTTGAAAGACAACATGGCCTTTATAGCTGCCGGAAAGAAAGGTTTGAAGATAGTGAATGTCTCCAATGTTAACGCTCCTTCCCTTATGGGTTTCTTAGATACCCAGGGCGAGGCCAAAGAGATAGCTATAAAAGGTGACTATGCCTATATTGCTGATGGTTCTTCAGGCCTACAGATAATAGATATCAGTGATCAATCATCTCCCGAGCTTGAGGCATCTTTTGATACACCATATGAAGCCCTAGGAGTAGCTTTAAAGGGGGATTATTCTTATGTGGCGGACAGCTCGTCTGGATTACAGATAATAGACATCAGCAATCCTTCAACTCCGACGCTTGCCGGTTCCTGCGACACACCAGGCACTGCAGAAAGAGTTGCTGTTTCCGGGGATTATGCTTATGTGGCAGACGGTTCATCTGGCCTTCAAATCATTGATGTAAGCGATCCATCATCCCCCAAGCTTGTCGCCTCTTTTGTCACTTCAGGCTATGCCCATGGAGTAGCAGTAAGCGGTGATCATGTCTACTTAGGAAATCTTTATGATGGTGGCTTTCAGATAATAGACATCAGCAATCCAAGGGCTCCTGTGCTTGATGCAACCCGCAGATACACAATGTACAACGAGGCCTGGGATGTGGCTGTGAGCGGCGACTATGCTTATGTCGTGGATTATTTCGCAGGTCTCCATATATTGTCGGTGATCGAGCCTTCTAAACCCGTGCTCAAAGGCATCTATTATACTCCGGGCTCAATAATAGATGCAGCGGGTAGCGGTAAGTTTGTTTGCGCTGTTGGCGACCTCTCTGGCTTGCAGATAGTAGATATAAGCAATGCTGCTGAACCAAAGATCGCAGGCTCCATCGGCCGCATGCGCGGAGTTCATGGCTTAGCAGCAGGCAATAATTATGCCTATATCACCGACAGATGGTCGTTAAAAATATACGATATAAGCGATCCAGCAGGAATAAAGCTTTCCCGTCAATTTCCCGTTCCTGGTGTACCGCGAGCAATAGTCGTAAGAGGAAATTATGCCTATATGACCTCTGATCATTCAGGATTTCATATCATAGATGTCAGCGATCCATCATCTCCTTCGATCGCTGGCAGCTATAAAATGCCGGGCTTTGCTTACGGCATTGCTGTCCAAGGGGACCAGGCATATATAGCCAACAGCGATACTGGATTCCACATAATAGATATAAGTAATCCATCTTCTCCCAAACTTACAGGCTCTTGTAGAACGCCAGGACTTACTTATGATGTGGCCATTAAAGGACAGTATGCCTACGTAGCTGATGGCTCTTCAGGATTGCAGATAATTGATATAAGCAAGCCTTCAGCTCCATCGATTGTTGGTTCGTTAGAAATGCCAGGCTTTGCCAACGGAATAACGATTAAAGGGAATTATGCCTATGTCTCGGATGAGATTTCAGGATTAAAGAAAATCGATATTAGTAATCCATCCACTCCCAAACTCGTCAGCTCGTTTGAAACTCCTGGTGAGTCAGCAGGAGTGCTTGTTTACGGGGAATATATTGTTGTTCCGGACTCTTTTTCGCTCTTGATACTCAAATGATTTTTTTATTTTGAATAAATTAAAAAAGGAATCTTTTTATGGTTAAAAGGAGAATAATATGAGCAAGAAGAAGAAGGAGAAGGATATTTTTACCGAGATCGGAGATAAGTTCAAGGAACTCGGTGAGGAAATCAAGCCACACCTTGATAAGGCAGAAAAGAAGCTGCGTGACTTTGATAAGGTCATCGAGCCATCCATGGCTGAACTCGGCGAGAAGCTAAAGGAGTTGGGAGGTGCGCTTAAGCCTCCGATGGAGGATTTTTCCGGCCGGATGAAAGAGTGGGGAGAATCTATGAAGAGCACGATAGACGATATGAGTAAGCGCATCAAAAAGTGGAAAAGAGAACAGAAAAAAAGCGAAAAGACCGAAGCGGTTAAGAAGAAATCATCAGAATAAGGCATCATCTTGGGGAAGGCTTAACTCTTTTTGACGCCAAGTTTTTTTTGTGGTATCCTGGTTCATGTTGAAATTGAAGAGACCTGTCCACTTACAAAAAAGGCAGGGATCATAAGGGATGAGGGAAAATTTCAACGGCTAAAAAATATGACCTCCCCTTATAAAAATAAAATATTAAAAGGAAGTTAGAATGAATATTTATGTAGGTAATTTACCACGTGAGGCTACTGAAGACGATTTGAAAGAGTCTTTTGAAGCCTTTGGGGAGGTTACATCTGTCAAGATCATCAAAGACAAGTTCACGGGAGAGTCGAGGGGATTTGGTTTCGTTGAGATGTCCAAAAATTCCGAAGCTCAAGCTGCGATCTCAGGCCTTGACGGCAAAGATCTGAAGGGGAGCACTCTTAGGGTTAACGAGGCCCGGCCTCGTCGCGATGATCGAGGAAAAGGAGGTTTTGGCCGAGGAGGAGGCGGAGGTAGAAGACGTTTCTGATAATCCCCACTCTGACATTAAAGCTCACAGCCACATTTTGAATTAAGGTTTATTTGAGAACTGCCTAACTTACGTATTTTTCCTAACAAATTCGCAAATACACCTACCATTCTAGTCAAAAAGTAGAAAAGTAAAAAATATAACCTGAACTTGTGCGCCCAGTTTATCGTATAATACACTAAAGCAGATTTGAGGAGCTAGGTACCATGAAAAAGATCATTCTTATAATCGTAATAGTGGTTGTCGTCCTTGTCCTTTCCGTTGTAGCAATTAGAGGCTGCCGAACGGGTGGTGAAGCTCAGATAGAAAACACAGCGACTGTGGAAAAGGGAAACGTCTCAAAGACTGTGGTAGCCACAGGCAAGATCGAACCTCTTTACAAGGCTGAGATCAAATCAAAAATTGGTGGCTTGATTAATCAGTTTTATGTTGAGGAAGGGGAAAGTGTGACTGTTGGCCAGAAGTTGGTCGAGATTATTCCCGGGGCCACACCGGTTGAAATGGTGCAGGCAAGAACCGAAGTAAAGGCCGCAGCCTACGACAAGATCGTCGCCGAAAGACAGTATCTGAGAAATAAAGAACTAAAAGAACAAAAATTGATTGCCCCAGAAAAGTACGAACAAGCCAAAGCCAACTATGATACAGCTAAAGCTCGCTTTTATGCTGCCATGGCCCAGTTGAGAGTGCTGGAACAGGGATCGAATGTGGAGTCGCTGGCTGAAGGCATCGAGATTAGTGATCAGGATAGGCTTGAAATTGAAAAGGAGACACGGGAGGCTATTGCCAGCATGACCTTGATTGCTCCCATCTCTGGTATTGTCCTTTCTCGCGATACTGACAAAGGGAGCGCGGTCATCCCCATTTCTTCAGCTTACGGAGGAACAGTTATCATGACCCTAGCCGATGTTTCTGAGAAGCATTTTCGGGGCGACGTGGACGAAGCAGACATCGGAAAAGTGCAACTAGGTCTGCAGGCCAGAATCTATGTTGAAGCTTATCCAGACGAGCCTTTTAAGGCTGAGTTAACCCACATCAGTCCCAGGGGTCGTGAAGAAGAAGATATCATTAATTTCGAGATTAGGGCAACAGTTAGTGATCAAGAGAATAGGCTCCGTGTGGGGATGTCAGCAGATGCTGAGCTCATTCTGGAGGAACATGAAAATGTTCTGGTTATTCCAGAAGGCGCTATAATCTACGAGGATGGAAAAACTTTCGTCAATATCCGGGATGATTCTGTTGAAGAAGGCATGCGTAAGGTAGAAATAACCAAGGGCATCTCCGATGGTCTTCGGACCGAGGTCCTCTCAGGGCTTGAGGAGGGTCAGGTTGTTGTCCTTCCTACGTAATATCATCACAGAAGCTTTTGGACCCATCCCCCAGGGATTGCTGCCTGAGTTATCCTCAAAAGAAGGATTCCATTATGCGTTTGTCCGAGATAATTAGACAAGCCTTCGCAGATTTGAGAGCGCACCGACTCAGAAGCACCCTCACGCTTTTCGGAATTATCTGGGGGATTATGGCCATTATGATTCTTTTGGGTTGGGGATTCGGGTTCCGCGATTACATGTTTGAGGGCATGCATAAAATAGGCGAAGACCTGGTTGTCTTTATACCTGGCCATACTTCGATCGGGGTTGGTGGATATAAGACAGGACGTCCCATAGTCCCGGAAATAAAAGATATCGAGGCCATTAAGATTAAGTGTCCATCAGTGGACGAAATAAGCCCGCAGATAACTCGCTGGTACCAGGTAAAAGCCGATACAGAAGCCCGGCGATTCAATATTCGTGGTGTGCTTCCTGTCGCCAAGAAGATGGGCAACTGGCAGGTGGCTAAAGGACGGTTCATCAGCGATGATGACATTAAAAATCGCAGGCGTTTTGCGTTTGTCGGCAACAATATTAGAGAGCAGCTTTTTGGCGAGGATTCTAATCCTGTGGGCAAAAAGATTAAGATTCGTGGTATAACCTTCTCAATTGTAGGCCTGGCTGTTGAAAAAGAGCTTCAGATGTCCACCATAAACAGCCGTCATGACGACCAGGTTCTGGTTCCCCTGAGCACAGCCCAGCAGTTGTGGGGAGACGGTAAGAGTCTTAATCTGGTTTTTGCCACTCCAAAGGAGAATTATAAATCCAGCCAAGTTGTAACTGAAATACGCAGCCTCATGGCTGAACGTCATCATTTTGATCCCAATGATGAAGAAGCGTTGATGATTTTTGAGTTTGCCTTCTTCGAGAAGATGTTTAATCTGCTCTCCCTCGGATTGAACATTCTCTTGGGCCTTATCGGAATAATCACCCTGTTTATCGGCGGTGTCGGGGTAATGAATATAATGTTTGTCTCTGTGCAGGAACGCACCCGTGAGATAGGCATCCGGAAATCAGTGGGAGCCAGGAAAAGGGACATCCGACTCCATTTCTTGGCCGAAGCGCTTTTTATCACGCTACTGGGCGGACTCATCGGTTTTCTGCTGGGATCGGCTCTTCTGGGAGGTGTCAATCTTTTGCCTTTACCACGGTTCATTCCTCTTCCTCAGAACTCTCCAGAACTCTCCTTGATCGTTGTTTTGGTGATGATCTTGACCGGAGTTATTTCAGGATACATCCCGGCCAAGAACGCAGCCGAGATGGAGCCGGCTAAAGCCCTGCAGTATGAACGGGGTGAAACCGTAGTTGGTGAGAAGATACCAAAGCCTCTCTGGGTTTCGCGAACACTGACAGGAGAACTCATAGGACAGGCGTTTCTCGAGATTCGCAGTAGCAAATCCCGAAGTTTTCTCACTATGTTCGGAATTTTTTGGGGCATAGCTGCTGTGATTGTGCTTATCGGGTTCGGCGCAGGCTTTCAGGGATTTTTCGACCGTGAATGGGAAAAGATGGGTGAAAAGACTATATACGTGAGGGGTGGCCGTGTTCAAAGCAAAAGAGGCACTTACAGAGAAGCAAGAAGAGTCCGGCTCTCGGAAAAAGACATAGATGCACTCTTAGCCTTTCCTCTTGAGATAGAGGAAGCTATACCAGAATATGATTGCGGACATCCGGTTGTGAAATACGCTAACGAAAACCGAGCTGTGCACACCCTGGGCGTTGTTCCTGGTACTTCAAAGCTGCGTAATTTTAAAACTTCTAAGGGGCGGTTCATTAATCAAGGAGATATTGAAGGAAGCAGGAGGGTTTGCTTTTTAGGGTCGACAATTCAAGAGCGGCTTTTTGGGAGTCGCACTCGCGACGTCACAGGTGAGTATGTCAACGTCAACGGCATCCGCTATCTTGTTGTTGGAACTTCTCAGCCAAAAGGATTTCAGCTATCGATCAACATTTCCCTGGATGATGAAAAGATGCTTATTCCGCTTACCACAGCTCTTAAAGACTTCAGTGGAGAAAAACATATTTCTCGAATCCTTGTTTCGCCAATAAGCAAAGACCGCTATAGGAAGGCAGAATCGGAGATTCGCCAGGTTCTGTCCAAGCTGCACAGGTTTGATCCTGAAGATGAGGATGCCTTAAATATGTTCAGCATGCTTGAGGGCACGGAATTCCTGGATTATATCGTGCTGGCACTTCAGGTATTCTTGGGTGGAGTGGGA
>JABAOC010018167.1_pt1 | contig 15292 bp, 21 predicted proteins | sample 7062161 | NCBI WGS metagenome assembly JABAOC01 (sample SAMN14538625, study PRJNA623070) | marine sediment metagenome | biome: marine biome [ENVO:00000428]; feature: marine pelagic biome [ENVO:01000023]; material: deep marine sediment [ENVO:00002113] | place: India: Gulf of Khambhat ... | reverse complement strand
CGGGGGGAGTCGAACCCCCGTCCGAAAATAGTCCACTTAAGCATCTACATACGTAGCCCGAATTTCAATATTCGCCCTCCAGGCCCCTTTCGAGCAAGGTGACTGAAGGACTACCCTGAATGAAATTCGCCTCCCTGAGTTCCAGGGGTTCTCAGGTCAGCTATCCTGCTCATCGACGCCCTAATCCGCTCTCGCAGGAAAGAACGGTAAGACGTTAGCCGTCTTACGCGGCTAAAGCATACGCATAANNGTTTAACGAGCAGGCAGAACCTCGGTATGCAACTTAAGCTTCTTTATCCCCGTCGAACCCGTTTCGCCCCCAATTTTCAAAGAGCTTCATTTATTAAACCATAAATCCAGAGTAAACACAAGAAGTATTATTCAATGGCGAGTGGTCTTTTTCAGCTGGTTTAACTCCCTCTTCAGGTCCCTTTCTTTCAATATATGTCTCTTATCATATTTCTTCTTCCCTTTCGCAAGAGCGAGCTCAACCTTAAGTCTCCCCCTCAGAAGATATATGGACAGGGGGATTAAGGAATATCCCTTTTCCTCGGTCTTCCCTATCAACCTCCTGATCTCTCTCTTTTGCATGAGAAGCTTTCTTGTCCTTGTGGGATCAAGGTTTAGATGATGCGCAAAAGGATACTGCGTAATATGCATATTGTGCAGGAAGAGCTCTCCATTTTTAGTCCTTGCATAGCTATCCTTCAGGCTGGCGCGTCCCTCTCTCAACGATTTAACCTCTGGTCCAACAAGCGCAATTCCCGCCTCGTAAATCTCATCGATAAAATAGTCGTGTCTGGCCTTTCTGTTCTGACAAACAACCTTCCTCTCCATCTACCACCTGCTTAAGCAGTGCCAGTGGCCCTATACCTTAGGACATCCTCCTCAAAAATATCAGGCAGTAGGGACCTTGCCTTTTTTAAGACGAAATCCTCGATCTTCTTACTGGTGGACAAATGCAATATTCCCCTTAAACTATCCCTCAGCTCTCTTAATGGTACCATTCTGATCATCTTCTTGATTAGTGGGATAGAGCCAACATTCATGCTAAATTCCTTCAGTCCCAAGGAGAGGAGTATCAAGACAGAGAGAGGATCACCTGCTATCTCACCACACAGGGATACATCAATCCCCTCATTCTTCCCCGCCCCGACTACCTGGTGTATCATCCTCAAAACAGCTGGATGAAAAGGCTCATAGAGATGGGCAACATGTTCATTGTCTCTGTCTATGGCCAATGCATATTGAATCAGGTCATTAGTTCCTATGGAAAAGAAATCAGCATGCTTTGCAAGAATATCCGCAATTGATGTTGCAGAGGGAATCTCGATCAAAATCCCGATAGGTATGTCCCTATTGTATTCGATTCCATCTCTATCAAGGCCGCGCATGACACCCCTTAGGATCCTCTTTGCCTCCAGGAATTGCCCCAGGCCGGATATCATCGGGAACATCAACCTGAAATTACCATATACACTGGCCCTTAAAATCGCCCTTAACTGGGTCTTAAACAGCTTTCGCTCGCTCAGGCAAAATCGAATAGACCTCAGACCCAAAGCAGGATTATCCTCCCTGCTCGCCTCCATATCCGATGCCATCCGGTCACTTGCAATATCCAGGGTCCTTATAGTAACCGGATCGGGCGCCACCATTCTGCCAATCTGGCTATAGTCATCAAAAAGGGTTTCTTCATCCGGAAGACCTCCCCTGGTCATATAGAGATATTCAGTCCTGTAAAGCCCTACGCCCTCTGCGCCATGCTCAATTGCCGCCTGACCCTCCCCCAAGAACTCCATATTGGCCCTGATGGTTATCTTATGTCCATCGAGGGTCTCGGCAGGCAGATGTCTCACCCTGTCTATCGCGGATTTATAATTATTGTAATGTTTCCTCTTGGCCTCATAAGAGATGATAGTATCAGGGTCGGGGTTGATGATAACCTCGCCTGTATTTCCATCCAGGATCAAAAGATCGCCATCTAAAATCATATCTGTAGCCGTTTCCAATCCAACGACTACTGGTATCTCTAGGGCCTCAGACATAATGGCCATGTGCGACGTCCGACCGCCAACATCGGTCAAAATACCCATTACACGGCTCACGTTCATCTCAGCAATGTCACATGGCGAAAGACTATGAGCCACGACGATAACCTCTTCGTTGATCCCCGCCAGGCTCTCTTCCTTAACTCCTGCCAAATTCCTCAATACCCTCTCGCTCACACTATCCACATCGTCCATTCTCCGCCCAATGTATTCATCCTCAACCGTCTTAAAAAGCTGGTGGATATTCTCTACCGATCTCTCTAACGCCCATTCGGCATTAATCTTCTCCCTTCGGATTCTCCTTATCGTTGAGTCAAACAGCAGGCTGTCGTCCAGGATCTTTGCGTGAGTATCCAGCACAAAGGCATATCCCTTTACCTGTTCCGGTATATTGGATTTAAACCTCCGGATCTGTTCCTTTGCCATATCCACAGCCCGCCTGAAACGATGAGTCTCCCTTTCTAACTCCCTTCTATTGCTTAATTTGATGTGAAAGATCTGAGTCTTGGATCTATCTAAATGATGTGCTCTCCCGAGGACGATACCAGGGGAAACAGGAACCCCCTTCATTGTCCTCTTTTTAGGGCGATAGTGCCCTCTCACTGTCTCCCCGAATTCGCCTTCAAAGAGTCTCTCCAGCTCATCCATAAACTCCCTGGCGTCCTCACCAATTATCCTAGCTTCAATCTCACTGCCTTTAGGGCAGGCAAGTGTAAGAATCGATAAAATGCTTGTACCGTCCGCTGTTCGACCGTCCTTTGCCAAGAGCAGCCTTGACTTATATCTGCCTGCCAACTCCACTATCTCACCAGCTGCCCGGGCATGCATCCCGAGTTCATTGATTACTTTTAGTGATCTTACCTCTTCCATAATGCCTCAACTGTAATCGAACAATTATTACTTGTCAATAACAGAGGAATGCCTCTCCCCTTCCCTGAGCCCTTCTACGATAACAGTATATTCGCCCCTGATCTCCCCATCCTCAAGATAAGACAATACCTCACTCACCGATCCCCTTTTTACATCCTCGAAGACCTTCGTCATCTCCTTGGCGAGGGCAAGCTCCCTGTCACCCAAAATCTCGTAAACATCCCTAAGCATCTTGACCAGTCGATGGGGAGACTCGAAAAAAACAATGGTCCGCCGCTCAGATCTCAGCCCTTCCAGTTGTCTTCTGCGCCTCCCCTTCTTGTTTGAGAGAAAGCCGATGAAGACGAATCTATCGGTAGGCAATCCTGAAATGGAAAGTGCTGTCAGGCAAGCTGAGACACCTGGGACCGGCACCAATGTGATGTGAGCCTCTATCGCCTCCCTGATAAGCCTGAAACCGGGATCCGACAAACCAGGTGTTCCCGCGTCACTAACAAGGGCAATGTCAAGCCCTGACTTGACCCTCTCAAGGAGTATGCGTCCCTTGAGGTGCTGGTTACGACTATTATAGCTGGTTATCGGTGTTGCTATATCATAATGCCTGCACAGCTTCCTGGTATGTTCCCTGCTCTCAGCCGCAATCAATCCCACTTCCCTCAAGGCCCTCAGTGCCCTTAAGGTAATATCCTCGAGGTTGCCTATAGGGGTGGAGACAACATAGATCTTTCCCTGATTTAACCGACTGTTACCCCTCTTGGGAACCATCGACAAACGCCTCACTTTATGAGTGCAGGACGTACCACGAATTACGCAAATAGATAGATAGCCCAGCGACTTCAGGGTATTCAGTAAGCCAATTCAAATGCATCTTTTATGATCTCAATCTCATTCTTTCCGTCAATTAATCCTATGGCGACCACATCAAATCTCGCCTTACTTCCCCAGAGGTTGTTGGATTTCATATAGGCCAAGGCTACCTTTGAGAGCTGGGCCTGCTTTCTCCTGGTAACTGCCTCCTTGGCCTGGGCCAAGGGCTCATTTCTACGGGTTTTTATCTCCACAAAGACAAGAACGTCACCATCCCTTGCAACTAAGTCAATTTCACCCAAAGGGCACCTATAGTTCGTCTTCACGATCCTGTAACCGAGACCCTTTAATCTTTCTCTCGCCAGGTCCTCGCCAAGCCTTCCAAGGGAAATCCTTTCCTTTGTCACGTGAGGACACCTCTAAAGGTTACCCTATGAATACAGCAAGGACCATGCTTGGCTATAGCCTCTCTGTGACCAGACGTTCCGTAGCCCTTATTTGAAGAAAAGCCATACTGCGGGTATAGCTTATGGTAGCTATGCATAATGCTATCGCGGTAGACCTTTGCCAGAATAGAAGCCGCCGATATGGACAGACATAGCTGATCTCCTTTTATGATACACCTTTGATGAATGGGAAGGTCAATAGGGTGTATGCCATCGATCAACAGACAATCAGGCTGGGGATCGAGTCTCAAGACTGCCTGTTTCATAGCCTTCCGAGTGGCCTGGAGGATATTAATCCTGTCAATCTCCTTCGGATCCACCACAGCTAAGGAAATACCTAGTGCGCCTTTTTTGATGAGGGAAAAGGCCTCTCTGCGAGCCCTCTCAGACAGCTTTTTAGAATCCCTGACCCCATCCAACACGATATCCTGAGGTAGGATCACAGCAGCAGCAACTACCGGACCAGCCAAGGGACCCCGCCCTGCCTCATCCACACCCGCTACCCCAGAGTAACCTGCGCGCCTAGCCTCAAATTCATAGTAATAATTGTCCATATACGCGTGTATCAGGCCCTTTTTTCCTTAAGCCTAGCTGCCCTACCGCTTAATTTACGTAAATAGTAAAGCCTTGCCCTCCTTACCTTGCCCTTAGAAACAACCTCTATCTTATCTAATGTTGGGGAGTGAAGAGGGAAGATCTTCTCCACCCCGACACCATATGAGACCTTGCGCACCGTGAAGGTAGCACCTGTATTACCCTTTCTTCTCCTGATAACCACTCCTTTAAAGACCTGTACACGCTCTTTGTCACCCTCTTTAATTCGGCTGTATACCCTGACCGTATCACCTACCCTAAACGGGGGGAGATCCAACCGTATCTGCTCTTTTTCCAGTATTTCTATTGGGTTCATCGCACTGCTCTCCTTCACTTCAAATTAGCTACCTCTTCAGCGCCTTATGAGCGGGGGAAAACAAACGATCCAAGGTTATTGCAGCGGCTGTCCTAACTGAGAGGTGATTGTAGTCAGATACGCCGATAATGGGCTCTAAGAGATAGTCTGCCTGTCCGATTACCTCCTTAGCTATTCCCCAGGCCGTACCAAATAAGACCATTACCACCCTGTTGGAGTTAACTATCTCCCTTGCCAGGTCATAACTAATCTCTTGTCGTTTGTCCTTTCGCGCGTCAGTGGCCAGCAAAGTTGGTCTTTCACCTTCACCACCTTGGATCTCAGCCATACACGACTCAAGTGTTGGAACAACTGAAACCAAGGACATTGCCTTCTGTCGATCTGCATTGTAGCGAGCTCCATAACCACGTAGCCAATGTCGACAAATCCTCTTGGCCAGTTCTTGCTGATCCCTGAGGGGATTGATAACATAGAATCTCTTAGCTCCATAAGTCTTTGCCAATCTTGCCAAATCATGGAGATCCAAGTTGGTTATTGCCGAAGCAATGATCTCCCCCCTCTTATTGTAAACGGGGTAGTGCAATAGTCCAAGATAGAACGCCATGCGTATTCAGCACCCACTCCTGATGTCCCAGTCCAGCGCCCTTCATATGTAAGGCAGGCACAATTACTCTAGTCACCCGGCTTTTGTCTTAACCCTTCCACTATGCATCTATCCTCTTCGTTGAGATGGGCCTTCTCCAGCAGATCGGGCCTCCTCTCCAGTGTCCTCTTTATAGATTCGGCCCTTCTCCAAAGCCGGATCCTCCCATGATCGCCCGATAATAAAACGGATGGTACTTCCTCTCCTTGAAAAACCCGGGGCCTGGTGAATTGTGGATATTCCAGGAAGTAATCTTCAAAGGATTCCTCAACGGTAGATCTTACTCCACCTAACACACCAGGGATTAATCGGCTCACGGCCTCCACGATAATCATCGCTGGCAATTCACCACCGGTCAGGATGTAATCGCCAACAGATAGTTCCATATCCACGCACCGGGACCTTACCCTTTCATCCACACCCTCATACCTTCCACACACCAAAACAATTTGCTCGAGCTTGCCTAAATCCCGGGCTATCGATTGATCAAAGAGTTGACCTTGAGGGGTGAGCAGGATAACTCTTCTGTCACCCCTTACCCTGGGAATGGACTCCAGGGCCCGAAAAATCGGCCCTGGTTTCATAACCATACCATTCCCACCCCCAAAGGGCCTATCATCGATCATCAAGTGCGGTCCCTCACCGAAGTCTCTTATGTTCACTACATTTATCTCTATCTCTCCCCTCTTTGCTGCCCGGCCAATAATTCCATATGTAGCGAGGGGGACGAACATCTCCGGAAATATTGAAAGAATATCAAATCTCATCAGAGCTCTAACAAACCCCGCATAGGTGAAATGACCATTCTCTTTTGAGCTATGTTTATCTCCTTTACAACCTGATGAATCGCCGGGATCAAGAACTCCCTCCCCTCATTTTCGACCACATAAACGTCATTACTCCCCGTGGGAAAAATCCCCTTAAGAACCCCAAGATACTGGCCAGTTATCAGATATACATCCAATCCTATGAGTTCATACCAGAAAAACTCATCCTCATCACTTCTTACCACAGAATCTTTTCCTATTAATATCCCGGCGCCCCTAAAGAACTCCGCCTCATCGACTGACCTCAGACCCGACAATTTCAAGAGATAGACCGAACTATGGGCCCTTATCGAAACAACCCTCCTCTCAAATAACTCGTCTTCGCCTTTATCCAGAAATACAGAACCGGCCCGAAGGAATGTCTCTTTTGATTCAGCATAAGAAACTATCCTTAGTAGACCGGTTAAACCATGCGGACGGACAACCTGACCTATCAGGATTAGATCTTTAAGATCTATCTTGCTCAATTACTCCAAGATTTCCAGGACTGATCTCTTCTTCATCTTGGTCGAGGCCGCACCAAGTATAGTTCTCATAGCCCTGGCGGTTCTCCCTTGCTTGCCAATTACCTTGCCCAGATCTTCCTTGGCTACCCTAAGCTCAATCACGGAGGTCTGTTTTCCTTCAAGCTCAGTGACACTTACATCCTCTGGATTATCAACAAGAACCTTCGCAATGTACTCAATCAACTCTTTCATTTCGACCATTCTCTTTTACCCCAAATTCTCATTAAACACGATTTAGCTTGTTTGGGAAGCAACCCTGGATACTCCCTTCTTGCGCAAAAGAGACCTCACGGTTTCCGAAAGCTGAGCACCTCTCTGTATCCACTTGTGCACCTTATCCTCATCAATATGAACGTGGGCTGGATCTTTCAATGGGTCGTAGTATCCCAATACCTCAAGAAACCTACCATCCCTTGGTGCCTCTGAATCAGTTGCCACAATCCGGTAAAAAGGTCTCTTTTTAGCCCCTTTCCTCGTCAATCTTATTCTCACCGACATATCTCCAGCGCTCACCCCCTTTCTAGTAAGCTATAGGCCAAAGTTACCAGTCCTGATGTTTTTAAAATACCCTTGCATTGCTTAACCGAAGCTGACCAATGAGGATAGATCCCTTAAACTCCCTCGTCTCAATTTCTTAAGCATACTTTTTGTCTGAACAAAATTTTTAAGGAGCCGATTCACGTCTTCTACCCTTGTTCCGCTTCCCATAGCAATCCTCTTTCGCCTGGTACCACTTATTATCCGATAATCGCTTCTCTCCTCCGGTGTCATAGAGTTAATTATACCCTCAAACCGAACGAGCTCTCGTTTATCGGCCTTTAGTCTTCCTGACTTCATCATCTGTCCAATACCTGGTATCATCTCCAAGATCTGCTCCAATGATCCCATCTTGCGAACATATGCAAGTTGGCTCTTAAAATCCTCCAGATCAAATTCCGCCTTCCTGATCTTGCTGGCAAGTTCATCGGCCTCCCTCTGATCAAATTCAGCCTGTGCCTTATCGATCAAGGATAGAATATCCCCCATTCCCAGGATCCTCGAAGCCATCCTGTCTGGATAAAAAGGCTCCAGTGCATCCAGCCTTTCCCCCGTACCAACAAATTTGATCGGTGTGCCTGTGGCAGCCATTATGGAAAGTGCTGCTCCCCCCCTTGCATCACCTTCAATCTTTGATAGAATAACCCCTGTGATATCAAGATCTCGATTGAATTTTTGAGCCAAATTTACTGCATCTTGGCCTGTCATAGCATCTGCTACCAAAAGTATCTCATCGGGACGGATTATGCCCTTAATCCTCAAAAGCTCTTCCATGAGCTGTTCGTCAATATGGAGTCTACCAGCTGTATCTACAATCAAGATATCCGATCCACTCCTCGGTGCCCTGTCCACGGCCCTAAGACAGATATCTTCAGCCTTGTCCGTTCCATCTGAGGGATGAACCGGGATATTGATCTCTTCTCCTATTTTCCAAAGCTGCTCGATAGCAGCAGGCCTTTGGGCATCCACTGGCACTAAGTAAGGGTGGTATCCCTTTGCTCTGAGGTAATGTGCCAACTTACCAGCTGTTGTTGTTTTCCCGGAACCTTGGAGACCAACGAGCATGATGCAGAGCGGCCTCTTGCCACCGAGGTTCAGATCCCTCCTTCCCCCTCCCATCAGCTTTGTAAGCTCTCCATTTACTATCTTAACTACCTGTTGACCTGGGGTAAGGCTTTCCAAGACCTCCTGCCCGAGCGCCCGTTTCCTTATTTCTTCAAGGAGGTCCTTGACAACCTTATAGTTTACATCTGCTTCGAGGAGCGCAAGGCGGATCTCTCGTAAAGCGTTTTCGATATCCTTGTCGCTTAATCTTCCTCGGCCCTTCAATCCCTTGAAGGCCTTCGTGAGCTTCTCTGTCAATAGTTCAAACATGCTTGAAAATCTTACGCAATTATCGGCTAGTATGCTATTGCTTTTTGTTACCCCTGTCAACAAAATCGTTTAGTATACGTAATTTATGTCACTTGAAAGATGACCGGACCTTCCTCTTTCCGGTTGCATTTTGGCAGAAATTGCCCTTAGAATGAATGGCGTTTTCCTATGGGAAGGAGAAACACATTAAACGACGGTGATGTGGTAATTGGGCCAACGAGGGAAAAGGGAGAACCATTGCTTGGTCCAAATGCGATTATGGTTGCCATTCCCTCAGAGCTTGGGTTCATGGTTGATCTGACCCATGCCGACAGGGCACCCCTGAGAACATTTAGTCCGTTTAAACTCTTCATAGCCAAAAAGGATAAGGATCTCNNGCAGGACCTCTTCTGGGTGCACCTCAGGCGGTCATCGTCATGGAAAAACTAATAGCATTGGGTGCAAACAGGATCTGGGTATTAGGATGGTGTGGCTCACTGCAGCCATATCTTCTAATAGGTGACTTAGTAATTCCCACGGCAGCTCTATCTGAAGAAGGCACCTCTCCCCACTATCCTGTGAATGAAAGGAGAAGACAGGCAAGCCCTCTTCTCAGCAAGAGGCTCGAGGATGCATTGGTGCGGGCCAATCTTCCCTTTCAAAAAGGGCCAGTTTGGACAACAGATGCCTTTTACCGCGAGACGGTGCAAAAGGTCAAAACTTACGCAAAAAGAGGGTTCCTGGCCGTTGAGATGGAAATGTCCGCCCTCATAACAGTGGCCCTCTATCGCTCAGTAGAATTAGCGGGACTGTTAATTGTATCGGACGAACTCTCTTCCCTTGAGTGGCATAATGGGGTTGGAGCTGATAAGCTAAAAGGGAGAAGCAGGGAGGCTGGTCGCGTGCTTCTGGATTTGTGCACTGGTGGAAGCTCAGGAGGCAGCAATGCCTCTTGAAGAAATGCCGCGAGAAACGTGCCTTATGCGGAGCGCCCGGAAAATCACCGGGGCCAAACTCCTCTCGGCAAAACACTTGGATATAAGTATGTTCAGCAAAGAAGAATTCTCAGCAATCCCCGCTGAGGGAAACTACGATGGATAATAGTAGGGCACATCTCATTGTTGAAGGAAGGGTCCAGGGTGTGTGGTTTAGGGAATCAACAAGAGAAGAAGCAACCAGGCTAGGCCTGTACGGGTGGGTAAGAAACCGGTTTGATGGAAGTGTTGAGGTCGTTGCTGAAGGGCCAAGAGAAAAGGTGGAACAGTTAGTAGAGTGGTGTCACCATGGGCCTCCAACCGCACTCGTCAGGAGGGTTCATGAAATCAAAGAGGATTATACCGGAGAGTTTGACTCCTTTCGGGTAACCTTCTAAAGGAAGAGAAATAGGAGTTATGGCCAAAGGTCTTACCTTGAAAGCCATAGCTTTGAGTTGTAGGAAATTACTTACACAAGGAGAGGCGATTATCATCTCATGAAAAAAGCACTGTTCCTCCGCAGCACATTTGCGTTATTTCCCATTCTAGTTGCTGGCTGTGGGATGACGGCGTCACTGGTGTCGAGGGCATTGCCAGATAACGACTGGCCAAAGAAAAGGGTTATGCTCATGCCTGCTACTGATCTCACGGGGATACCTTTAGATGAATTGCTGGATACGGTAAGTGCAGGCTTCAGTAAGACTTTGGCAAGAAAAGGGTCCTTTCATCTCTACCATGGAAATGAATCCAAAGAATCCTATTCCTTCAAGCCAGGGCAGTCATTTGTTCCAGAGCTGATAAGAGAGGCAAGAGAGATGGGCATAAACGCCATTATCTTTGAAACCGTAAACCCCATCGAGGCAAATCCTGACAAAACGGGAATATGGCCCTTCAGGAGAAAAGCCTGGAGATTTACGCTATCAATGAACATAGATATAGTGGATATTAATGGGGGCACGATACTGTTGAGTAAAGAGATAGTTCACAGCATCACGCTATCAGATGAGGAAGCTAAAGACAAAAAGGTGAGATCCGCGAATGTCGAAACGAAGAAAAGGGCACTTCGGCAATGCTTGCCCGATATTATCAAGAAAGCAGCAAGTGCTGCCACCCTTTCTCTCAATGGCCGCGTCTGGACAGGCACAATAGTTTCTGCGGATGATAAACGGATACTTATCAACGCCGGCCGCGATGTGGGACTGAGACCCGGGATCGTATTTGAAGTCTTTGGCGAAGGTGAATCCATCACATCGTTTAAAGGACAAACCTACCACCTCCCGGGCCCAAAGGTGGGGGAAATAAGAACCGTTAGGATAGAGCCACGTCATTCCTGGGCTGAACCCATTACTGGAACTGCCTTCAAATCAGGCCAGCTAATAAAAGTTAAGAAATAAAACCAATAGCGAGGCCTGGTCTGAGGGGAATCCACCTGCCCGAAACCACATTGGTGGCTTACAGAAGGCCGACGGCCCCCCTGAGGTCTCTTGACACCTTACGCAACTGGTATATATAATACGTGCTCAGAAACTACTTTCAGAACCACCAGAATGTAAAGACCCCCTATTTCATTGACGACTCAGGCAGATGACGTTGCTCCAGGCTTTGAGATAGGAGTGAGGCAAGATGTCCCTTTCGAACCTAAAGGGCTTGAGGTTATCCGACAGTGATCTGGATTTCCTGGTTGACACTGTATCTCCGGAAGTCAGAGATAGATCCAGACTCAGACAGATCATCAGGCAGGATAGAGATTTTAGAAATAGATACATCGGAGATGAGAAGGTATTCAGGAGACTGATGGATGATGACGAGCTATTCTTGAAGATCTCGCCGACCCTTTTCTTCGAGATCCTGCTCAGGAAGGCAGCCAGTGACCTGGAGGAGGTAAGCTATACAGTTGAAAAGAGCAGCACCATGAGAATTCCTGTATTCGATACTAAAGATGTAGTGGAGCTCTTAACGAAAGAACCGCTCCTGGGCTATCTGGCCGACATGCTTGCGTCCTTTACCAGAGTGGAGAGTTACGTCATCTCATTTAGGGTAAAGAAGGGAGTCTGGAAAAAGATCCGATTCAATAACCTGGACATCGTCAGTCTCATGAGTCTCTGTCAAGCGGTGCAGGGCGAGTATAGGCTTGGTCTTTATAAGAGGATCGCGGATATCTGTCTTTTCATCCTCGGTCTATTTCCCGATTATGCCGAGCGTGATTACCGCTATCCCTTCTCCGGGGAACTAAGGCCGCAGATTCGAGGGAAGCTGAGGATCAGTCCCGCGGACTATGAAAGGGAAGGCCGAAAATTCTATAGGCTGGCTGCGGAACATCAGTCGGCCAGAGAACTGGATTTATCCGAGGTCTTCTGGGCCCTTCACGGGAATTTTCAAAAGGCGAAGAAGCCATTGAATTTCATTGCCGAGCATTATCTCCACTACAGGAGGCACAACCTCTTTGCCTAGTCAGGCAATCCGCTACCCATCCCTCAATCGACTTACCGAAATCTCTCGAGCGATCTTGAAAGGAGATTTCTGCCCATGAAGATTGCAGAGCTGATCTCCGGCAAGGATGATCATGAGGAGATTACCATTGAAGATGTTTCAATTCCTATTTCACCATTGAAGATACCCATAAAGGAGGAGTATGTCCATTTGATACCCTACAGGCAGAGCAAAACCTTCCATCTGTGGGGAGAAAGGTGTACCGACTGTTTCACGGAACAGGGACTGCGCGAGATGGCGTAGTTGAAGGGAAGAGGAAAACTGTCCCCCCTGACATTTTCTGCCGTAGACTTTCCTCGATGGAGATGGACAGTGCTGGAGAACGTGGGAGCCGAGATCTCTACCCTCGCTCAACAACCACGTGGCAACCCAACGTCACCTTATGCACGAAACAGCTGGTTAGGTGCTTTACCTCTATCACACGTAACTTCCAATCCAGCCTCAGGTCCGCCTGAAAAGACGATTCCGGGGTACTGGCTTAATGACGCAGAGGCGGGTCGTTAGCGAGATTACCTAGAAAGAACTAACAATCATGAATCAAGAAACACTCAGTTTATCCCAATTCTTCAAGAAATTATCCATCCATTCCTCAAAAGACAGATACCTGCCCGTGCTCAGATCATAACAGGGTCCAAGAGGCTTGCTATCTCCTTCCCTCCGCTTCTCCTCAGCAGATTTTTCCAGAAATTCTCTCACTTCCTCCTTGCCTACACCATACTCCTGAGCAAGCGTCTTTGTGCCCAGGGCATTTCTGTAGACAGCAGACATCCGCCACAGGGCCTTGAGCCGGAGATCCCGAACCTCTTCTTCAGATAAGTCAAGAGAGGCTGCCGGGGAAGCAGCCCTCTCGAAATGCCCCCCCTCGACCCTCAATTCATCCCTACCTGGCTTTTCCTTCATGGACGCACGACGTTCGTCACGAGACCTTTTAATACATATCCTCTGGAGACATGCCAGGTGCCGCCGGTTTCTTTTCCTCCTTGGGCTTCTCAGCCACCAAGGCCTCTGTTGTTAACATAAGGGCAGCCACCGAGGCCGCATTCTGAAGGGCGAACCGCACAACCTTGGTCGGATCAATAATGCCAGCCTTCACCAGGTCTTCATATTGAGCTGTTTCGGCATTGAGGCCAAAGGCACCCTTTGCCTCCTTGACCTTCTCTACCACGATTGATCCCTCCAGGCCGGCGTTGTTGGCGATCTGACGTACCGGGTCCTCCAGGGCCCTCTTGACGATGTTCACACCAAGCTGCTCATCTCCCTGCAATTTCAGGTTTGAGAGGGCATCCATACAGCGGACCAGGGCAATACCGCCGCCAGGGACAATGCCCTCCTCCACTGCTGCCCTGGTGGCATTGAGCGCATCCTCGACCCGTGCCTTCTTCTCCTTCATCTCGGTCTCTGTAGCAGCGCCGACATTGATGACTGCCACACCACCAATGAGCTTGGCGAGCCTCTCCTGGAGCTTTTCCCTATCGTAGTCGGAGGTGGTATCCTCTATCTGGGTCCTGATCTGCTTTACCCTTCCCTCAAGGTCACTCCTGGTTCCACCACCGTCAATGATGGTGGTGTTGTCCTTGTCTATGTTCACGGTCTTGGAGGTGCCCAGGTCATTGAGGCTCACATTTTCAAGCTTCAACCCCAGGTCCTCGGAGATCACCTTGCCCCCGGTCAAGATGGCAATATCCTCGAGCATGGCCTTCCTCCGATCTCCAAAACCAGGTGCCTTGACAGCTGCTACCTTCAGGGTGCCCCGCAGCTTGTTGACCACCAGCGTGGCCAGGGCCTCACCCTCTACATCCTCGGCAACCACCAGCAGTGGTCTGCCCATCTTGGCGATATTCTCAAGCAGGGGGACCATATCCTTCATGTTGCTGATCTTCTTCTCGTGCAGCAGGATATAGGGCTCCTCCAGGGTGGCCTCCATCTTCTCGGCATCCGTTACAAAGTAGGGCGACAGATACCCCCTGTCAAACTGCATGCCCTCAACGATCTCCAGGGTTGTCTCCATGCTCTTGGCCTCCTCAACGGTGATCACCCCCTCTTTGCCCACTTTGGCCATGGCCTCAGCGATGATGTTTCCGATGGTGGGGTCATTGTTGGCTGAGATGGTGCCTACCTGAGAGATCTCCTGCTGCTCCTTGGTGGGTTTGGACATCTTCTTGAGCTCCTCTACCACGGTATCCACTGCCTTTTCAATACCACGCTTGATGGCCATGGGATTGGCGCCTGCGGTAACGAGCTTTGAGCCCTCGTGGTAGATGGACTGGGCCAGCAGGGTGGCTGTTGTTGTTCCATCGCCAGCAACGTCCGATGTCTTGGAGGCGACCTCCTTGACCATCTGGGCGCCCATGTTCTCAAACTTGTCCTCCAGCTCGATCTCCTTGGCCACGGTCACACCGTCCTTAGTGATGGTGGGTGACCCCCAGGACTTCTCTAAGATGACGTTTCTGCCCTTTGGGCCAAGGGTTACCTTCACCGCCTCGGCCAGGGTATCCACCCCCTTCGTGATTGACTCCCTGGCCTTGACATCATACTTGATTTCCTTTGCTGCCATCGCTCAATCCTCCTCAAGATGGTTTACAATAGTTACTTAACGATAGTGGCGATAATGTCCTCTTCCTTCATGATGAGGTGGTCTTCACCCTCTATCCTGACCTCGGTGCCCGCGTACTTGGAGAACAGGATCCTGTCACCTTCCTTCACCTCTAAGGGCACCTTCTTCTTTCCCTCCCCTTCGCTCTTTCCACTTCCTACCGCAACCACAATGCCCTCTATTGGCTTTTCCTTGGCTGTATCGGGGATTATAATACCACCTTTGGTCGTTTCCTCCTCCTCAACCCTCCTTACCAGTACCCGGTCATGCAATGGTCGAATTTTCATC
>JABAOC010026303.1_pt1 | contig 15293 bp, 7 predicted proteins | sample 7062161 | NCBI WGS metagenome assembly JABAOC01 (sample SAMN14538625, study PRJNA623070) | marine sediment metagenome | biome: marine biome [ENVO:00000428]; feature: marine pelagic biome [ENVO:01000023]; material: deep marine sediment [ENVO:00002113] | place: India: Gulf of Khambhat ... | reverse complement strand
CTGCCGGTCACTATCACTCCCAGACCGAAGCTCAAGTTTGAGCCCGGGCCCAGGTCGGACCGACCGCCGTAACCTGCTCTGGCAGCGATCACGTTCCGGTAGATATACTCCGTGCCGAAATGTACGCTGCTTTTGTTGTCCGAGGGCATGTAGAAGTCCATCATCAGACCGAAAGGATTTCCGGCCAGGCTGTCTACGTAGGTAGCCCCGAACTTGAAGAGCCTGGGAAGTCCGTAAGACTCCGATACGAACCTTACCTCCTGCCCCACATTCTGAATCGCTCCGCCCAGGTATTATACCTTGCCCATCGGGGTTCTGTAGAGCCAGCCGAAATCTGCGGCGAAGGCGTCTGCGTGCTCGTTCTCGATTTTTTCGCCGATGTATTTGACGCTTCCCCCGAGGAGGACGTTGCCCGTCGGTTCTATGGCATAGCTTAAGGTAACTGCCACGTCGCTGGCGCCGAATTCCGAGGTAGGTTCTCCGAGTTCGTCTCTTCCCTTCAACTCACCCATGTGCAGGTAAGCCACACCCGCTCCCAAGACCCCCCGTCCCGCAATGGGCTGCGCACATGCCAGGTATTCATAAGAGATATCCTGAAACAACGACTGATGCATAAAGCAAAGCTCGGTGCCGCCTATGCCTGCCAGCCCCGCAGGATTCCAGTGAATAGCCGTAACGTCATCCGCCAGGCCGACGAAGGCGCCTCCCATGGCCACGGCGCGGGCGCCCAGGCCAAGCTTAAGAAACTGAGCGCTGGATGTGCCGACGTCACCTGCCGAGGCACAGCACCGGGAAGCGCACAATCCGCCCCATAGCAGAAACAAAGCGCCTGTAACGAAGACTATCCTTCTCATGCCTTTCACCATTCTATCTTATCACCGCAAGCTTCGAGATCTTCTCCTCACCCTGGTCATTGCTAATCCTGTATACATATACCCCGCTGGCTAGGTTTCTACCCTCTTCATTGGTAACGTCCCAGCGGGTCTCCCCGTCCCCGTCCGTTTCCTCAATCGTGCGGACCTTCTCGCCGGCGATGGTGAATATCTCTATCTTGGCTCGGGCAGTCAATCCGTCGAAAGTCACATGGGTATGGCCCCGGTAAGGTTTAAAGGGATTCGGGTAGACCGAGGCTGCGTTCAGGTCTTCCGCAGAGCCGTAGTACGGAGTGCTGCGACCGGCGAATTTCAGCAATTCATCCAGGGCCGTATGCAGAATCTGTGTGGCGACATCCTCTCTGACGAAGTACAGCGGAAAGCCGAAATAGATTACGGCAAGGTCGCGCCTGAAGTGCCGAAGGGCAACCGGCTTTCCGTTGGAAGCCGAGGTGTCGTAATCGGAATTGAAGGTGTACATCACCTCGGACGGATCTGAGGGCCAGCAATAACCGACACCGGGAAGCCTTCCCTGTAGATCATACTCGGCCGGATCGTAGGAATGGTTCACCCTGAAGGTGTCCAGCTCTACTATCTCGGGATAACTTGTCATGCCGGGAGCCCGTTCCGCGCCGACGAACTCCTCGATCCTTGTGATCGCATTCCAGTACTCAGGCACGAAAGCGGAATCGATGTTGAGGCATTCTCGTCTGAAGTCCCCCGTGGGGAAACGCTGGAGTTCCGTGAACCAGAGCTCGTCGTAGGACACAAGGATCCTCCGGCCTTCGATCAGTAACGCACCGCCTGCCTCAAGATACTGCTGCAGAAGTGGGTAATACCCGGTATAGAAAACCGATGACTCGTCCTCCTGGTGCACTATGGCCACGGGATGGTGGCTCAGATCAATCAGACGCAAGAGAGTCCCTTGACTTCGATCCCGGTAGACATAATCGTATCCTTCCAGTGCTCGCCGGTAAAAGGCGTCGACGCTGTCGCCATTCACTCCCTGGAAGGAATCAGTTCCCCGGGTCAAGTCCACCAGTCCGATGCCCCGGTCGAAGAGCATGAGACACCCCTCCACGGCCTTGGAGGGTTCGCTCTCCAGGTTGAGCGTGTCTATCGCGATTACCTGGTACCTGTAGTCAATCTCCCCTGCCGCCGTGAAATCGGTGTACATCGTATCGCGACAAAGCGATTCTATGATCTGGAAATCTCCGCCATCGCTGCTTCGAAGAATGGCATAGCCTTTTATGTCTGTGTCAGAGGTGGAAATGTGGAGACGTATGCTCTCCCTGCCGCTTCTTACCTTTAGGTCCGGCGGGTGCGGCATACCCGCCAGTGCAGTGTCCTCAAGAGAATCATACGGTGGGTCGGAGTAGCGATAAAGCGGAGATTCCATGCCGCAGGCGTTAACGTTGGTTACCGTGTAGTAATAGGTCATTCCTTCCTGAACCTCGAAGTCAGTGTAGGTGGCCAGATCCCAATTATCATAAGAGATCAGGCTGTCGTTTATCGGATCCAGACCCAGGTAATGGCCGGAGACCAGGCTGCGGTAAACATTGGACCCCGCTACACGCTCATCCCATGACAGCTTTTGCCATTCCAGCGTCACGCTGGTGTCAGTGATATCGGTCACCTGCAACCAATCAGGCATTGTCGGTGCCACCACTCCTATCCAGGCTGTTTTTTGCATGAGCCCCTCTAAGCCAAGCGAATCCACGGCTGCCACCCCATACCTGTAACCTTCTCCCAGTGCCAAGGAAGTATCCACGTATGTTGTCTGAGGAACAAAAACCGAATCTATCAGCAGAAAACCGGACTCGAAAACAGCCTGCCAGCGATAGATTCTGTACTTGACTATATCACCCTCCTGGTTTGGCTCCCAGTTTAAGACCATGTGGCATTCCTGGTTCAATTCCGCCGACAGACCGGCCACCAACTTCGGCCGACCGGGCACAAAAACTGCCTCAAGCGAGGGTTCCCTTCTGCTTTCGGCCACGCCGCATTCATTCTCGGTCGTAGCGGTAACATTGAAGAAATAGCTCTGTCCTTCAATCATGTCGGTGAAATAAAAAACGTATTGCTGCGGAAAGACGTTCAGAATCGGGGCAGGGTTAACGGGTGGCTCATAGTACTGGCCTGAAACGCTGCTGCGGTATATGTTGAAAGCATGCGCATAAATGCTTGAGAACTTGAAGGTGACGCTGGTGTCGGTGTGATCGGTTATTTTGAACTCCGCAGGCGGCTCCGGTGGGTACAGCGGGCCGGTCACCCGGGCGGGCTCGGCCTCCAGATTGAAAGGCAGGTAGCTCTCCAGGCCGAATGAGTCTACGGCAGTAACCCAGAAGTAGTGCTTCAGCGAATCATCCGTGGCCGGATCGACGTAAATCGTATCGTTCTGCACGGAATCGACCAAAGCAATATCTCCCTCGTGCCCCATCCCGTCGTAAATTCTGTACTCTACAACGTCTCCCTCTCCGCTTGGATTCCAGTGAACCACGACATGGCAGTCGCGCACCTCTCCGCTCACGGTGACAACTGCCTGCGGCCTTCCGGCTAGAAAATCTGCTCTGTTGGAGGGTGAAGTCTCCGCTCCTCCCCGAACCTGAGTGATCACGTAGTGGTAGGTGACGCCCTCGGTGAGCAGTGAATCCCGGCAAGAAATCTCCCAGCCGACCGGATCGTCTATGGGTGCGGCATTCACCGGCGGATCGCTGTACACTCCCGGGACCGCGGAACGATAAACGTAGCATCCATCTCCTCCTTGAACCACTTTCCACGACAAGGTGACGTTGCCGGCCAGCCAGCTGGCTACCTTCAGACGATAAGGCGGTGAGCCAATCTCCTGAATATCCGCTCCCACGGCCTCCGATGGGAGGCTCTCAAGTCCCATCAGGCTGACGGCACTTATCCGGTATTGATGAATTCCCGTCTCCTTGAGGGATGAGTCGACATAAGTGGTTCCAGAGGCCGCCGAACCCAAAAGATAAAAATCGGAGCAGCTGGGGGTCTTGTGGTAGACCAGGTATTCCTCGATTCCCTGCTCCTCAGGATTGGGAGGCCAACTCAGTCTTACGACTCTGTGCTCCACCTCTGCCAGCGGCTGAGCCGGGGCGGAAGGCCCTCCCGGGGTTATCTTTATCTCGGGCGATCTGTTGCTTTCCACCAGATCGTGATTCACGTTGGCAATGGTGTAATAGTAGACTTGCTCTGCGTTCAGGCCCTCATCCTGGTACTGGCTATCAGGCTGGGGGATCAGTTCCGGGTTCAACTTCTCTCCCGGTCCGCCGGAAACGGTGGATCGATAGATGTTATATCCGAGGCTCGTCCAAGGGGCCTTGGGCGACCACCCCAGGGTTACGCTGCTGGCAGTCCAGCTCTTCACGTGGAAACCGACCGGAGGAAGGTTAAATACAGCCTCGGCCGGGGGCTCGAAACCGTATCGCCCGCTATTCCACCTGTCGTGCATGTACCTGGGCCAAGGCTCCAAACCTGGATCAGAGTCAACGTCAAACTCCCAGCAGATTATCCTGGGGCTGCTGTAGGCATTGAAGTCGGTGTTCAGCAGCAAGTTGAACTTTCCATCCTTGTCGAAGTCTCCCGCCAGCGGGGTGTAGGGATAGTATGTGGCCATGTTGGCCTCGGCAGAGGCATAGAGAGGGAATCCCGGTATGACACTTCCTCCGTGGTCCCAGGCATAAAGCCTCTCGTAGCCGGAGCTCAGGAAGTGTCCGGCACGAGCCAAGATATCCACCTGGCCGTCCCCGTTAACGTCTGCCAGCACAGGGCTTCCAAAGGTCCCCGCCTCGGTAGCGAATGGTCCCTCTGCCTGGGAGACTCCCAGCGAAACCAGCTCCTCCTGACTCATGGCTCTGGTTCTGGTGGCGATTTCCCCTATGCTGCTCCCCAGGGACGAAAGAGCTTGCCTGTTTTCCTCTGCGCGGGGAGCGCTTAGGGAGACCAAGGGGCTTTGCGGGCCGACAGGGGTACCATCCTGGTGCCAGGCATAGATCCGAGCTTCACCGACCGTCCAAAGGCTGACCACTATCTCCAAGGTTCCATCACCATCCATGTCTCCAATCGCAGGATGATTTCCGAACCACCAACCCGCGATTAGATCTTCCATCACGACCGGATATCCAGAGGGCTGGGTGCCGTCTTTTTTCATAGCGCAAATCGAATGGCATCTTCCGTCGGAAGCTAAAGCCAGTACTTCCAGATCCTGATTCTCATCCACGTTGGCCACGGCGATCCCAAACACGTGTACAAACTCGTCGGGATAGTCTTCAGGCTCCAGCACCGGATTCCCTTGCGCGTCCCAGATATAAATCCCCCCCACGCCCTGATAATCGCCGAACTCCCCGGAAATGGGATGCGCTGTCCCGGCGATCACCTCGTTCTGCCCATCTCCGTCCAAATCCGCCACTGCCAGACAGGGAACATCCATATCTTTGGTGCTGCCCGCCGCCTTGCCGAAGGCGCCGTTGGCTCCAGGGATTACAGATTCGCCGTCCCCACGCCAGGCGTAAACCTGTCCCGTGGCACCGATGGTGAACAGCTCCGGATGATCGTCATTCTCCAGATCGGCAATAACAGGTGTGGCCAGGCCCCAAAAGGCACTAGCCTCCGTGGATGCAGGTTGTGACCAATCCGGCGAAGCGGACAGGTAGGCGTGAACGCCCCGACTGGAACAGATCACTATGTCGGTGATGCCGTCCTGATCGATGTCTCCCAGTGCGGGCGAAGACATCATGTTCTTGTCCGTATCTTTGGGCCAGCCCGGCTCCCTCCGGCCGTCATGAGAGAAAACCTCCACGCCGCCCCTTCCACCGGCCTGGGCTGAACTGCCGAGTCCCACAACAACCTCGTCGTACCCGTCTGCGTCGACATCTGCGACGCCAGGGCACAGTGATCCGTTGGTGGAGAACTCCCGCGTCCAACCCTCGGACGCTATGCTTCTTACCACGATTCCGACCGTGTCGGCATGCGCTTCGCCCGTGTTGGTCTCCACATACAGACGGATAGAGTAGTCCGTCACATTCAAGAAACTTACCAGCCAGTTAGCCAGCAGTCCGTCTGCCACCATCTTGGTAGAAGAGGTCATGGGAATCCAATAAGCCGGCGACTCTCCGTAGCCATATTCCAGAGTGTAACGCTGAAACCCCGGAGCAACGGTGTAGCCCTGAATGGCAACGAAGCCGCTGACCGTATCACCCTGAGCGGGCGACGTGATCTTGACGTAGGTATCGTTGCCAGCTATTACGTGAACGCTGGCCCGGTTCTGCTCTCCCACTCTCAACCTCAGGGTAAACAAACCGACCAAGCCGCCACTGTTCCAGACACCCAGGGTGTCTCGCGTTACCGGCTGGATGGAGCTTGCGATCTGGGTCCAATCGTCGGGCCACAAACCTTCTCCATACTCCAGCACGTAGCCGCTGAAATTGGGACCACTGGCCGTCCCCATCACGGCCACAGATCCCGAGACCAGAGCGTTCTCGGTAGGATAGTCTATTCTGGCCATCATGCCTGAGAGCAGCTCCAAAGCAGAATTCAGATTGACACGCCCATGCCCACTGTAAACGTCCTTGCCGGGAGAATACAGGCTGTCGCCGCCGTACGGATAGACTACATCATCTGCCGACTGTGTAATCATCTCCTTCACCCGCGTGACGCTGATGCCCGGCGACGCCGCCAGAATGTACGCCGCGACACCAGCCGCACAGGGAGCCGCCATGCTCGTTCCGTTCGCCAAATAATACCTCTCATCCACTATGTGCCTGTCAGGGAAGCCATCCTCGGAATACATATCGGTGCCCTCGGCTCTCAGGGACAGTATGTCCTCCCCCGGAGCCACCACGTCCAGGTGTTCTCCATAGGTGGAAAAACGGGTTACTTCGTCATGGCTGTTCGAGGCGCCGACGGTCAAGACTCCTTCGTAGGCGGCTGGATAATTGAGTTTCTCCGTACTGTCGTTGCCGGCCGCGGCCACGGGCAAAACGCCCATGTCGATGGCGTAATCTAAAGCATCCTTTATCAGCTTGGAAGGGTGGGCGCTCCCCCAACTCATGTTGATCACGTCGCATCCGAGCTCGGCGGCGTAAACGATGCCTCTGGCGCTGAGCGACATGAAGGCGTGCGGGAAGAGCTTGACGGCGACGATGTTGCAGGGGGTGTTTATGCCGGCGATTCCGACTCCGTTGCCGCTGACCGCGGCGACTATTCCGGCACAGTGCGTGCCGTGTCCGTGAGTGTCAGTGGGATCGTTATCCTCCTGTATCGCCGCCGAATCTCCGGAAAAATCCCAGCCGTGCAAATCGTCGACGAATCCGTTGTGGTCGTCGTCTATTCCGTTGCCGGGAATCTCCCCTCGATTGGCCCAGATGTTGTCTCTCAAGTCCTCGTGGTCGATGTCCACCCCGGTATCCAGTATTCCGACCAAGGGGATGATCTTCTCATCATCTCGCTCGAAGGCCTCCAGAGCATCCATATCTGCGTCCTGGCTGCCGAATTTCATAACAAGTTGGTGTCCCTGCGCCCGATCATTGCCGTAGTATCCCTGGCTATCGTTTTGTGCCAAGCCCAGGTTGTTCAGATACCACTGGTGCCGAAACAGCGGATCATCGGGTTCATCAAAGAGCGTCAGCTCATAGTCCAGCTCCGCGTACTCCACCTCCGGCCTGCTCTCATACTCCATTTTCATCTGATGCAGATCCGTCCCGTGGGGCACCTCCAGCACGTACGCGCCGGAGAGCGCCTCTGATGTTGACACTGCCTGTTCAAACTTCGCGAACAGCTTCTCCCGCTTACTCACCCTGAACTTGAGGGCGAGGCTGTCCAAATGCACCAAGCCGGTGGTTACGCTTCCATGAGACTTACCCGGGGTAATCGCCCTGTCTACTTCCGCCTTGAGTTTTACGATAAGCCTGGTCTGGGCAAACTGAGCACCGCCCTGGTCCGCTTGGCCAGCCTGCATCTGCTGTGAATGGCCGGATTGAGTTGCTAGCCAGAGCACAAAAGTAAAGAGCAGGTTTACGGCTAAGAGGAGGTTCTTCCGTCCCACTGGGCTTACCCTTTCCACTGCTTCAGTATTTTCCCCTGGTACAGACTACTGCAAACACTATTCCAAAAGACGCCTCTGCCCTCTTTTCAGCTAATTTATTCACTGCCATCCACATCCAGGCAAGCGGATGTCGGCGAAATCGACGAACGCCGCAGGAATTGGCGATAGATCGGGCATACGGGTCTCGGATTTTTCATCCAAGCTGTTTGATCTCAAGTATTTGGCGGTTCGCAGAATTTCTCGAATGCCAAACTCTGCTCGTCCTTTGACAGCCACCATAAGACGCTCTTGGCTCCAGACTCTTCACTCCCTGTGTCTGCCCCACAGACGGGATTCACAGAAATCTGGGGTTATTATCTTCCTGTTTGAACACATCGGCTTTCGGTGCTTTCGAAAAACAAGCCCGAAGACCACGTCCCGCTCACTGCCGATTCCTCCTTCCCCACGCAGCCGTGCGCATCCGGCGTCTCTCTGTCCAGATAGAGACTTACAAAGGTCCTGATGACCACGATGCTGCCCGACAGAGCCATATCCTCCAGGGCGCGGGGTTATGGTACTGGCTTAGGACACTCTGTACGTCTCTAAAATGCATTACGCAAAAGAAGGGCTGTAGATCAAAACCAGCCGACCGCGCGTTTCCGGGTCACCGAATCCTTTACTCGTCTCACGGTGACCTGTCTTTTCAAATTCCTCCTAGCCCGGCAGCGTAAATGCTCCGCGCTAAGGGAGCTCGAATTTCATACGCTAACCAAAAATCTTTATCTACCGCCGAGCTTTTGGAGAACATCTGAATTCCCCTTGAAGCACCCGGCGGCTATCTACCGGCCTTTCCGTTATCCTCGATGATTGCTGGGCAAAAGGGAAGACGTGACGAACCGGAACCATGTCACGCTTGCGAGAAACTCACTGCAGCCAACCGGATGGCGCTTCCGACCGAGCCAGAGAAAACCGGACTCCTGACCCCTTGCGAGAAGGCTGTGATCGCTTCGATAACGCAACTTCTCTCTGTCTTTCTTCAAAACCACGGGACACGGTTCCTAACTCCGGACGCCCTCGACTAGTTCGCCACCTCAAGTCATCACCTCAGTCGACTTCCTGTCCCGTCCGGAATCGCGCCAACCCTTTCACGGAAGCTAAAACACTTGAGGGCAGATCCAAAAAAGGGAGCCCAGACTATTACGAAACGACTAAGAGGCGGTAGATAAAGGTCTTTTCTTAATCGTTGGTTGTTGCCGGGCTCCCTCTTCAGACCGTCAATCTGCTGGGTAGAACCTACATTTGACCTTATTTCCCGGCTTGCAAAGGAACTCCATGCTAGATCTGGTTCGGTTATTTCAATAAATATTATAGTCACTTTTACCTACCTTGTCAAGAGAAAAAAACAGGGGCTGCTCGATTTTCTTTGGCCGATCTCCTGCCAGTCCGAGCCAGGCGCGCTTGCGCAAACCAGCCTCAAGCGCAGAGTGCTCATATCTTGAACAACGGGGTGTTTGTCTATCCATGCTCACTTCTGCCCGCAAGCCGGTCGGCTCGAAGCGGAAAAAAACGCTCATCAGACTATCCGCCGGCGTTCAGGCTGGCTTGCCTGCCAGATCACCCAAAAACAACTTGACTTGAAACGCTTCGATAGGTAAAATGCAAGGTGTGACGCTAACCCGCGAGCAGATGACCCGTCCGGGTCAGTATCTGCTCGACCCGGTCCGGAGCGGATGAAGCGGTGATTGAGGACACGTGATCAAGTATGTGGAGAGATTCGATAATAGTCACTTTCCTGGTCTCAACGTGCGCTGTGGCGCTGCTGACGTGTGCCAGCACGAGCAGGGACGAGGGAGAAATGAACATGCTCGAGTTTGTTCCTGACGGAATCTATGGCTGGAAGGTGCAGGATAAGGTCGAAACCTATGACCGCGAGACCATTTTCGACTACATCGATGGAGCCGGTGAGATCTATTTGATGTACGATTTCCGCCGGGTGGTGGTCTTTCACCTGACGCGAGCCTCCCAGCCGCAAATCACGATCGAGGTATTCGACATGGGCTCGTCCGGGGACGCCTTTGGCGTCTTCAGCCACGCCCGCGAAGGCGAGGAGGAGGGCATCGGTCAAGGCTCTGAGTACCGGGGCGGTGTTCTGTGTTTTTGGAAAGGTGAGTTCTTCGTCTGTGTGTTTTCGGAAGGTGAGACGCCGGAAGCTGAGAAGGCCGTGGCTGAGCTTGCCGCAAGAATCGCGGAAAAGATCACGGTCACCGGAGCCAGGCCGAAGTTGATCGACTATCTTCCGGATCAAAGCCTGGCGGAAAACAGCGTTCGCTATTTCCATAAGCACACCTCCCTCAACTATCACTATTTCGTGGCCAGTGAGAACGTTCTCAAGCTCGGCATGCACACCCAGGCGGTGTTGGCCAGATACGAGCCGACTTCCAGCTATCTTCTTTGCGTGAGTTATCCAGACCAAGGGCAGGCCGGGGAAGCTTTTGGCAGTTTCGTAAGTTCGTACATTCCGGAGGCGGCAGAATCGGGCGCGGCACGGATGGATGACGGGAAATGGACAGCAGTCAAACAGCAGGGACCGTTCGTGGTTGTCGTTTTTGATGCGCCGACGAAAGCTGACGCTCAGAATCTGATAAAGATCACCCGAAGCAGATTACCACAGTCAATCTCGAAATAGGGGAGGAATCCATGAAAGAGGGCGAAAGGATCATCACGCGCAGAGACTTCCTTCGAGAGGCTACTTACGCTACCGTCGCCTTTGCCATGGGCCTGCTTCCAGAGGAAGAGAAGACCGTCGAGCTTCCGGCAAAGACCCGGGTGGTTCTGATCAGGGACCCGGATGCGTTTGACGACAAAGGGCGCTTCAATGCCAAGGTGATTCAGAGAATGCTGGACGATGCGGTAACCGCCCTCTTTGACAAGAAGGATCCGGTGGAAGCATGGAAGCTTCTGGTCAAACCTACGGATGTGGTAGGGATCAAGAGCAACGTCTGGGGCCCACTTCCCACGCCCCGGGAAGTGGAAGGAGCCATCACAAAACGTGTGATGGATGCAGGCGTTTCCGAGAAGAACATCGACATTGATGACCGCGGCGTGCTGCGCAACCGGACTTTTGCCAAGGCAACCGCCCTGATCAACACCCGCCCGCTCAGAACCCACGCCTGGTCAGGGGTGGGAGGATGCATCAAGAACTACATAATGTTCTCGCCCAGCCCACCCAAGTATCACCCGGACTCCTGCGCCGACCTGGGAGCGCTCTGGAGCCTGCCTGTGGTGAAAGGTAAAACCAGGCTGAATGTATTGGTCATGCTTGGGCCTCAGTTCCACAATGTGGGACGGCACCATTTCGACCCGAAGTACACCTGGCCCTATAAGGGCCTGCTGGTCGGAACGGATCCCGTGGCGCTTGACGCCGTGGGCCTGCGCATCTTTGGGGCCAAGCGTCTTGCCTATTTCGAGGAGGAACGTCCTTTGAAGCCCCCTGCCCATCACATCGTATTGGCCGATACCAGGCACAAGCTGGGTACCAGCGATCTGAGAAGAATCGAGCTGGTGAAGCTGGGATGGAAGGAGGGAATCCTGATATGATGGCGCTGCGCTGCTGACGCCGTTTGTCTGTCTGCTCAGGGCAGTATGCAGCTCACCCTACTCTCTTGAAAGCTGTATCCTATCACCGCATCTCTGAGAAACGCTCCCTGTCTGTGACAGGGGCACCAGATGACCCTTCCGCGCTCAAATTCGGGATTCATCCGGGTCCTTAAATCCAGGTCTGCCTTTCGGGATATGAGATTGGTCCAGAGAAGCTCGGCCATTCTCTTCGCGTCATCCTCGGAAATTAGGACACCCTCAAGGTTCTCGCCGCGTAGGTTTTGTGTTTCCAGTTGAGGTTGCGTCCTGATGTAGGCCAGGCCGATTTCCGCGACTTTCTTCAAATTGGCCAGCTCAAACGCAGGCACGTAGAAGAGAAACGGCCTGAATTTATCCTGGGCACCGAACAGGCCGATCTCGGAGGGCAGAAGCTCAAATACTTGCCGAATCGAAGAACCTCTCCCCTGTCGGAATTTCAACTCAAAAACCCAGAACGGGTAATAGCCGGGCGACCTTCGCGTTTCCGGCAGCGGCTCCTCTTTTGCCTNNTCTGGCGGTAAGATCCTTCATGAACCTCCCAGATCCTTCCGCAGTTATTGCAGGGGAAAACCACGTGAAATGGAGTAACCGGCAGGTCCCATCCGCAGTTGGGACAGCGATGAGCTACGATTGCCAGAGGATGAAATCTTTCAACATCGGTGGCCCGGTTGTTCTTCGAATCGAAGTAGCCCGGGCTCTGTTTCAAGGTTCTGGCAGCCACCGCGTCGATCACCTGGAAAAACTTCCCCTCGTGTGCCACGAAATCAACCACCCACAGCGGGAAGTAGATAAGAGACAGGCGCTCCTCCAACAGTCTGAGAACCGGTCTATCCTTGGGCGACTTCTTTCTCCCCAGAAAGAAATTCAAAGACTTCAAAGCTCTCCTTCTCGCAGCCGAAGAACTTACTTCCAGGGGCATTACGTCCGCCTGCTTCCGCAGATGGGTCGGATCCGCTAGTATCCTGAGCCTCAGCCAGTCCGGTCTCATTCCCAGCGTGGGTATCGCCAGGTTGTTGGATTCGTGAGCCGTGAAATTGACGTCCCAGTCCTTCACGAGAATCTCCGCAGCTGCCTCCTCCTCCGGCATGGTGGAAAATGGTGAACGCTGCGGCTGGCTAACCATGGTGTAAAATGCCTGTGCTGTGAATCTCCAGAAGGGAAGGTAGAGCAGGCGGGCCCGGTCTATCCTCTTGGGCAGCGACTCTTGATTCTCTTTTCGGTACCGGTCGACCAAAAAGGAGATCGATCTTCTCTTCAGATTCGGTTCGAGGTAGTACCGGAGGATCTTCTTCTGTGATCGGAAAAGCAGAGGAAGACCGCAGAAGGCGCACCCGGCAACGTCGGCGCCTTCCAGCAGCTCAAGAGGCGCTCCGCAGGCCGGACAGGAAGCAGATACCTTCAGCCTCTGCATGGCCTAGTCCAGCCTCTCGCCGCAGTTGAAGCAAAATTTCGTGCCCGGCGGCAAGGTGGTGCCGCACTTTTTGCATTTCACCTTTTGCGCCAGGTCGAAGCCGCACACCATGCAGAAATTCGCCTCGGCTGGCAGGTCTTTGCCGCACTCGGGACACCTGTTGATCACCACCAGTTGATGTCCGCACTTGTAGCAGAACCTGGACTGCTCCGGGGTGTCGGCGCCGCACTTGGGGCAGGTTACGGTGGGCAGAGGTTCGTGTTTGAGATCCTTCTGATCGGGAGCCAGCGCCTTGGATACAAGGCTCGGTACCATGACGCCTACACCCACTCCCGTGCCCATTGCTACTCCGGCCTGGGCAAAGCCGGTGGAGCCCGACTCTGCCAGGGCCTTGCCCATACCGAATTTGAGGAATCTATCCAGATCCCCCACCGCCTTCATGCCCGACCTTTGGTCTATCATCTTTTGCACTTCGTCCGGCGGGGTGATGGAAGAGATATAGAAATCGATAAGCTCCATGCCGTATTTCTCGAATTCGGTTATGATCCTCCGCTTGGCCTCATCCGCGAGTTTCTCATATCTTTGGGGCAGGTCCAGGATGGAGTCAAGTTCGTCCCCCAACAGGTCGTTCACCCGCGAAACTATAACCTGCCTGAGGTAATCATCGATCTGTTCGGTGGTATAAACGTTTTCCCGGCCCACCAGGGTATTCAGAAAAAGCAGCGGTTCTGTTATCTTGGTGGTGTAAGCGCCGTAAGCCCGAAGCCTGACCAGTCCCAGTTTGCTGTCCTTGAAGGCGACCGGATCTTTGGTCCCCCATCTGAGGTTGGTGAAGATCTTGTGATTGACAAAATAGACCTCCGCCCTGAAGGGAGATTTCAAGCCCCAGGGAATGGAGAGAATCTTCGTCAGTATGGGCAGGTTCAAGGTGGTCAGAGTATGCCTTCCCGTGCCCAACACGTCGCAGGCCTTGCCATCCCTGAAGAACACCGCCGACTGACTATCCCTGACGATACACTGGGCTCCCAGCTTGATCTCGGCCGAGCCCTGTTCCGGAATCCTGTGGATCATCTCGTTTTCTTTGGGATTCATCCATTCGATTATCTCCAGGAAAACAGACATAATACTCCCTCTCGTTTGAAAGTTCGAACGCTACGGTTTCCCTGCTTTTATCGGCACCGGAAGGCGACTCTTTTGCACGGTGCGTCTCGGAAAGGTGTTCATCCGATTTTGCCCCAAGGGAAGCCCAGAAGTGTCAGAATCAGTGCGCAGAGGATGAGTACGAGCGAAGCCGGCACAAGCATCCTGTAGATGCCGGAGAAGCTAACCCTGAAGTAACTCTTGGTTACCACCAGGCAGAGATGGACCGGAGAAAGCATGACGCCTGCAAATCCCGCGCCGTATGCCAACATCATATACCCGTAATCCACCCCGTTGGGGGAAAGGAAGGAAAAAAGGACCGGATACGAAATAGCAATGAAAGCCGAGGTCATGCCGGTCAGAATTCCGACGGCGAAGGGCACGGAGACCACGGCAAAGATCGGCGAGATCCCAATACTGGCCAGGGAATTGGGAATGGTCTCGATAGCTCCCGATGTGGTTATGAGCTTCTTGAAGATCATCACGGCCAGAATTAGAACCACTATTTCTATGGTGACCGCCGCCTTCAGCATCTTCCGCCATCTTTCGATCCCCACCTTTCTGGCGAAGCTAAACAGTACCAGGGTCAAGGCCAGGGCCACCGCGATGTCTATGCTCAAGCTGAGATTCAATCCGACCACCACCAGAACCGGCAGGATGCCCTTGAACGTAAGCAACAGATTGTCTATGAATCGCCCTCTGGGCTTAAGAGCCGGCTCGCTCACCTTTATCCTGCTGCTGCAAAACAAGACCCCGCCCAGGATCATGGCCAGGCTGAGCGGAAGCTGCGCCAGAACGACTTCCCTTATGCTGATGGTGAGCAAAGAGGAGGTCAGCACCACTCCCAGGTACAGGGGCCAGAAAAACTCCAGGATATGCCGAAACCAGTAGTTCACCACCATCTTGACCTCAGCCGGGAGCTTCTTTTTTGCCCCAATCTGTTCCACCATGGGAGCGGACATCATGGCTCCGGCAAGCATGGGCAAGAGCCCCACCAGAGCAGGCAGAAGCGCCAGGATGAGCTTGGTGCTCGTAAGCAGGTTCTCCAGACCGGCGCTCAGACTCTCCAGGCTTTTAATGGCTTTGAGGAACTCACCGAAGATCAGGATCAGAAGCACGATTATCAGGAGGCGAACGGTGGGCCATTCGACTGCGGCGACCGCCGAGAATCTCAAAATCTGAAAGAGCGAAAGCC
>JABAOC010011173.1_pt4 | contig 15301 bp, 18 predicted proteins | sample 7062161 | NCBI WGS metagenome assembly JABAOC01 (sample SAMN14538625, study PRJNA623070) | marine sediment metagenome | biome: marine biome [ENVO:00000428]; feature: marine pelagic biome [ENVO:01000023]; material: deep marine sediment [ENVO:00002113] | place: India: Gulf of Khambhat ... | reverse complement strand
AGACGCGTGGTGAAGATCTATAAAATAGACCAAAACTCTACGCGGACATATATAAATGTTTTATGTTTATATTCTACAAAGCAAGAAAGATAATAGTTTTTATATTGGTTATACTGAAAATTTAAGACAGAGAGTTAGTGAGCACAATTAAGGGAAATCTAAGGCAACAAAAAGTAAAATTCTATATACTTTAATATATTATGAAGCTTATCTAGACAAAAAAGATGCAAAGGGTCGTGAAAGGTATTTAAAAAGTGGTTCTGGTCGAAAATTATTTAAATATCAGTTAAGAAATTTTTTAAAAAACAAAGAGAAATAAACTGTATCTCTTTTTGCTTTTAAACGGTTTATAGAGCCGTTTTTTATTTGTGATATAATAATAGAAGGAGCGAAAATGAATTATCAAAAAATTTTAAAAAAAGCAGATATCCTAAGATGTGAAGGTAATACCAAAAAGTCATTTAAAGAATATAAACAACTTTTAGGATCCAAAAATATTAAATGGCAAATAGAAACCTATTCCGGAATGGCTTTATGTTTAAAAATGGATTATAAATTAAAACCAGCTATACGATATTATAATAAAGGAGTTGTGTTGTGTGAAAAAATAAGAGATGAAAGTAAATTGGTTGATTTATATCGTGATATGGCCATAACCTATGAATATTTTGCACAATATAAAAAAGCTGAAGAATTTTTGAAAAAAGCTATTAATATTGCTAAAAAACTTAAAAAGACTATAACAAACACTGCTAAACTTGGTATTACAGAGGTTAAGCTTGGTGTTACTTATTTACATCAAAATAGACTCAAAGAAGCTGAAAAGTGGTTGAAAAGGGGGGATAGCCGTCTTAAAAGAGGTGAAGAAAATTTTTGGAAACTTACCAGTCAATTTCATTTGGCGGAGTTGCTTTATTTTCAAAAACAATATAAAAAATCATTACAAAAAATTATTCCTCTTTTATATCAAGCAATGAAAAATAGTTGGCTTCATCGTTATGCTCAAATATTAATTTTAAAAGCAGCTTGTTTGGGAAAAATAGGAAAGAAAAAAGAATCTGAACATGATATTTGGTTGTCATATTATATAGCTGACCAACTTGATTCTAAAGAAGTTACAAATTCTGTTAAAGAAAGAATGAAATTTTATTTAAAATAAATAATAATCAACATTTGATGTTGAAATAATTCCAGATTCCACCTCCGAGGTGGAAAGAATTACATAAATTGGTTTAAAAAATAAACACAACTATTTCTAAATAATAAATAGCCATAATAATCTTATTTTAATTTACAGGTAATGATACATAACCATTCTCTCTAAAATAGTTCCTGACTTTGTCCACTATGACTTGGTCCTGTAAATTAACTAAATTTTATAATTTATCATACTTATGAATAAACAAGAACAAAAAGCATTAAAAACTATAAAAAAATTTGCAAAAAGTTTGCCTAAATTTTCAGATGGAAGAATTGATTATTCAAAATCTAATGTTGCACCAGTCGTAATCGTTTTTGTAAAACATAAAGATAAAATCCTTTTATTAAAAAGAAGCGATAAAGTTTATGCCTATTGTGGGAAATGGAGTACTATTGCAGGTTATTTAGATGAATTAAAGCCTATTTGTGAAAAAGTTTTAGAAGAACTTAAAGAAGAAATAGGAATTAAGAGGAATGCACTTTTGTCGGTTGATATCGGAAAACCTTATAAATTTACAGATACAAATATAAATAAAATTTGGTTTCGTTATCCAGTTATAGTTAAATTAAAAACAAAACCTAAAATAGAGTTAGATTATGAACATACAGATTATAAATGGATTAAGCCAGAAGAACTAAAAAATTTTGATGTTGTTCCTAAATTAGAAAAAAGTTTAGAAAATGTATTAATTATCAGTAATACTCGAGACTCGAAAATTGCCTCTGATCAATTCAATATTTCTAAAAAAGTATTGACATGATATAACTTATAGGTTATAATTAATATGGATTGGAAGATAGAATATTATACAAATATAAATGGTACTTCGCCTATAAAAAAGTTTATAGATAATCTTCCTATAGAAGTGAAAGCAAGAACATTCAAAACTTTTGAGCTTTTAGAAACTTATGGTACTCAAATAGGTTATCCTCATGTAAAATCTGTTTCAGGTATTAAGAAATTATGGGAGCTTAGAATAAAAGCAAAAGGTAATATTTTTAGATTTTTCTTTACAGTAAAAAGAGGAAGAATTATACTTTTACTTCATGTTTTTCAAAAAAAGAGTGATAATATTCCAAAAAAAGAGTTAAAAATAACTATAAATAGAATGAAGGAAATATTATGAGAAATGTAACTTGGAAAGAACATAAAAAAGAATTATTAAAAGATAAAAGGCTCAAAGAGGAACTTAAAAAGCTTGAACCAGAATTTGAATTGGCAAAATTGATTATCGAAGCAAGAATAAAAAAAGGTTTAACTCAAGATAAACTTGCCAAAAAAGCAAAAACCAATCAGGTAGTTGTTTCTAGATTAGAAAATGCTACTGCTAATCCTTCACTTGAACTTGTAGAAAGAATTGCTAAAGCTTTAGACAAAGAAGTTAAAATTAAATTTGTCACTAAAACCTAAATTTAATTATCTTGTTGGGTGTTTCTATTTTAAAATAGCTCAATTGAGCTATTTTTTGTTTTCGATTTTCTTGTACCAATTTTACGCATATGCGTTTTTTTGGTACATAATTAAAGTGGAAAGTTCTTTTTCTTTTTATCTAAATTATGTTATTATTAGTTTTAGGATTTTATTACGGTTATAGTAATAGTTCTATTTTAAATTTACCCCAGCACCAGCCCTGATATTCGTCAGGAGGGTTCGGGATCTCAGCCTAAAAACTGATAGAAGACCCGACCTAAAGACCAGGAGAAGCTTCACATAAGAGAAATTATCTATGGAAAAAATTTTAACTAACTTAAAGAGTAAAAAAATATTTTTGTCTATTTTTCAAATTGCTATCTGTGCATTCTTTCTTTATTTTGTAGTAAAGGCATTATGTTCTAATTGGCAAGAATTGCCTTCACATCTTGCCTCAATAAATTATTTATATTTAGCAATTTCTTTCTTTTTATTTATAGGCGGTTTTTTTATTTTAAGTGAAGCTTGGCTTATAATTATAAAAAAATTGGGAGAGAATTTAAGCAATGGTTCTCACAGAACTATTTATTTCTATCCTAAAATCGCAACTTATGCCCCGGGAGGAATTTGGAATGCTTTAGGAAGAGTATATTTGGCTAAAAAAGAAGGACTCCCCAGAACAAAGACAATAATCAGCTTAGGTTTGGAATTTATTTTAATAATTTCCTCTGGTATATTTTGCTATTTATTAATTAGTGTATTAGCCAATAGTTTAAATTTGTTTTTAGATGTGCCTTTTTTGCTTTTATTAATTATAATTGCAGTTTGTCTTTATCCTTTTAATTTAAATAGAATAATAAAATTTATTTGTTGTATTAAAGGAAAATCTTTTGATAAAAAATTTAATATCTTAGATATTATTAAATTGTTTGCTATTTATTGTTTCTATTGGATACTTTCTGGATTTGCTTTTTATTTTTTAATGAGATCAATTTATCAATTTGACTTTGGAATGATACTTATACTGATAGGAATTAATGCAATTTCTTGGGTTGTAGCTTTTCTGATTCCTTTTGTGGCTGGTGGATTAGGGGTAATGGAGGTTACGATGATGTATTTACTTGGAGGATTTTTCCCAGGAGCTATAGCTAGTTTAATTCCTGTTTTAGATCGAATTATAAATATTTTCTCTGAAGGTATAACTATTGGTATTGTTTGGGTTTATAACAATTTACAATTAAATAAATTAAGTAAAAATAATTAGATTTTTTATTCATTTACCATATATCACGATCGTGATATATGGTAAATGGGATTTGTTAGTTATTTGTTTTATTATTTGCATAAAAGAAATAAAAATGGCTTTTCTAAAATAAGCCATTTTTATTTTAGGTAGAAGATTAATTATATTAAAAGTTATTTTTATAAATAAATTTAGGAATATAAAATAATTGAAAGAATATATATTTTCACATAAAAAAACAACCCTTCCTGAATAATATGGAGGGTTGCTTTAATAATTCCAAGTTTACAAAATACAAGAAAAAAATCAATTAGGAATTAATTTCTTAGGCTTTAGTTTTTTGGAATTTGATATAGGCTAATGTCAAAGTTACAACCAAAGCAACTCCTAAAGCCAAAAGAATACTGGCAGTAATGTTAGCTCCAGTTTCACCTGTGGTAACAGGAGAAGTTGAATTACTTTGAGCTAAGGTGACAGTAGCACTTGAAAACACTAATCCCAGAGAACCTAAAATTTTAGAAATCAATACTCGCATTAATTCCTCCTCTAAAAATAAATAAAAACTTTTTTAAGTTTATTACATATATTATACTACAAATAATTTTTTTGTCAAGAGGTTTAGCTTTTTATAATAATTTTATAAAACTATTTTAAGTTTAAACAAATAATTTTTTTTGTCAAGTTTTTTTCATTTTTTAACAAAAATTGTAAAAAATACTTTTTTATTGTAACATTGAAACAGTAAAAGTGCAAATATTATTAGGCAACTTGTCTATTTGTTTTATTAGAACAGAGACTTTGGGAGACACAATCATAAAGCAATGAAAAAAATAGTTTATCCTTTTTTTATTTTTATAGCTTTTGTCTTAGGAGGAGTCCTGCGCATATTGGCTCTTTCTCAATTTAATTATTACAATGATTCCTATTATATGATGTTGGTGGCTAAAAATATTGCTGAACATTTTTCATTAGCAGGAACCTTGGGTCCGGTAGGGGAACAAGTTGTGCCTCTTTTTTATAAATGGGGGTATTCTTTTTTTATAGTGCCTTTTTATACTCTGCTTGGCGATTTGGAATTTTCTGCTCACATTACATCTTTGGCTTTTGGAATTGCGGCAATTGGTTTAATGTATTTATTTACGGCAAAGTTATTTAGGTCAAAACCAGCGGGAATTTTTGCTTGCTTTCTTTTAGCCATTTCTTTCACCCATACTGCTTTTTCTGGGCTTGTAATGTCTGAAACAACTGCTTTCTTTTTTAATCTTTTGGCTTTATATCTTTTTCTATTAGCAGCAGAAAAAGAAGAGAATATTTGGTTTGTAACTTCTGGAATTGTTTTTGGAATAGCTGTAATTGTTCGTCTTGAAAGTATTTTGCTTGTATTACCAGTTATTTTTTGGATTTTTACTAAATTAAAAAATCCATTTAAAAAGTTTATTACTTGGTTTTTATCAGGATTTTCTTTTTTGATTTTGACTTTTGTGGTTATGTTCTGGAGAATGGGCTTTTGGTGGTGGGTTGAAAACCAATATGCTCGCCCAGATAGATTTTTAAAGTTTTATTCTGGTACTTTTATTTTATTAATTTCATTATTTATAATTACAATCATTTTATTATTAGTTCAGAAAAAACCAGAATATAAAAAAGCCTTGTTTACTATCTTAACTGTTGTTTTATTTTTAGGAATTATAATTGCTTTAGGATTCATTTATTATTTTGGTTTTCCCCAATATTATTTAAATTTCTCTGCATTTATAAATTTTGTAAAAGTAGATTTTTTAGCGGGAATTTTAGGAATAATTGGTTTATTTTATTTGTTTAAAAAAGATAGAAATATATTTATTTTTTTCTTGCTCATTTTTCTCCCTTTGTTTTTGATTTACTATCCTCGGAGTGATTTTAGATTTTTCATTCATCTTCTTTTAGTATTAATCCCTGCATCAGCTATTTTATTAATAGAAATTTACAAAATAATAAGAATTAAAATAGAGAGAGTTCGCTCTCCAATATTATACATAAGTAGTATTTTTGCAATAATATTTGTTTTTTCTTTCCTTTTCTTGCTTCAAACAAGCCAAGCTGCCTACAGAAAATGGCTTCCTCCTGTAAGTTATGAAAAGCAGATGAGTTTGCAATTAGCTGGAGTGGTAAAAGAGAAAAATATTTCTTCAGATGTGATTATATTAACCTATCATATAGAACCTTGTTATATAGATACCGGTCTTTCCTCTTGGCAAATTAAAAAAGAAAAACCCTATATTCCTGAAGAAGTATCATTACAGAGACCTTTGCTTGTAATAATAGATGAAGGGATGTGGGATCAACGCCCGGAATTTAGCCAGTTTGCAGAATATAGCCTAAAACCTTATAATATTAGTGAATTTAAAATAGATGTTCCTTATTATCATGGAAGATATCATTATTGGTCTGATAGACCAGTTAAGGTTTATTTGGTGGAAGATAAAGAAATATTATTTAAATTACTAATTACTAATTTCTAATTACTAATCAAGCCCCAATGACTAATGATAAAATAAATAAAAATAAATATGACCTAGAAGAACGAACAGCAAGATTTGGAGAAGATATAATCAAGTTTGCTAAAAAGATTCCTCAAAATCCAGTCACTATTCCATTAATAGGTCAACTAGTAAAGGCAGGAACAAGTGTTGGTGGTAATTATTCTGAAGCAGATGATGCTGAATCAAAAAAGGACTTTAAGCATAAGATTGGAATTTGTAAAAAGGAAGCAAGAGAAGCAAAACACTGGTTAAGGATGATAACTGTAGCCATTCCTAAGTTAAAGGAAGAAGCAAGAAAATTATGGACTGAAGCAAAAGAATTAAATCTTATCTTTAATGCTATTGTTCATTCAACTAAGAAAAAATAATTAGACATTTTAAAATTAGACATTTATTAGAAATTAGGTCAATTAGAAATTAGAAATTTATGAATGTGTCTTCATTTATCCAAAAATTAAAAAACAACTATCTCGTCAAAAGCAGTGGAATTTTGTTTGCAGGGATGATGGCTGTTAATGTTTTGAATTATTTATTTCATTTATTAATGGGCAGAATGCTGGGACCTTCAGACTATGGAATTTTAGCTGCTTTAATTTCTATATTTTATATTATTGGCGTTTTTGCAGCGACTATAAAAACAGTAACTGTTAAATTTGTTTCTTCTTTTGCGGCAAAAGAACAATTTGACAAAATTCGTTCTTTTATGATTTTCTTATCAGAAAATCTTTTTATACTAAGCCTTATATTATTTTTATTGTTTATTGTTTACAGTTCCAAAATAGCCCAATTTTTAAATATTTCAGTGGTTTCCCCAATTATTTTATTAAGCACTTTGTTTTTGATGGCTTTTGTCTTGCCTTTAAATCGAGGAATCCTCCAAGGTTTGCAAAAATTTAAACAACTTTCTTTAAATTTAGTGATTGATCCAACAGTAAAATTATTCCTTGGTGTTTTTTTAGTTTATCTTGGTTTCAGAGTAAATGGTGCTGTTTTTGCTATTTTTATGGGGTTGTTTTTAGCCTATCTTTTAAGCTTATACCCTTTAAAATTTTTATTTAAATATAAAAAACCTCAAAAAATAGATTATAGCAAGATAAAATCCTATTCTTTTCCAGTTTTTATTTCTTTTTTATGTTTGACTTTAATGTATAGTATAGATGTGGTTTTAGTTAAGCATTTTTTTGACCCTCACAAAGCTGGGCTTTATGCTGCCTTGTCTACTTTGGGTAAAATTATATTCTTTGCTTTTGGAGCGGTTGCTGCTGCTATGTTTCCTATTGTTGCTGATTTATATGAGAGAGAGCAAGAGCACAAAAATGTTTTGAGAAATTCTTTGGCTATTGTTTCTATTGGAGGAGCCGTGATTTTATTTTTCTATTTTTTGTTGCCTAAATTAGTTATTGGATTGCTCTTTGGAAATGATTATCTTGAAATTAGCGCATATTTAGGGTTTTTTGGTTTTTTTGTTTTTCTATTAAGCTTAGTTAATGTTTTTATCTATTATTTTTTGTCCATTCATAGAACTAATTTTGTTTTTTTGCTTGTTTTAGCTATTTTAACTGAAATATTTGGGATATGCTTTTTTCATAATTCAATTGCCCAAGTTATTTTGGTTTTAAATATTGTAACTTTTTTATTGCTTGTTAGTTTGACTTTATTTTATCTATTTATTAAATCATATAGACCGAAGAAAACATAAGGAAATTATATGAATAAACTATCTATTATTGTTCCTGCTTATAACGAAGAAAAAATTTATAATAATTTGCAATTATTGAAAGATGTTATAAATAATATTTCAGAAAATTATGAGATAGTTGTAGTTTGTGATGGTTGTCTTGATACTTACAAAAGAGCCTTAAAATTAGATGATAATAAGATTAAAGTTTTTTATTATGATAAAAATAAAGGCAAGGGGCATGCAGTCAAATACGGTTTTTATAAAACCAATGGGGATTTAGTGGGTTTCATTGATGCAGATATGGATCTAAATCCAATTAGTATAAAACATTTTTTAGAACATATGGAAGAGAAAAAAGCTGATATTATTATAGGCTCTAAAAGGCACCCTAAATCAAAAGTTACTTATCCTTTAAGAAGACAGTTTTATAGTGGAATATATCAACTTTTGATTAAAATTTTATTTGATTTAAATGTGAAAGATACACAAGTAGGATTAAAAATTTTTAGAAGAGAAGTCTTGGAAAATGTTATTCCGAAAATAATTGTTAAAAGATATGCTTTTGATCTGGAGACATTAGTTGTGGCTTCTCACTTGGGATATAAAAATATTTATGAAGTACCTATAGAGATAAAACACCAATTTACAAGCTCTATAGATGCAAAAGCAGTTAAGGATATAATTCAAGACACTTGTGCTATTTTTTACCGGCTTAAAATATTAAAATATTATAATAAGAAAGATAATACCAATGAATGCGAATAATATGCAAATATGCACATACTCTAATTTACATTATTTATATATTTTTGTACTATTTGCGTTAATTTGTATAATATTAGCATTATTTTTACTTCTGAAAACTATTCGTATCATTGGCATACTATTTGTAAATTGGCATTATATTATTATGAAGATTCTTATTTTAAACTGGAGAGATCTTAAAAATCCTGAAGCTGGTGGAGCAGAGATTGTAACTCATCAGATAGCTAAAAGACTGGTTTTATGGGGGAATAGAGTAACTTTATTTTGTGCTCAATTTCCTGGCGGGAAAAATAGAGAAAAAATAGATGGAATAGAAGTTTTTCGAAAAGGCAGACAATTTACAGTACATTGGCATGCCTATAGATATTACAAAAAATATTTTCAGGGGAAATTTGATTTAGTTATAGATGAAATTAACACTATTCCTTTTTTTACCACTCGGTATGTAAAAGAAAAGAAAGTTGCTTTTATTCATCAATTAGCCAGAGAAGTTTGGTGGTATGAAGCTCCCTTTCCTATATCTCTTCTTGGATATTTATTAGAACCTTTATATTTGAAATTTTATAAAAAAGNNTTACAGTTTCTAATTCGACAAAAAAAGACCTTATAAAGTTGGGATTTAAAGAAGAAAATATTAATATAATTCCTGAAGGGTTAGATTTTAAACCAATAAATTCTTTGGAAGAAATTAAGAAGGAAAAATCTCCCTTGTTGCTTTATTTTGGGTCAGTTCGCCCAATGAAAAGAGTTGATCAGGTTGTTAAATCAATAATTTTTATTAAAAAAGAAATTCCTAATATTCAATTATATATAGCCGGTGGAGGAGATGATAAATATATTAAAAAAATAAAAAAAATAGTTTCCGACAACAATCTTGTAGATAATGTAAAGTTTCTAGGAAGAGTAGAAGAAAATCAAAAAAGAAAAATAATGAGTAGATCTCATTTAATTTTGGTAACATCAATTCGTGAAGGATGGGGACTTGTTATAATAGAAGCTTCGGCATGCGGTACTCCAGCAGTAGTTTATAATGCTCCAGGTTTGGTAGATGCAGTAAAAGATGGAGAGACAGGTATAGTTTGTAAAAAAAATACTCCTTTTAATTTAGCTGAGAATGTAATTAAACTTCTAAAAAATAAAGATTTATATAAAAAGACGCAAAAAAATACTTGGGAGTGGAGCAAAGAATTTAATTGGGAAAAACCCGCTAGAAAATTTTTGGAAATTTTGAATAAATAAAAATAAAGTTGCATAATTTTACTAATTATATATAATTAGTAAAAAGGATATAGATATGGAAAATCAAGATAAAAAATTTACATCTGTTTCTATTCCCACTCAATTGTTTAAAAAAATTGAAAAAAGAATTAAAGGTACTGGATTTACCTCTGTTTCCAGTTATGTAATTTATGTTTTAAGAGAAATTTTGGCAGAAGAAAGTGGATCCTCTACTGTTGGGAATAGAAAGGAAAAGAAAGATGAAAAAGAAGAATCCTCCTTCGCAGAGGCTACGGAGGACAAGAAAAAAGAGCCTTTTTCTAAAGAAGACGAAGAAAAAATTAAAGACAGATTGAAAAATTTAGGTTATTTATAATTTTAAAAAGAGCTTGACAATTGTTTTTTGCTCTTTTATTATGCAAACAAGTATAATTATATTTAATTATATTTAATTAGAACAAGGAGTAATAGAAAATATGGAAAAGGAACATATTCATTTGGTTTGTATTGGTCATTTAGACCACGGAAAATCTTCTATTTTAGGAAGATTATTTTATGATTCTGGCAATATTGCTGATACTGTAATGGAAAGAATCAAAAAATCAGCAAAAGAATTAGGCAAAGAAGGTTTTGAATTTGCTTTTATAATGGATCAGATAAAAGAAGAAAGAGCTAGAGGAATAACAATTGGGCTGGCGCATAATAAATTAATAACTGACAAGATTTCTTTTACTTTTGCTGATGCCCCAGGCCATAGAGATTTTGTTAAGAATATGCTTGCTGGAGCTTCTGAATCTGATGGAGCAATATTAGTTGTTGCAGCAGATTGTGGCATTAAAAGTCAAACAGAGCAACATCTATATCTTTCTAAAATGCTGGGAGTACCTTCTATTATTGTAGCTGTTAACAAAATGGATTTAGTTAAATTTTCTGAAGATAAATTTCAACAAAGAAAAAAGGAAATAGAAAAATTGATAAAAAAAGTGGGATATAATCCTNNAAAAAATGAAATGGTATTCTGGGCATCCTTTAATGCATTTTTTGGAAAATTTGCCTGAGAGAGAAGAACCTAAAAAGATGCCTTTACGGATGCCAGTACAAGATATCTATGAAATAGACAAGAAACCTGTTGTAATTGGTCGTGTTGATACAGGGGAATTAAAATTTGGTGATGAAATAGTCGTTATGCCACGTAAAAAGAAATTTAAGGTGGAAAAAATATATATTCATGATAAGAAAATTCAAAAAGCTGAACCTGGTGACAATATTTGTTTGTATATAAAAGATTTATATAGAAAAGATATTAAGCGGGGCGATATAATTGGCAAAGCAGATAGCATACCTGTAATAACAGATAAATTTACAGCCCAGATAATTGTTTTGAATCATCCTGTAGGTTTTAGGAAAGGCGATAAGACTCATTTTGAAATGATTACTCAAGATGTGCCTTGTGAAATTACAAAATTAATTAAAAAAGTTGATACTCAAAGCGGAGAGACGGAAGAGAAAAATCCCAAAGTTATTGGAAATGGTGAATCAGGACTTATAGAAATTAAAACAATAAAACCAGTCTATATTGAAACTCAAAGTGAATTTCATAATTTATCAGCTTTTAGATTTACTGAAAAACATAAACGGATTGCTTTTGGAATATGCACCAAGATAAATTAAAAAATCAAAATGAAAAGTGAAAAATGACATATAAAAATTAAAATTTACAGTTCTTAATTTTATAAAGGTAAAATATGGCTAAAATTTTNNGATGTGATAAAACCCAATTTAGGACAGCTGCCCAATTTTAAAAAATTAATGGAGGAAGGAGAGCATAAAACAATAACACAATCAGAACAAATTTTATCTGCATCTATCTGGTGTTCTATGTTTTCCGGCAAAACTTTAGAAGAACACAATCACAAAAATTTTGTTATTGATGAAAAATTACAAAGCAGAGAAGATATAAAAATAAATTTTATTTGGGATGAGTTGAAAGATAAATATGATATTAGAGCTTTACAGGTTCCTTTTGTGATGCCCCCTTATAATTTTAACTGTCAATATACACCAGTTGGCTATGGTACTTCTTCTGATTTAGATGAACTAGATCAAGATACAGATGGTATAACTTTTTGTGCAGTTGATAACTTAAAGAAAAATCCAGATGTTTTTATTGTATGTTATACAGCTTTGGATAAAGTTCAACATTTTCATTGGGGAGAGCCTTTGGTTTTGTCTTGGTATAAAAAAATAGATCAAATTTTAGAAATGTTGACAAAATATGGAGAAAAATTGATTATTATTTCTGATCATGGATTTTGTGGCAAAGGAGAAGCAANNGGCAAAGGGGAGGCAAGGGAAAGAACTTTGCCGGATAAAACTCCAGAAGGTGAATTAAAAGGCGATCATCATCAAGATGGAATATTAATTACCAAAAATATTAAATATAAAATAAGAGAACCCAAAGATGTTTTCTATACTATAAAGGAGGAGGTAAATGCAGGATAAGTTAGAAAGCCAGTCAGAATTTATTATAAAAGAAGCACATGCCCGTTTTAAAAATCCAGCAATGTTGTGGGCAGGCGGGAAAGATTCCACAACAATGTTGACTATTGCCCGTAAAGCTTTTTGTAAACTTCCAAAATTTCCTTTTAAGGTTATATTATTAGACACAGGATATCAGTTTACAGAAACTTATGAATATATGGAAAAATACGGCAGGCAATGGAATTTGGATTTTATCCGCTGGAAAAATGAAAAAGCTTTGAAGAAAGGAATCAATCCTCACAAAACAGATCACTTTGAATGTTGTAATAAATTAAAGACTGATAATTTAAACAATGCCTTGAAGAAATTTGGTTTTGATGCTGTTCTGGTGGGAATCAGATGGGATGAACACGGAGTCCGTGGCAAAGAAAGTTTTTTTTCCTGGAGAGAAAATCCACCACATATGCGGGTTCATCCAGTATTAAATTGGTCAATGAGCCAAATTTGGGATTATCTAAAAAAGAACAATGTTCCATATAATCCTTTATATGATAGAGTAGAGCATGGTAATTTGGTTTTCAGAAGTATTGGTTGCTGGCCATGTACAAAACCTATCCCAAAAGAGTCTAAAGAGGAACGGGGGGGTAGAGCTTTGGACAAAGAACAATTAATGGAAGACCTAAGGGCATTGGGATATATGTAGGTTAAATAAAAATATCTAATTTCTAATTTCCCCGCCTGCCAACGCCTAAAGCGTAGCAATGGCGGGCAGGTAAATCCTAAACAAATCCCAATGACCAAAGTTCTAAATTCTAAACTTATTTGGAACATTAGGATTTTGAAATTATTTAGGATTTAGGATTTCGGATTTAGTATTTTGGAATAAAGGGGGTTTACGTTGTCTTTATGGATTATTTTTATAATTGGGTTTTGCGCCCAATTTATTAATGCAAGTTTGGGTATGGGTTATGGAGTAATTTCATTTACTTTGCTTGTGTCATTTGGAGTGGTTCCTGCTATTGCATCCGCATCAATACACACAGCTGAAATTTTTGTAAATATTGCTTCGGGCAGATCGCATTTTAAATTGGGCAATGTAAAAAAAGAATTGTTGAAGCCTTTGGTTCTATTAGGAATTATTGGTGCAGCAATCGGTGCTTATGGACTTGTAAGGCTTCCTCTTAGACCCGTTAAAATAACTTTAGGGATCATTCTTTTTGTAATAGGCAGTTTGCTTGTTTTTCGTTTTATATTTAAAGATAAACATATTAAGTTTATAGAAACAAAAAATAAAAAATATTCTTTTACGAAACTGGGTTTTTTAGGATTTTTTGCAGCTTTGATGCATTCTTTAGCTGGAGGTGGATGGGGTCCGCTTTTAACCCCTTCTTTAATGATAGACGGACATGAACCTGCAAAGGCAGTTGGAACAGTTAGTATAGCCAGAATTTTTGTTGCTATATCTGCAACTTTAACTTTTCTTATATTTTTAGGATTTGAGCAATTTCGTTGGGATATTATTTTTGTTTTTATTTTGTCAGGTTTTATTGCTGCACCTATTGGTGCCTATATATGTAAAAAACTACCTCATAAGACATTAGGTATTATAGTTGGTTTATTGGTTGTATTTTTAAGTATTAGGATAATTTTAAAAACTTTAGGTATATTTTGAATATAGTTTTGGACAATTTTAAAATCTCTGCTAGAATGAATGCAGGGATTTTTATTTATAGGAGATTTTTATGGACTATCCTTTAGTTTCTATTGTTATTCCAACTAAAAATTCAGAAAATTTTTTAGAAGCTTGCTTAGATTCAGTTAAAAATCAGACATATAAAAATATTGAGATTTTAATAGTTGATAATAACTCTACTGATAATACCAAAAAAATTGCTGGAAAATATACAGATAGAGTTTTTAACAAAGGACCAGAGAGAAATACTCAAAGAAATTTCGGTGCAGAAAAATCCCAAGGATATTTTTTGCTTTTTATTGACTCAGATATGGAATTAACTTCTAAAGTTATTTCAAGTTGTATTAATATGATCAACAAAGATAAATCTATTAGAGCTTTAATTATACCTGAAAAATCAAAAGGGAATACTTTTTGGGCAAAATGTAAAATTTTAGAGAAAAGTTTATATGTTGGTGATGCAACTAAAGAAGCTGCTAGATTCTATAATAGAACTATTTATGAAAAATTAGGAGGATATAACCAAAAGTTAATTGTAGGTGAAGATTATGAAATGTCTGATAGGGTAGAAAAAGCAGGTTTTAGAATAGGCAGAATTAAGGAATTTATTATTCACAATGAAGGTAATTTAAAGTTAAAAAATACTATAAGAAAAAAATATTATTATGGGAAGAATGCCCGGAGATATTTAAAGGAATATTCTAAAGAAGCACAAAAACACTTTAATCCGTTGAGATTATTATCTTTTAAAAATTGGACTAGGCTAGCCAGAAATCCAATTTATGCTTTAGGAATGTTTTTTATGAAATTTTGTGAGTTTACAGCCGGGGGGATGGGATATTTTGTAAGTTTAATTCGCAGAGGACAAAATGCCAGAAAAATATAATGACCGTTTAATAGTAATTTCCAATTTACTTGAGGAAGGAAAATATACATTAAATATAGGTTCAAAGGATGTAAAATTAGGAGATATAAATGCTGATGTTGATTCCTCTTGCTCTCCTGATGTTGTTGCAGATGCAAGAGATATGCCTTTTGAATCTGCAAAATTTGAACAAGTAATTTTTACTGATGTTATTGAACATTT
>JABAOC010002023.1_pt1 | contig 15304 bp, 15 predicted proteins | sample 7062161 | NCBI WGS metagenome assembly JABAOC01 (sample SAMN14538625, study PRJNA623070) | marine sediment metagenome | biome: marine biome [ENVO:00000428]; feature: marine pelagic biome [ENVO:01000023]; material: deep marine sediment [ENVO:00002113] | place: India: Gulf of Khambhat ... | reverse complement strand
CATGACTGCCCGATATGATCGAGCAATCTCGGAATACCTCGAATCTCTGCATGAGAGCTGATCGGGAGAAGGGTCTCCGACGGAGGAAACCAAATTGGAAGTGTTCGTGGTCGGTGGTGGAGGAAGAGAACACGCCCTGGTTTGGAAGATTGCCCAGAGTCCTCTGGTCGAACGGATCTATTGTACTCCAGGAAACGCGGGCATCGGAGGAATGGCGCAGTGTCTGGATATCGGTGTGACAGATCTCGAGGGACTCTGCCAGTTCGCGGTGGATTATGGAATTGATTTGACCGTCGTGGGACCAGAGTTACCATTGACCCTGGGAATCGTCGACCGGTTGGAGTCCCGGGGCCTGCGGGCTTTTGGAGCGAGTCAGGCTGCTTCTGAAATAGAGGGGAGCAAAGTGTTCTGCAAGGATCTCCTAAGACGTCATGGCATTCCAACTGCCTCATACGAGGTTTTTCAGGCACGGGATGAGGCTGCCGAGTATATTCGGTCAAAGGAGGGACCGATCGTCGTGAAAGCCGACGGTCTGGCCGCGGGCAAGGGGGTGATTGTCGCCCAAACGCAGCGAGAGGCCCTGGAGGCCCTTGACCGAATCATGGTGGCCAAGGAATTCGGCAGAGCAGGAGACCGAGTGATCGTAGAAGAGTGCTTGATGGGGGAGGAGGCATCCTTTCTCGCTTTTACCGATGGGGAGACAGTGTTGCCAATGGCCTCATCCCAGGACCACAAGCGCATCCTTGATGACGACGAAGGGCCGAACACGGGAGGAATGGGGGCATACAGCCCTGCACCTGTCGTTACAGAAGAAGTCCATCAGAAGATTGTTGATCGCATCATGATCCCTGCAATCCAGGGCATGGCGGCCGAGGGTAGACCTTATCGAGGTGTTTTGTATGGAGGTCTGATGATCGAAGATGGAGAACCCTCTGTTCTTGAGTTCAATGCGCGCTTCGGAGACCCAGAGGCTCAACCCATCCTTGTGAGAATGAAGAGCGATATTGTTCCTATTCTAATCGCCTGTATGGATGGCACGCTCAAAGGCGCCGAGATTGAATGGGATAGCCGAGAAGCCGTTTGCGTCGTTATGGCTTCCCAGGGATATCCGGGATCTTACAAAAAGGGACATTTAATCGAGGGACTCAACGAGGCGATTTCCATGGATGACGTGGTTGTCTTTCATGCTGGCACAACCTCAAAGGGAGAGAAGATCCTCACAAATGGGGGTAGAGTTCTCGGCGTGACAGGCCTCGGTCATGGAGTCTCCGAAGCCATCCAAAAGGCTTACCAGGCTGTCGAAAGAATACGGTGGGAGGGGGTATATTACAGGAGAGACATTGGGAAAAAGGCTCTGGACCGTCTCGGCAGTTGAACGAATGCTTGGATCGAGGCTCCCTGAGTTTCGTGGGAAGCATCTCTTTGGGGACTTGAACGCATTTCAGTCGTGCTCCTACCGCCGAACAAGGCCGTCCGTGTTTTTGTGGGTCCCGAACTGATGCCCTCGGCGCCCGTAGGCTGAGTGTCCTCACCCCGTCTCGGTTGTATCATCCGGGATTCCCCATTTATGCCTGGTTAATGCGATTCATCACCGCCCGTGCGAATCGTGTTCATCAACCCCCAGGTTCTTCGAAGACCCGGTGAGCGAGACATAGCTCAGTTCTTGACGTGGGGGCGCTCAAAATTCGTGGATTTGGAGACGACTCTCAATGGGGAGGAGGTTGACAGTCAATGAAAAAGCAGGGAAATCGACTTCTTGTGGGTATCGTCATGGGTAGTGACTCCGACCTGGAGGTGATGAGAGAAGCGACTTTGAGTCTCGAGGCATGCGGAATCACCTACGAGATGACTGTCGCATCGGCTCATCGATCTCCCGAAAAAGCGCGCAAATATGCAGAATCGGCGGTTGCACGGGGGCTGGAGGTGATCATTGCGGGGGCGGGTGGGGCGGCGCATCTCGCTGGTGTTCTTGCCTCTCAGACCGTTGTTCCGGTTATTGGTGTTCCAATCCCCTCAACGTCCCTCGGAGGATTAGATTCTCTGTTGTCCATGGTGCAAATGCCTGGGGGAATTCCCGTGGCCACGATGGCCATCGGAAGACCGGGCGCGAAGAATGCAGGGCTCATGGCAGCCCAAATGTTGTCCCTGAAGTATCCGGAGATCCGAGACAAGCTGAGACAATACAGGGACAAGATGCGAGGGGATGTCGAGAAAAAGGACGAAGCCATCAAAAAGGTACGGAAGTGACTGGATCACGCATCCTCAGGTTACGTCTGAGGGATATCCAGGTTTGGCCACTGGAGGAGGTCGCCGCCTTGCTCCAGACGGGTGGAGTCATCGCCTACCCAACCGAGACAGTTTATGGTCTCGGTGTCGATGCCTTGAACGAGGAGGCCGTCAAAAGGCTCTTCCAGATTAAATCGAGGGATTTGAGAAAGCCGGTCTCTGTTCTTGTAAGAGACATTGAGATGCTGGCTCGGGTTGTTTCAAATATTCACCCAGTCGCCAAACCGATCATGGAGTGTCACTGGCCAGGGCCTGTCACTATTGTCTTTCCCGCATCAAAGGAGGTCCCCCCCGCTCTAACCGGCCACAGCGGGAACATCGGCGTTAGAATTTCACCCCATCCCTTTGTCAAGCGACTCTTTGAGTTCTTCAATTCACCGTTGACGTCGACAAGTGCCAACGTCTCAGGGGGACGAAGTCTTCTGGAACCGGAGGATATCTTTCGAACTTTCGGGCCCGGGATCGATCTTGTTATTGATATGTCCGAGTCATTAGGGGACAAAGCCTCAACCGTGATTGATGTGACCGGTGGAAGCCCTAGAATTCTCAGAAAGGGTGCTGTCCACGTTGCAGGCATTTTTGAAAGGCGGGAGGAGCCGTCCTCAGGGGAGATTCAGGACGAACCGGATGGTTTGATCGACAAATAGACCTTCAACTAAATTCGAGTTATTATTTTTTAAGTATTTGAAATTTGGTTATTTTCTTGCAAAAAAGTTGCTATCTGACACTGTGGGGTAAGATTTTCTTGGTCTGAAGGTTTCTAGATATGAATGTTCAAGTCTCTTAACTTTTTCCTAAGGGTGTTTCGGTTGATTCCAAGGAAAAGCGCGGTTGCGGTCTGGACGTTTTGGTGTCTTTTCAGAGCCCATTTGATCACAATTTTCTCCACGAGACTCACGATGTCTAAGAGAAGGGCGCATCTTGACTCGGTTCGTGGATCGACTTTCTCGATCATCTGTCTCAGTTTTGTATCAAGAATCTTGTCAAGGGGTAGACTTCCCCTCGTCTCCTTCGCTTCGAGTTGATCATCTCCTTGGAGTGGAGGGTTCTGGAGGATCATGCAGGCGATCACCGTCAGCAGCCGGATATCTTTATCGTATGACACCGTATCCCGATAGATAGGATGGGTACTGATAACACCCACGCTCTGACTTCTGTTCATAATAGGGACACAGAGCAGGGAGAGAGCTTTTTCATTAAGACTGCTTGGTGGAAACCGGAGAGGCACTTCATTGATCCTGTTGAAAGCCATGGGCCGGGCACGTGCGATCACCTGTCTAATGATGGCCGAGTTGGGGCCTTGAATACAACCCTGATCTCTAGTTGGCTCGCCGAAGGCCACTTCGAGGATAATCTCTTTATTTGAAGGGCTCAGGAGGGTGAGCGTCGCATAGTTTGTCCCAAAGGTCTCGTCTAGAATCTCCATGGCCCGGAGGAATCTCTCCCGAGACGTATCAACAGAGGGAACAACTTCGCTGATTCGATACAGGAGGTCGAGCTCCCTAGGTCCACTTTGATGCGTAAGACCGCCGCTGCTCTCGATAGCCGGAAGCATGGTGGGTCTCCAGGCCGGATTATCCGAAAAGAGTTCTCGATTTCAAGGGATTAATCTGGAAGTCCGGACAACCCCGCTGTGCTGAGGTGTCTGGCAAAAAAGCTGACTAACGGGCCTCACCCAGAATCATGCAGAAGCTATTATAATGGGTTTGTTTAGATATGCAAGAAAATTTTTCACTTCTCTCTCACGGGTTGAGGGGGGATTTGACGGCGGTGACTTCCGTTGAAAAAATGCGGTTTTTCGTGCTAAAACTACAGAACAAAAGACGAGTTCTCCCATTTGAGAGCAGGCTTGCTGTCTCTGAGCGACGTTGCGGAAACGATTGCTAGCATATTCTGGCGTCCTCGAACTACCTTTGTGGCTCTTCAGGTCACTGAGGTTACGAGCTCAAGGCGAAAGGTCAAAGGAGAATAAGCCTTCACTTTTTGGTGTTCTTTCCTTTTTCCTTTCTCCCTTGACCTTTATCCTAATTGTGTTTGCTGGCGAATCCCAATAGGGTCACCGCGTGAGCTTAGGAGCGAAGGGACAGTAGGCTCCGATTTGAGAAATTGTAAATCGTCAAAGAAATCTGAAGCTTGTGAGACATGTCTCTCTGGAAATGGGGGAAGTCCTCAGCACAAACCGGTTGACAACGAGTGGGGATGTGGTTAATATGTGAAAAATTTCTTCAATCGCTTTCCTCTCATGCCTTCCCCACGCATATTGCTTTGTTTCTTCTTCGAGGAGCATTGCATAGTGCATAGAAGAAACCCCTTGTGAATTGGATGGAGGAACTAATCTATGCCAATGAGAAAACCGAGCGAAGAGGAAGAAAAGTGGATTAAGCAGCAGGAGATTCAGAAGCGAAAAGACAAGGAGGACCTCGCCCTGAAAAGGGAGCATTGGATGAAGTGTCCCGGCTGTGGTCACGATCTCCAGAAGGCGTCATATCCAAAATTTGAGTACTTGAAAATGAAGAAATGCGAAAACTGTGGAGGCGTCTGGCTTGACAAGGGTGAACTCGAAGTCATCATCCAGGTTGAGATAAAGGCTTTTGCAGAGGGTGCTCGGGAGTTGCTCTGGGAGATGGAAGAGAAGAAAAAGAAGTAACGGTGGCCGTGATATATAGAGCGCACGCTGAGCTGTGCGGTCCAAGGAGAGAACCATGGCAAAAGAATCACCTAGACCCGACGATGTGACCATGCTCAAATCGATCAGTGAGAAGGAAAGGGAAGTGGAGGCCATGATTGCTGGCGCGGAGGAGGAGGCGGAGGCCGAAATTCAGGCGGCCCGCCAAAAGGCGGCAGAGATTGTTGAGGAAGCGAGGCGTGGCAGCCTGGAAGAAAAACGGGTCATGAAAGAACGGGCCTTGGAAGCTGTTCAGGAAGAGGTTCGTCGGTCGGAGCAGGAATACGAGGAAAACTTGGAGCACATGGTCGCTAAGGCCAAGAAACATGTGTCGGAGGCAGTAGAGAGAGTCATTGAAGCAGTTTTGCCCCGGTAAGAGGAAAACGATGATACTTAAGATGAGCAAGGTGGAGATTCTCGGAGAAAGAAAGGATTTCAAAAGAATCGTCGATTTAATCTATGATATGGGAGTGCTCCACGTTGAAGCGCTCTCCGATGTCATCGATAACCCGGAGCTCGGCTTTTCAGAAATGGAGATGGACGAGGATCAGCTGGCAGAGAAGGGACAACTTGAAGTTCTTCTCGGAAAGCTGAAACAAATTCAACTTCTCCTACCACCGTCGGGCGAACAAAAAGAAGAAGAGGTTTCGGGTGAGGAGCTTTTCGATGTCCAGAGGTTTTCTGAAGAATGGACACCCAAACTCGATCAGTTGTTGGAGGAATTAGGAGGGCTTGTCAAGGAGCGAAACCAAATTCAAGAGAAGCTCACGGTCATCTCAAAATACGAGGAGGTCTTCGAGGTCTTCACCCCGCTGCTCGAGGGCTTTGAAACCATGGAAAACCATTCGATCATCGGCCTGACCATTGAAAAGAAGTACGAGGATGCGGTCATGCCGCTTCTTCGAGCAGAGCTGGAAAAGATTACGACCGGGCAGTTCCATCTCGTCCTGAAGGAAGTGACGCACGACGTCTCGGCCGTAGCCCTTCTCTTTCATAAAGACTATTTGAAGGATGTGGGATCCCTCCTCAACACGACGGACATCCATGAAATCAAAATGCCTTCGGATCTGGCAGATCGGCCTTTCAATGAGGCCCTGAGCGCCCTGAATGAAATGAAAACGGAACTTCCTGAAAATTTGAAGCAGTTTGAGGGGCAGATCCAGGATTTCTCGAATCGATGGTATAGCGTGATCAACGACCTACTCAAAAAGGTTGAAGACCAGCTGAACATATTCAAGGTTTTTCTCAATTTTGCCCAAACCCGATACACCTTCATGATGCGGGGCTGGATTCCGATGAAATATTTGTCGACCTTGAAAAAAAGACTTGAGAAGGAAGTGGGAGATTCCCTGGTTCTCAATGTTCTCGAGGTCAGTGAGGAGGAAAAGGAAAACATCCCAGTCTGTGTCGTTCACTCGCCCCTTATCAGGCCCTTTGAAAAGCTCATGTCTATTTTCCCCCTACCAAAATACAATGCCATAGATCCTACGACGATTCTGGCAGTGGGCTTCCCGATCTTTTTTGGCATGATGCTCGGGGACATCGCTTATGGGGCCATGTTTCTGGCAGCGGCTCTCTATTTCAAGTACAGATATCGAACCAAAGCGATCATCCAGGATGTGATGTACATCCTCATGCTTTGCTCGATTTCCAGCATCATTTTCGGTTTCCTGTATGGAGAGCTTTTTGGAGACTTCGGCGAGCATTTTTTGGGGTTGCACCCCATCTGGAGAGACCGGCTAAGGGCCATGGTGCCACTTCTTTATCTCTCGGTTGGGATCGGCGTCTTTCACGTCTTTCTCGGTCTCATCCTGGGGATTGTCGAGGCCTTCAGGGAGCGGTCTCGAAAGCATGGCATTGCCAGAGCTGCGACGATTGCCACCATTTGTGCCATTTTTCTTCTTATCAGCTATCTGGGTAAACTTCTACCTAAGGAGTTCTTTACAACCGGGGTTGTGCTTCTGCTCATTGCGGTTCCTCTCCTGATCTATGCAGAGGGTTTTGTGGGAGTTCTGGAAATCATTTCAGTTATCGGAAATATCCTTTCCTATGCCCGATTAATGGCAATTGGAGTTTCCTCGGCCATTATTGCTATGGTGGCGAATTTCTTTGGAGGAGCGCTCGGGAATTTTGTGGTGGCGGCAATCATTGTACTTTTGCTCCACGCCCTCAACCTGGCACTTGGCATATACAGTCCAACCATTCAGGGTCTGCGGCTTCACTATGTAGAGTTCTTCAAGCAATTTTTTCGATATGGTGGTAGGCAGTTCACTCCCTTTGCTAGAGGGGAAGGGATTTTTGGAGAATGAAGGAACACCGAGATTTCGTGTGAAAGGAGGAAGATGTAGTGAGAAATCTGAAACGAATTTTTCATGCAGCTTTTCTGATGGTTCTTTCGTCATGGATATGGGGAGCTCTGGTCTATGCTGCTGAGGAGGCGGTAACCAAGGGAGAGACGTCCATTGGCAAGGGGTTGCTAGCCGTCGGAGCGGGTTTGGCCATCGGATTGGGAGCCGTCGGAACGGGTATTGCCCAGTCCAGAATCGGGGCTGCCGGTGCGGGTGTCATCGCTGAGAAGCCAGAATTGACCGGATTGATGATTGTTCTTCTTGCCATTCCGGAAACCGTTGTCATCCTTGGCTTTGTGATCGCTGCGATTGTCCTTTTCATGTTCTAGATAACTTTGTATCCGACGGAGCGCGTGCGCTTTGAAACAGGGGACCTGATTTTTGAATGGAAATTGGTGAGAGGAGTGTTATGGGCGTTTCCGAGTTGCTTGAGGCCATCGAGGCAAGAGGAAAGGAAGAAAGGGAGAAGATAATCTCCAGATCTGAGAAGACCGCGAAGCGATTGATCAAAGAAGCGAAGACTCGGGCAAAGGAAGTTTCGCAATCGATTCTCCAGGAGGAAGATCCGGAACTGGAGGCAACGCGGACGAGAATCTTGGGGGAATCGGAGTTGAGAAAGAAGCGGTCTCTGAGTAAGGTGAAGAACCAGGTCGTCGAGGAGGTTTTCGAGAAGGCCTGGCAGAACCTCTCCAAAATTCGGGAGCGGCCTGACTATCATTCAATTCTGGAAAAGCTCGGAGGGGAGATCCTGAAGGGGGAGGATGTTATTGTCTATGTGAACGAGCGGGACGTAACCCTGATTCAGAAGATTCTCACATCTCGAGGGCTAAATGCGGAAGTGAAATCAGGACAGAACTGTGTTGGGGGCCTAGTCGTTGAGACGAGGAATGGATCAGTTTCAATCCACAATACCATCGAATCGAGACTGGAAAAAATTCGAGAACTCCTCATTCAAGAGGTGAACCAGATCCTTTTTGGGGAAGGATAGGGTGCTCAAATGGTGTCTCACACGAACGTTCTCCAAGAGCCGGGAATGGACGGAAATAGCTGGGGATTCGAACGTCGAAAGAGGGTTTGTCTGTGAACGATGATTACAGCTACATCAACGCCCGTATTAGGGGAATGAAGAGTCGTCTTCTGGATAGACCTTTTCTCGAAAAGCTCTTGAGCGAGGAGAACGTTCACACGGTTATGGCCCTTCTTCAGGAGACCGAATATGGCAAACATATTGAGGAAGCCCGTACCCTTGAGACTTCTGAAATTGGTGGCATAGAGGAAGGGATTAGACAGCATCTCGCTCAGACCTATTCCGGGATATTCGGCATGGTCGGAGGAGTACCTAGGCGATTGCTGAGCATCCTTCTCGGTCGATGGGATGTATATAACATTAAAACCGTCCTGCGGGGAAAGTTTTCGGGTTTATCTCTGGAGGAGGTTTCGAAGAGTTTCGTACCGGTATGCAAACTCACCGAGCCGCTACTCAAGGAGATGATGAAACAGCCAGATATTAAGGGTGTTATCGATCTTTTGATCACCTGGAACTCCGAATACTATCCACCCCTTCAGGCCAAGTTGTCAGACTTCTCTGCCACCAACAGCCTTACGAACATGGAGGTTGCACTCGATAAGTTCTACTTCGAGCGGGCCCTCAGTTTCCTCAAAAGAGGTCTGGAGGATGAGAACTTCCAGATTGTCGTCGGGTTTTTGAAAACAGAGATCGATATACTCAATATTCTCATGATAATGAAGATCGTCGGGCACCAGATCCCGCCGGCTGAGCGAGGTGAGCTCTTTATCAGGGACGGCCTGGAGATTAAAGGAGAGGATTTTCTCTCTGCCGCCTCCTGCAGGGATATTGACGAGATATTTGGGAGGTTCGCCAGTACGAGTTACCGGGAAGTCCTGAATCAGGCAAAACAGAAATCGTCAGGAGGATCCCTATCCTCTGTGGAAAGGCTGATGGAAAAATACATGATCGAGCGGGGGGTAGCGATGTTTGCTAGGAATCCTTTGAGCATTGCGCCTGTGATTGGTTATCTTTGGCTCAAGTTGTGTGAGACAGTAAACTTGAGGGTAATTTGCCGAGCCAAGGTAGCGCGCATGCCACAGCCCCTGATCCAGGAGGAACTTATCTTTGTATAACGTTGTGATTATTACTGATCAGGGGAGTTTAGTCGGTTTTCGTCTCACCGGAGTTGAGGTGAGAGAGGCAACCTCTGAGACGGCTGCTGAGGTTCTCAGAGAGACCATCAAAAGGGGGGATATCGGCCTCATTGCGATCAACGAGAATTTCATCAAGAGCTTCGACCAAAAAACGATGCGTATTGTGACAGAGAGTGAAATGCCTTTGATTATTCCATTTCCCCCTGTTGTTTATACGGAGGAGAAGAGAGATGTCGAAGAAAGCTATGCTGCTCAGTTGATTCGAAAGGCCATTGGATACCATATCAAACTGACAAAATAGAGATCGCTCCAAATTCTTCGCGCACGGGGTGCATTTATGGAAAATCGACAGGTCGGCGTTATTTCAAAAGTCTCGGGTCCCGCGGTGGTGGCCAGGAACATGTTGGGCGCCAAGATGTATGACATGGTTAAGGTTGGGAAAATAGGGCTTGTTGGAGAAATTGTCCGTCTCGATAAAGATGCTGCAACGATTCAGGTCTATGAGGACACCTCAGGACTGGGTATCGGCGACGAAGTGGTCAACACGGGCGATTCGCTCCTTGTCGAGTTGGGCCCTGGTCTTCTAACGTCCATTTATGATGGAGTCCAGCGCCCCCTCAGTCATCTGGAACAGATCTCTGGAAATTTTATCAGCCGTGGAATCACAGTGCCGGGACTGCCAAGAGACAAGGAATGGGAGTTTACGGCTACGGCTAAAAAAGGCGATCGGGTGCAGGGTGGAGCGGTCATCGGGCAGGTCCAGGAAACGCCGGCCATTGTTCATCACGTCATGGTCCCACCCGAGGTTACTGGAACGATCAAGGACATGGATAGCGGAAAATTTAAGGTCGAAGAACCTGTGGGAATGCTTGATGACGGAACCCCGCTGCTGATGATGCAGAAATGGCCATCCCGTATGGGAAGACCCTTTGTCAGAAAGTTGGGCTCCACGATTCCTCTTATCACCGGCCAGAGAATCCTCGATACCATGTTTCCGATAGCCGATGGAGGAACGGCGATTGTGCCTGGCGGCTTCGGGACGGGCAAGACAGTGGTGGAGCATACATTGGCCAAATTTGCCAACACAGACGTCATCATCTACGTCGGATGTGGCGAACGGGGAAACGAAATGACGGATCTGATTTACGAATTTCCCCATCTCCTGGATCCGAAGACGGATTTGCCACTCATGAATCGAACGGTCCTTATTGCCAACACATCCAATATGCCGGTGGCGGCCCGGGAAGCTTCTATTTACACCGGCATCACCATGGCCGAGTACTACCGGGACATGGGGTATCGAGTTGGGATTCTGGCGGACAGCACGTCCCGGTGGGCCGAAGCACTGAGAGAGATGTCTTCCCGTCTGGCTGAGATGCCCGGAGAGGAGGGGTATCCTCCCTATCTGGCAACCCGGCTGGCGAACTACTACGAGCGGGGTGGCCGGGTGGCGTGTCTCGGGGATGATGGACGCGAAGGGTCGGTGACTGTAATTAGCGCCATCTCTCCTCCAGGTGGAGATTTTTCAGAGCCGGTGACCCAGGCCTCCATGAGAATCGCCGGCGCCTTGTGGGCCTTGGACACGACCTTGGCCTACGCACGCCACTTCCCAGCGATCAGTTGGACTCGAAGTTACAGCCTCTATTCGGAGCATCTGAAGGAGTGGTTTCAGGAGAATGTTGCTCAGGATTGGGACGATCTCAGGGAAGAGACGATGGTTCTGCTCCAAAAAGAGACAGAACTCCAGGAGGTGGCCCAGCTTGTGGGTTTAGATGCTCTACCTGATGCGGAGCGGCTCATCATGGAGATGGCCCGGTCCATGAGAGAAGACTACCTCCGCCAGAGTGCGTTTCACGAGGTAGACTGTTTCTGCCCTTTTGAGAAGCAACACGGCATGGTCAAGGCCTTGATGATTTACTACAAAGAGAGCGATAAGGCATTGGAGAGAGGTGTTCCCCTCGAGACTCTCATCGGACACCCTCTCAGGGAGGAGCTTTCTCGCATGAAGGAGATTCCCACTGAAGAGTTCAAGGAGAGGGTGGATGACCTGATGTCTCGTATCGTCAAAGAATTGGGAGAACTGTGATGGATCTTGCAACAAAGCAACACCAGGCTGTGAATTACATTTCTGGTCCGCTGGTTTTTACTCGGAGTATTCCAGAGGCCGTATATGGGGCCATGGTTCGGATTCTCCTCCCGACGGGCGAGGAGCGAACTGGCCAGGTTTTGGAAACCTCAGATGACCACGTGGTGATACAAGTCTTGGAGGCCACCACTGGCTTAGATGTTGCCACGACTCGAGTGGTTTTCAGGGACGAGGTCGCCAAAATCGGTGTGTCCATCGACATGCTTGGCAGGGTTTTCAACGGCTCGGGGAAGCCCATCGATGGTTTACCTCAGGTGCTCCCTAAGAAGCGGCTTGAGATTATGGGTTCTACCATTAACCCCATTTCTCGGGAACGGCCTGCAGAGTTCATTCAGACCGGACTTTCCACGATCGATGGACTGAACACCCTCGTGAGAGGGCAGAAGCTACCTATCTTTTCAGGGGCTGGCCTCCCTGCGAACGACATTGCCAGCCAATTGGTCCGGCAAGCCAAGGTCAGGGGTGAAGGGGAACATTTCGCGGTCGTGTTCGCCGCCATGGGTATCACCGAGAGAGAGGCTTCCTTTTTCATGCGCGATTTTGAGAGGACGGGCGCCCTGAGCCGGGCGGTTATCTTCCTAAATCTGGCTGATGAGCCAACGATTGAGAGGCTTCTCACCCCGCGCTGCGCGCTAACAGCTGCTGAGTATCTGGCGTTTGAGTGTGACATGCACGTTCTAGTCATTCTTACGGATATAACGAATTACTGTGAGGCGCTTCGGGAAATCGGTTCGGCTCGAGAAGAGGTGCCAGGAAGGCGGGGTTACCCAGGCTACATGTATACAGATCTTGCCACGATCTACGAGAGGGCAGGGCGCATCAGGGGCAAAAAGGGTTCTATTACGCAGATCCCGATTCTGACCATGCCGGATGACGACATCACTCACCCGATTGCCGATCTCACTGGATACATCACGGAGGGTCAGATTGTGTTAAGCCGGGAGCTTCATCGTAAAGGGATCTATCCTCCGATCGATGCGCTGCCATGCCTGTCCCGGTTAATGAATCAGGGGATCGGTGAGGGACAGACTCGAGAGGACCATCGGGGATTTGCGGATCAGCTTTATGCCTTCTACGCCAAAGGGAGAGAACTCAGAAGGCTGGTGGCGATCGTGGGAGAAGAAGCGCTGACTGAGTTAGACCAAGGCTTCCTCAAGTTTTCCGAAGATTTCGAGAGAACTTTTATCAACCAGGGATTGGAAGATCGACCGATCGAGCAGACTTTCGAAATCGGTTGGAGCCAGCTTTCGCAACTTCCGAAAGCCGAATTGAGGCGAATCAAGATGGAGCATATCGATCTATACTATCAAGAGGAGAGAAAGGCAGCGCCGGCCGTCATTGAATAGCTAGGAGAGTACCAGCCTTGGAGAAAATCAATCCCACCCGAATGAATCTGCTCCAGAATAAGGCCCAGACAAATCTTGCCGTCGATGGCGTGAGTCTGCTCAAGAATAAAAGGGACGCTCTGGTCAAGGAGTTTTTTACCATGGTCAGGGAGATGTTCTCCTTCCGAGATGAATTGGATGAACGTGTTCGAAATGCAGCCAACGTTCTGAATCTCGCGCTGGGAATCGATGGACCTCATGTGGTAAAATCCGTCGGAATGTCGACCAAAAGGGAGATCTCATTGGGGATAGAACGGCGCAACATCTGGGGCATTCGGGTGCCTGAGCTTGAAAAAAGAAGCGTCGTTCGGTCTGTGATGGCAAGGGGCTATGGAATCCACACGGTTTCCTCCCGAATCGACGACGCAGCAACATCCTTTGAGGGCATTCTCAATCTGATCATTGCCATGGCCAGTAATGAAATTAGGGTGAAACGTTTGGGGGACGAGATCCGTAAAACGACACGACGCGTCAATGCACTAGAGCAGGTTGTTATACCCGCTCTACAGGAACAAAGCCGTTTTATCGAGCGAATCTTGGAAGAGAGGGAGAGAGAAGACCTGTTCCGGCTCAAGAGACTCAAAAAAATGAGGGAAACCCAGGGGTGAGGGTTCCTCTTTCCCACCTGAGTGAAAAAAGTCTGAAGTATGGGAAACAGGAGGTGTAGATGAAAAAGGATAAGATACTGATTGTCGATGACGAAGAGGTCGTCGTTGACGCCTTAGAAGGGCTTTTGTTGGACGAGGGCTATAACGTGGTTACAGCAGCAGATGGGGATGAGGCCATCGAACAGTTCAAGGCTGAGCGGCCAGATCTCATCGTCCTCGATGCCCAGATACCTAAGAAAGATGGATTTAAGGTTTGCCGTGAAATCAAAACAGATGAAGACGAAACACTCGCCCAAACCCTTGTCATCATCATTACGGGCGCGTTTACTGACCCGAAGAGTCACGCCCGAGCCTTACTGTTGTCAAAGGCAGACGACTTCATCCTCAAGCCTTTCAAGAGCGAGATTCTCTGTCATCGGATCAAGGTTCTCCTCCACAAACGGGATATGATGATGGAGGCGTCGTCATCCTAAATTCCATGAAGATTGTTTCATCATTTGAGCATCTCTCCCGGTGTTATCTGGAAAACTCCTCGAATCAGGGACTGTTTTTCATTGCTTGGATCAAGAAAACCATGATTTTCCTGACCAACCAGAGTGGATCGATTCGGGTTGAACAAAGGAGGAACGTACCATTTTCGTGTTGAGGTTGTTGAAAACAAGGCTGTTCTATAAACTCTCATTCCCTTTCCTGATAATCGGGTTCGTCGGTCTACTCTTGACTCTCCCCTATAGTGTCAATATCTCTACTCGAATGCTAGAGGAGAAGGCGAATGCGCGAGTACTCTCTCTCGGTCATGCCACATTTATGTTCCTTTACGAGATGACAGGGAGAGTGCCTTATCCCCACATTCCCGAGCGGCATCTCCCCTCTATTCGGAGGTCTCTCCGGAGAATTAAGGAGAAGATGCCTGATACGGAGGTCGTGGTATTCGACCAAAAGGGCGAGATCCTGTCTTCCACGCTTGAAGGCGAGGATGGAGAACTTCTCACCACACTGACTGCCATGATGCCTCAGACTCTGGCTGGTCCGAACCCGGTTCCAGTGATCAAAGACCTGAGAATGGGCGGTGCATCGCAAAAGGCGGTCTTCTATCCCTACGTCGTGGATGGCCGACCTGTCGCCTCTTTCGTGGTTTCCAGCTCGAATGAAAGGGTCACGCAAGCCCAGAAAAAGATCACGCTGACCATTCTAACCCTGTGGATCACCGGTATCGCCATATACTTCGTTTTTGGCTATATCGTCGTGAGGGTGCTTTTGATCCGACCGATCCATACCCTCGTTGGTGCGGCCCAGGGTTTTGCCGATGGTGACCTCTCTAAGCGGGTTGAGACGACCTCGGAAGATGAGATCGGACAGTTGTCGTCTGCTTTCGATATGATGGCCCAGCGAGTCCAAGATGACATTCAGAAGATCAATCTCGAAAAGAAGCGGGCTCAAGAATTCTCCTACGAGCTAGAGGCGGCCAACCTGGAGCTGAAGAAAACCCAGGCTGAACTGATCCAGGCGGCGAAGATGGTGGGGATGGGGCAGTTGGGGGCGAGTATCGCTCATGAACTGAACCAGCCACTGCTCGCCATCGGCATTTTTGCAGAGAGGTCTCTCAAGGGGCTCGATCCGAAGAGCCGTGAGCACCAAAACATTCAGAAGATCATCACCCAAGTCGATCGTATGACGAAGATCACCAACAATATTCGGATGTT
>JABAOC010011105.1_pt2 | contig 15312 bp, 15 predicted proteins | sample 7062161 | NCBI WGS metagenome assembly JABAOC01 (sample SAMN14538625, study PRJNA623070) | marine sediment metagenome | biome: marine biome [ENVO:00000428]; feature: marine pelagic biome [ENVO:01000023]; material: deep marine sediment [ENVO:00002113] | place: India: Gulf of Khambhat ... | reverse complement strand
CGCCGGCCAGATCCTTCGGCTTCGCCTCAGGATGACAGACCCGGCACCGCGCAAGAATTCTTCGCAGCCGGTATTACGGGGGATCGGTACAATGGGCCTGAGGGATAGGCTATGAAAATTGATCGTCTCATTCTCGGGGGGTTCGAGACCAACTGCTACGTCGTCCGCAGGGATGAATCGGCGCGCGATTGCCTGCTCGTTGACGCCGGACTCGACGCGACAGATATGATCGAGTTCCTCCAGCAGCATCAACTGACGCCGGTCGCGGTAGTCCTCACGCACGGCCATGCCGACCATATCGTCGGCCTCGCGGCTCTCCGGCAGCACTATCCCGGCATCAAGGTGTACCTCCACAAATCCGACGCCGATTTGCTGGATAACCCCGAGACGAACCTCTCCCTCTTGGCGGGAGTGTCTTTCACGATCGGGCCTGCCGATGTCCTGCTCGAAGACGGCGACACAGTCGCGGAAGCCGGCCTCAGCCTGAAGGTCCTACACACCCCCGGCCACACGCCGGGAGGCATCTGCCTCTACTCAGAGCCGGACGGCGTGGTCTTTGTGGGCGACACCCTCTTCGCCGACTCGGTCGGGCGGACGGACTTCCCGGGCGGCGACATGGACCAACTGGTCGAGGGCATCCGCCGCCAGCTCTTCACGCTGCCGGACGCCACGGCCGTCTACCCCGGCCACGGTATGCGCACCACCATCGGCCGGGAGAAGCGAACCAACCCCTTCCTCCAGGACTGAATGGCAGTAGCACGGGCATCCTGCCTGTGAGTAGGGGCGAATCACCATTCGCCCTCACGCGCCAGCGCCGGCGGCTCGTTCCAGAGTCCCGCCGTCGGCCCCACCTCCGGCGACATGCTCGCCTCCGCCGTCCCACCGTAAGCCCCCATATTGACCCGTCCGCCGTTGGGCTCGGGCTCGTCGCCGACGGGGCTGTTCGGATCGCCCGTGTCGATGCAGGGGCTGGTGACATCATCCTTGACCCAGCTTTGGCTCTTCGGGTCCCAGCGGCCGGCCTGGCTCTTGAGGTGATAATCGCCCTCGACCCAGAAGTCGTCGTTGGGATCGTCCGGCGTGCCGTTTGGGTCCCAATAGCCGGGATCGACGAAGCGCGGATCGGCGTCCATAAGGCCGACCGGCTCAAGTTGCAGTTGCCAGGGCGGAGGCGCCAGGCAACTGTAGGCTACGGTCGTATTACCGCTATACATGAATTCTTTCCCCCAGGAGGCGTCCTGGCAAGGATTCTCGCGGATGATGCAGTTGCTTACTACCATCTTTGTCTGTGCAGTCTCAGGATTTACAGCTCCGCGCAACATGGACCGGTTGCCGACAATCGTGCAGTTGGTCAGCTTGCCCTGCTCAGAGATATACAGGGCCCCCACAACACCCTTGCCGCGGTTACCGGCAAACAGACACCCGTGAATGTCCGCGTAGGCGCAGCCGATGGCGCCATACGCTCCTGCGACATTACGGACGACGGCACAATCCTCCAGCGTAAGGCTGGTGCCGTAGATCGCGCCGCCTGCCCCGGCCGAGTTGTCACGGAAGCGGCAGCGAAGGAAGGTGCCGGTCTGTATCCAGACCGCGCCTCCGAGACTACGCTCCATGCCATTGCCCGTAAAGACAGAATCCGTGCATGCCACACTGTCGCCGCTGATGGCGTTGTGGTTTCCCGTGAAGACACAGTCCGATACGGTCGCGTGGCTCCCATCCTCCAAAGACACGCCCGTGCCCATGTTGTCGGTGAACGAGCAACGCTCGAACGTGGGCTGGCTGCTGATCTCCCTGACAGCCGTGCCATGGTTCTCGATGAAGCGGCAGTCAGTCAGAACCGTCGTGCTCTCGTGGTCGCACAGTGCGGACTTACCGTAATTCTCCTGAAACGTGCACTGCTCCAGGTGGGCGGCAGCGCCTTGGTAGTTGAGCATGGCCGCTCCCCACCCTCTCACGAGCAGATTGTGGGAGAAGGTGCAGCGGCGAATCGTGGGGCTGCCCGCCCGGTTGTGGATGCCGACGCCGCCTTTCGGCTCCCACGACTTTCCAGGGCGCATCAGGGGCACGGAGTAGCCACCGTGGGTAATCGTGACGCCCTCCAGAACGGCCGTGGCATCGACTCCGTCGGCAGTGACAATGTGGCTGTTGTTATCGTAGAATGTCTTGATATCGGTAATGTCGTCGTTGTCCTGCTGGTCCCCCGAGAGGAAGGTCTCGTAGAGGGCAGGGTCCCAGGCGTTCGGGTCTGCCTCGCCCAGACCGGCGTAGCCGCCCCGGATCGTTACGCCGTTGAGCATCCGAAACGTCCCCCCTATCTCGTGGGGAGCGACTTCCCCTTCCCGCTCGGGTTTGTAGAGACCCTGAGCCACCCTGATCTCCACCGGCGTCTGGAGAGACTCCGCCTGCGCGAGGGCGTCCTGCAAGAACTTGTAGGCGGTCTGCCAGGATGTGCCGTCGCCGGGGCCGGGGGCGTCACCGTCCACGTAGATGATCCTGCCGTAGGTCACGGGACAGATGCTGATGAGGGCGGCACAAATGGCTGCCACGACGTTGGATTGTCTTCTCCGCTCCATCTTTGTCGCCTTTCCCTGATGATGAATACCGCCTTCACTTGTCAATTATCTCCTGTCATGATTCTACCACGGCGGTGTCCGGTTCGGCAAGGATTTTCTTACCTGGCAGGTCCGGCATTGCACTGTGTGGCGGTTGTGCTACAATCCTCTGCCGGATGGCACCGCCGGCGTTCCTTCCGCCGGTGGTGCACGGCAGGTGCTGAGGCAGGGGGTATCAGGTTCGGGAAAGGAGTCGAGCGATGGACTATGCGGTGATCATGGCGGGCGGGACGGGCAAACGGCTTTGGCCGCTGAGCCGACAGAAGCGCCCCAAACAGGTGTTGAAGCTGCTGAACGGCCAGACGCTTCTGGGCCGGTGTTTCGAGCGACTCGTCCCTGTCTTCGACGTGCGCAACATCATCGTCCTGACGAATGCCGGATACGCGGACCTGGTGCGCGAGAATCTCCAGGACCTTCCACCCAATAATGTCATTGCCGAGCCGGCCGTCCGCGATACGACCGGCGCCATCGGACTGGCTGCCGCCATCCTGGCCAAGTACGATCCGCAGGCCGTCATGGCCGTGCTGACCGCCGACCAATTGCTCGAACCGCCCGAAGTCCTGCACCAGGCATTGAGCGACGCCTTCGAGTTCATCAGCAACTGCCCGGATGCACTGGTCACGTTCGGCATCAAGCCCAGCTTCGGCAGTACTCAGCTCGGGTACATCAAGTGCGCCCACCCTCGCGCGTGCCCGAAATGCCGGAATACGGTTTACTCGGTGGAGGCGTTCAAGGAAAAACCCGACCCTCAGACTGCCCGGCAGTACGTAGAGAGCGGCGAGTACTTCTGGAACTCCGGCATGTTCGTCTGGAAGGCCGCGACCATCCTGTCTGAACTGCAGAAGTTCCTGCCCAAGGTGATCGAGCCGCTGGAGCGCATCGCCGCCGCATGGGAGACGCCGGCGCAAGAGAAAACGTTGAAGGAGTGTTTTCCGCAACTGCCGAAGATCAGCATCGACTATGCGGTCATGGAGAAGGCCGATAAGGTGCATGCGATTCAACTGGACTGCCAGTGGCTGGATATGGGCTCCTTCGCGGCGCTGGCCGACGTCATCAGATCCGATGAGAACGATAATATCGTGGTCGCCGGCGCCAGCGAGCTGCTCGACTGCCGTAACAGCATCGTAGTGACGGAAGACAAGGGCCATTTGATCGCGGCCATCGGGCTCGACGGCGTCGTCATCGCACATACGCCGGATGCCACGCTGGTGTGTCCTGTCAGCCAGACGGAGCGGCTCAAGGCGTTGCTTGAACGAATCGAGCAGCACGGCCGCACCAAGTTCCTGTAGCCGCGCCCGGAGGGATTTGCCCGTATGAGGTATCTGGCCATAGACTACGGCACAAAGAGAACAGGCTTGGCCGTCTGCGATGCCGGGGAGATGATTGCCTCGCCTCTGACCGTGCTCCACAGCCGAAAAAACCTCATCCAGAAGATCGGGCAAATCGTTGCCGCCGAGGACATCGGGGCCGTGGTTCTGGGATTGCCCTTGAACATGAATGGCTCGGAGGGCCCCCAGGCAAAACAGGTCCTGGCGTTCGCCGAACGGCTCAAGCGGTATCTGCGAATTCCCATCCATTTTCAAGACGAGCGGCTCAGCAGCTTCGGGGCCGAGGAGAAAGTGCGGGAAATCGGCCTTGGCAGGACCAGGAGACAGGAGCGGCTGGACGCCTTGGCCGCGGCGGAAATCCTGCAAACCTTCCTGGACCGGCAAAAACGTTGAGGGAAAAGGCTTGCCAGAATGCCAGTCAATTGGTTAGCATGAGGGATTCTTAATTTGGATGCTGAAAAAGCGTTAGTAAGGTCAAACAAGAAGGGTATGTAGAAAGTATGCTAACAAAAGAAGATAAAGGAAGCATTGTTGGGGATTTCCAGACGCATGAGGGAGATACGGGTTCGCCGGAAGTACAGATTGCCTTGCTGACCAAGAGAATCAACGATCTCACCGACCACCTGAAGGAGCATCCGAAGGATCATTCCTCCCGGCGTGGCCTGCTGAAAATGGTTGGGACCCGCTCGGCACTCCTGAAGTACGTCCGCGACCGGGACCTTAGACGCTATCAGACTATTATCGCGCGGCTCGGCCTGCGAAAATAGGCCGGCGGCCGGTGAGGTCAGGCGAGAGCGCGAATCACGCGCGAGTTGGCGTTTGCCGCAAGCGGGCGCGTGCCGGAGATCCGCACAATAGTGCATTTACGTATAAATCAGTGAAGGAAAGTATGTTATGATAGGTGTTTACACTGTTTCAAAAGAGATCGGCGGTCGGACCCTGACGATTGAGACCGGTCGCGTGGCCAGACAGGCTCACGGAGCGGTCATGGTGCAGTACGGCGAAACCCTCGTGCTGGTCACCGCCGTCGTCGCCCCGCCGCGTGCAGAGGATATCGATTTCTTTCCCCTGAGCGTCGAGTACCGCGAGAGACACAGTGCCGCCGGCAAGTTTCCCGGCGGCTTCATCAAGCGTGAGGGAAGACCGACAACCAAGGAAATCCTCACCGCCAGGATCATCGACAGGCCGATTCGCCCCCTGTTTCCAGACGGTTACTTCGACGAAGTGCAAATCGTTGCCACGGTGATGAGCGCAGATCGCGAGAACGATCCGGATATCCCCGCGATCATCGGCGCCAGCGCGGCGCTCGCGATCAGCAAGATCCCCTTTCTCGGGCCGCTGGGGGCCTGCCGGCTCGGCCGGGTCAACGGCCAGTTCGTCATCAATCCGACGCATACGCAGCTTCAGACCAGCGACCTCAACATGCTGGTCGGCGGCAAGAAGGAAGCGATCAACATGATCGAGGTCGGCGCCCGGGAGCTCCCGGAGGACGTCATCGCCGCGGGGGTCGAGAAGGCGCACGGGGCCATCCAGGAAGTCATCGCGATGATCGAGGAGCTCCAGGCCAAGGCGGGGGCGGAGAAGGAAGCCGATATCGTCGAGCTCGATATGGAGCTCTACGAGCGAGTGAAGGCGGAGATCGCCGACAGGCTGGCGCCGCTGAAGACCGTGGTCGGCAAACAGGAGCGCAATGATGCCGTCAACGAGCTCTTCGATGAGGCCCGCACGCGCTACGCCGAACCGGAAGGCGCCGGCCAGGCAATGGCAGCGGAACAGACCAAACCGCCGGTCAATATGACCATGCTCAATCGCGTCTTGACCAGGATCGAATCGGAGGTCGTTCGCAAGCTGATCCTGGAGGGCAAAAGGGCCGACGGCAGAAACTATACGGAGATTCGTCCCGTCTCCTGCGACGTGGGAATGCTCCCCCGAACCCACGGCTCCTCACTTTTCACCCGCGGTGAGACCCAGGCCTTCGTCAACGTTACCCTGGGCACGATTCGAGACGCCCAGATCATTGACGGCCTGCTGGATGAGTATGCCCAGAGCTTCACGTTGCACTACAACTTCCCGCCTTTCGCCGTGGGTGAGGTCAAGCCCGTCCGCGGCCCGGGCCGACGGGAAATCGGCCACGGAGCGCTGGCGGAACGGGCCCTGGAGTACGTCAGACCGCCCGAGGAGGACTTCGCCTATACGATCCGCGTCGTTTCCGACATTACCGAATCGAACGGGTCCAGCTCGATGGCTTCCGTCTGCGGTGGCTCGCTGGCCCTGATGGATGCGGGCGTACCGATTCGCGCGGCAGTAGCGGGGATTTCCATGGGTATGGTCAGTGAAGACGACGGGCGATACCAACTGCTCACCGATATCATTGGCGAGGAAGACCACTTCGGCGACATGGATTTCAAGGTGGCCGGCACCGAGAAGGGGATCACCGCCATCCAGCTCGACATCAAGATGGTCGGGCTGGCCCATCATATCCTGGTGGAAGCGCTTGAGCGGGCCCGGACGGCCCGGCTGGAAATCCTCTCGATCATGAATAAGGTCATCAGCGAGCCACGGGCGGAGCTGAGCAAGTACGCACCGAAACTGATCACGATCGAGATTGATCCGGAGTACATCGGCAAGGTCATCGGCCCCGCAGGCAAGATGATCAAGAGCCTCCAGGAACAGACGGATACGACGATCGAGATCGAAGAGGACGGCACGATTTACATCAGTTGCGTCGACGGCGACGGACACCTGAGGGCCAAAGAGATGATCGAGGCAATGACGCAGCCGCCTCAGGTCGGCCGAATCTACAAGGATTCCAAGGTCGTCTCCGTCAAGGACTTCGGGGCCTTCGTCGAGATGGTGCCCGGGGTCGAGGGCCTTTGCCACATCAGCGAGCTCAGCGAAGGGTACGTCAAGCACGTGGAGGAGGTCTGCAAGGTTGGTGACGCAATACCGGTCAAGCTGATCTCCATCGATGAGCAGGGGCGCTACAAGCTCTCGCGCAAAGCGGCACTGGCCGAGATGGGAATCAAGGAAGAGCGACGGCCGAAGGCCGCAGGAGGAGAGCGACGGCCCAGGCCAGCAGGAGAAGAGCGACGGCCGAGGCCATCCGGAAGGAGGTGAGCCGTTCCATCAGTCAGGGAGAGCGGAGCTTGCCTCCGCAAGATAAAGCCGAAACCTCAAGAGTGTGTGGCCTCGTTGGTCTGATCGATCTCCTGAGATTTCGGCTCTATGTTTTGGCGGACGCCTGAGCGTGGATGGGCTGGAAGTGGCGTGAAGAATCTCGTGAACAGAATACGTCTGATCCTTGCGGCTGCTGCGGCAGGAATTGCAGCGCGGTTTCGCAGGGCAGACCATAGAGACAGGACGGACCGGCCCGGGGCGGCCGAGTTTGACGAGGAACTCGCCAGGCTCACCGGCGAGCTCGCTCACGAGATCAGGAACCCTCTTTCAACGATCAAGGTCAATCTCAAGCTTGCCCAGGAGGCGCTGGACGACGTCGATCTCGCGGAGCCCCAGAGGGTTTCCTGGGATCAATGTCGGCGCAATCTCTCAAGCGCCTCGCGCAAGATCGGTGTCATCCAGAAAGAAGCCGACCGGCTCGAGCAGATTCTCGATGGTTTTCTGGGGTATGTCCGCCGGCCCGATCTGCAGTTCGCCACGATGGATGTGAACGAACTGGTGAGCGACATGATTGACTTCTATTCACCCCAGGCGTACAGCTACTCTCTGACCGTCCGGCACAGCTTCGCGAAGGAACCCCTGATATGCAGAATCGATCCCGGGGCGTTGAAACAGGTGCTGTTGAATCTTTTCATCAACGCCCAGCAGGCGATGAATAAGGAGGGGGAACTCATGATCCGAACGGGTCGGCGGGCCGGGCGGGCGGTCATTCAAGTCAACGACACCGGCAGGGGCATACCGCCGGAGCGGGTTCCAACCATCTTTCGGCCGTACTGCTCGTCGCGCTCGGGTGGCACCGGCCTGGGACTGGCCACGGCCAAGAAGATTGTCGAGGCCCACGAAGGCACGATAACCGTTCACAGCGAACTGGGAAAAGGAACCTCTTTGACCATCGAACTGCCTTTGGCGAGCACGGATTCCGAGGTGGATGCGCGTCGGTGATGGCGAGCAAGCCGACCGCGCACGGTCAATTATCGGAGAGCCTAGCTTCACTTTCCGGCGACGTGTCGTGCAAGTCCGGCAGAATGAAGCCGGACTCTTCGCCCTTGAGTTGATAGTGGAACAGGTGAAGGCAATCCAGGCACCTCATGACCAGGAACTCTTCACTGCCGGTTCCGCTGTCGTCGTTGGAGTTCCATTGGGTGCCAACCACCTCGAAGGCGGCCGTGCCACAATTGGGACAGAAGAACTCAGTCGATTGCACTGCACCTGTCAACTCATTCTGCATGTTCATCCCCATGACCATCTATGAAGTTGCGTAGATAACCTCATTGTTCGTTATCGGTCCGAGGCGGCATTTGCTTTAATATTTCTTCTCGTGGATCCGGACAATCTGGTACGGGAGGACATCACGTCGTAAAAAACGGCGTACGGATGGATGCGCGCATTTCGCCGGAAGCGGTCAGCTTTTCGCAAGGAGGTCGCGAAGGGGTCAACCCTGAATATCGGCGGCCGGAGTCGCCTCCTTCTCCCAGGCTTTGTGGAGAATCTCGGCGTTGAACCTGGCTTCATCCTCGGGGAGCACCTGTTGCAACAAGGCCAGCGATTCCTCGTGGCGCCCGAGCAATCCCAGCGTGGTTGCCATATTCGCTCGATACTTCGGGCTCTCCGGCACCAGACCCGCCGCTGTGATGAAAAGTTCCAGGGCCTTCCCGTACTGTTTGCGGACCAGGAAGCACATGCCGAGGTTGTTCAGGAGAACGGGATCTTGCGGACGGACTCGAATGGCCTCCGAGAGCACATCAATCGCCTCATTGACGCGTCCCTGCCGCATCTGCAATTCGGCCAGGCCGTTGTAGGCCGGCGTGAACCGCGGGTGCTCGCCGATGCACCTTCTCAGGACGAACTCACATTCCGTGTCCTTGCCCTGTGCCGCCAGGATATCGGCCATGGAATAGAGCGTCTTGGCGCTCGGCGGCTGGTCGCGTCGTACCCTGGACTGGGCCTGCGACTGGTCGGGACCCGACCCGTCGCTTACGCCGGACGACCGCTCCGCGCCCGAACAGCCGTATAACAGCACGACGCAGATGCTGCCGACAAGAATCCGGCACCCCGGTGAAGCCAACAAACAGTGCGCTTGTCTCATCGCGTAATCATCTCACGAGAAGCTGATCCCGTCGTCATCCTGGTGGCCGCGCCCTCTTTCTGGAGGATGGTCACCACACGCTCGGAGGGCATGCCGGGTCCGCCGGGCATCCCATCGGATACGCTCACGCGGTTTGTCTCGACTCCGGCTTCTTTCAGCCTGCTCAACACGTGAGCGACTCGCGCGTCGTAAAGCTCGGCGCCGGTCTGTGCGCGTCGGATGTTCAGAATCCCGGGATGTTCCGTGAAGTGTCGCGCCAGCACCGCGAAGTCGCGCTGTCCGAGGTCGTTGAGCTTCTCTCCATCCGTCACGAAATGGTACGGATACAGGGTGTGTTGGGTGATAATGGCGTTCTCCACCCCGACGTTATTGATCGTCTTGACGAGTTCGACGTCGAGATTCTCGTTGGTCCGGCTCTGCGTTTGGTCCTGACATCCGATCATCAGACTACACGCCAGACAGATTGCTATCGTGCTGTACAACCTCATAGAACGTTCTCCTCTTACCGAAATCTTCTTAACAACGGAAACGGTCGGTATCACGGCAACAACGTACGAACGATATTGATGGCGGCAGGACCCGCGGTCACGATGATTACCGCGGGAAAGATGCACAGGACCATCGGGATAACCATTTTGACGGACATTTTCTCCGCGCTCTCCTCCGCGGTCATCCTGCGCTCTTCCCGCATCGAGCTGGCGAATTCACCCAGAGCGACGGCTACACTGGTCCCGAATCGTTCACTCTGGACGAGAATGGCGGCCAAGGAAGACAACTGCTCGGCCCCCGTCCGCGCCGCCATGTTTCGCATCGCCTCCGTTCGGCTGGCGCCCAGATGCATCTCGAAATTACTGAGGTCCATGGCCGTGCCGAGAACGGGACTCACGTGGTGGATCTCATCCGCCACCACGTTCCAGGCCATATCCAGGCCGATACCGGAGGACACGCAGATCTCGAGTAGATCCACCACGTCGGGCAGATAATGCTGGATCTCCTGTCGGCGTTTGCCCTCCCTGTGCAGGACGAACAGGTTCGGCAGGAAAAATGGAACCACCCCGCCAATCGAGATCCACCAGGTCTTCTTGACGATGCTCAACTCCATCGGCACGAGCACGATGGCGGTGACCATCAGCCCCGCGATAAACAGGACGATCTTGACCCCCGTATAGATGGCCGGCGCGCCCCGGCTCATGTAGCCGGCTCGTATCAACTGTTCCCACAAGCTGGTGGTGGCATGACCGTGGGAGACAAAATTGCCGACCCCCTCGAGCAATCGCAGAAAGCGGCCCCTCTTGGCGGAGTCGCCGAGCCGGATATCGCCGAAGTCGCCGGCCTCGAGTCGCCTGCGCATCGCCTTGCGATGCTGCTCTCTCAGAAACAGGATGCTGGCCCCGATGAACAAGACCGCGAGGAAGACCAGCGCGGCCGCGAGTCCCGCGGGGCCGGTAAAATCGATGCCAATCTTTTGAATCGTGTCCCTGAACATGGGTGCCGAGAGCCTAATAATGCATAGTCGACAGTTTTTCCATCAACCACGCACCGAGGAGAACGTTTATGATGGTGCCCATCAGCAGCCATCTGCCGGGCCATGTCGTGTAGAACAACTGCATGTACTCCGGTGCGATAATATTGAGAACGACAAAGAGCAGGATGGGCAGCCCGATGAGAATCCATTTGCTCATATTGGTCTGGGCCGTCAGCACGCGAACGCGGCGGTGCAGTCGCATGCGGGCGCGCATCACGTTCGCCAAGGTGTCCATGAGCTCCGCCAGATTGCCGCCGCTGGTCATCTGAATACTGACGGCGGTGGCGAAGAGCTTGAGGTCCGCGTTGCGGCTGGCGTTTGCGACCCTTCGGATCGAATTCTCCAGGTCCAGGCCCAGAGCCTGTTCCTGGCAGATCTCACCGAACAGCCGGCCCAGGGGGTCGCCTACCTCCTCCGAGACCAGTTGAAACGCGCCGATAAGAGGATGTCCGGCGCGAAGGGCCCGCGCCGCAATGCCGAGCGAATCCACGAACTGCCTCTCAAACAGGGCGATACGGGCCGCCATGCGTTTTTTGGTGAAGATCCAGAAGATGACGATCACGGCGCCCCCGGCGACGGACGCGAGCCACGTATCATACCCGAGCAGAAGGGTGAACACGAGCGCCAAGGCCGCCAGTCCGAGCACGGCGAGAATAACGATGGACGCCGGCGCTTTCCAGCCGGCCTCCAGCCGGAGCCGCTCGAGCCGTTCGGCCAAGGTCTCCCTCTTGCTGCGCGCTGCGCGCCGGTGCGTCTCATACTCGTCGCGCCAGAGCTGCAATGCCCGCGTTTTCTGTCCTTCCAGGCCGCTGAACCCCAGCCGCTTCTGAAGCTGTCGGCGGCGTCTGAGATACTGCACAACCCACAGGACGACACAAATACTCCAGGCGGAGAAGACGAGAACGAACACGGCCGCCATCAGAATTGTGTTGAAGAGCTCCTGTCTGTTCATGAATACCTCAACCCGTGCGATTCACCGGCCCGCGCGACCTGTCCGGAGGCCCCACTTTGGTCATATATCGTTGTCACCAGAATTTCTTTCGCGCCTGAGCATCCGCCTCGTCGGTTTGGCCGTCGGTCTCTTTGTTCAGCACTTCCGGTTTGGGCAGAATCCGCCGCTGGAACGCATCGGGCGACATTTCCACACCCTGCGCCTTCAATCTGGGCAAGAGCCGCGGCCGCACGCCGCAGACCTCGAAATCACCGTAGGCGTTCCCGCCCTCATCGACGCCTTTCTGGTTGTAGCGGAAAATCTCGTGGAGACAAATCATGTCGCCTTCCATGCCCGTGAGTTCCACGACCTCGACGATTTTTCGCGCGCCGCCGGCCAATCGACCCAGGTGGATCAAAACGTCCAGCGCCGAGCTGATCTGATCACGTATCGCATGCACCGGATAGTTGAGGCCGGCCATGCTCACCATGTTCTCGACGCGGCGCAGCGCGTCACGGGGACTGTTGGCGTGCACGGTGGTCATCGAGCCCTCGTGGCCGGTGTTCATGGCCTGGAGCATGTCGAGCGCCTCGGCGCCGCGGACCTCGCCGACGATGATGCGGTCGGGCCGCATACGCAGGCTGTTGCGCAGCAGGTCACGCTGCGTAATCTCACCCTCGCCCTCGATGTTCGGCGGCCTCGTCTCCAGGCGCACCACGTGCTCGCGCTGGAGCTGCAATTCGGCGGCATCCTCGATCGTGACGACGCGCTCGCCCCCCGGAATCCACTTCGACAGCGCGTTCAGGAACGTCGTTTTGCCCGTTCCCGTACCACCCGAGATCAGGATGTTCATCTTGCACTGGACGCAGGCCTCCACGAAGGCGGCCATCTCCTCCCTCAGGGCCTCCATTTCGATGAGCCGGACCATGTCGAGCGGATTCGTGCCGAAACGCCGGATGCTCAGCGCCGGCCCATCCAGCGACAGCGGCGGGATAATCGCGTTGACACGGGAGCCATCGGGCAGACGGGCGTCGAGCATCGGATTGCTCTCATCGATCCGTCGCCCCACGTTGTCGGCGATGCGGCGAATCACCCGCATGAGATGGTCCGAATCGAGGAACGTGGCATCCGTCGCCTCCAGTCTTCCCCTGCGTTCGATATACACCTTGCGCGGCCCATTCACGAGAACGTCGCTGATGAACGGGTCGCGGAGGAACTCGTCGAGAGGCCCGTAGCCGAAGACCTCGTCCATGACCTCGCGGACGATTTGCTGTCGTTCCGGCCCGGACAGGGGCACTTTTTCCTCCAGCAGCAGGGCGTTCACGCGCTCGGCGCACTGGGCGTGCAACTGGTCGAGCGGGATTCTGCGGGCCTCGTTGAGGTCCATGACCTTGAGCAGCTTGCGGTGGACCCGCGCCTTGATCTGGATAGCCGCATCTCCATCCAGCGGTTGTCCGCCGCGTACTCCGACAGACTCGATTTTCTTGTCAAACACGTTTACCGTCCTCCTACAGGCTGCCGTTCGAGGTGGACCGCTGGATCCAGGCCGCCAGTCGGCGGTAGTCCTTCCGCAGCCCGGACCTGCCGGCCACATCCGACAGCAGTTGACCTCGGTTGAGACTCTTCATGGCTTTGGCCCAATCGCTGCGGACCGGGCACATCGCGCCGGCCCCGATGGCGCGCCGGCCGTCTTCCAGCCTCAGCAGCGGGCCGCGCTTGCGGACGCGGTTGGCCAGGGACACCAGGCGCTCGCGCGGGATCCCCTGGTCGGCCAGAAACGCGATGACGGAGCTGGCGTAGGCCACGTCCCGGACGGTCNNCCGACGCGGCTGACGGACGCCAGGTCGATCATCATCTGGCGCGGGATGCGGGGGGCGTCGATGACGATGTAATCGTACGATTCCCGGCACGCTTCGAGGGCGGCGGGCAGGTTCTTGTAGCTGGGTGCGGACGCGGCCTCGCTCTCCGTGCTGGCCGGGCTCAACAGCACGTCGAACCCCTCGCGATAGGCCACCGCCGTGGACTCGATCAGGTGCTTGTCGATGGGGCCCTGACGGTCGAGAATGTTCCCGATGCCGTACCGGCCTTTGACCCCGAGGTACGAGGCGACCGCGCCGTAGTGCTGGTCCAGGTCCACGACGAGGACGCGCTTGCTCTCGGCCAGCCGCAGCTCGTTCGCCAGGTTGACCGCCACCGTCGTGGCGCCGCAGCCGCCGCTGCACGAGAAGACGGAGATGATGCTGCCGAATCGGGTCGATCCTTCCGGTTCCTGCGCCAGCAGCCGCTCGAGCACCTTGCCCAGCTCGGCCACGATCGCGTTCTTCCGCAGAAAATGCCGGGCCCCCGCCTGCATGGCGTGGAGCACCAGCTTCTCGTTGAACTCCTTGGACACGACGACGAATCGCGCCTGCGGATAGGTTGCGATGACCTTGCCGAGCTCGAACAGGACGTGCTCGGGGTCGTGGTCGATATCGACCACGGCAATTCGGCACTCTGCGCCCGCGGACTTGCGTGAGAGCTGGCTGCGCAGCTCCATCATGGAGTCGCAGGCGGCCGCCCGGCCCGTGATGGTGCCGGACTCCATCACCGCGCGCACGGCGGCGACGGTTCCCTCCTCCTGTGTCAACAGCAGCACGTCTGCGGATATCATGACCAGAGATCTCCTTTCATTCCGCCTCCGTCGCTGTCCACATCGCCCTTAATTCTCATAGGAATCCCAGGCGCCGGGTCCGGCGAGCTGGTCCAGTCCCATCTGCTTGAGCCATTCACGGCTGGTCGGGTCGATCTTGGCGGGCTCTTTGCCTTCGATGCGGCCCTCCAGGTAGAGTTCCCAGTCGTCGGGCGCCGTGTGGGTCACGCCGGGCAGCGGGGGGGCCTGGGCCACGGACATCGGCTCGACCAGCGAGGCCGTCACCAGGATGACCAGCTCCGTCTCCTCGTTCATATAGGCGATGGAGCGAAACAGCGGGCCGATGACCGGCAGATCGCCCAGACCCGGAATACGCGAGTTGACGGCGGTGTCGTTATTCTGGAGCAGGCCGGCCATCGCGAAGGACTGGCCGCTTTTGAGCTCCAGCGTGGTCTCGGCGCGGCGCGTCGTCAGGGCCGGGATGGTGAACTCCCCGAGCCGGATGGCGCCGACGGTGGTCAACTGGCTGACCTCCTGGGCCGCTCTCAGGCGGATGCCGCCGTCACCCAGGATCGTAGGCGTGAAGAGCAGCCGCACGCCGAACTCCTTGTATTCGATCGTGATGGTGGTCGTTCCGGTTACGCCGGCCCCACCCTGCGGGACGGGAATGGGAAACTCGCCGCCGGCCAGGAAGCTGGCCTCCTCGCCGCTGAGGGCCACCAGGGTCGGATTGGCCAGCAGCCGCATGTACTGATTCTCCGCCAGGGCCTGGAGGAAGAACTCCAGGTCGGCATGNNGTGCCGCCGCCGGGCGTATCGAAGAACAGGCTATCGAAATCGGAGGGTTGCAGGAATGTCTGGCTGGCCACGCCGATGCCCGGCGCGGCCTGCCCGATGCGCTGGCCGAAGAAGAAGTCCTCGCTGGTGTGGATCGTGTCGATGCCCAGTTGGCGAATGGCGGCCCGGCTGACCTCGGCCACGCGGACCTGCAGTTGCACCTGCTGCACGCCGGCCAGGCTCGTCAT
>JABAOC010004970.1_pt1 | contig 15313 bp, 12 predicted proteins | sample 7062161 | NCBI WGS metagenome assembly JABAOC01 (sample SAMN14538625, study PRJNA623070) | marine sediment metagenome | biome: marine biome [ENVO:00000428]; feature: marine pelagic biome [ENVO:01000023]; material: deep marine sediment [ENVO:00002113] | place: India: Gulf of Khambhat ... | reverse complement strand
GCACCGTCTTCGAGCCAGACTCTGTATAGCCTGCCAAGAACCCATTTATGGTACACGTGGGGTTGAGGAAGAGAGCTTTCTTGGCTTCCAACCCGGTTCTGTGTGCCAGAAATGTCTTGAGACCCAGATCGTCCTTCAATTCCTCCTCTTCGAGAGGTATCTTCTCCAGCAAGTCAATCTCCTTCTGTGAAGCTCGTTGCACTTGATCATAGAAGCCCTCAATGAGTATCTCATCTTCCTGATTCTTCAGTGAATTCAACGCCCAAGCAAGACGCCATGCGGGGTTTGACACCAAGGGAGCATATGCTGAGTGAACATCACGGGATGCCTCCTTGGCTCTGAGTTCAACTGACAACACTCCTTTGAGTCCAAGATAGACTTCTGGTTGACCTTGATAGTTTGTGCCTCCAAATTCCCAGATTACGCCGTTGTTGGAGAACAAGCTCTTGTGCTTTCGAACCACCGATTCCAGATGGGGGCTTCCAATCTCCTCTTCACCTTCTATCACGAATTTCACGTTGACTGGAACATCACCCAACGTTTTCAGACAGGCCTCAACAGCCTTCATTCTGGAGACAATGTTACCCTTGTTGTCAGAAGTTCCTCTACCGTAGATTCGTCCTCCGTGGATCTTGCCACTGAAGGCTTCGAATTTCCATTCTTCTAAAGGTTCCGCAGGTTGAACATCATAGTGATCATAGAAGAGCAGAGTCGACTCTGAATTCTCTGTTCGAATCTCGCCATAGACCACAGGATTACCCTTTGGTTCAGGGAGAATTCTGGTTGAACACCCCAGTTCAAGCAGCATCTGCTCCACCAAGTGAGCACATTCCAGAATTCCTTCCTTCTTCGCTGACACACTGGGCTGTTTCACGAGTCTCGACAAATCCTGAAGGAAACTTTCCCAATGCTCATCAATGTAACTGAATACCTGCTCCAGACTCATCCACAACCACTCCCAGAAGATGTCAGGTCCATCACTGTGGCGGGTCCTCCAAGCTGTCTCTCGAAAAAGACCTCCATCATCTACTTCCTTCTGATCCAATTCTCTGGTTGTTCTTACTGCGTCCCAATTATATTAGTTTGAGAGAGAGGTTTTTAGTCAGAACCGACACTAAACTCTAGGGAAGTACCGTGATGGTCAAAGAAAAAGACATCTTGCTCCTCTTCAAAGATAAGCAAGGACAAGCCACTCTTGATGAGGTTTCGGAAGGGCTAAACATACCGAAATACGGACCGGACTCCGCTTATGCCCTCCTCCAGTCCTTGAAGACGAAAGGATCAGTTGACAGAAAGGGTGAAATGTGGGTTTTGAGCCACGCTGCAGCATCTCGCGCAGACGTCATTGCAGAGCAACCAGAGAACGCAGGCACATCAACTGAGACTGACAGTGAACCATCCCCTGATGTGGATAAGATCGTCAAGGCGATGGCGGCAACCCTGGCCAGTGCCATGAAGGAAGCTCGAGAACCTGCAGACGAGTGGGAATTAGCCACCAAACCTATGACCACGGAGATCCAGCGCAAAGAAAAGAAACTTGGATCTCTGGTTTTGCAGCCAAGTGCATCTGAACAAGCCATGAAGAAACTGGAAGCGCTCCCCACCGGAACATTCATCGATCATCTCTTCTTCACTCATGAAGAAGAGCCCCTAAATGGACTGCCCGTTGTAGGTCAATTCGCTCTCACCGGGTTGCCAGGAGCTGGAAAGTCTATTCTCACTGAGGAAATCGCGGTGAATGTGTCCGCTTCAGGAAAGAAAGTTCTCTACACAACGGCTGAAGACACATGGCAGAGCGCCACACCCCGCTTTGACCTGCAGTCCCGCATGAAACAAAAAGCGGATCTCTTGAAGAGAGACTGGACCGCCATCCGGAAGAATCTCTTCATCCTGGACACCGTAATGTTCCCCGAACTTCGCGATTGGACCAACTTTGCAGAAACATATCGCTACGTCATGGAAAAAGAGAACATTGACTTGGCGATCATCGACTCCGTCACAGTTCTGGAATCATATCGGGGAGCACTGAAGTATCGCGTCATGGAGCTGGCGAGACTGAATCAGATAAAAGGTGTCACATGCATCTATGTCAATCAGCGAAGCAGAGAATCATGGGATACTTATGAGATGGCTGGAGGAATCGGCCTTGCTCACAATCTTGATGGCACAATCATCATTGATTATGGCCGCGTCTACTGGCAAGATCAACAATCAGATCTTGAAGCCAAGAGGGGAGAGTTCGTCAGAATTGCGCGCATCTTGGATTGCCGCATGTGCAATTTTGAAAGAGAGAGAGTGCGCATTGACATCACAAAAGATGGGTTTGTTCGACCCATCGAACTACTACCGGAAACGGCCAAGTGATCCTCGGAATTCTGCTGATGAGGTTCAGGTCTTTCACGGGTGTTTGAAAACTCGTATCACGTTCTCTAGCCTCTCTCCCACGAGCTCTACGTCGTCAATGGTGCCCAGCCCCTTCTCATGAGCTTGTTGTATGTGCCTGACCTGATGTGGATCGATACCCATGACTATGCATCCAACTGAATCGGTGGCAACCACNNCCACGGGACCACGTCCTTCCATTCCCACAAAGCCATCTATCACAGTCAAGACTGGCCTGAGCACCGAATTGACATCTACAATTACTTTGCTGATGTCTCTGAAATGGTATTTGGATTTGAACTTGTCAGGAAGAAGCCCAAACATGTTCTTCATGCCTAATGTCGCCACTGTGGATCTGTGAGTTTTGAGTTTGCTGCACTAATTATGGCCGATTCTGCAACGATCCGAGGAACCTTGACACTGCGTAGAACTTCTCCGTCAGGAACCGTGATCTTGATTCGATCCTTCTCATGTCTCAGATTCAGGCATTCAACGTCATGTTGAGTGCACATCTGCCGCATGCCGGTCATTTCAAATGCCTTGTCAGCATTGGTCATGGTAGCATCAGACTCGACAACATAGATCTTGACAGCCATCTCTTGCAACTTCTTGATGATTCCTTCAACCACCAGGGGATCTGTAGTTGCGCCTGTATCCCAGGTTTTGGTGGTTATGAAGTTGACTTTAATGAGAACTGTACTCCATCCAGAGATAGCGTGCTTGAAATTCACTAGATCTAGGGCTCTGAAGACAGGTTCATGACTCCGTTCACCCTTCACTATTGCGACTCGTGATAGCTCCATGGATGATTCTTGCTCAGGTGCATATTCAGGAAAGGCTCTGACTTATAGAGTTCGCTTTTTCACGGAGTTCCAAAGTCTTGATACGAGCAAGCGCGAAAGCGTATCGTAGACGAAACAAATTTAAGAGGGAATCCTGAGTCACTAAAACTTAAACTCTTGCATCATCTTCGGCAGTTGATCTATGATGGCTGATTTGGCAGCAACTCTTGCAGAACTGATAGATGAATACTTGAATCTAGGTCAGTATGCAAGCGAGATCATTGCAGCCATCATGATCTTCATCCTGGCAGTTGCCTTAGGCTGGGTCGTGTACTTCGCGTTTCGAAGGTATTTTACAGGATGGGCAAAGGGAACCAAAACGAAGATAGATGACGAGATTCTGAGAAACATCAGAGGCCCCATAATTCTCCTTGCGATTCTTGCTGGAGCCTACTATGGCTTGGGATCACTCACCGTGTTGCAGCCATATTCGGAGCCGCTTGCAGCTATCTTCTGGATCGCTCAGATTCTTGTAGTCACATTCATCTTGACCAGAATCACAAACGTGATCACGAGCTGGTTTGCAGAACGAGCGAAACGCGAAAACAGATTGAGTGATCACATCCTCTACTTGTTGAGAAAGATCATTCAAGCGGTCATTTACCTATTTGCGTTCTTGGCAATACTGGTTGCATTCCGAATCGACCTTTCAAGCATTGTGCTGGGTCTTGGGGTTGGCGGGATCGCTATTGGTCTGGCGCTCCAGAGCATTCTGAGCGATGCCTTTGGGGCCTTCTCCATCTACTTCGATAGACCGTTCGAAGTAGGAGACTTCATCACCGTGGACAACTACTCAGGAACTGTGCGGAGAATTGGGCTGAAATCTACGAGACTGCAACTCTTACAGGGAGAAGAACTGATAATCTCCAATAAACAACTCACTTCGACCAGTGTGAGGAATTTCAAGAAGCTCAAGAAAAGACGAGTAACCTTCACTTTGGGCGTGACCTGTGACACACCTACTGAAAAGCTCAGAAAGATCCCGGAAATCATCCGAGGAATCATAGAGAACCGCGACTCAGTGCAATTTGACCGAGCACATTTCACGAAGATCGGGGATTTTAGTCTAGACTTTGAGGTTGTGTATTACTTGAAAACCGCTGACTACGTTAAATACATGGACACACAGCAACAGATCAACCTTGGAATTCTGGAAGCCTTTGAGAAGGAAGGAATCAAGACGGCATTTCCGACTCAAACTATCTTCTTGAATCAGGAAGGCTCCACGTCGAATATGTAGCATCATTAGGGAAAGCATAAAGAATTCCTTGTCAATACAAATGGTAGATCGCGCTCAAGAATTGAGAATGAGTCAATGACACTGGTCAAGCCGCCTTCTTTCAACCAGCTGGTGAAGCTCTATGGAAGCGCCAGCAAGGCTGTTTCTCATCTACTGGAGTCAGGTTACTCGCCTAGTGAGATTTCCTGGAAAATGAATGTGCCCTACTACCTGATCCGTTTGTATATGAATGAAAATGAAGTGTTCAAAGACCATTTGTTCCACGACATCACTAGAGTCTATGATCGATTGTCACTTGTGAGAGGAAAGGGGAAAGAAACAGAACTGGTCCGTTTCATCAGCAGAGAAGATCTGGATCTTGAGACCAAAATCAGACTCGCTCTCGGAAGAATCGTGGATGAAAACCTAGGAATCGGACCAGGCATTGTTGAAAGATCCATCAGCAGTGCCGCAGGAGTGAGCGGCAAAACAGTGAAGCAATTGCTGGGGGACTATGGAGAGCATGGTGAAGTGGCGTCCCTGCTTCTAGGCCACACGAATGTGAAGGAACCAAGGCTTACAGTGGAGGAGGTTTACGAGTCAATCAAGCTCTTGCCACAGCTGGAGAAAGTCACTGACCGCGATCAGCTAGTGGCCAGCCTTCTAGAAGCAAGCACCCCACAAGAAGCCAAATACATTGTCAGACTCCTCTTGTTCGATCTGAAACTTGGCTTCAAAGAAAAAACTGTGATGCACGCAGCTGCAAGAGCCTACAACCTCTCACCTGAGCTAATCGAGAAAGTGTGCGGCATCATTGGCGTGACTGAGGGAATCATGCTGGCCCAAAAGGGCGCCCTGGCACTCTCAAGAGTCAGACTGGCTCCAGGGCAGTTCCTCAAACCACAGCTCGCGGAACTGTATCAACCTGAAAAAGTGACCTATCCAACATTGGCCGAGCACAAACTGGACGGCAGCCGATTGCAGATTCACAAGTGGGGAACCAGGATCTGGCTCTATTCCCGTCGAGGAGTAGAGAAATCGGAGAGTCTCCCCGAAATAATGGAGATCGCTCGAAAACTCAACGCACAAAGCACAATCGTGGACGGCGAAGTCTTGGCCATAAATCCACAGGGCAAGATCCTTCCATTCCAAAGCCTACTTCGAAGAACAACGGCGACCAAACTGCCACCGGACGATGGGTCACAGAGGGACATTAGAGTGACGATTCGAGTCTTTGACATATTGTTCTTGAACGGCAGACAACTTGCAGCTCAACCTCTTTCTCAACGACGCGAGTTTCTAGTCAACGTTGTTCCCTCAGAGTACGTGGTCGCTAGTCAAACCTGTGGAAACGAAGTTGACCTGATGAGCTTCTACCAGAAAGCACTGGAGCAGGGATGCGAAGGAATTGTGGTGAAGAACCTTGATTCCACGTATGAGTTTGGACAGAGAAGCAGTGGATGGCTCAAGCTGAAGCCTGAACGTGACACCATTGACTGCACCTTGATAAAGGCTCTCCGTGGAAAGGGTAGAAGGGTAGGATTGTACTCCTCTTTCGTGATGGCAGTCAAACATCAGACTGAGAGGAAACTGTATACTATAGGAAGAGTCTCCAACTTACCGGAAAACACCATGGAGGAACTCAAACGGATTGCTGACCGCACGAGAGCTGACAGTGATGATGAAGGAGTCTTTATCCAGCCTTCCATAGTTCTTGAAGTCACGTTTCAAGAGATCCAGATTTCGGAAGACTACACCAGTGGCTATGCTCTCAGAGTTCCAAAAGTTGTTCGCTTTCGTCCGGACAAGAACGTTGATGAGATTGATAGCGTGGACAAACTTCAGAAACTGTATGAGTGGCAATATGAACGGAAGACTCCTCAGACAATCTAGGACTGACAAGATAGGCGTCGAGGATCTGTTCTCAGCGCAGCCATAGGTTTGCGGTCGTTTTCTGCTGTCTGTGACGGAGTCCAGAGGCGATTTCGACAAACTCAGGAATCACAGAATACGTGAACTCCAGAGAGGGTGGACCGAAAGTCAATCCTGGACAAGCTGGATCTACATAGACGAATAGTTTGTGCTGTCCACGCCGGTAGACTGCATGCTCTGTGTGTCCGAACTTCGGATGATCCAGAACTCTGAAGGGCCAAAGTTTGCACGCGATTGGTTTCGCATGTTGCAGGTTACAGAACGCTGTTGAGGTGTGCTCGTTCAAGAAGACGCAGGAGCCATTGTTTCTTCTCTTGAGGAAGAAGTTACTCACGCTGGGGGCTGTGTACTCGACGCCAAACCGTTTGATGATGCTTAGCCACTCAGGTAACTTAAGAACCACGCTGTATTTTCGACAGCAAATCCCGCATAAAATGCACCGCCAAGATTTGACTTGGCTCCATGGGAGAGGACGCATTCTTGCCCCAGCAGTCTTGGGTTTCAAGGGATATTGAGAGCTTTTACGGGATATTAAGCTTGAGCTTACCTAAGCTCGTCATGATTTCCTCTACAGCCACGTCGGGTGGAATGTCAACATCCTTGCATTCATATTCTACAAAAGGTACTCTTCCCCGATAATAGCTGAGAAGTGGCTGGCTTTGTTTCCTGTACACGTTCAATCTTTCAGCTATCACCTGGGGAGTGTCATCATCACGTTGATAGAGCCTGCTGCCGCATGCATCGCAGACATCAGTGACCCTGGGTTTCAGGAATCGCAGGTTATAGACTGCCCCACATTCTTGGCAGATTCTTCGACTCGAGAGTCTCTCGATTATGATCCAATCTGGAACCACAAGGTTGATTATTGCGTGAAAGCTGGTGAAGCTTTCCGCTGCTTGGGCTTGTTCGAGAGTTCGAGGGTAGCCATCGAGGATGTAGCCTCTCTTACAGTCATCTTGGGCAAGTCTCTCTCGCACGAGATCAATGACAATACTGTCTGCAACAAGATCTCCACGGCCCATTTGGTTCCCTATTGTGCTGTTGAACTTCGCAGTCTTCTTGTTGACCATGGTCCGGAACATGTCGCCGGTAGCGATTGCCGGGACATCAAGTTTCAAGTTGAGTCTTGACGCGTAGGTTCCCTTTCCTGAGCCGGGTGGCCCGAAAATCACTAGATTCGTGTTGAGGTCACCTTCTGAGGTTGTAGTGTAAGAGGGGACGGAGACGGCTAATTAAGCATTATGACAAGGATTCTACTTCTCGTAAATGTAGATTGTGTGGGATGGGTAGCCAAGCCTCGGGTTTTCGCAGAAGTTCTCCGTTTTGAGTGGTTTCCACCCTAGAATCTCATAGTCGTGAGACACAATTCTTGTCCCAGGTTTTAGCTCCTTCTCCAATTTGGGCTTCACTTTGTCGTTTGCGCTGGTTGTCAGATACAGGAAAACGACGTTTGCTGGAGAAATATTCACTTTGAAGAGATCGTCTTGGACGATGGTCACGCGGTCTTGGATACCGAGATCGTGAACTGTGGCAAGCGCCTTCTTGGCTAGATCTTCTCGCAGTTCCACGCCGACGGATCGGGCTCCAAATTCCTGCGCTGCCATAATCACTGTTCTTCCGTCACCTGCTCCCAAATCATAGAAGGCTTCGCCTGCCTTCAAATCAATGGTTGTGAGCATGTGTCTCACAACAGGGATCGGGGTTCCAACAAAGGGAGCAATAAACAAGATCGATGTCTCCTATGATCCGTGCTATTCATGTACTGTTCAAGACTTATGAGGTTTACTAGGCTACGTAAGTGGTCTTGTTCTTGGGCCTCGGTCTCCGTGCCTCGCCGCATTTCATGCAGCTTTGTCGGCATATGTCGAGATACTTCTTCTCATCGTCTTTGACGATTTCTGAGGCTTCGCGGCACAGCTCGCTCTGTTCGAGACATCCTGACTCCTTGCATAGTTTGGAGACCAAGCCACAACACTCCTTGACGTCTTTTGGGGTGAATGCGACTCGATTTGTCCGTACAAGCAGACACAGTTCTCTTGCGAGGACGCATGTGCGAATGTACTTGAACCGTTTCAGAGACTTGTCTCTCAGTTGTTTTCTGCTTATCTCCAAGTGATTCTACTCCATAAACCGAGCGTGCTTCTATTCTAAGATGCTTCTTTTATACTTTTAGAAAATCCAATACCTATGCCGAATTCATGTAGGTTTCGCAGATTACTGTGTGAAAGTGTATTCAAATCTGACACGCATCTGCTTTCTGATCTAGTCAGCCCAAAATCTCTTCTTCAGAGCCTTTCTCTCGGCTTCGATCACCATCTCAAAGAAGTTGTCGCTGGTTGTCTTCTCTTGCTGGAGTATGGCTTTGATACTCTGAGGTTTGACTTTTCTAGCTGATAATGCAATGGCAGCTGTTTTTCCCCATTTTGCCAGGTACTTGGCTGTTTTAATCGCTTCATGCTCCATCAGTCGTTCAGTTTTTGACAGTTTCTCCCCCTTCTTCTCGACGAGGGCTCGCACGTGATCTTCTTCTCTCGCCAAGATGCCCAAGGCATGTGATCCACATAATGGACAGGTGGGGTTTTCTGGCAAGTCCTTGATGCGGATCATTTCAAGGTAATCCCAACATCGAGTGCAGATGAAGCTTCGCACTTCATCCAGCAATCGTGCTTTGGCAGAGCCAACCAGGATGTGACGCATTCGTTCAGGTGGAATGAGATCAGTCTTCATGCTGACACGCTCTATTCCAACTCGTGCTATTGGGGTGCCTTCTCCGTGAGCCTCGACTTTGACGATTGAAATTTCGCCCGTTCGGATTCTTTCAATCACTGTGAGGGCTTTCTTCAGATCCAAGTCCTTCGTGAAGACTTCCTTGAGGGCTTCGTCATAAATCGCTGTATCTTCGAAGCTTTTCAGCAGACGGGAAAGGCTGACGCTGCTGAAATCAGCCCACTTTTTCAGGGCGCCGAACCGTCTTGCAACGTGGATGATACGACGCTTGAAGAGCCCGGTCTTCACGGTTGCTCGTGTCAACGCGTCTTGTATTGCCGGTTCAGGAGTCTGTTTGAGTTTGGAAACCAAGTCGATGACACTATTAGCATTTGTCTTCTCCAACGACTGAACGAATATCCGGTACGGATCGTGTTGAACGGAGACTGATTGCCCTGTCAGCTCAGAGAGATAGTGACCAAGCAACTGCGCCAAGGCGCGATTCGTCAAAGACCCAAAGCATGCATGCATAATGACGAAGTCTTCCCAGTCTTCAACAATGATCCGTGTAGCAGTTGGTGCAGGATACTCCGCGTTCACATGGTCGAAAGTTTCTTTCAATGCCCGTGAGATTGTGTCTTCGCTTCCAGGGTATTCTCTGGACAGGTGCTGGACAACTTCCGTCTCTGATTTGCCCTTCTGCACTTCGTCTTCAACGACTGCACGGATCCGTCCTACTTCCTGCGCCACCTCAAACGGGACAGGAATCTCTTCTCCGACCCAGCTTGGGATGGCGCCGGTTGGATCATCCACAGACTTGACGTAGATCTTGTCGTTGAAGACCTGGAGAATTCTCCAAGGGCTTCCTCGAATTATGAATTTTGTCCCGGGCTTTCCATACTCTGCGACGAAAGCCTCATCCAAGACGCCGACTGCAGTGTTTCCCGGTTCATCTATCACTAGATACTGCTTCTGGACAGGGATCATCGACAAGTTCTCAAAGTAGTATTCGTACAGTGGCTTGCTCCTGCGGGATCTCAGTGCCGTCTGATCCTCGAATGAGACCCACGCAATTCGAGGCACCCGCGTGTGCATGTACATCAAGATTCTCTCGACATCTTGCTGAGTGAGATCGCCATATGGATACGCTTTACGGCACAGCTCCACAATGTCACCAAAGAAGAGCCGCTTCCTCTTCATCAACAGTCCAGCAATCTGATGTGCGAGCACATCGAAGGGTTGATGTGGGATCTCGACAGGTTCTAAATCTTCATCGTATGCCATGCGCCCTATCGCCAGAGCTTCAAGTGTATCATCGGAATCCATGGTGATTATGACACCTTTTGCAACTCGCCCTACTCTGTGCCCGCTTCTCCCTATCCGCTGGATCAGCCGGGTCACCTGCCGTGGACTCATGTACTGGACAACCAGATCGATAGTGCCGATGTCAATGCCTAGTTCTAGGGAGCTGGTGCAGACGAGCCCTTTCAGCGCCCCGTTCTTGAGGCCGGTTTCAGCCGCAATCCGTGAAGGTTTCGCGAGAGATCCATGATGAATCGAGACAGGGAAGTCAATGTCCCAGATCTTGAATCGGCTGGCCAGTACTTCAGAGATTGTGCGAGTATTGGTGAAAAGCAAGACTGATCGTTGTTTCTCGATGTACTCGCGGATTATTCGCAGCCTCGCCGCAACCTCTGCATGCGTGTACAGAGATGCGGCCAAGTCATAATCCCGTGAAGTTGGTTTTGGAAAGAGGATTTCCAATTCCATTTCTCTGGCGACAGGCACTCTCACGATTTCGACTGATCTACCATTTCCCACCAGGAACTGAGCTACTTTCTCTGGGCTTCCGATTGTCGCTGAAAGACCGATCAGTTGGAAATCTCTCTCAGTGATTGTTCGCAGTCTCTCCAAGGCTAGTGAAAGCTGACTGCCCCGCTTGCTGTCAGCCATTTCATGGACTTCGTCGATGATCACCCATCTCACGTGTCGCATGTGTTTCTGCAGGATCCAGCCTGTCAGAATTGCCTGCAGGGTTTCCGGAGTAGTGATCAATATGTCGGGAGGGCTTCGTGATTGTCTTGTCCGCTCTTTTGTGTCAGTGTCTCCATGGCGCACTGCGAGTTTAACGTCAAGATTGTTGCACCACCACCGTAGGCGATCCAGTAAATCTCGGTTCAATGCTCGCAAAGGCGTTACATAGAGAACTCGTGTGCCGGGTCGAACACGTATGTCAGGCTGTTGAATGAGCATGTTCAGAACTGGCAGCATCGCGGACTCTGTTTTCCCAGTCGCTGTTGGGGAGATCAGCAGAACATTCCGCCCGTCCAGAATCCTCGGGATGGTCTTTCTCTGAGGTTCTGTTGGAGTCTGGAATCCTCTTTGCTCAACGAGCCTCCTCACTGGCTTGACAAAGAGATTGAAAACATTCTCATCCGATGCGTTCAACTAGATTCCTGAGCTCCAAATCTAGGAGAGTGAAAAGACACAGGTCTAAAAGTCTTTCGAGCCCCTTGATCATCGGTGTTTCCTACAGAAAAAGCCTTTAGGGAGAACCGATTCTTATGCTACAATTTGTCGTCGGCAGGTCTCTCCATGGGTGGTTCATGGCATTCGAAGAAAGTTGAAGCAGTTCTTGAGGAGCTGGACACAGATCCTGTAGGCTTGAACACTGAGGACGCAGCGGAACGGTTGGTGAAGTACGGACCCAACGAGCTGACGGAGAGAAAGAAGACCAGCATGATCCAGATTTTCTTCAATCAGTTCAAGGACATATTCGTGATCATGCTTTTGATCGCGACAGCGATCTCCTTCATTGCGGCCTATGCTCAGAATGAGCCGCAGACTGAAACAGTGACAATCGCTGCGATTGTTGTTCTCAATGCTGTGGTGGGTTTTGTCCAAGAGTATCGGTCTGAGAAGGCGATGGAAGCGATGAAGCAGCTCACTGCCCCTAGAGCCCGCCTGATGAGAAATGGTAAGGAGGTGGTGATTCCAGCCAAGGACGTCGTGCCTGGGGATATTCTGCTCTTGGAATCAGGGGATCGCATTCCAGCTGACAGCAGATTGATTGAAGTAGTGGACTTACGAACCGATGAAGCCGTCCTGACTGGAGAGTCCACTCAGGTGGACAAAGGAGTTAAACCCGTCTCCGAGACCGCACCAGTCGCAGATAGGAAGAACACAGTGTTCACAGCAACCTTCGTGACCTATGGTCGTGGAAAAGCTGTCGTGACAGCCACAGGCATGGACACGGAGTTTGGAAAGATCGCTGAAATGGTGCAGACTGTCGAGGCCGAAGAGACTCCCTTGAAGCGCAAGCTAGAAAGCTTTGCGAAGAAATTGGGAATCATCATCGTCGCGATCAGCGCAGTAATATTTCTCTTGGAGGTGCTGGATCCAGCTAGATCCGGTCAGATAGTTGAAAGTTTCATTATTTCTATTGCCCTAGCTGTCTCCGCAGTTCCAGAGGGTCTGCCAGCAGTCGTGACCATCTCACTCACTCTGGGAACACGCGAGCTAGCGAAGAAGAATGCGATCATCAGAAAGCTAGCCTCCGCAGAGACACTGGGGGCCACCACGGTCATCTGCTCGGATAAAACAGGGACATTGACTAAAGGGGAGATGACGGTACGGGAAATCTTCACCGACAGCCACAAGATTGAAGTGACCGGTGTAGGCTACACAGGAGAAGGGCAATTCCTCCTGAACGGCACTCCCCTAGATGCAAAGAAAGATCCTAATCTTGAACTGCTCCTCGGTGCCGGCGCCATCAGCACGAACGCGTCATATGACGGCTCGAAAGTCATTGGAGACACCACGGAAGGTGCTCTCATCGTTGCAGCTGCCAAAGCAGGACTGACAAAGGATGAACTGGAGAAGAAGTATCCTCGAGTTCATGAGATTCCCTTCACCTCAGAAAGAAAACGAATGACCACTGTCCACAAGATGGCTGAAGGCAAGTTTCTAGCCTTCACGAAAGGCGCTCCTGAAGTCATTCTCGACCGCTGCACAAAGATCTTGAAACGCGGAGACGCAAAGCAACTCACCAAGACAGAAAGACAGAAGATTCTGGAAACCAATGGAGCGATGGCCAGCGATGCTCTTCGAGTGCTCGGAATAGCCTTCAAAGAAGTGGCAGACATTGATGTTGAGGATTTTCGTGAGATCAGCGAAGCGGAGAAGATCAACGCACTGATGGAAAGCGAATTGATCTTTGTCGGCCTCGCTGGAATGATTGATCCTCCCCGAGAAGAGGCAAAGGAGGCAAACCGGATCTGTGAAAAAGCAGGCATTCGAACGATCATGATCACCGGAGATCACAAGCTCACTGCAGTAGCCGTTGCCAAGGAGATCGGCATCATCGAGAGAACTTCTGAAGGAACTTCGTTGACAGGCGCTGAGTTGGACCTGTTGAGCGACGAGGCATTTGAGAAAGTTGTCAAGGATGTCCGAGTGTACGCACGCGTCTCTCCCGAACATAAGCTGCGAATCGTCAGAGCTCTGAAGACGAAAGGTGAAATCGTGGCAATGACAGGGGATGGAGTCAATGATGCTCCAGCCCTGAAACGTGCAGACATCGGTGTCGCAATGGGGATCACAGGCACCGACGTGACCAAAGAAGCGGCAGACATGGTGCTCGCGGATGACAACTTCGCCACGATCGTGACCGCTGTGAAGGGAGGACGCACGATTTACGACAACTTGCGGAAATTCTCCTTCTTTCTCATGCGATCCAATTTCGATGAACTGGCCTTGATCGGAACGTTTGCATTGCTGGGTCTCGAGCTACCGTTGACTGCTGGCATGATCTTGTGGCTCAACCTCGTGACTGACGGTGGACCAGCCCTTGCGTTGTCGATGGATCCACCGGAGATGGACGTGATGGACAGACCGCCAAGAAATCCCACTGAAGGGATTCTGCATGGACGCATCGCCTCGATCATCGCCACTTTCACCATGCAATTCGCCTTGACCGGGGGACTCTTCTACTGGCAATACTACTTGCTTCCGGGACCCCTGACCCCGTTGAAACTCGCTCAAGCTCGCACCATGGCCTTCACGAGAGCGACGCTCCAAGAACTCTTCGTCGTGTGGAACTGCCGATCAGAGAAACGGAATGCCTTCAGACAAGGATTCGGATCAAACAAGTTCCTCTTGGTGGCCGTCATAGGCTCAGCCATCCTGACGGTTATTGTACCCTTCTTTGGCATATTTGGCACCGTCGTGCTGACCGATCCCCTCGAATGGTTACTTGTCGTCGTTGCAGCCATGTCCGGACTGCTGATCTTCCCCGAGATCTTCTACAATCGAAAAGTGCTCAAATGGCGATAGCCACAAACAGTGCTGAGCAGAAGCGCTCGCACACACACCCAGCTCAGCTGCAAACCAGAATGCTGGGTCCCAAGCGTACACTTCACATAGTGGAAACCTCTTCTCCAACTGCCTCAACTATTCCGGAGCGCATCCAAGGAAAAATCGGGAGATTGCGGTGCACGCGCACCATGTGGGATCAAGTAATTGCTCTAAGAGTGAGGACTCCAATTCGATTTCTCTGGAAGCTTGTCGCACTTACTGAACGTTAATAACTAATGTTCATCCAACAACAGAAAGGATGCCATTTGATAAAAACAGCCTTACAACCTTTAACGGAACAGAAGGCGCTACACAAGCACCCAAGACTTTGCTATGGCGAACTAAGTTGATTTGATTTTAAGGGTTCTGCCGTATTTTAGGGCGACAGCTGACGCTGCCAAGCACAGGACGACTCCGTACACATTATAGAAGATCATCCAATTCACAGGTGCCATTGTCGTTGAGATTAGAATTCCATAGAATCCCGTTGAGCTGGCGTGCATCAAGATAGCTAGGAACACGCTGTCAGTATTAGAGTAAACCCAAACGATCAACACTCTTAACGCCACAACGTGCAGAAAGAACCCGAAGAAATAGGGCAGCCAATATCCTCCAAAAGTATGATAGTTGCCTAGAAAGTCAGCTGCAATATGCCAAACCCCGTGAATTACTCCAAAGTAGATACTGGTGCTAAGAGCGCTTCTTCTTCCCTTCATTTTGGGATAAGCAAATCCCATCCACCCCGTCTCTTCAAGGAACCCTGCAAAAGGTCCACCGATAAGACCGAAGGTAGATAATACGGGTGCCAATTCAGGGGAAACAACGATACCAAGTAAGATGGAAACACCCAGTAAGAGAGCTGGGAAGATCAGTATCG
>JABAOC010001341.1_pt1 | contig 15324 bp, 19 predicted proteins | sample 7062161 | NCBI WGS metagenome assembly JABAOC01 (sample SAMN14538625, study PRJNA623070) | marine sediment metagenome | biome: marine biome [ENVO:00000428]; feature: marine pelagic biome [ENVO:01000023]; material: deep marine sediment [ENVO:00002113] | place: India: Gulf of Khambhat ... | reverse complement strand
GTGGCTGATGTGGTACACGCTGAAGAGGAGGAAGGAGAGGGCCCACCTAGAGGCTCAGCTGGAGAGGTGGAAATAGCCCAACCGACCTAGACGAGAATAGAACGTACGGCTCTTTCGTATGCGGTTTGACGGCCTCCGACTGAGCATCGTTCAGGGTCCACGCCACTAATGCCAGGGAGGAACCCTTAACTTGCTCTGCCCATAGTCCTAGCGGGGCGGCCGGATTTGAGAAGGCTCATCGACTCCCACGCACACCTCAGCGACCTGGCGGACATGGAAGGCGTCATAGAGAGGGCGAAGGATGCAGGGGTGGACGCGATCATAGCCATGGGGGCGAACTTGGAGACCTGCATGTCGACCCTCCGCTGGGCCGAGGAGTACCCCGGCTACGTCTATCCCGCCCTGGGGGTCCACCCGACTGAGTGGTACGAAGAGGGATTCGAGGCCGCCCTCAAATTCGTGGGGGAACATATAGACGGATGCGTAGCAGTCGGGGAGGTGGGCCTAGACTACTGGAACAGGGAGGCCAGGAAGAACGGGAGCATCAGGGAGAATCAGAGGGAGATATACAAACGGCAGCTGGCGATGGCTGAGGAGCATAACAAGCCGGTCTCCGTCCATGGACGGGGAGCCTGGCGAGACGCCCTCGACCTCGCCATCGCACACGGGCCGGGGAGGGTGGTCTTCCACTGGTACAGCGGACCCCTCGACGTCCTCCACGAACTCCTCGACGCAGGTTACCTGATCTCATCGACCCCCGCCACGGAGTTCAGCAGGGACCACAGGGCCGCCCTAGAGGAGGCCCCCATCGAACGCATCCTCATAGAGACCGATTCCCCTGTCAGCTACCGTGGCAGGGAAGCCGAGCCCGCAGACCTCCTCCTCACCCTCAGGGCCCTCTCGGGGCTCAAGGGGGCCCCGGAGGAGGAGGTGGCGAGGGCGACGACCAGGAACGCCGAAAGGTTCTTCAGCATATAACCTCCTTAAACCCCGCCTCGGGTGAGTCGTTTGTCAGGTGGCCGCAGAAGCCTCGTCTTCAGGCCCTTCAGCCTCCTCTACTTCGCTCTCCTCCTGTTCATGCTGTTCGCCTTCATCCCCATCGCCATCAGCTTCCTGAGGAGGCTCCTGATAAGCGGGCTGGGAATCCCCCCCGAGGCAGTCGGAGCGGTCCTCTTCCTCAGCCTGTTCGGGAGCTTCTTCAACATCCCCCTCACCACGATAGAGAGCCGGGTCCCATTCTACACCTACAGGGAGATCCGATTCTTCGGAGTCAGTTGGCGCATACCCGAGTACGAGATAGGCGTGAGGAAGACGAGGGTCACAATCAACCTGGGGGGTGCGATAGTCCCCATCGCCCTATCAGCCTACCTCATCGTCTGGAGCATCCCGTCATGCTCCCCGGACCCCACGACCACCTACGCGAAGATGCTGGTCGTCCTCCTCGTGGTCACGCTGCTTGTGAACAGGTCCGCGAGGCTCATCAAGGGTCTCGGGATCGCGACCCCAGCCCTTGGGCCGCCCGTCATAACTGCCCTCGCCACCCTCCTGGTCGACTGGCTGAGCCCCACATCCTGCCCCACCCAGATCGCCTATGTCGGGGGCACCCTTGGCACCCTCATCGGGGCCGACCTCCTGAACCTCCCCAGGCTATCCGAGCTCGGCGCCCCCATGGTCAGCATAGGGGGAGCGGGAACCTTCGACGGCATATACATGACAGGGCTTGTCTCCGTACTCCTCGTCCTTTTGATAATTTGAGGCAACACCAGATCCATCATGGGATCGAAGAAGGGAGCATTTCCCGCAGACTCTAATTCAATAGAAAAGCCCCAGGATCGACCCGAGGGCGTAGACGGAGACGACGAACGCAGTGAACATCATGACGAGCCAGCCCACGAAAAGCCATGAGACCTTCAACCTATGACGGCCGAGGAAGACCGCGAGGAGGAGTATGATCACAGGGGATTCGATGACCGCGACAACTATGTAACCCAGCGGTATGCCGTTCGTGCCAGAAGCCTGGGCGAAGGCCTGGATAAACAGCTGAAAAAGGAAGGTGGAGGGGTCATTCATCGTGGAAACCCACCATCTCTATGATTGGGACCAGTTTGATCAAGAAGGCGTAGATGAGGATGGGAAGGGCGAAGGAGCCGAAGAGGATGGCTATCTCTACCCAAGTCGGGGTGTAGAACCCTATGTGCTCGACCCCGATGGAGAGCGTGGGAACCACTATGATGTACCTCTTGAACCAGAAGGCGACCACCAGGATCGCAGAGACCAAGGCGGTGAGGTTGATGTTGATCTTGTTGGGCCTGAAGGCCTGGACCAGGAGCACGACGAAGGGGACGAACAACCCGACGAAGGTGAGGGCCCAGAACATGGGCGCGAAGGCTCCGAAGAGCCACGACTCGGAGACGAAGAGCTCCCCCGCAGGCCCCGCGAACCTAGCAGTCAGCTGCTCTATCATCATGAAGTAGAGGTAGACGAGGGTTATCACCGCCAAGAAGTTCCCCAGGCCCCGGAAAATCTCCGGGGGGAGGAGGTCTTCCCAGTGGAAGAGGTGCCTCACCACTGCGGCGATCACCAGCACGGATGCTATCCCCGATGCGACGGCGGCGGCTATGAAGTAGGGGCCTGCGACGGCCCCGAACCAGAGGGGCCTTGAGCTGAGGAGGCTGAATATCCAAGAGACGGTCGTGTGCACCATGACCATGACGGGGAGGATGGTCACTGCCATCCACCAGGAAAGCTTATCTATGGACCCCCTCTCCCCCTCCTCGTACGCGGGGAGGAGCAGCTCGTAGAGCCTCCTCTTCAACCCCGAGAACCTCTCCATGCAGACCCTCAGGTCCTCCCTCATGGGTAGGTATAGGTAGGTGGAGCTGAGTATCAGGTAGGTCGCCACCGCGGTTATGTCCCAGAGGAGGGGAGACGATCCGACCCTCCCGCCGAACTGCGAGACGAGGAGGAAAGCCCTGTCTGGCCTCCCTAGGTCGATGACTATGCTGAGGCCTGCCATCATGAGGCTGACCAGGGTGAGGAGCTCGGCCATCCTAGCGATGGGCGCATACCTCTCGAGCCTCATTATGCGCACCGCGGCCGATATGGCGATGCCTGCGTGGCTGATGCCTATGAAGAAGACGAAGTTGGCTATGTAGACGCCCCAGATGGTTATGTCGTTCAACCCAGTGACCCCCAGGCCCCTCGAAAGCTGGAAGGTGTAGGCGTACACGGAGGCGAGGGTCAGGAGGACGAGGATCGCTATGAAGGGGTAGAACTCCCTGCTCGTGTGGAGGAGGGGCCTCATGATCCTCTCTTGGCGCTCCGTCAAAGCTTCTCACCGTCCTCCTTCCACTTCACGCCGCGTGTGAAGTAGTACAGCATCGGCACCGTGTTCAGCTCCTCCTTGACGCGGTGTGTGCGCACGTTCTTCAGGAGCCTGGAGACCTCGCTGTCGGGGTCGTTGAGGTCCCCGAAGTGCCTTGCCGAGACGGGGCACACCTCTACGCACCTGGGGACTGGGTTGCCGTTCCTGATCCTGTGGACGCAGAAGGTGCACTTCTCCACGACCCCCCTGGGCCTCAGGGGGACCTCGGGGTTCAGGGGGACATCAGAGCCGTCGATGGGGCTGATCCGGCTCTCGGGGTGCTCTGGCGTCCACCAGTTGAAATGCCTCGCGTTGTAGGGGCAGGCCGCCATGCAGTACCTGCAGCCTATGCAGAGGTCGTAGTTGACCAGGACCAGGCCGTCCTCGTCCTGGTACGTCGCGCCCGTGGGGCACACTTTGGTGCATGGAGGGTTCTCGCAGTGGAAACAGTTGAAGCTGAGGTACCAGTGCCCCTCCTTCGGGGACTTGGTGTAGTCGACGCTGGCGCCCTTGGGGGGGATGCCGTGGATCTCCGAAAGGGGCCTCGTGTTCTCCATCTCGAAGACGTCGATCCACTGCATGTTGCTGGGATCGTCGGGCACGTTGTTCTCCAGCTTGCAGGCGTGGAGGCAGCGCCTGCAGCCGATGCAGGCGCCCACGTCGATCATCATCGCGAAGCGGGCCCCCTCAACCGCCTTAGGGTAGTACAGCTTAGATGCATCTTGGCCGATTCGGCGGGTAACCTTGTTCAAAGTCTTTCCTGTGAAGCCCCCGACGAAGGTCAGCGTTGCCGTGGCTGCCAGGGCCTTTATGAAGTCCCTCCTCCCCATCTTACTCATTTGCCTTCCACCTCTGGGTTAACACGGCGAAGCCTAGGAGCTCCAAAACGATGACGAAGACCGTTGTGGCGGGGATCGAGGGGCCCGAAGCCGCCACGCGGGGGGGGACGGCGGGTATTGTCGAGAACCCCGCGATCACGGGGTCATGGGGGTCGTGGCAATCTGTGCATTTGGCGTCGGGCTCCAAAGGCTTGCCGTGGATCCCCTGCCTCCATGCGGTGTACCGCTCGTTGTGACACTGGGCGCATAGCCCCACGGGGTCGTCGAGGGGGGTTTTCGTCCCATTGACCAGTTCAAGATCGAGCCCGTGGATATCCCCGTGGCAAGACAGGCAGGCGAAGGCCTTCTCCCCCAGGATGTCGTGCTTTGAGAGCGGCCTATCGTGGCAGGTGGCGCAATCCAGCTGGTCGCTGGTCATTACGAAGTCGTGCCCCGTGATTGCTGGTGCCCCGGTCTCGAAATCCGCCGGCCTTCTATACATGTGACAATCGGAGCATTCGACGCCGTTCAAACCATGCGCCGTCGCCTCGAACGCCTCCAGGTGCGACTCGTGGCATATAGCGCACGTCCCTGTCGACGTCCTGGCAGTCAGCCCCGCGGTGTGCTCGTCGTGGCAGAGGACGCAGGTAGCGTTTCCGTGGCTCGGGCCACTGTTCCTCCACTCCTCGTAGGTAGGGAAAGGACCCGAGTGGCACTCACCGCAGAGCTCTGGGGTGACGTCCCTGCTCATCGTGTCCCCGGGCCCGTGACAGGCCTCGCAAGTGACCCCCTCTGAAGTATAAGTCGCGCTCCCCTCTTCAAAGCCCGTCGTGTGGCAGGAGAGGCAGGAGTCTGGCTCACCCAGGCTTTGCCATTCGGACTGGAACTCGCCGTTCCGATAGGCTTGATCGTGGGGGGAACCAACCCATTCATCGAAGGCCTTGGCGTGGCAATCCAGACAGTAATCGGGACCCTGGTATCGATTTTCCTCAGTCGACTCGCCCGAAGCCCAAAGGTTGTGACCGGCGATGACAGATAGTGAAAGCAACGCCGTAAGAAAAAACATCTTGAACTGCGGCCACACGCGGATCATAGATAATCCAATTTACTTGCGCAATGTTAAAAAATTTTTCATACATATTTCTAATATGGATTTATTAAAATTCTAATAAGCATAATTTGTAAAATATAATATTATCAAGTTTACATATTGTAAATTAGAATTGGCGGCGGTTCGTGGGGTCGACGACGACAATGACTCTTAAGAATGCCCCCAACAATTAGAGTGTGTATGGAACAGGTCCGGTTCGAGGTTTCTGGGGAGCCCGTGCCCAAGGCGAGGGCTAGGGTGGTAAGGAAGGGGGGCAGGACTTGGAGCTTCACGCCGAAGAAGGTGGCCGCCTGGGAGGGGGAGGTGAGGTCCGAGGCTGAGAGGCACTTCGAGAGGCCCTTCGAGGGCCCCGTGGCCCTGACCCTGGTCTTCCACCTTAGCAGGCCCGACTCCAGGAGGAACGAGAGGTTCGTCTCCACGACCCCCGACCTGGACAACCTGGAGAAGGCGATACTCGACGCCCTGAACGGGGTTGCTTACGAGGACGACAGGCTCGTCGCTGTCAAGAGCTCCACAAAGCTCTACGTGAGGAGGGGGGAGCCAGGGGTCTCCATAACGGTCACCTCACTGAGCAGGCAGTCTTCGATGGAAAGATACATAGAGGGTTAGCCGAAACGCTGGATGGGACCCCACCATCGAAAAAGGTCCATCGTCTCGACTAAGCATGTCGAGGGCGGTTTCTATCCTGGGCTAATAGGGCTTCCATGAGATGTACTTTGATGTGGTGAGCCTCTGCTTGTGGGCTATCCCCATGCCTATGCCGACGACCTCGGGAAGAACCTCATTGACGAACCTCTCGTTGGGCTTCCCAGGCACCACGCCCTGGCACGCCTGGTCCAGGTAGACGTGGAACGTCCTGCCCCCGAAGACGTAGGCGCTGTTGTCCCCCCTGCTGTAGACGGGCTTGGAGTAGACCCTGAAGGGGAACAGCTTGCATGCCATAGGCTTCACAGCCTGAAGGGTGCAGACCCACCTGCCCATAGATGGGCGCTGGAAGACGCACCTCTGGTCAGAGCCCACCTTCAGGTAGGCCTTCCCCACTCCGAACTCGAGGACGTCCTGGCCGTACATGCTCGCTACCCGGACGTACTCGTCCATCTTGAGGGGGACCCTGTAGCCGACGCAGCAGCTTCCGCAGGCTACGCAAGCCCAGGAGTTTACCTCCCTCCAGGGAACGATTCCGGGCTCTCCCATCTCGGTCTACAGCCTATCAGTCGGGGTGTTTAAAATATCTAACGTCTCCCCCACTATAACTTTATACACGCCATAATCATTTGCCGTGAACTTTTCCGAGGCTTCTGCTCCGACACACGTCCGGCATGGCTATTTCTTCTTCTTTTCCTGCTCCTCGAGCTCGTAGAGGAGGGGGTATATGTTGTAGTGCTGCTTGATCAGCTTCATGGTGAACCTCCCGAACCAGTAGAGTAGGCCCACGGAAAGGGCGAAGACGCCTATGGTGAGGAGGGTCACGGTTTCCAAGGATTGACCGTTCTAGAATGCGTTTTGGCTCCCTAAATATCTGCCTATGGGAGCCTCATGCCTTATCGACGAGGCTGCGCGCCATGACCCAGGCGTCCTCCCCGTCCATGTAGTACCCGTAGTTCCTCTTCACCTTGTAGAACCCAAGCTTGTCGTAAAGCCTTATGGCCGGATCGTTGCTCACCCTGACCTCCAGGAAGCACTCGGTAGCCTCGTAGATCTCCTTGGACCTCTTCATGGCCTCGAGGAGGAGGCTCGTGGCTATCCCCCTTCGCCTGTAGCGCTCCCTGACCGCGACGGACACGACGTGGCACAGCCTCGTGGGGCGGAATCCCTTCAGCTTGGAGAGACCCCTCTCTATCCTGACCATTATGTACCCCTGCACGTCGCCGCCAGCCTCTGCGACGAGGAATGTCTCCGGGTACTTCCTGTATATCTCCTGGTAGAAGAAAGGGCTGTAGTTCTCGGGGAGGGTCTCGAGGTTGATCTCCATCACCCTGTTCAGGTCGCCGTCCCTGAAGCCCCTGATCATGAAGCCCTCACCGGTCAACCCTTGATCCTTATTGGCTCTAGTCACCCACGATTTAAATAAATCGTCCCGAAGGCGCTTAAGGTAGGTTTTTAGCTCTCGGCTTCACCTTTAACATGTCCCGGAATCGGAGGCCTCACGTTTGACCGATTACCACATAGCCGAGCCCGATGTCGAGGAAGCCATAGAGTGGCTTTTCACAGTCGAGGACAGGTTCTTCGACAGGGACCTCCCCACATACATCGTCAGGCCGAAGGGTGTGGGGGACGAGAAAAGGCTCTTCAAGGACGCCTTCAAGCGGCTCGTCGAGGAGCTCAGGCCCCGTGGCTACGTTCCTAAGCTCAGGCTCATCATGGGGCGCTACTACGTGTCCCTCCTGAAGAGGGAGGCAGGGGCCCCGAGGAAATATACACGGAACCTTATCCTCTTCGCCGCAACGGTTGGGACCGTTTTCCTTGACGGATACCTGCGCAGCGACAACCCCATACTGACCCAGGTGCTCATGAGGGGGACCCCTGTCTTCGTGAACGCCCTCCTCTTCACCCTCTCCATAATTGCCATCTTCGGCCTCCACGAGCTGGGCCACAAGCTCATCAGCATAGTTAGGGGGGTGGACGCCTCGATGCCCTACTTCATACCCGCTCCCCCCGGGATGGGGGGGACCTTCGGCGCCGTCATCACCCAGAGGGAGCCCCCAGTCAACAGGGACGCCCTCTTCGACCTGGGGATAAGCGGCCCCTTCGTGGGGTTCCTTATCACCATACTGGTCACCGTCATAGGTCTGAGGCTCTCCATAGTGGTCCCCGAGGGGACCGTCACCGAGTGGATGATCATGTTCCCGGAGGTCAGGTTCCAGTCGATACCCTTCCCCCTCCTCCTGGACTTCCTCGCCTCAGTCATGAGGCCTCAGACAGATGGGATGGTCCTGATGCTCCACCCGGTGGGATTCGCGGCCTGGGTTGGGTGCCTTGTCACCTTCATAAACCTCATCCCGGCCTGGCAGCTCGACGGGGGGCACATAAGCAGGGCCCTCTTCGGGAGGGAGACCCACAAGATAATATCAGTCGCGGGAATAATCCTGATGCTCCTCTCGGGCTACTTCATCATGGCCATCCTCATAGCCTTCTTCATGATCCAGGGAGGGGACACGGGGGGGCCCCTAGACGACGTCTCTCCCCTGAGCGCCTCCAGAAAGCTCCTCACCCTCGTCTACATCGCTATGGTAGCCCTGACCCTGGTCGCCCTCTTCCCCTTCTAGGGGACGAATGGGAGGGTGGAGCATCCGTAGGGCAGGACGACTGTCCTCCTTCCCCTCCTCCGCCTCGAGACGGACTCGTATGCCTCGTTGAGGGTCCCCGCCACGGATAACCCCAGGGGCTCAGCGAGGTAACCCGGCAGGGAGGAGACGAGGACCACCTCGTTCCTCTTTATGGTGGATTTTATCAGGTGAACCGCCTCGGCCCCGAGGATGAACCTCCTCCTCAGCTCGCTCAGGCTGTCCACCTGGGCAAGGGTCCTAAGACCGTCGGCGCCCAGCCCCTCAGAGCACTCCGCCAGGAATATGATCGTGGATTCCTTCTTAGCTATCTGGGAGGCCCCGCTCAGGGCCCAGACGGCGTGGTGGAGGTCGAAGTCGAACCTGCTCCCCCCCGCGCTTACGACCACGATGTCAGCGTTGCCCTCCGCCCTCACCCTGTAGGAGACGCCCACCTCCGAGACCGCCCTAGCCCACGACTCCTCAGGCCCCCCGGAGAACGCGCCAAGGAGCCCACCCTCGTGGCTGACAACGAGGTTTACGGCGAGGTCCACATCCGCGATCTTAACGGCCTCCATGACGTCCTCTTTCACCGGGTTCCCGTCCACGACCCCAGGAGCGACTTCCCCCTCGAAGGCCAGGAGCCTGTTCCTCTCGATGGAAGCCCGGCTGGAGACCCCGGGCAGCACGGCGCTCTGGGCCCCCTTGAAGCCCATGAAGCTGTCCAGGAGGACCTCACCCACAGCCATCCTGACGTCCGCGCCCTCGAACCATTTGCTGACCTCAACCGGCGTCCTCCTCGACGTAGCTCCTAGGCTCACGAGGTTGGAGCTGTCCTTAGTGTGCTCGTGGATGTTCACCCCCGCCAGGGAGCCCTCCCCCCTCAGGAGCCTCACGAGGTCCCTGTCGCTCCTCCCCCTGCAGCCGTTTCCTACGACCAGGGTTATCCATTCCTTGGGCACCCCTAAGGAGACGAGACGCTCCACAATTGGGCCTAAGACCGGGGGGGCCAGCCTCGGGGTGATCGTCCCGTCTATGGCAAGGGCCACAGAGGTGTCCGAGTCGACGAGCTCTTCGAGCCCCTTGCCGCCTAAGGGGTTTGAGAGGGAGTCAGAGACAAGCTCTCTGGGGGGCGCCTGGGGCTTCTGGGGCTCTGGCTCTGCCACCCCCAGCAGGTCTCTGAGCGCGATGGTGAGGTGGACCTCTGTGTTCCCGTATGGCAGCCAGCACTCGACCATGCTAACACGTCTCGCGGCAACTATATTGAAATTTTCGGAAGCCCCTGCGGGGTTCATCCCCCCGGGAGCCGATCCTCGCAAAGCTGGATCAGAAGGTTCGCGACCCGTTCGACCCTCGCCTCGACCTCTGCCTGGGACTGGCCCCTTGCTGAGACCCATAGCCTTATCCCAGACTCTCCGTAAGGCTTCACCATCGACTTTATGTAGACGTCGGGGGCCTTCCTCATAGCCTCGTCTATTATGGGGGCCAGGGTGGACTCGTCCCTGAGGGGGAGGAATATGATCTTCTCGACGAATACCCCCTCCACCCTCTTCTTGAGGAGGGGCATCACCTGGTTGTCGAATATCCACATAAGCTCCCCGGGCACCCCAGGCAGGGAGACCACGTGCCCCCCATCGAATCCCAGCAGGACGGCTGGCGCCCCTCCCACCCTGTTGTCCAGGGGCCTTGCCCCCCTGGGAAGGACCGCCATCTTCCTCCTAGCGTCCGTTATCTCTGCGTCATCTATCACGCCCCTGCTGTGGAGGTCTCTGTACTGGCGGACTATGATTCCCAGGGCCTCCTCGTTGAGCTCCAGGGGCAGGCCGAAGGCCTGCGCGACGCCGTTGAGGGTCTTGTCGTCGTGGGCCTTCCTCATAGCCTCGTCTATGAAGACTATGTCGCAGCCGTCTGCCACGAGCCTCCTCAGGGCCCTGGCTATCTCGGCCACCTCGTCCCTGACGGTCACCCTCTCCTTCACGTCGAAGCTTAGGGCCTTGAGCCTGTTTATCATCCACTGGCTGTTGGTGTCCAGCACCAACCCGTCCAGGATCTCGTTCCCCACTATCAGCATGCCTATCTGGGTCGTCAAGGGGCACCGACCTATAAGGGGCAGCAAGCTCGGAAAAGCCTTTAGTGGACCCATCAGGGGCAGTAGGGCCCCTGGGAAAGGATCATCGATGAGCCGAAATCCCGGGAAAGGGTCCAGCCTCGCCTTCGGCAACGCTTAAATCGGATGAAACAGTGTTTGAGTTGGCTCGGGTTGGTTTGTATGGGCTGCACCGTCGTTGTCGATGGCTTTTTCGGGGACACTGGCAAGGGTAAGATAGTTTCATACCTGTCTTCGGCCGACGACGTCGCCGTCTGCGCAAGGGGGGGAGTGGGCCCCAACGCAGGGCACACCGTGGTCACCGAAGAGAGGAAGTACAAGCTGAGGCTGGTCCCCTGCGGGTTCGTCAACCCTAGGACCCGCCTCCTGATAGGCCCAGGAGTCCTCGTCAACCCTGAGATCCTCCTCAAGGAGATATCCGAGACCGGGGCCGGGGACAGGTTCGGGCTTGACCCCCAGTGCGCTGTCATAGAGCCCAGGCACATAGAGATGGACAGGAGGGGATACCTGAAGGAGGAGATACAGACGACGGGCACCGGGACCGGCCCCTGCAACGCAGACAGGGCCCTTAGGATAGCGAAGGTCGCCAGGGAGGTCCCAGAGTTGAAGAGGTACCTGGCGGACGTTCCTGCCGAGGCGAACGCGGCCCTCGACGCGGGGGAGGGAGTAATAGTGGAGGGGACCCAGGGGACCTTCATCAGCCTCTACTACGGCAACTACCCCTACGTGACTTCGAAGGACGTCTGCGCCTCCGCCGCCTGCTCCGACGTGGGGATAGGACCCACAAGGGTGGACGAGGTGGTACTCGTCTGCAAGGCCTACGTCACCAGGGTGGGGGCGGGGGAGCTTGAGGGTGAGATAAGCTTCGAGGAGGCTAAAAAGCGGGGTTGGGACGAGTACGGCACGGTGACAGGGAGGCAGAGGAGGGCAGCACCCTTCAACTACGGGCTGGCGAAGAGGGCAGCGATGATTAACGGCGCCACCCAGATCGCGGTCACCAAGTTCGACGTCCTTTACCCTGAGCTTGGGGGCTCTAGCGACTACGGAGACCTCGGCTCCGATGCTAGGGAGTTCATAAGGAGGATCGAGGAGGAGACAGACCTCCCGGTCACCCTCATAGGCACTGGGCCGAAAGTAGGGGAGATCATAGACAGGCGTTAGCCCTCAGCGCCTCCACCAAGACCCCTTGCTGGATTCCCTGTGGAGCTCCTTCCCCAGCTCCTCTATGAGCTCCCTCTGGCTCCTCGTCAGCTTCTTGGGGACGGTTACGGTTATGTGGACCAGCTGGTCCCCCCTCATCCCGAAGTTCCCCGTCATCCCCTCCCCCTTCATCCTGAGGATGTCCCCGCTCTGGGTGCCCGCGGGAACCTTTAGGCTCGCATCGCCCCTCAGGGTGGGGACCTTTATCTCAGTCCCTAGGGCGGCCTGGGGGAAGTTTACCTCAGCCTCGTAGATTACGTCCATCCCCTTTCGGAGCAAGTACGGGTGGGGCTTTATCCTGACAGTAACGTAGAGGTCTCCGTTGGGGCCACCGTAGGGGCCCGCCTCCCCCTGGCCCCTGAGCACGAGGTAAACTCCGTCCTCTATGCCTGGGGGGACCTTGACGTTGAGCTTGGCCCTCCCCTCCACCCTGCCCTCTCCCCTACAAAGGCTGCACGGCTTCTCCGGGACCTGCCCCCTACCCCCGCATCTGTCGCAGGTGGTTACCCTTATCATCTGGCCGAACATGGAGCGGGTGGTCGTCTGGACCTGCCCCCTCCCGTTGCACTTAGGGCATGTCTTTAGGCCGCTGTCTGGCTCTGCACCGCTGCCCCCGCACCTGCTGCACCTCTCCAGGCGGTTCAGGCTGAGTTCCACTTCTGCCCCGAAGGCTGCTTGCTCTAGGGTGATCTGGACTGCGGTCTCCACGTCCCTCCCCCTCGTGGGGCCGGCCCTCTGCTGCTGGAAGCCGAAGCCGCCCCCGAAGAAGCTCCCGAATATTCGGCTGAAAATGTCGTCTCCGAATCCGAACTCGGAGAAGATGTCCCTGAAGTTTCCTCCCCTGAATATGTCCTCAGGGGAGTAGCGGCCGCTTATCCCTGCGTGGCCGAATGCGTCGTACTGCTGGCGCTTCTCGGGGTCCGAGAGGACTGCATAAGCCTCTGAGACCTCCTTGAACTTATCCTCAGCGTCAGGCTCCTTGTTCCTGTCGGGGTGGTACTGGAAGGCGAGCTTTCTGAATGCGCGCTTTATATCTTCCTGCGAGGCACCTTTGTCTACCCCAAGCACCTCGTAGTAGTCCCGCTTCCCAGCCAACCGGCCCACGCCCTCGAAACCCTTTGCAGTGGATATGAAACATTGAGCCTTTTAAAGAAAGTTATGCCGAAATAAACAGCCCTAGACTTTTAAATCCTGTAGCCTTTGCCGATTTGAGATTCACTGCATCATCCTCTTGGGGCTCTTTCAGACCCTCCGTTCTTGTCTTCTAGTTATTGATCATTTGTTGACTCTTACCACTTTTAGAGCCCTCCCCAGTTCACAAAGCTGGGTCACCTTTATCCGGCGCTCGGAGCAGCACAAATCGTAATGCTGTTCTCCGACCACAGCGTCGCCGTCCTCGGCTTTCTCCTGGGGTTGTCCTCTCATACCCTCTACGGCTACCTCTTCAGGCTGAAGGAGGACCCCGATCTTGCCTTCGACGGGGATTACTGGATAGCCCTGACGGCTTCCATAGGAATAAGCATCATAATCGGCATGGCCTCACTGGCCTGTTTCGTCCCCGCCCTCCCTGAGGGTTCCAGGCTTTACACATTCTCGGCCAGCTTCGCGATAGGTTTCACCCTGGAGCACCTCATAAACAGCCCCAAGGAAGGCGGGGAAAAGGAAAGGGGACCATGACTGAGAGCTGAGGTATTTAAGCCGCCGACATTTTTCTAATACAAGCGTGTCCGAGTCGTGATTGGGCATGGGGGGTTCGAAGAAACATCTTCACAGATGGATCGGGGCGCTCATCGAGGGGATGGACGAAGAGATCGACGAGGAGACAAGGGCGAGAATACTGGAGAGGTGCGGGCGCTCGTGCATACCTAGGGCCTTCGTCAGCAGGGTCGAGGCCCAGATGGGGGACATCGAAGACGCCGAGAGGGCCGTCGAAAGGCTAGGGGAGGTGTGGGGCCACCTTGAGAGGGTCGGCGGCGACGTGTACGTGATGTACGAGAAGTGCTTCTGCCCCCTCATGAACAGCTACGCCGGGGACCTTTCCCCTACCTTCTGCAACTGCTCTCGGGGGTGGATCAAGGAGCTCTTCGAGTCTGTCCTGGGTAGGCCCGTAGAGGTCTTGCTTGAGAAGTCAGTGATCAACGGGGACAACCTCTGTAGGTTCAGGGTTTTGTTACAGGACACTCACCCATAGAGATATATACTGTAAATACCACCTTCAAACCAGGATGATGTGGTCTCTTCTCGTCGTTCTCGTCATCCTGGTTGTCGGAGGGGTCTCCTACCGCCTCATAGACGAGATCCTCAGGTACAGGGACCTCCAGAGGCGCCTAGTCGAGGAGCACCGCCGCCGCAGGGCCAAAGCAAGACAATAGGCCGTTCCCGCATCTTAGGTTAATCCTCCGCCGGGGGACCGGCGCGTGCAGACCTTACGCTCGTCACAGACGCGTCAGCCGATTTGATGCAAATCTATACATCCGGGGGCCTTTGGGTCGTCAAGGGAAGGGCCTCAACCCTGGAGGTCCGTCTCCCGGAAGTTCTTCTTCTGGAGGGTTATGTTTCCGTACACTATCCCTATGTAGTCGTTGAAGAAGAGCCTCCTCTTTATGGCGTCGAATTTTTCGTCTCCTATCCCCCTTTCTGAGAGCTTTTCCCTCAGGTTCCTCTCGGAGGTGTGGTCCGACTCGAAGCCGTCAAGGGTTTCTAGGAAAGTGATCTCGTCTTCAGACAGCTTCATCCCTGGAACCCCTCAGCCTCTGGGAGCCTCCGACGATCCCGCCGAATATATTGGCGAGAGCCGCCTCGATCCTACAAATCGAGATCTTGATTAATAAAACCTTCAAAGTTCGGCTCGATTGTTTTGAGCTAAAAAAAGGAGGTGTTTCGGCGTCTCTAATCTCAAACGCATGGGACGAACCTGAGGTAGAGCCTTATGACCCTCGAGAGGGCCTCGTCCAGGCTGGACTCCCTCCCCTCCTCGATCTCAACGGCCTTCCTGATAGCCTCAAGGCTCCGGAGGTTCTGATCCCCGATATCAACATCGGCCATTTCCTTCAACCGAGGCTGAAATCCGTGAGATCTTTTTTAAAATCGACTCACCTCGGACAATCAAATTAGATGATCACAAATAGTTACCCTCTCTGGGAGAGACCCCTGGAAATTAGAGAAAAATTGATCGACGCGATCGGCGACAAAGGGGGTGTAGGAAGTGTGGTTATTCGGTTACCTTACGCTTTGGGGATGCCACTTCTTCTCTACCTCAAGGGTCTTCCTCATCCCAGTCTTCTCCAGGTGCTCCACGATCTTGTCGAGAGGGGTGTGGTCCGCGATCTTCCCCTCCTCGTTGGCGAGCCTGATGAGGAGCCGAGCCATGACCATTGCCCCCTCCTGGAGGTTCCGGGTGTCGACCTTGTCCATCGTGTCTGCTGATGTGTGGCTCCACCTCCTCCCCACAACGAGTTCCT
>JABAOC010035479.1_pt1 | contig 15329 bp, 10 predicted proteins | sample 7062161 | NCBI WGS metagenome assembly JABAOC01 (sample SAMN14538625, study PRJNA623070) | marine sediment metagenome | biome: marine biome [ENVO:00000428]; feature: marine pelagic biome [ENVO:01000023]; material: deep marine sediment [ENVO:00002113] | place: India: Gulf of Khambhat ... | reverse complement strand
AAACGGCATAAATGTTGATGTTATGGTAAATAAAGGAATTCTCACTGCCAAAGAAAGCCGAATAAAAAACAATTATGAGTCAACATTATCCAAGTATTATATGATGAAACTAGGTGGAGAGGATATAGTAATTTTCCCGATCCCGGGAACTCATACTCCTTCGGACATGTTTATTTATTTCCGTGATGAGGACGTTGTTTTTACGGGAGATGCCGTCACATCAGGAATACTTCAAAGGGACAGCGACAGTGAGGATAAATATGCTGAAAGAGTAAAAAGGCGCGCAAACTATTTTGGCGCATATCACAACGAAATACTGAAAATATTAATAAAAATGTGCTCCAGCAACACAATTTGTGTACCGGGCCATGGCAGGTCTTTTGAGATTAGTCAAGTTAAAAAATATTTGAACATTGCAGAAGAAGCAATCAATCGCTAAATTCTTTATGTAACATTAAGGAGGGCATGATGAAAAATCACAGGTTCATTTTTTTACTTGTATTCCTGTCAATTGTGTTTTTTTATTCTGGTCAGATGTTGTGCTTTGCCCAGAAGGATGGGGATGATGTCGTCATTGGCAAATACAGAATGATCCATTCTCAAGTTTTGGATGAAGACAGGCTTCTTCTTATCCATCTTCCCCGGGATTACGGGGATACTCAATTGAGCTATCCTGTCTTGTACCTTTTGTACGGGCAGGACATAAATAACTATTTTGCGGAAGCCGCTATTATCACCGAGAAGCTCGGCTTAACCGGAGAGATTCCGCCTGTGATTATCATCGGAGTGGCTAATACCAACAGGTACAGGGATAATCTTCCATCTAAAATCAGGGGCCGCAGTGACAGCGGAGGGGCGAATAATTTTCTCAGGTTTTTTGAGGAAGAATTGATTCCTTATGTCGATAAAAACTACAGGACAAAGAATTTCCGGATCCTGGCTGGACCTCAGGCCGGCGCTGTTTTTGGTCTGTATTCACTCATCATCAACCCCAAACTTTTTCAAGCTGTCCTCTCAGAAAATCCTTTTATGAATCCCGAGAATTCGGAATACCTTTTTCCCAAAGCGGAGCTGGTTTTTAAAAATACAGAGACTTTGCAGAATTTTCTCTACGTAAAATGTGAAAAGAATGAGCGCCCTCAAGACCTGGAATACGCAGAAAAGCTGGCCAAACTCCTTGAGTCCGAAAAGCCTGATGATTTCCGTTATAAAGTGGAATTCAGAGAACCATCCGGCTATTTTATACCCCCCCTTCCTTATCGAGAAGGACTGAGAGAATTGTTTGCCGGGCATAAACTGCCGGAGAATTTTAAGACAAACACTGTCCAGGACATTATCCATTATTATGAAAACCTGTCCGAGGAATACGGCTTTGAGGTCGATCCTCCTTCGCTGATGCTGACATTTGAAGCCGATAAGCTGAGCCAGCAGAGAAAAACAAAAGAAGTTATCGACCTGTTTGAGTATCAGTTGAGCCTCTATCCGAAATCATTGAATGCACTCTGGCGGCTCGGCGAGACCTACAGAGGAATGGGCGATTTCGAAAAAGCCAGACAATATTACAAGGCCTTTCTGGATATTCAGGATAGGGATGCGGCCATGATTCAGGACCGGTTGAACATGATGGAGAGAATGATCAGCGGTTCAGCCGCCTACCGCATTGAGCAGGAGATCAGGAAGAGCGGTATCCAGGCCGGATTGAAAAAATTTAAAGAGATACGGTCCGACACAGGAAATAAGCTTTATTTTGAGGAAAGAGAGTTCAATGCCATGGGGTACAGGTTGATGGGAGCCGGTAATATGAAAGCGGCCATTGAGGTTTTCAAATTGAATGTGGAACTCTACCCCTCATCGGCAAACGTCTATGACAGCCTGGCTGAAGCTTACATGAACAGCGGCGACACCAAAAAAGCGATCAAAAATTACAAAAAATCCCTCGAGCGCAATCCGGACAACAACAACGCCAAAGAGATGCTAAAAAAGCTCGAGAAGAAATAATTTCAATTTTCCGTTATGGAGGAGGCACTCTATGATTAAGAAAAAGGTTTTCCTTTTTATGGTTATTGCCGGTTTTGCCTTATCTGCATTTGCCCAGGAACAGACCGAACAATTCAGTATCGGCACAAAAGAGGTTATTCATTCGTCTGTTTTGAATGAAGAGAGGAATGTCTACATATTCCTTCCGGAAGGTTATTCGCGCTCTGAAGATAGGTATCCTGTTCTCTACATGCTTTACAGCGACGCCTCTGATTTTCATTTCAACACGGGTGTGGTGGCTGGATTGAGTCGAATGAGAATGATCCCCCGGATGATTACAGTCGCCTTTGACCTGGGAGACGCGAGGAGGGATCTGACTCCGACAAAATCCGCTGATTATGGCCCGACCAGCGGCGGAGCGGATAATTTACTGAAGTATATCAAAGACGAGTTGATTCCTTTTATTGAGAAGAATTACAGGACAGCTTCTCAAAGGCTGTTTTGGTCCCACTCCATCGGGGGATTGTTAGGTATCTATGTCCTTCTTAAAGAACCGGATGTTTTTCATTCTATGCTTGTCAGCAGTCCCTGGATGGTGTACGACGGGAATCAGAAATATATCTTAAAAAACACGGAATCCTTTTTGAGAAAAAGAAAAGGACAGACCAATTTTTTGTACGTCTGCGTTGGAAATGAACGAAATCTGATTCCTGAGATCGAGGCGTTTTTAGGGATTCTCGAGAAAAATAAACCAGAAGGCTTAACGTGGAAATATATAAAAATGCCTGAAGAAAATCATATGTCCATACTGGCCCGAAGCTTGATAGAGGGTCTCAGGGCTTTCGCCTCAAAGTGACCGATTTACCCGCTCAAAACAGATGTCGATTATGAGGATAGGTATGATTTCATTTTGTGTTTTCATGAATCATAAGAAGATGCTGTGAATAAACTTTCTGATTTGCCGTGCGTATTATTCATCATCAAAGGAAAAATATCTTGATGCCTGTTTTTGTAAAAAACTTTCTGGGCTTACGCCTGATGTTTTTGCCCGAGAGGGGATTTCTTTGCCGAATCTCACTGTTAAAAGAAGCCTGTGAGACATGCTGTGTGTCCCATTGAACAGAAAGCATGTTTGAATTAAGGAGGAAAAATGAAGTTTAAGAAGTTTCTAAAAATCTGCCTGATCGCATGTGTCTTCACTTCATTCCTGAGAGCACAGCCGGACCAAAACATTCCTATAACACTGCAAAGGTTAAGCGATAGGGTGCTGATTCTCTCTGAAACCTTGATGAGTAACAACGTTGTAGCCGTGGCGTCTGAAAGGGGAATCGTAGTCGTGGACACTTCGGGCCTACCGTCGACCGCAGCCAAAATGCGCAGCATCATCGAAAAGGAATTCGGCCGGTCCGACTTCGCCTACATCATCAACACCCATTCCAATTGGGACCACAGCTTCGGCAACCAGATCTTTCCCGATGCCGTTATAATCGGACACGACAACGTCATCGCCGGAATGGCCCGGGATAAAGACATCATGCCCCGCCGAATCGCCAATCTGGAGCAAAGGTACCAGAATGAGTCAGCCCGTTTAAAAAGCGTTCAACCTGGCTCAGAAGAAGCCCGGAATATCCAGGCCTTTCTCAAAACACTGGAGCGGGAAATTCACGACTTTAAAAATGTGTTTGTCTCGACACCCCCCCAGATCACATTCGATGACCGGATGATTCTGGACCTGGGTGATATAAGCGTGAAGCTGGATTATTTCGGCCGGGCCCATTCCACATCCGATATATTCATTCACATCCCGGAGGAAGGAATTCTCATGACCGGAGACGTCTTTCTGGATCAAAGATGGGTTCCGCTTTTTGCCGGACAGCCGGAGCTGGACATCGACCGCTGGCTTGAGGTGCTGCACCGGGCTTTGGACGGAGATGACGCCCCATCCAAGGTCATTCCCGCGCATATGGATATCTGGGAAGCGGAGAAACTGGCCCTCTGGAGGGACTATATTAAAAATCTTTGGGAAGGCCTGAAGAGTGCGAAAGAGCAGGGGCTCTCCCTTGAACAGGCCAAGGAACAATTTCCGCTATCAAAGCCATACTACTACCTCAGGGAACGGGGACATAGTGAGGAAAGAATCCGCACTTTTCACGAAAACAATATCGAAGCTTTTTGGAGGCAGCTTTTTATTTCGGCTGCTGATATCATCGAAGAGATCCTCATAGAAAAGGGCATTGAGGGGATCGAGATGGCAAAAATCAAATTGAAAGAACTAAAAAAACAACAGGATAAATATTTTATCAGTGAAAGACAGTTTAACTCCCTGGGGTACAGGTTTCTCCAAAAGAATAGATTCCCCCATGCTCTGACCGTCTTCCGGATGAATGTCGAAACCTTTCCCCAATCCTTCAATGTCTACGACAGCCTGGCCGAAGCCTATCTTAATTTGGGAGACAAATACAACACCATCCAGTACTACAAGAAGTCCTTAGAACTCAATCCTCAGAATGAAAACGCCAGATCCCGTCTGGAAAGAATGGACGAGCTGTTCGAAGAGTATCATCCCACCACACCGGAGGATGCCCTCTTCGCCGCCGGCGAGCAGACCGGATTGAAAGGACCTTATCTTGGACAGAAGCCGCCCGGCTTAAAAAAAGAAATCTTTGCTCAGGGAATAGTCTCCACTAACGGCGGGCATGAATTTTCCTGCACTTTTTCTGCGGACGGCAAAGAGTTTTACTTCAACCGCGGGATGACCATCCTGGTCTGCCGCTGGGAAAAAAAGGGCTGGACAGCACCTGAACCCGCTCCTTTCAACGGAGACTTCCGCAACCATGAACCGCACATCACAGCGGACAACAAGACACTTTTTTTCGGCAGCATGCGCCCCAATCCGGAGAGGCCCGAAATGGAAAATCCCTACGGCATTTGGAAGGTGGAAAGGACGAAAAAAGGCTGGGGAGAACCCAGCTATGCGGGGTACGGCATGTATGTCACCACTGCAAAAGACGGAACCATCTATATCACGGATATCGATTATGAAGACGTAAAAAAACATGGCATAGCCCGGACAAAGCTGGTAAACGGCCGCTTCGGACCCTTTGAAAAGCAAAGGGGCGGAGTTATTACTCCGGCGCCGGGGCGCATGTCCGGACGTCATCCCTGCATAGCCCCGGACGAAAGCTTCCTCATATTTGATTCCTACACGATCGATCCGCCGGGCGGACAAGCACAGCTCTTTATCTGTTTCCGTGAGAGAGACGGTTCATGGGGAAAAGCCATAAACCTCAGTCAGTTCCTCGGAACCGAGGGAAACATCGCCGCTTATATTTCGCCCGATGGAAGATACCTGTTTTTTAGAGCTGAATCCGATATTTACTGGGTCAGTACCAAAATTTTCGATCGGCTTAAAAAATGAAGGTGAAGACAATAAAACACAGAGCAATTTATGCTGGAATTTTGTTATTTATTATATTTGTGTTTATTAGTCTTGCTCAGCAGGATGATTTCCCGATTCTCATAAGCTCCTATCACCCCCGGAAATCAAGCCAGTTGATGGCTCACATTTTAACACCTGAAAAGTTATCATCAATTGTTAATAAAGCATCCTTCAGTTTACAGAGTAGAGATTCCGGAATCAAAGTCAAATGGGAAAAAAGATTGCCTATGCCTGGGCATCTCTATGCTTTTGATGCTGTCACCATAGACAATAAAATCTATGCTGTTGGCGGACGCGGTAGTAAAGAAGGATATCATAGGAACTTTTATCAATATGATCTGGAAAAAGATCAATGGGAGATTAAGAAAGAATTGATCTTTAATAGAGCCAATCATGCTGTTGTCGCTCTTGGTGGAAAGATATATGTCTTTGGTGGAAATGATAATCCAAAAAAGACCGAAGTGTACGATACTCAAAACGATTCATGGAAAGAACTAACTGATATGCCTACTCCCCGCCAGCACATCAATTATTCGGCAGCGGCCGCAAACGGCAAAATATATGTCATCGGCGGAATTGAAAAGAGAAGTGAGAGGGAATATATCATCACCGATAAAAACGAAGAATATGATCCGGCAACCAATACTTGGAAAGAAAAGGCGCCTCTTCCAGCTCCAAGACAAGTCCCTGCAGTAGTGAGCTTTCAGAATGAAATTTATGTTATCTCCGGAACAGACAACAAATGGAAGGACCAATCAACAGTATTTTTGTATCATCCCGAGAAAGATTTGTGGGAATCAAGGGCGCAGGTGCCTGAGGCAAGGTATATAAACGGTGTTGCGGTGGTTAAAGATAGAATAATCGTCCTCTCCGGGAAAAGAAGTGATTACAAAATATCAAAAATTTTTATTTATGATCCTGAACTGGATCGATGGCACTATTTAGGTGAATTGCCACTGAATTTTATGCTCGCGGGTGTCACTTCAGCTAAAGATAAACTTTATGTGCTTGGCGGATCTACGCATGATCACATCTTATCGACCTGTTGGGAGGCAGATATCACTTTACCTCCGATTAAATTGAAAGAGTAAAGCGTAATAATTCAAAAGAGATTATGTGAATATGAAAAGAAGTTTAAAATGAGTCGGTTCATAATTTCTATCGGAGTCTTGTCTTCGGTTTTCCTCTTTTTGAGCTGCTGCGTTCATCAGGAGGGAAAATGCGCATTCGATCTTTTATTCACTGCTTTCCACTCACAGCATTGTTTTTTGTAACTCAATAATGACTATAAGGAGAATATAATGAAAAAAATATCCTGGATTATTTGCTTCACGGTTTTGCATATAAGCACTCTACATGCTCAGGCTTCATCGAATGAAGGGAACATTTTTGATGTCAAACGACTCTCCGATCGTGCAATTGTCCTGACAGGTTTTCCACTTCCTTCCGGCTGTCAGATCACGGCACTCTCCACAGAAAGAGGATTGGTGGTCATAGACGTCGGAGGTACACCGCAATTGGCGAAAGAGGCAAGATGCCTCATTGAAAAGAAATTCAACCGCTCTGATTTTGCCTATGTGATTCTAACTCATGACCACCCCGATCATACTAATGGAACGAGTGCCTTTCCCGAAGCGGCTATCATCGCCCATGAGAGAGGTCGAGATATACTGGTGAAGCGAAAATCATTTTCAGTGGAGGAAGACAGTGCATTGAATGTCAACTTGAACAGCTGGAAGCAGTCAATAACAAAATTACAATCCCAACTTGGAGGATTAGACCCGAATACTGAGCGTGCGGAAATGACACGGAGAAGTATCCGCTCGTACAAGATGGCTGTTGATGATCTCGAAAAAGGCTTCAGGATTCTTCCTCCTTCATTGGCATTCAACGATGAGATGACGCTCGATCTGGGGGATATAACAATATCCTTATATGCGTTCGGTCCTTATCATTCAGACAATGATATCTTCATTCATATCCCGGAAGAAGGCATTCTCGTAATCGGGGATACGTTCTCAAAAAGCGTACTGCCCGGCAGAGATGCCAGAAACATGAAAGTCAGGATTCCTCTCTGGCTTGATGTTCTGGATAGCATTCTGGCTGATAGCACTGATTTGAAACATATGATTCGAGGACACAATGATATCTTTCCTGGCGAATTCATTGCTGCCGTACATCAATATATTCGTGGTGTATGGGAGGAAGTCAATCAAGCCCACATGAAAGGATTGGGTCTTCCGGAGATTAAAAGGATCTGTTCTTATGATCGGTATGCATTCATTGGCGAAGTGATGACACAGGACACCTCAAAACTCCAGAAACAACATGAAGATCTAGTGGAGGGATACTGGAGACAGCTCCAGGGCAAAAAGTTTGCTTTCGAGTTGCTGGTTTCATGGAATAGGGAGTTGAATGGTTTTCGCACTCCAGAATCCAAGAGAGTGTGTATTGATAGATACCGGGAAATGGTTTCTCATCTTGAAGACTCTTTTTTCGACGAGTCTTCTTTCATCTGGATTGCGAGAAGATTTATTGCATCCGGAGCGTGCGATGAGGCTATTGAGCTTTTAATGCTTCATCTGATACCATTCCCGGAATCTGCGGATACGCATGTAACCCTGGGGCAAGTGTATAGAAAAAATCAAGAAGTCGAGCTGGCCGTACAACATCTGCGGAAGGCTCTGACTCTGAATCCGGATCACGCACAGGCAAAAAAAATTTTACAGGAAATGAAAATAAAAAAATGATTGGAAAACACTTCAGGAATATGAGCAGCATTAGAACTGGTGTGCTAAGTGAGATTACACTGATCGCTTGAACAATAGAAAGACTGATGATGGGCCCTTTTTTCCCTGGTTACTTCCAATATAAAGATATAAAGATTTTTTTATGCTCAATGGGATGAGATGGATCTTTATCTATTCATACCGCAGCGAATCCGCAGGATTGGCTTTGGCGGCCCGGAGAGTCTGGTAAGCGACAGAGAGAAGGGTGATGAAAAGGCCGAGGCCGCCCGCCAGGATAAATACCCATATTCCGAAGCTTGTCCGGTAGGCATAGTCCTGAAGCCATCGCTGCATGACCGCATATCCAATGGGCCAGGCGATAGCGTTAGCAATGATGACCAGTTTCGTGAAATTCATCGTGAAGAGAGAAATGATTTTCCAGGAAGATGCCCCTAGCACTTTGCGAATGCCGATTTCCTTTGTCTTCTCTTCGGCGGTATAAGATGAGAGGCCTACCAAGCCGAGGCAGGATATAATGACGGCCAGGACGGAAAAGGAAAAGAATATCGATGACAGCCGTTGCTCGTTCGTATACATTCGATTGAAGGCTACATCCAGAAACTCGTATTCACAGGGGAAACCCGGATTGGTTTTCCCCCAGACCTGCCGGAAGTGTTTCAGAGCACTTGTGGGATTGCCCGGCCGAAGCCTGAGGAGGAGGTAGTTCCGTCTGGCTCCCCAATCGCCGGCAGACAGAATCATGGGCGCAGTGGCAGAGGACATGTGCCGGTTGGTGAAGTCCTTGACGACTCCGATGATCTGTCCCTTTCGGCCCCAAAAGCGCATCTCCAAACCGATTGGATCTTCGATTCCCAACTCCCGGAGCGTTGTCTCGTTGATGATGAAATTTTCTTTATCTGCGGGGCGAGACCGGGAAAAATTCCGGCCTTTAACAATGGTCAGACCGGCTGTCGTGACAAAGTCGGAGTCGACCGACATGAAAGCCGGAAAGATTTGCCTTTCGGCGGAGCGTCCATNNATACTCAAGATATCGGGATGTTTAAGGAGTTCCTCTCTGGCAACCTCCACGGAGCTCAGCGTTTTTTTCTGCATCAGGTGATAGACAATGTTCTCCTTGGCCATGCCGAGGTCCTGGTTCATGATGAACGAGACCTGGGACTTGACGACCAGTGTCCCGATGATGAGCATGGTTGAGAGAGTGAATTGGAAGACGACGAGGGCTTTGCGGAAAGGCGAGCCGTGCCTTCCTCGAGGAGAGAAGGACTTGATTACCCTAGCTGGTGCGAACGATGAGAGGAACAGGGCGGGATAAAGACCCGAAACGAGTCCGGTAAGAATGACGACCGCAGTGAGCCCGAGCAAGAGATCGATTTGGGAAAAATCAAGGCTCAGCCGACGCCCTGTGATTTGATTGAAGACGGTCAGGGCGGTTTCCACCAGGAGAATGGCCGCAGCCATGGCCAGGCCGGAATGGAGGAAGGATTCGCAGAAAAACTGCCGGATAAGCTGCTTTCGTGTTCCTCCCAGCGTCTTCCTGAGAGCGACTTCTTTGGCGCGCCCTTCAAAGCGGGCTGTGGCCAGGTTCATGAAGTTGACACAGGCGATAAGCAGGATGAAGCCCGCCACCAGAGAAAAAATGCGGACGTAGCGCATCGCCCCGTCCGAACCATCGGGATTGAAGAGGTGGATTCGGGAGAGTTCCTGAAGACGGAGGACTTGGTTCTGGCCCTGAGTGCGGGGTTTGAGGAATCCGGAGATTTTCTTTTCCAGGAGCGCGGCGGAACTGCCCTTTTGGAGAAGGAGATAGACGTGATAGTTCTTGCCATTCCAGTTGGCTTCATAGGGAGCCAGGTCAACGTTGAATAGAGGATAGGATTGGAACGAGAAGAAGAAATCGAACTGGAAATCCGACTCCTCCGGGACATGAACGACCCCTGAAACAGCGAGGTCCGCCCTTCCACTGAGGTTAAGGACTTTCCCTATGGGGTCTTCGCTGCCAAAATATTTCTTGGCCATTGTGTCGCGGATGACGATGGAATTCGGGTTGGCGAGGGCCTCAGCAGGATTTCCTTGAAGGAAAGGAAACGAAAATATTTTAAAGAANNTCCGGGAACTCGTTCTGGAGGGCGGGTCCGAGAGGGAAGGGGAGCCAGGGATGGACCGAAATGGCGTCGCTCAAGTTATCTTCCATGATTACCCTGTAGATGTTTTCAGCATTATTGTGAAACCGGTCATAGGAGAGCTCGCTCCGGATCCAAAGGAGGATCAGGATGGAGCAGGCCATCCCGACGGCCAGCCCTGTGACACTGATCAGCGAATACCACTTCTGCTGGCGCATCTTCCGGAAAGATACCTTGATCGAGTTGAGAAAGAGGGCCGGAGTTAAGCTGCCTGACCGCCGAGGCGGTGTGGCGAAGAGGCCTCGGGCATAGGTTTTGTAATACTCGCGCCCGATCACATCGGCACTCTCGACCGACGCGGTCGCTTCATGGAAGGCATCTTCAGGACTCTTTCCTTGTTCGACAAGGTCCTCCACCTCGTCCCTCAGGTGGGCCTGGAGTTCGGCGATCATCCCGTCCTCAAGAGCCCCGGTTTGCTTCAGTTGCTGGCTCCACTCTTTTATGGCCTTATCCAGGTCGAAGGCTGTGTGAAACTTTTTCGACTTTTTCATGACCGGACCTCCGATGACCTCCACAGCCTGGCAAGTACTTTATTTACAGCCAGCCATTGGATTTTCTCCCGCTCGAGCTCCTGAAGTCCGGCGTCTGTCAGCTCGTAATATTTCCGGAGTCTTCCCTTGTCGGACGCTTTCCATTCGGACGCGATGAAACCGTCCTTCTCCAAACGATGAAGAACGGGATAAAGCATGCCGAAAGACCATTCCAGACGTCCCCCGGATAGTATTTTCATTTGTTTTATGATCCGGTAGCCGTAGGTTTCTCCGTCCAAAAGGATCGAAAGAAGCAGCGGCTTCGTCGACGCTGCAACCAAAGCTTTAGAGATCATTTTGTACCTCACTTCTCTTTATATATAATACTGTTATATATGCAATTTTTGTGCCAACGCGTCGCATATGGGAAAAGGATTCATTCACTATTGGGAAAAGCGAAAGAAGATGTTCGATTTAGCACAGAAAATGTTCGTATGCGGACGAACAATTGGATAAGTTAGAGAACAAGCACAGCTTTCAATTTGATTTCGGACTCTTTCTATTTCGGGAATTGGCAATCTTAAATGACCGAAATTTAACTAACCAGTGTGTTACTCTGCAATTTAGCCTGAAAAAAGTTAATACATCTAAAGATATTAATTCTTTATTTTCTTATCTTCCCTGATCCTTGCTATCATCCTCTTTGCAGGCTCGTTGTCGGGATTGAGCTCCAGTGACTTTTTGTATGCATTTACGGCCTCTTCTTTATGACCGAGATTAAAATGTGCCTCCCCCAATTTGTCCCAGGCTTTCCACGATTCGGGAAAGACGCGTGTGTTTAACTCGAACAACTCCAGGGCCCGTTCATTCATGCCTCCCCGCATCAGCCGATACCCAATCCTGTTCACCCAGCGCTCGACTTCAACGGGATTAAAACGTTCTGAGAGCTGTTGAACCGCCCTCTTCGCCGAAGCTCCATTGCCCCCAAACAGATCGACAACGACGTTTACGACCTCAAAAGGGAGAGTCTCCTCCCTTCCCAATCTACCCTCCACTACTCTCAAAAGGCGTGCGGCACGGTTGTCATCACCGCCGCTTGCGGCTGTTAGCGCGCCCTCCATGATGAATCCCACATCGGCGATCCCAGCAAGTGAATCTTTATCGTTTCTTACGGGAAAATACCGCACGTAAGAATCCTCCTCGTGCAGCGTGCCATCGTCCTGCAGATAGAGCCTGAAGGTGCCCCTTGTCGGGGTGTAGCCCACCAGATGACCCTGACCGGCTGTGATCTGAAACTCCCTGAGGGATGGCAGTCCGAGTGACTCCGGCGGGTATTTCCACTCCCCGATGAATTCCGTCAAGCGATCGTTCGACACCTTGGTGATTTTCGGATCTGAGCCGACCTCGAGCGGCGCAAGCACTGGATTCGCCACCGAGGGGCCTGTCCGTGCCTCCAGAACCTCCTCGATGAGATCGAGCAGCTTCCGCATGGGTGTGCCCTCCCCCTGATAGGTGTTGGCCCGGTTCACGATCACCATGTCGATCTGGGGAAGCACAGCGATCATTTGGTTCCCGACACCCTGGGCTGAGTACATTCCGTACTTGGCGAACCTGGGTTCCCGCGAAATCCACCAGTAGAAGCCGTACCCGAAGACCTCATTGTCAATAGAATAAAGAGCAGAACTTCGTTTGACCCAGTGTTCGGAGAGGATTCGGTCATTCTGCCACATTCCTCCTCGGGCAAAAAGCAGTCCGAAGCGAGCGGCATCCCGGGCCGACATGCGAAAGGGGTAGGCCGGGTATTTCGACTTGTCTCGTTCGTAGTGGTAGTAACCGTCCGAGACCCGCCAGTCTTCCATCTTCAACGGCCGGCCAAAATACTTATCGAACGCCTCAAAGACGTCCTCTCCCGTCTCCTGCATCAGGATTGTTGCCGAGGTGTTGAAGTCCCAGTTGTTATAGGCGAAGAAGCGACCCGGACCTTCACTCCCCCGAGGACGCGAATCGGTCCGACCCGCGTAGGCTGCGGGATGGAACACACCGGACCGTGCCTTCAGAAGATCCAGGATGCGTGCCTGTTTTTCCGTTTCTAAGAGGGGATCCGGTTCATCATCGATCCCGAGATTGGCCAAGGTTTTGTTGAGCTCGATCTCCCCCCGGTCCCAGTAGATGCCGTAGAGGGCGGAGAGGAAGCTCTTTCTCACCGAATGACACATGAACCGGCGTCCAACATCACCCCAGGCTGCGACCACTGCTCCGTCTGCGATTACCAGGAAAGCGGAGGATGGAAGTCCTTCCCATGTGGTCCTCGCCGCTTCAAGTTTTGCCGGATCGAATCCGGCCTCCTCTACGTTCGTGAACCGCATCCAACCGTCGTCGGGAAAGCGATCCTTTGCCGTTTGCCCGAATCCGGCCCCGAATGCCATGAGAAAAATGAACAGAACCACCATGAGCGGCTGGAACCGTCGGGTTTTCGTGTCCCTTCTTTGCATCAATTGCCTCCTTAACTCCAAAAAGATATGAATTTGATTTTTGGTTAATGATAATTCTCACTTCATTTCATCAAATTTCCGTCCTTCATCACGAACCTAACATATAAAAACGGACCTAACCAACAATGAATTCCCATTGGGTTATAATAATAAACAAAACAAAAAAAATACACATATGGTTGTCTTTGATTCTGAAAAAAAACTAAAGGGTTTGAAGCCCTTTTGGAGTTCGAAAGACGGGACATGTTTATCTGACCTGACTCGCACATTGATCCCCGCCTAAATAAGTCATATGACTGGAATTATTTATCTTCTATTCGTATTTGATCGCATCTACTGGATTCAAGAGTGCAGCTTTGATGGACTGGTAACCGACAGTCGCCAGGGCGATCCCCACGGCTAAGAGTCCTGTCAGAAAAAATACCCAGACACCGATCCCGGATTTGTAGGCAAAATTCTGCAGCCACTTGTTCATCCCGAAATACGCGAGAGGCCAGGCAATGACATTGGCAGCGACAATGAGCTTGAGGAAATCCTTGGAAAGAAGGACGACGATCCCTGGCACTGACGCTCCAAGCACTTTGCGGATTCCGATCTCCTTGGTCCTCTGTTCTGCGGCGAAAGAAGCCATCCCGAACAATCCCAGGCAAGCGATGAAAACGGCAAACACGGAGAATGAAGAGAAAATATCACTCAGGCGCTCCTCAGTTCCGTACAGTCTATCGATCAATCCATCCAAATAGAGAAACTCAAAGGGACGCGTGGGGTCCACCTCTTTCCACTTTTCCCTTATGAGGCTCAGTGTGGTGTCCGAACTCTCAGGATTAAATCGTATGGCGAGTTCGTCAAAATTGCTGGGGCTATTGCCGATAATCTGGGGAGCGATGATGCTGTGCAGTGATGTCCGGTGGAAATCCTTGACAACTCCCACCACCGTAAAGGTCTCCCATTTCCCCGCTTCATCCGACGGCATGCGTATTGTTTTCCCGATAGGATTTTCCCATTTATATCTTTTCGCTGCCGTCTCATTGATGATAACGGCACTGCGGCTGTCTGTCCCATACTCTGGATAGAAATTCCTGCCCTTGACAATCTCCATGCCCAGGGTCGGGAAATAATCGTGGTCGACCCGGAAAACCTCCATGAGCTGTGCCTGTTTTTCCGTATACCCTTCAGGAATAAAAGGCTGCACAGAAGGTTCCTGCCCGGGGACCAGAGATGCTGACGATACGCTGAGCACACCCGGGATTTTTCGGATCTCATCTTTTATGGACTCCAAAGACTGGCGGGTGCGGCTGTCCCTGACCTCGATAACAAGAACATTCTCTTTCTCGAATCCCAGGTTTTTGTTTTTCATGAACCTGAGCTGATTGAGAATGACGCCTGTTCCGATGATGAGGCTGATGGAGATGGTGAACTGGGCCACGACGAGAAAACTGCGCAGTCTGGAGTGGGTCGAACCCGCTTTGAGGTTTCCTTTTAAAACCTGGGCCGGACGGAATGCGGATAAAAACAGCGCCGGATAGCTCCCTGCAGCCAAAGCGACCAAAAGCACAAGTCCGATCAAGCCGGGAATGAGCCAGGGCAGCTCTGCCATGTTTAAGCTCATTTTGCGGCTGGATAGTGATTCCGCAAACGGCATGGCCAACCGGACAAGCAGAATGGCAATCATCAAAGAAAAAAGACTGTAGATCAGACTCTCCCCCAAAAATTGCCGGATCAATTCTTTCCTTGCTGCGCCGACGACCTTCCTCAGCCCCACTTCTTTCGCGCGTGTGGCGGACCGGGCTGTCGCCAGATTCATAAAATTGATGCAGGCTATACACAAAATGAATATTCCGATGGCTGTGAATATATAGATATAGGTAATGCTGCTGTTGGCCCTGATCTCATTCTCCATATTCGAATGAAGATGGATGCTTGTCAGAGGCTGGAGAAAAAATTTTATCTCCCCTCCCAGAGCCTTCAGCATACCTCCCATGTGTTTCTCGATGAGGGCTGGAAATTTATTCTCGAGTATT
>JABAOC010001907.1_pt4 | contig 15334 bp, 16 predicted proteins | sample 7062161 | NCBI WGS metagenome assembly JABAOC01 (sample SAMN14538625, study PRJNA623070) | marine sediment metagenome | biome: marine biome [ENVO:00000428]; feature: marine pelagic biome [ENVO:01000023]; material: deep marine sediment [ENVO:00002113] | place: India: Gulf of Khambhat ... | reverse complement strand
CTTCAGTTCTGATCATATCCCCAGTCGCCCCAGAAAGTAGAAAAGTGACAGGAAGGCACCGAGAACAAGAGCCGCCAGTATATCCTTCCTGCCCGGCCTAATTCCATAGTTAATGTTCATATTGCCACCGTAACCCCTGGCCAACATGGCTTCAAAGACCCTTTCCGCCCGGTCGTAAGCACGCAGGATAAGGCTGCCGCCCAGTATAGCCACCGAGCCCATGCTCCGCCGCCAGTTACGATAGCCCAAGCGGACTTTTTGTGCGCTTCCCATCACCTCAATCTCTTCCGCCAGGACGAAAATGTAGCGGTACATCAGCAGTGCCAGCTCAAGCACGACCCTAGGCACTCTGAACCAGGCAGCTGCCATAAGCAGCCTGTTTACGGGGGTTGACATACTCAGGAACAGGACCAGCAAAACGCCAGCCAAGACGCGAGACATAATTAAGATGCCGCGAGCCAGACCCTCTTCGTAACCGGTCAGATGCAGACCGCCAAGGGTAATGGTCAATAGAGGAGTAGTACCGTAGAAAAATATCTGCGTAATCAGCACCACTCCTGCCATGACCAGCGGCAGAGCCAGCCGCAACAGCAGGAGCCTAATCGGGACTCTGATTGTCTTTAAGGTAAAAAGACAGAAGACGGCGATTCCCAGTGGCGTATAGATAGTTGGCGAAAGCAGGTTAATGATTAACGCCGCTCCGGTGAAGCCTATTTTGATGCGCGCATCCAGCGCGGTGACAAAGTTCTCTTTTTGAGCAAATGCATCTGAGAAAATCTCGGCTTTATGAGTCATGGCTCCCCCTGGGATTCGCCTGTAGCCAATGCCACTTTCCTGGCGGCTCTCTCCGCCCTGGCTCTTCGCAGCCCGTAGCCGGCGGCAAACCCGCTGCCTGCCCCGGCCAGGGCAAAGACAAAAAGCACCACATCGCCAAGCTCAGGATTGACGAACGGCTTTACGAAGGCGTCCATCCCTGCCGCCACCAGGCAAAAAATGACGGTCAAAAGGCCAACCATGAACATACCGTAACCTCTGTACATCAGTCGTCTCCAGTCATTCCTTCTCAACCAGGAGCTTCCGGCAGTTATAGCCGATGATAAACCCGCTGATAACACCACCCAGGCAGAAAAAGAAGACCAGCATATTGCCCTGCTCTGTATTGATGAAGGGTTCTCTGGCCTGCCTGCCCGCCTGGCTGGCCGTCTGCCCGGACAGTACATCAGTGGCATCGCTCCACAGGCCTTCTTCCCTGACGATATTCTGCCCGGAAAGAGCTATAGAGCCGAGTACTCCCAGAATTACAATGAGCGCTATTACAGCTATAGCTATTACTTTACCTGCCATATTCATAAGCCGGGGACTCCATTAGTCGTACTTGCTGCCTTCCTGATAGGTAATGGTATTACGTGCTTCAGCAAATCGGGGCGGCGCTGGTGGATAACCACCACCACCCCTCCGGTGAAGAAGGCTTCGAGGATACCCAGCGGCAGCTGGGTGGGAGCAAAGGCCAGGGCGATTGCCCCGAACATGCTCCATAGCGAGCCGGTGTCGTGCAGCGCGGAGGCCAGCTCAAAAGAAGTGACGGCGTAGGTGGCCCAATCGCCGATCAGCCCGGCGACGAAAGCGGCGACGAACACCGGGGCATGGAGCTTTTTCAGCAGCACAAAAGCACCGAAACCAAAAAAGGAACCGGCTACCGCCATCGACAGGATGTTGGCTCCCCAGGTAGTCAGCCCGCCATGTGCCAGAAACAAGGCTTGGATAAGCAGCGCTAGTGCGCCGAGGACGGTGCTGACGAATGGCCCTACCAGAATCGCAGCCAAGGGAGTACCGCAGGGGTGAGAAGTGGTTCCCGATATTGGCACCGGCACCGGGAATACAGATATGAGGAAAATGGCCGCGCCGGCCAGGCCCAGAAGGGGTAGCAATCCCTTTCTCTCCCTGGTCTTTCGCATGATGACTCTAACGCCAATGACGACAAAAATCGCCGCCACCGCGTACCACAGTCCAGCCCACTTCGCCGGCAGAATTCCCTCGGCAATGTGCATGGCATAAGCCGGTATCGGGTTCATAAGAAGCAGCAAAAGGGCAAACGCCAGAGCGGGCAGAGAATGGTTTTTGACCGCGCGGACTGCTTTCTGCTTAATTTCCGTATTCATTTTGCCCAAGGTTCACTTCCCCTTTGTGGGGTGGTGGAGCATTTTTTCTTCCGCAGCGATTTTCAGAAGGGCGTTAACTGTGGCCGCCGCCATAGCACTGCCGCCGCGCGTTCCCACCACGGTAATATAGGGTACATCCCTCTTCAGCAACTCTTCTTTGGATTCCTGCGCTTGCACAAAGCCGACCGGCATTCCTATAACCAGAGCCGGCTTGATTCCGCTGTTGTCGACCATCTCCATCAGGGCGAAGAGGGCCGTCGGTGCATTGCCGATAGCGACTACGGCACCATTAAGCTTCGCGCCTAATTGCCGGATGGCGGCCGCCGACCGGGTAACCTCAGAACTGGCCAGGCTTTTCTGCCCTATTTCGTCCAGACTGCAAATGACGGGACAGCCGAAGTGTTGAGCCACGCCCCGGTTAATCCCCGCGGCCACCATGCGGACATCGGTCAGAATCGGATTACCCGCGGCAATGCTGCCGAGCCCGCTCGGAATCGCCGACGGGCTGAGCCGTACCAGATGGGCAACGCCGGGGTCTCCGCTGGCATGGACGATACGCTTGACTATCGCTTGCTCTGGCCCGGGCATTTTGAGTAAGTCGGGCAGCAGCTGTTCCACTATCTCCATACTCTGTTTCTCGATGTCCCGACTATCGGTCGCATAACCCGAGGGAGCCGGTGAAAGCTCCGGCGCACACTCAAGTATCCGTCTGGCAACCAGGCTTATGAAGAAATCTTCCCGCCCAAGGGTATTTGCCAGAGTGAATTGGACCTCCGGATATTGACCTTTGAACCCCTCGATGAGGTGAGGAATATGCTCGGTGATATGGCGTCCCGGAAACAGAAAGTAAGGTACTATCACTATTTTGGTAACTGAATCTGATGCCAAGCGCTCCACAGCATCTTCCAGGCTGGGTCGATTAAACTGGAGCGCGGCTCCGATTACTTCCACCCCATCGACCAGGAAAAGTCGGACGCCTTCGCAGATTTCCTGCAGGGCATCACGAACCTCTAGAATACCCTTCTCGCCCCGGCTGCCATGAGCCAGAATTATGACCCCTGTGTCTGTCATCGCTCCCCCTAAACAAATTGCCCGTACCTCTTCAACGGAGGCACGGGCATCATGCAGCGTAAAATTGACCCCGCCTATTAAGCCTCTCCTCGGAGGTACCGGGCATGTGTACGGCAGGCGGTCTGGCTGAGCAGCCTGATGATAGTTAAGCACAGGCTAAATCACAGTTGCGGGACAGCGCCTGATTCGCACCGAACTTCTCCTTTTAAGTTCCGGGACACCGCACACAGTCTCAAAAATATTAAGGTACCAATGGATACTCGAACTCAGATGGAAACAACTATGGTGGATTATAATCTAGTCTGCTGGAGTTGTCAAGATGGTCAAGTACCAATATTTGAGGTCAGGGCAGGCTCGTACGGGGAGACCGGTTTGCGTCCTTGTCGGCATCGACCAGCTCATGTTCGAGACCTTCCTCGCCCAGCCGAGCTAATACGCTGTGGGCAGCGTCGCTGGTACAGACAATAAGGAAAGGCAAGCCGCATTTAGCCGCTTCCACGGAAGCTTCAATTACGCCATAAAGATAGCGCGGCTCGACGCCCAAGCGTCTCAGCGCCATTAGCGCCTCGATGCCGATAGCACCGATTTGCTGGTGCTGTTCAACCTGAGCCTTCAGTCGCCTTAAGTCAACCTGTTTCGACCCTCCCTTCTGGATGGTAGGTATGCTTAAGAGCGTTATCTTTCCTCTGAATAGCGAGACTATACCCTCAATACTGGTTACACCGACATCTTCTCCCTGTCTGGCATCGGAACAGGCTACGCCTCGGGCTCCCTCATTAGAGCTGTTTGTTGCCAGAAGCAGCCCATCTCTCATCTCAAGTCCCACCGGCTGACCTTTAGTCAAATCGCCCTCTGCCACTGCGGCACAAACGGACATATTGGTAACGGCTTTTTCAATGAACCCGCTGTAGTCTCTCAGTCCTCTCAGCACCTTTATTATCCAGTTCGTGCCCTCTTCTGTCACCCGGTACCTGGAACGGCCGTGCGAAGTGAGCAAACTTTCTTCCAGTAGCTGTCCGACGTAGTCAGAGACCGCCTGAGGGCTGATGCCCAGCCTTTTGGCAATGTCTCGCTGCTGCACATTGGGTCCACTATGGGCAATCTCAACGAGTATCTGGAATCTGGTTGCCTGGTTCTTGTTTCGCAATATCTCCATTGTTGTCTTGCCACACCGCCTCCACTGTTCCCCCCCAATTATAGCAGTTCCTGCCGCTTAAGCAAGAAATGAGCGGCAGTGCTTATCCACATGCTCGGCAAACACCGTGAGCAAGCTTCAGCCTAGCTCTCTAATAAAAGGGACTGGTGAGTATAGATACATGATTGGCAAAGAAAAATCGTTCCCTCTTGAGTTCGACGCAGGTCGATAAATACATAACTCCAAGTATTTGATATCCTCTATCACACTGATGCCAATGTACTGTCATATATGTTATGATTAAAGCATACTTCGATTGGAGGTGTTCACAACATGAAAAAGCTGGTAATTCTCTCCTTAGTGCTAGCTGCGTTATTGCTCTTGGCTGCCTGCCAGGGTGCACCTGGGCCAGCAGGGCCTGCGGGGCCACAAGGACCAGCGGGGCCACCCGGGCCGCCGGGAGAAGGATTAACCGAAGAACAAGCCGGAGCCCTTGAAGCGGCTGGTGCCCTGGCTGCGTCCGTGCCTTTCCCTGCCCTGGAAGAGCAGCATCGCGGTTGCCCGTCTTGCCACGTATTAGTTGAAGCAGAGACCGGGAAATACACATTAGCCTATGAAGCACACGAGCGCGTTGAAGCGAGGGGACGTGAACACCCGAGTGCAGCGCCAGACGGTACTTCTCTGGCGGTAACAGAAGAGGTGAATGTGCAGACCTGTCTGCAATGTCATGCTCCCGGCACCGGCGCTCGAGAAGGTAAAGGAAATATCGCGCCACTATCTCTGCGAGACATCGTGCATCCCGCCCACATGAGCAGCCAGTGGTTCAAGCTTCACTACGGAGGTAACTGCTTTACCTGCCATAACGTAAACGGCGAGGGCGAGTTCGAGGTTCTCACTGAAGCAGTTGATGTAAATGAGAAGGGTGTGCCCAATCCCGAAAAGCTGCCCATACCCGGCGCCATTGAAGTACACGAAGAATAAAGGGGAGGAGATTATCTCTGCGGGCAGTGAATGTTACTTGAATAAGTAAAACTATTCAGTTGTCAATGAACTTAGATTGGGAACCTTTGCCTCTGGCAAAGGTTCCTTTTTTGTACCTCGTCAACCTAGCAATACGACGAAATTTGCCCCATTATGTTCCTCTCATAAGTTGAACCGAAGTGAAAATCTTTGAGTTTTAATATAATATTGAGCACAGGCCCAAAGCCATAGCTTGGTCCGGGAGAAGGAATAGCATGACATATTTCCATATGGTATTATGGTGGAAACCAGACACAGATGAAACGTACCTAGAGGCAACACTGCTACCTAACTTCCAAAGTGATGCCTCTTATCTTGACAGTCAGTATGCATTTAGAGCATTTGTCTTGAAGGTGAGGTCGGTAAAATGATTCTAGGATACGGTGACTTCAAATACGAGCGTGTGGAAGGATGGCCCCGCGTGCCCGAGTATTTTAAAATCGATGACCCGGTTGACATTGCTACCGATTCGCGCGACCGTGTCTATGTTGGCTCCAGAGGTAACCACCCGATTCTCATCTTCGACCGCGACGGTAGCTTCGTCTNNTTCGACCGCGAGGGCAATTTCGTCTCCTGCTGGGGTGAGGGCCACTTCCTCGACCCTCACGGGATTTACCTCGGCCCCGATGACGCAGTCTATATTGCCGATGCCAGGACCCATACGGTGGAGAAAAGGACGCTGGGAGGCGAGTTGCTCATGACCCTGGGCAACAGATTCCGCGCCATGCCCATCATGGTCCGCACCCCTTTCAATCAGCCACCGTCAATGGTGCTGGGGCCGGAAGGAGAGATGTTTGTCGCCGATGGTTATGGCAATTTCCTGGTGCACAAGTTCTCACCTGAGGGAAAGTTGCTCAAGACATGGGGTGAGCACGGCAGCGGTCCCGGCCAGTTTGAACTGNNCCCGGCCAATTCGAGCTGCCCCACAAGCTTGATATAGATAAGAATGGTCGGCTCTATATCTGCGACCGAAATAACGACCGCATCCAGATTTTCAACCTTGATGGTGAGTTCATTGATATGTGGACCGACTTCCACTGGCCGCAGGACATCGCCATCGACAGGAAAAACGACCTCGCCTATGTGGTGGAGAGCCACATGCACCAGCTGTTCGCCCCAAGAGTCACGATTCGTGACCTGAAGGGCAATATTCTGTCTGAATTCGGCGGATATGAGCATGAAGGAAAGGGGGTTCTGGAAAATTCCCATACCATATGTGTTGATTCGCGCGGTGACATCTACATTGGTGATATCGTCAAGGTCAAGCGACTGATAAAATTCGCCAGAGTGAGCTAGTCGTACCTGCCATTTAAGGCATGCCACCCGCCAGAGTTGGGGTATAATAAGGTATATGATTGGAGGGTATTATGATAAAAACCGATAAACTTATCATCTGTGTCGCTCCTCTTGGGAGTTTTATCAGCAAGGAGCAAAATCCCAACATACCTCTTCAGCCTGATGAAATCGCCGAAGAAGTCTACCGTTCCTGGAATGAAGGCGCCTGTCTAGCTCATGTTCACGCCCGCGACAAAGAAGGAAAGGCGACTACCAATCCCGAGGTCTTCCGAGATATTATGCGTCGCATCAGGGAAAAAGGGTGTGATATAGTTGTTGAATTCAGCACTTCGCCAGGGCGAGAGCCAGGAGCCAGCGTCGAGGATGCTTTCCGGGTTCTTGAAGCCGGCCCGGAAATGATATCCCTCAATGTAGGGTCTGCTGTCTTTATGCGGGCGGGAGATGAACTGGTAGTTCCCTGGACGCGCTCCGTTGATGAAAGGCTGGCCAGGGCAGCATTGGAAAAGGGAATAAAAGTCGAGTTTGAGCTTTATTGCGGGGTAGGCAGTCTGGTGGAAGTCAACTATTTGATGGAAACGATACCCCTGCCCAAACCCTGCTGGGTTGACTTTCCCCTGGACATGCAGCGCACCACGCAGAATGCCACCCCATTCACACCGAGAAACCTGATGCACCTTGTCGATAATTTGCCCCCGGACTCTATGTTCATGGCCCTAGGGGTTGCTGCTGCTCAGACACCGACAGCGGTTCAATCGATTCTGCTTGGCGGGCACGCCCGGGTTGGGTTTGAGGACAACATCTATTACCGCCGAGGAGTTCTGGCCAAGAGCAACGCTGAATTAGTCGCCAGAATAGCTCGAATCGGCACCGACCTCGGCCGGGTGGTCGCTACACCCGACGAAGCAAGAGAGTTGTTGGGCATACCGAAGCTATCAGGCAAACGAAAGGCATAAATCGGAACCCTGATGCTTATCCGGTAGAAATCCTTGGTCGAAAAGAGGCTGATTTAGCCTGGTTCTGACAAAGCAAGGCGCCAGAGAATTAACTCATATGTCGTGTTTGCCCCATTCCTTCGCCAGCAATTATGTTATCCCGTGCTGATTTGCTCGGGCAATAGGGGCCGAGCGGGGTTCGTTCCGTCGCTTCAACAACTTCAGAAGTTATGTTTACAATACTGCCACCGTTATTCTGCTTAATCATCTGGTTTCCGATCTATGCTCACCTTTTCTCAGTCTTTTAAGCTTGGCCTGAAGTTTTGACGTCTCCCAGACCTCACGGTTGACCAGCTTCTCCGGCATCTTACCGCTCAGGATATTCTCCACCTGCTCCTTCCATTCGTAGGCCATGTTGATGAAATGCTCATCGGTATGGCACATGAAGTGGGGCGACACGATGACGTTGTCCATCTTAAGCAAAGGGTTATCAGCTGGCACCGGCTCCTGGTCGAACACGTCCAGCCCGGCCCCTTTGATCCACCCCTCCTTCAGGGCCTTTATCAGCGCCTTTTCCTCAACAATCGGCCCGCGGGCGGCGTTTATGAGGAAGGCCGTTTTCTTCATTTTCTTCAGCTCTTTCTCCCCTATCATGCCTCTTGTCTCTTCGGTAAGGGGGCAATTGATGCTCAGGAAATCTGACTCGGCGAGCACAGTCTCCAGGTCCACCAGTTTGACCCTGACATCGGCCACTGCCTCCGGGCTCATATACGGGTCGCAGGCAATGTGCTTCATCCCAAGAGGATGGGCCAGCTGGAAAACATCGCGGCCGATGCTGCCCACACCTATCAGTCCCAGCGTTTTCCCGGTCAGGCCGACCCCGTAATGTTTCGTCCTCTCCACCCAGCGCCCCTCGCGGGTGAGTTTGTCCAGAGTCCTCAGGCGCATGCTGAGCGCCAGGAGGTAAGTAAGCACGGTTAAAGCCATGGGCCGGGTGCATGACCGGGGCGTGATACAGAGCATCACTCCGGCATCTGTGGCCGCGGACAGGTCTATCTTATCGTAACCAACGCCAACGCGGTGCATGGAGATAAGCCGCTCGCTCATGGAGAAGCTGCGCCGTGNNCTCATGGCGAAGCTGCGCTGTGTCCACTTCGGGTACCAAGTCATAATCATGTCAAACTCGGCCACCTGTTCCGGACTCACCTCAGGGAGATACTCCGGCAACATCTGCCACTCTATATCCGGCATAACATCGAAAACCTTCGGCCCCAGGCCAGGCATGATGTAATTGCCGTCCTTATCGAAGAAGTCCCGCGTGAAGCCTATCCTTATCTTTTTGTTCATTCTCGCTTTCTCTTTTTGTCTGAATTTTCAGATGATATGCCAGAGCAAGTCGGTAGCTATTATTAAAGTTCGACCCGCTGACAAGGCCAGCGGAGCCTGGCACCGCCGGGAACGCCCCCGGCCGGGGAGTTCTCTGTCCTGGCTGTATGCTTCTGGGAAAATTCGCGGTCCCTGTTCACTGTATTAACCCACTGATGTATTCATTTTAGCGAATATATTCATCGAACTCAAAAACCCCTATTTACCTTGGAGTCACCCGAATCAAGTCTGGTAAAAAGTGGGCTGGGACACAGGGAGAAGTCACCTAGCATTACCGTGCTCCGCGAATAGGTGAACGTAGTTCTGAGCAGCAGAGCAGCTATATTGAATTATTTACCGGGAGTTAAGGCGTGAAATCATAAAGGGAGAAGAACATTACTAATAAAGGGAGTGCTTATCTATGTTGTCCTGTTCAAATTGGCCCCGCTAGCCCCCGATATTGATGGCACCGCCGCCATCCACCGGGAGGGCTACGCCGGTGATGAAATTAGCTTCATCGGAAGCGAGGAAAAGGGCGGCGTTGGCTACATCCCAGGCAGTGCCCATCTTGTGGAGCAGCGGCACGCGGGCATCGCGCTCCGCTACAACCCGATCACGGCTCTTGCCACTCACCCGGACGCGCGGTTCAATAGCCATCGGGGTGTTCATCAGACCGGGCAGGATTACATTGGCACGAATGCCATATTCCGCGTTCTCAATCGCTACCTGTTTGGTGAATGCAATCATGGCTGCTTTGGTCGCCTTGTATGCGACGTATGGATATTTCTCCCATGCGGCCAGGGAAGAGATCATGATGATGACCCCGGAGCGCTGCTGTCGCATAATGGGGATTACATGCTTGCAGGCCATAATGGCACCGCGGAGGTTGATGGCACTGATGCGGTCGAAAGCCTCCTCCGTAATATCGAGCAGAGGGGCATCTCCGCCGGCGATGCTGACCCCGACATTGTAATGGAGAATATCAATATGGCTCCACTGCTTCTGCGCTGCCGCCAGTGCCGCGATAAGCGTGGCTTCCTTGGTGACATCAGCCTCAAAGGCAAAACACTCACCCCCCTCCTTCTTGACCAGCAAAGCTGTCTCCTCGGCTGAGTTGAAATCACGGTCGATGGCCATAACCATGGCACCTTCCTGGGCAAAGCGCAACGCTGTGGCACGTCCATTACCCATACCTTCTCCTGGACTTTGACCGGCGCCCACGATAATAGCTGTTTTTCCTTCCAGACGCATTGTGCTCCTCCCGACAATCATTTTTTGCGAGAAAAGTGGCAACTGGACTTTTCAAATATACCCATGATACCCTCTCATGAGAACAGTCGCTGCCTTATTATACTTCCGCAACAGAGGGTTTGCATCATTTAATTTACCTCAGCAACCAAAGACAAATAAACCATAATGTCTTCCCATGTGTGGCTCATCATCCTAACCGAAGTCTAGAGGACATGCTATAATAATCCCAGTATGAGGGGTCTTTCCTGAGGCGATGGCAAATGAGTCGCATGAATAAAACAAGGACGCAACTGACCCAGGAGCTGGAGAAGCTACGTCTCCGTATCGCCAACCTTCTGAAGCTAAAAGTCGAGCACAGACAGGTAAAAAAACATTTGAAGCTGGAACTCATAGAGCACAGAAAGGCTGAGAGAGCATTGCACGAGAGTGAAGAAAAATACCGCAATTTGGTAGAGCGGGCCAATGATGGCATTGTCATTATTCAGGACGGCATAATGAAATATCTTAACCCACGTCTGGCGGAAATGGGCGGCTACACAATTGAAGAGATTAGTGGCACTCCTTTTACTGAATATCTTCATCCTGCAGAACGCCCTACAGTGATTGACCGTTACCACCGGCGGATGTCAGGCGAAGATGTAGAACCGGTCTACGAAACAGTTCTCAAAGGCAAAAAGGGCAGTGCCATCAATGTTGAGATCAATGCCAGTATAATCTCATATGAAGGAAAACCTGCCGACCTTGTCTTGGTCAGAGATATTACCGAACGTAAACTGGCCGAGGAACAACTGAAAGCTTCACGCCAGCAGTTGCGCAGCCTTTCCGCCCATCTGCAATCGGTAAGGGAGGAGGAAAGAACGAACCTGGCCCGTGATATTCACGACGAGCTAGGGCAGTTGCTGACAGCCCTGAAAATCGATCTGTCCCGGCTGGCCAAAGAATTTCCCCCGGACCAGAAATCATTTCTGGAGAAGACAAGGTCAATGTCTAGCCTCGTTGACATGACCATCCAAAAAGTGAAGAGCATTTCTACAGAATTGAGACCCGGGTTACTGGATGACTTTGGCCTGGTAGCGGCTATGGAATGGCAAGCCGGTGAATTTCAAAAATTGACCGGAATAAGTATTGAGATAAGCACCAAACCGGAAGATATTGTCCTAGATCGAGACCGCTCTACCGTACTTTTCCGAATTTTTCAGGAGTTGCTGACGAATGTTACTCGTCATGCCGATGCCACCAAGGTCAGGGTAAGCCTGATAGAAGAAGCTGACAAGATAGTTTTAACGCTCGAGGATAACGGTAGAGGAATCACCAGGGAACAGATTTCTGATCCGAGGTCATTCGGGCTGCTCGGAATAAGAGAGCGTGTCCGCTCCTGGCAGGGCGAGTTTAGAATAAACGGTATCCCGGGCAAAGGTACCACGGCAGTGATAAGTATTCCGCTAATAAACAGGGAGGAGGAGGATGCTTAAAATACTTATTGCTGATGATCACGCAATTGTTCGTCAAGGGCTGAAGCAGATAGTCACCGAAACCCCAGATATGGTTGTGGCCGGTGAGGCGAGCAATGGGCAGGAACTGCTCAACAAGATAAATGAGAATGATTACGATGTGGTCGTCCTTGACATCACCATGCCCGGCAGAGATGGAATGGATGTCCTGAAACAACTGAGAAGTGAAAGGCCGGAGCTTCCCATTTTGATGTTGAGTATTCACCCGGAAGAGCAATATGCCTTGCGGGCCTTAAGAGCGGGTGCCTCAGGCTATTTGACCAAGGAAAGCGCGCCGGACGAACTGGTAGTAGCCATACGAAAGGTATCGCGGGGTGGCAAATATATCAGTTCTTCTCTTGCCGAAAAACTGGCCTTTGAACTGGAGGCTGGCCATGAGCAGGCGCCACATGAGGCACTCTCCGACCGTGAATATCACGTGATGTGCCTGATTGCCTCCGGGAAAACAGTGATGGAGATCGCCCAGGAGCTTTCGCTGAGCGAAAAAACTATCAGCACCTACCGGTCACGCATTCTGGAGAAGATGAATATGAAGAATAATGCCGAACTGACCTATTACGCCATAAAAAATCAACTGGTTCACTAAGAAGTTATTTATTTGCCTTGACCCTTTGTATTCAACCTGACATATTGCTCTTCATTTCTAAATACCTCTCTCTGATTGAATCCAACAAGCCTGCCACTTGAATCCATCGCTTTCTTTGTAGGACAAATGCTGTCAAAAAGCGGAGGCGAAGTCCTACACAAAAATCAGACCCATACCGATACTCAATCAGTATCTCCTGCTCTATATTACGAGTATGGATACGCTACAGAGCCTTGCATACCTCAACAATAGTGAAACGGTGGAAGATTCAATGAAAACGGTGGAGCGAGTTCTATTGGTCGTCAATCGTGCATCGGCTACAGGTCACGGAAAGGCAACTGTAGACCGTCTCCGTGCGACGCTGGATGAAGCTCTTGGCCATAAGGTAGAAATCAGAGTTGAGGTCGTGGACGACCACTCACAGGCGAAGGAACAGACGAAGACATTCCTGGCAACCTCCGATGCCCCGGCACTGGTCATTGCCGGGGGTGGCAGCGGAACGCTCCGGGCGGTCATTGAGGGTGTCTGTGCTGGAAGCGAGCCAGGGCATTTGCCCGGGCGAGAGCGCGTCCGTATTGCGGCGCTGCGGATGGGTTCCGGAAATCCAGTGGCCAGGCAATTCGGTGTGCCCCACGTTCCAGAGGCAGCACTGAAGGGAATCCTTGCCAATTTGCATGAGGACCGCACGGTCCTCCCTGCTGTGTTATGCGCTGCGAGGTGGATAATATAGATTCCTTACCAGACATCCATTACGCCGCAACTATGGTCGGGTTCGGGCAGTTCGGTCGCTCTCCCGGGGACCTCGTGCGCTGGCACCATCGGTTGCCCGTGCTGCGACGACTGATGGCACGGCTCCTTGGCATTGAGAGGCTCAACAATATAGAGTACACCCTCTCACTCCTCATCCGGTTCGCCTGGTGTGCTTTGCGACCCAGTGCTGTTGAGGTCGTGGAGATTCGCATGGGAGAACGCGTTCAATCAATGCCGCTGCTCGCCGGCGTGGTCATGAACTTTCCCTTCAAACCGCTGCCCTTCGAACCACGACTCCGTATAGAAGATGCGGCACTGTCACTGAACTTTATTTCATACCCGGGACGATGGGCATCGCTCTTTCTGTTGTTTTCACCACAACATGTGGTACGCAACGCTTTACAGATGCGGATTACGGATTCTGATTGCGTGGATGTCCGTTTGGCAAATCGGGAAGGTGTGGAATTCTTCCTCGATGAGGACCCGCTGGTTTTCCACGGAAGCGTGCGAATCAGGGTCGCCGGGACACTGGCCTTCGTGCCCGGGCATGACTACTGTTGGCCACAGAAGAAAGGGGGCTGACCATGACGCTACATGTTTGCGTGTTAGGAATCGACGGGAGCGGCAAGAGCACAATCATCACTGCATTGCCCAATATCCTTGCCGCCGAGTTGAACTTGCGGGCAGGTTCGGCTGGCGAAGAGTTCCGGATTGTCGAAGCTGACGAGGACCATCTGGGGCCCGGATTTCATCCGGATGGCCTGCCGTTCACCGGCCATCTCTCCAGGTGGTTCAAGTGCCAGGCCAAGCGTGTTGTCGATAACCGCCGTCTTTACCCGTTTTTCAAGCTGTCTCAGATGCTCTTTCAGGACGACACCGCTTACCGGCTGGGCCTACGATACGGTGCTGATGTGGTCGTCAGCGACGGCAATGCCCTCCTGTCCTCTATAGGACGAGCGGGAAACTATATACGGCCTGCCAGTGAAAAAGCTAATGTTAGCGCGCTAGAGCCCGACGCCACGGAACTGAAGGCAGTCCTTGAATATCTCGTTGAAGGAAAGCCCCTGACCAGAAAGATACCGGCTAAGCTNNCCCCTGACCAAAAAGATACCGGCCAAGCTGCCACACCTTGGAAAGGCACGGGTGGTTCAACGCCTGACGGCACGCTTTGGTCTTCATGCGGGATGGCTGCCGGATGTCGTAATCTTCCTCGACCTCTCACCGGCCCTTGCCATGACCCGCATCACTTCGCGGGGGCAAAAGATTGACCGACATGAAAATGAGGACGACCTGGCCCAGGCGAGGCAGATGTACCTGAAAGCTCTTGCTGCTTTTAAGCTGTACCGTTCGCCGGAGGTGGCGCACTGCCTGGCTGTGGATAACTTGACGCCGGGAGAGACCTTGCGGGCGGTACTTGAACTGCTCAAACCCCATATACTGGCCCACCAGCGGCAGGAGATGGCAGAGAAGGTCCCGCTGGGAACGCCCTCCGCGGAGCTGACCCGAAGTGTCGTATGGCGAAAGCTGCTTAACTATCGCTACCTAGTGCGTTATCTGGTGCCAAACTGGTTCCGAGGAGCATGGCGGGAGCCGACCTTCATGTTCTCAGGGCTGGGACGCCTTCTCCTGAAGGAGGGATACTCCGCCGGGGTCATGCGGGCAATTTACGACCAGGACGAGAAGCGCTATAGCTTTCTGGATCGCGTCTTTCTCGAATATCCACTCCACCGGGCGGTGTACGACCGACTGCACATCTTGACCAGAAGAGTTGAGGTTGAGCTGGAGAGACGGCTGCGAGAAGGCCGGGAGGTTAATATTTTTACCGCCCCAAGCGGGTTTGCCTATGATTTGTTTCAACCACTGAACGCTATTGCTGAGCGTATGCCCAGGGCTATGAGGCGTGTTCGATTGGTCGCCGCTGACCTGGACCCGCACGGCTACCTCGAAAACGAACTGATTACACGGGCTGAGCATCTCGGTATCCGTTTCCAGTTCCTGCGGGGCGACATCACCGACGATGCGATGCGTACGAAGTTTGAAGAAGCTGCCCCGTACGACGTGGTTCTATTTGTGGGCCTGTCCGGATGGTTGCCCAAGCCCGAGGTAGTGCGTCACTTGAAATGGGTTTACGGAAACATTCGAGATGACGGTGTCCTCGTCTCAGACTGTTTTACACCGGAGTTCTATGCCCTGTCCGGCCGATACGTCGGCTACAAGGCGAGTTACTACACCCCCGCTTTATACCAGGCGGTGATGGA
>JABAOC010000051.1_pt1 | contig 15336 bp, 16 predicted proteins | sample 7062161 | NCBI WGS metagenome assembly JABAOC01 (sample SAMN14538625, study PRJNA623070) | marine sediment metagenome | biome: marine biome [ENVO:00000428]; feature: marine pelagic biome [ENVO:01000023]; material: deep marine sediment [ENVO:00002113] | place: India: Gulf of Khambhat ... | reverse complement strand
ACGCCCCACGGCATGGATTTGATTAAAAAAGTTATGAAAAGGCTAATTTGAGAGTCTTGGCCTATTGTCTTCCCTACAAGCTGATTACATATGAAAAGAATACTAACAATTACATTCCTAAACTTCTTTATATCCGGCGGTCTAACACTTGCAATACCATTATTGCTTTTGGAAAGAAACATTGATTTGGTGGAGATTGGGCTTGTTATATCTGTTTTGCCTTTGGTATTCTTAATAGTTCGCTTGATATTGACTTTGGTTGCTGATTTGGGGGGCTGGAATCGATTTTATCTCTTATTGAATATGCCCGCAACTCTTTTAGCAACTATCATATATTTCATAGCCAGTTCTACTTCAATATTTCTTTTGGGGAAAATCGCTGAGGCTATAAAAGAATCCTCTTATTGGGCAGTTAACAGAACTGCGATTTTTTCATTATCACCTAAACAAGAAGAGAGAGAAGCTACAAGAAACACTGCTGTAATATTTCTTTCTGTTGCTATAGGCAGTGCAATGGCAGGATTAGGAATCACTTATTTCGGCTTTCCCGTTACTTTTAGCCTTCTAATCGTGTCGGCAGGTATTATTGGATTTCCAGCAGCTCTGCTATGGAAAACTCGGGAAAAATCTTCTAAGCTCAAACCTAGGGGAATCGGGGAACTAATTAACTGGCGAAGTTATGGACGAAGATTCTGGTTCGTCTCAATAACCTTGCTATTTTTAAGATTGGCTTTTTATCCTCTTCTAGCCTTGCTGTTTCCGGTTTTCATGGCACAAGAACTTGGATACAGTTACATCACGATAGGCATAGCCTATATGATGTTCAACTTGATTGCATCCGCTGTCATTCTTGGCACATTAAGAGTCTCACTTGGACCCAAACGAGTCATTTTGCAGATCTCTATTTCTATGTTTTCTTCATTTCTCCTAGCCTACTCTAATGTTTATTTTCTCGGCCTATTCTTAATGTTAGCTGTTGCCCAGGGACTTAGTACAGGTTTTTTTGAATCTGCAATTGCCAAGACTACCAAAAGTAAACCGAGTGTATCTGTTGACATAGCATTGCTCCATGTGCCCATGAGATTTGCCGAATTCGCTTCTTTATTGTATGGAGGCTTTATTGCTCAAAATGTCGGATTTGCCCCCGTATTTGCTTCTTGTGGAATATTCTTCGCGATTTTTTCTGTTCTCGCCTTCTATTTAATTAGAAATTAGCAATTGAAGTAATGTGATAGAGTGCTTTGACAACAATGAATTGATAAAAAAAGATCTTTTGAAAACCAAAAAACTGCTTTAGTTGGGTCGAAATGAGATACATGTAAATTAATAATCTTGTTTTAAAAAGGTATTAAATATCTTCATTTATTTATCATCGATTAATAATTTGGTATGGTGGTAATCTGTGTCCAAAGATGACTCTGAGAACAAAGCGGAAAAAAGAATCATAATTCCCATTAAAGCGGTGGATGTAATGGCGACGGAAGTCGCTATTATAGACGAGAATGTTACCGCAAAGACAGCTGCAGAAATAATGGCTCAAGAAGGTTTCAGCGCAATGATTGTAACTATTGAAGGAAAGGCAAGGGGGATCCTTACAGAGAGAGACATCCTAAAACGCATAGTTGTGGAGGATAAGAATGCTAAGAAGACAAAAGTGAAAGAGATAATGTCAAGTCCTTTAGTGACCATTGGACCAAGAACGGATTTAGAAGAGGTAGCGCGTCTTATGTTTGAGAAAAAAATAAAGAACCTCCCCGTTATACAGGATAATCGTTTAATTGGCTTAATCAATTTGCAGGATATTTGCCGTCTCCAACCTGAGGTTCTGAGACTATTGAGGCAAACAATGGAAACCCCAAAGAATCTTCAAAAAGTCTTGAGGTATTATATAATCTAGAAGCAAAGGCCAAACTAGTAAGTATTGAGGATTCAATTCATTATCCATATCGGCGAGTTGGGCATTGCCTTTATTTTCGTTGATGTTTGAATTGTTTTCCGATATCGAATGCTTTTGCTAGAAACTTTCCTAGGCTCCAATAATTGTTAAAACCATCCTCGTATAGCAGCGGATCGATACATTTCAAATCGGGTTTTTCATTAACAAGGTATTTATTTTCAATATAAACGCCAACAATTTGACCGATGAAAAAATCGGCGTTGTGTGATTCAATAGTCTGTTTGAGTCTGCATTCGACGCTTATTGGCATTTCTCTAATCATTGGAGCAGTCTTGAGTTCTCCATAGAAAACATCAAAAATCTTTGACTTGTCAACTTCTGTCCCTGAATATAAGCCGCAATAGTCGGTAACTGAAACCATCTTTGAAGTTGGTATGTTTACACTGAACGTCTTATTTTCTTTTATTCCCTTGTTTGTGTAATGTGTTTTTTCGGATGAAAAGCCAATGAGGTATGGATCATAATCTACCATGTTAAACCAAGCAATAGTTTGGAAGTTAGGTTTCTCTTCTACATTGGCTCCAATGAGACAGACGGGCAAAATCAATGGAGGACGTTTAAATTTAGTCTTGACTTTTACCATAATTTTCACTTTTGTTACTATTATCATTGGCAATTCTATTTAACTATCAACTTATTGCCGACCAATATTATAAAACGAATGGTTAGTTAAGGTTTCAAGGAATAGACTTTTTTTGAGAAATTTGTGATAAGGCATTATTGAAAGCTATTTAAGATTGAATTGATAATATACTTTCAATTGGAGGGTGTTTTATCGCTGCGTCTAAACTCCTCCTGAGATGTCCTTATTGCGATTGGCCTTTTGAAGTTAACCCGCCAGATAGGGTTCATTTTGCATATTCTTTTGAAAAGCCTCTAAGAGGCAGTTTTTACGGCAAAGTTATAGAACAAAATCTTGTTTGTCAAAACTTGAAATGCAAAAAGTCAATTACAATCTACTGGTATGCTCCAATAGACTATTTCGACAGAATATAATATTGTAACACAGTTTGTTTTAAGTCACTTTTCATGGCTTAGCGTTTTTTTGCTTAATGATAGGCGAACTTTTCAGAAAATGATTGATCTTTCTTTGCTCCTTTTTTAGCTTTGCCAATTGCATAAATTCTAAATATTTAAGCTCACTTATTCACGGAAAAAATGAATCCGGCTACTAGAGGCTTCCAGTTTCTTTCCAATTTTGAATTTTATCTTGCTGATTTCTTGTTTTGAGTAGTTCCTTGAATCGTTTACCACCAATAGTTTAAACAAACCGTCCGCTTCCTTTTGAATTACTACAGCCACCTCAAATTCAATCGGAAATTTGATTTCCAAACCTTCCGTAACTCCTTTTTGTATGCCAACACAAGCGGAACGCACAAAATCTTCAAGCTCTTTATTTTCAGCCAACCCTCATCCCTAACTTCTTATTTCACATTTCTCTTTAATAGCTTTCAATAATGGATTCTCTTTTCTGAAAGAAAGTAGAATGCCGAGGGCCGGGTTTGAACCGGCGACAACTCGGTCTTCAGCCGAGCGCTCTCCCAGGCTGAGCTACCTCGGCAACTTTTGAAATGATTTCGGTTACTGTTTGATGCTTTTCGTACTTATTTACGTTTTCTTAAAAATATCAATCTCTTTTTAGTATACGTACTCTAAGCCTGCTTCAAACAATGATTTGACTTCTTCTGTTTTGTTGGGTACTCTTATCTTTTTGCCTCTCCTTCTTATCCAATCGCCACACGTATCCGCCAACTCCAATAAGCCCCATCCCTACAACTTGGATTGGGAGCCACCTGTATTCTAAAGTTGATTCTGATTGTTCACTTATCCCGAGAAGAGACACGGTAACATCGTCATAATAAACAATGAAAATATTATCTCCTCGTGCGGATACACCCAATCTGAAGAAGTCAATGTAAACATCCTCTGGAACAATAACATCCGATATCGAAGCAATCTCCATCCCATCCAAATACAGCTTGTACGTACCGTTGTACAAGTCAGCCGTCATCCTGACATTGTACCACCGGTCAGTTTCAAGCGAGTATACAATATCACTTGAAACAAAACCACCGCGACCACTAGGTATTCCAGTCCAAATATTCCAACCTCTGTAGCCAGTAAAATCACAGTAAAAACTAGTAACTAAAATATCTTGCCACCTAGAGTTGTCTACCCCATAAATCTCACCAAAAGCAAAGGACTCATTAGCAAGAATTGGAAGTTTCATCCAAGATACATTAAACGTTAAATCCATTTTCTTAATTGATGTCGCCAAATCCCAGCGAACATAATCGCCGTTTCGGCATTCAACCGCTTTTTTTCCGCTTGCAACTGGCGAAGCAACGATAACTGGAGAGCCAGTAACCTTAAAATTGCCGCTCAAGTCATCTTCAAAGCCAAAAGACTGCGGCGAACTTGTTAACGTTAAAGATGATGACCACGGCGGAATAACTATTGGCAAGAGAAGCAACAAGAACCCATAATATAACAAAAAAACCCATGCTTCTTTCCTAGTTATCACATTTACCACCACATTTTTATTAGTCAACAAAACAAATAAGCTGATTCATAATCACTATTAAATTGAGTGTTGTGGAATGAAAGAAAAGAATGTGTTAGTAACAGGCGGAGCTTCTTTTATCGGAAGCCATTTAGTGAACACTTTAATAAAACAAGGAGCCAACGTAGTTGTGGCGGATGATTTCTCAAGTGGAAAACTATCAAATCTTGAATATCCTTGGAAAAAGAGGGATTCAAAAACTTGGACCAGTAACAATCTGTTGGTTCGACAAGGTAACCTAAAAGACAGAGTTTTCACTAGTTCTGTAATGGATGACATTGAATTAGTTTTTCATTTAGCTGCATTACATGGAGGTAGAGGATATATTCACACACATCCGGCGGAATGTTGCACCAATATGGCTTTGGATCAGCTCGTTTTCGAAGAAGCATTTAACGCTGGTGTAGATCGAATATGTTTCGCAAGTTCTGCTTGTGTTTACCCTTCATATTTGCAAGACTCAACGGGATCCGATTATCTACTTAAAGAACGAGATGCTGATCCATTTACTCGCGACAAAGCTTTTGCCGATCTAGAATATGGCTGGGCAAAATTAATGGGAGAAATGAGTCTAAAAGCGTACCATAACGAATACGGCATGAAAACTTCCGCCGTCAGGATTTTCACTGCTTATGGTCCACTTGAAAACGAAACTCATGCAATTATCGCTTTAATAGCAAAAGCGTTTGTCAAACAAGACCCATATGTCATATGGGGAACAGGGGAACAAGACAGGAACTTTACGTACGTCCAAGACATAGTAGATGCACTTATTCTTGCATCCCAAAAAATCGAAAATGGCTCTCCCGTAAACGCTGGTAGAGATGATAGAATTACAATCAATCAAGCTGCTGAACTAATATTCAAAATAGTGGACTGGAGGCCAGACCTGATCATGCATGATAAAGAGAAACCGCAGGGCGTGGCTTCAAGAGCCGCTGATTTGACTAATGCTAAAGCCCTTCTAAACTGGAGTCCAAAATTCAATTATATAGACGGCTTCGAAAGAACCATTGATTGGTACTTTAAGAATAACAAACAAGAAAAAGTAAAAGCAAACTTGGAAAAACTCTTGATGGAAAGATAAAGACGCTAGGAGATCCATCAGAATCAAGATTGAGAATAGATTAAAACGCCTTAAAAATAACTAGACGCTGGGAATAAAACATTTAAATTTTAGAGGAAGACCAGATTCACATAATGATCCATAAAACAGCCGATTAATCTTACTACGCAGAAAGAGAATAAAGGACTCTTACACTTAGAATGTCAATAAGGAACAAATTTTTCCAGCAATATCCTTTTCAATATAGTCAAACCATGACTAACCCTTAATTTCTTCTCGCCCAACCGTGCTCTGTAGCTAATTGGCACCTCGAGAATTTTAAAACCGCTTCGCTCCACTATATGATTCATTTCAACCTCAATGTCAAAGCCCTTAGATTTCACACACCAACTACGTAAAATATTAGTTCTTAACACCCTCAGTCCCGTCAACGGATCGTGTAGGGGCTGGCCATTTAACATGTTATGTGCAAAACGCAAAAATTTATTTCCAATCCGGAAAACTCTGTGCAAAGCTTCCTTATTAACATCATCGTTGAGCCTGTTGCCACAAACCATGCCTATAAGAGGATTCTCTTCGAGCATTTTTATCATCTTAGGAACATGTTCAGCTGGATAGGTGTAGTCTGCGTCGGTGAGAATGACATAATCACATTCTGGATTTATATACTCGAGAGCCTTGGCTAACGCATCGCCTTTACCTATTCCATCCTGGTAAACTACTTTTGCACCAAGGTTCTTCGCTATCTCTCCAGTTCGGTCCTCACTTTTGCCATCCACCACAAGAACAGGAATATCCCCTAGCGTATCCTTCATCTCAGTTATTGTGAGACCAATGCCAGGCGCCTCATTCAACGCTGCAATAACCAATTGAGTTGAGTAACGGTTTTCTGGATTTCGAACCAGAATCGTCAAATCCTATTGTTTCTCCTTTCTGTTGATTCGTATATCACAAGATTGATGAGAAAATATATACTGAATTCCTAAAGGAATAACATGTCAAATCTTGGATTATCACTGAAACGAAATCTTAGCTCAATATGATTAACAATACTTGGTTTTACGCATAATAACAAATATTAACCAAGTCGTGGCTACAATGCTCAAAACCTCACAAAAAAGGCGTCTTAATAAAGTGATAGCTCGAGAAATTAATAAATAGGTTATCATTTTCTTTTTGAAATATGAACGATACTAAAGAAGCTATAGATATTTTGCCTCTTTCAATTATGGCTGGTTTATTTGTTATAGTCGATCTATTGGCTTTCTCAGTTGCAGGTCCGTTTAAAGCTGCAGAAATAGTTGCCTTCGAAAATCCAAGTGATCCCTTCAACATAGTATATTTCTTTGTTGTTTTGCTCGTGTTCACGAGCATAGTACTTCTCATTATTAAACTAAGAAAAAAGCAAGCTATAAGAATAATATTCCTTGCAGCAACCTCATTACTTAGTTTCTACGTTTTCTATCCCCTAATTTCAATATTTATTACTATCTCTTGGGTAAGTCTCTTAATATCATTAGCCGCTACAACAATTCTGATTATAGCACTTTTAAAGAAACCTGAATGGTACGTTATAAACGTGATTGCAATCCTAACCGGCGTCGGGGCAATCGCAATGATGGGCATTTCATTGGATATCTGGATTATTATTGTTTTGTTAATCGCCATGGCTGTATATGACGCTCTCTCAGTCTATAAAACCAAACATATGATAGATCTTGCAGACAATGTTGTGGACCTAAAACTGCCTGTCATGTTCGTAATCCCAAAAAGAAGAGGCTACTCCCTACTTAAAGAACAGAAAAGCCTGAAAGAAAAAATTAAAAATAAAGAAAAACGAGAAGCCTACTTCTTAGGCGTAGGAGACGTTGTTTTTCCGGGAATTCTAGCTGTAGCAGCTTTCCATAATTTGGCAAATAATGGCTTAGCTATCGCATTGTCCGTTTTGGCAGGTACCCTCGTCGGGTTTATAGCGCTTATGACATATGTGATTAAGGGAAAACCGCAGGCTGGATTGCCGTTCCTATGCTCAGGAGCAATAATCGGTTACTTAGTTGGGGCTTACCTAATTTTCGGAATCTAATTTGGCAAATCCGATATCTCAATTTATTAACTATTTTTGAGAAAAACCTTGAAAATCAAAATCCAACCCTTGGCTGAGGAAATAATTAGGATTGTTTTTGCGTGTTTTTAGGCTCCCAATAATGCTATAAAATGTGTCAGGGCATATCCTAGTAATGAACTGGTTAGGAAGCATAGAAATAGTAGGAGGTCTTCGTGTTTGTTGTCCTCTCGTTTTTCGGTATTTTCTTGCTTGAGAATTTACACGCACTCTCCTAGTTTTTCTATTCTTGGTTCTTCTTCTTTGCTTTAGTTGGAGAAAGGTTTTATGAAGGGTTGATTAGTATTCTGGATTTAGGGATGTGTTTGGGCCGATAGTCTAGCTGGCTAGGACGTTGCCCTCACGCGGCAAAGGTCGCCGGTTCAAGTCCGGCTCGGCCCATTTTTTTGTTTTGTATTTGGGTTTTTTGAGTTGTGTTTTTGTGTTGTGCGTGTTCACAAAAAGGTTTATTAAATCTGGCGATTTGAGATATATGCTTGTTTACGGGTGGTTAAGATGTCTGAAAATGCTATATCGTTGAGGTTTAAAGGTGAGGAAACTAGTGATAGTGGATCGAGATGTAGCGTTTGCGGAGAACCCTTCGAAACTCCGCTATTGGCAATGGTGTTTTCCGAGTTAGTGACTGAAGAGTATTATGCATGTCCGAGGTGTCTTTCCAAGGCGGCTAACTTTTGTACGAAGCCTGAACTTGACGAGACTGAAGCACTTGAAGATAATTTCTTTGAGCATGGAGCAGTTGAAATCTCAGTGGGGGGCAGCGTGGAAAAACCAGAATGCTGCGAACATCATTTAGGGTACTTGAAAAATCGAATTAAAACCTCGTCTATGCCTGAAGAATGCCTAACCTGTAGCAAAATAATAGAATGTATGTACTAAGAGACTACTTTCAATAGACAATCACCTTTGATCCAAGCTTTCCCCTTTCGTTTAGGATTTATAAAATCAATGGCTTTTATTGCAGGTTTTTAAATGATTGTTGTTTTTTGTATTGGGGTCTGTCNNCTGGGACGGCGACATCATCCCCCAATGAAAAAACACCGTTCCAGTACTTTAGGGCTTTGGTGAAAGGGAAAGATGAAAAGTGAATCAAAAAATCGTCCGCGAACTCTTAAAGCAACTCCAACAGGAGAGCCAAGACCCCAAAGACATAGGAAAACTCAACATAACAAACATAATTATCTGGATGAAAAAAGAAGCCTACGAACCAACAACCATAAGAAGAGTAGTAAAAGAACTCAAACACTTAGAAAGAAACTGCAACACAGACAAACCCGAAGAAGTTAAACTATACGTAGCCAACAAAGATGTATCAAACGCGAGAAAAGAAAACCTCATAGAATCCTACAACATAGCAATCAAATCCTTAGGCTTAACATGGAACAAACCCTTTTACAAACGCAAAGACAAAAAACGCAGAGCACCAAAAGAAGAATTAGTACAGTTTATCATAAACCACGTTAAATTTCCATTGAATCTAAAATTGAAAATGTCCAGAGATTTAGGACAAAGACCCATCGAGTTAACATGGCTAAAAGTGGAAGACCTAGACCTAACAACAGGATTGCTGAAATGAATTGATTCTTTCTTGAAAAGTTCAACGAAACACGAACTATAAAACTTGAAGGCAAGAACGTCGATGACCTCGACCTAGAAAAACTAGGAAGCTTGATTCAGCAAGCTACTGAAAATAGCTCCAAAATTAACTTCAAAAGGCTATTCAAAGGTTTTAAGCGGTCTCCATCTAGCAGTAAAAAACCTAAAGCATAGAACACGCTTAAACTTATTTAAAATTCATAATTAATAAAAGAATACTATAGAAACAATTTATTGAATTAAAATGTTTGGAAAGAGCAAGAGGAAAATAAAAAATGTGACGTTTGTGCAGCCTCCAAAAGGAGAAGCATATTTCTATACTCCGATAGCGTATGCGACTACATTAGTGAATTCTAAAGAAAAAGGGGGAGAACAGGTTTTCAAGGATTCTGATTTGGCTCTCGCAGGTAAACTGAAACTAATTTTTGAGCGCGAAAATATGATTTGGTTTGAAATCATAGAAGGGAAATCAAAAACACCTTCAGGAGACCCCCGCTTCTTTGCACTGTATTATTACCCTCATCGTTTAGTGATGAGTGGATCTCCCCCATCAGTTGGAAAAGCTACATTGACTGAAATAAGGGCTCTTTTTAACTTCTTGGTGACTGAAGACCAGAATAGACTTGCAGAAGTTCAGCAAACCAATTCACCATCAGCATATGGTTGCATAAAAGGGGAATCACACAAGGAATCGGACAATGTTACGGTTGTAGCCAAAGACCTTTGCGAAGAATCGGAAACTGTTACTATCGGAGCCAAAGACTTTTGGGAAGAATCGGAAACTTCCCGTGACTACTAAATCCAGGAAGCGTTAAACCATCTCTGTCTTGTAAACTCTCAGCGCGAATAGGCTCACTCATAAGAATTCTTTTATCAAAAGTAGATACAAACAAAAATTTATGTAGCCAGTGCTATCAATGATTTATGCATTGTTTTATAAACTTAGAAAATATACAAATTATCGTTATTACCTAAGATGGAATGATAGAGGAAATATGATGACAGATACTGAGCCAGAAACTAATAATGAGGGCTGGAAAGAGTTCTTGAGAAAGCATTGGAAAATGACTGCTATATTCGTAGTAGGCGCTGTTTTAGCATTGCTCGGTTCTATTGTAGTATTTCTATGGTTTGTAGAAGATGCTCAATTAATTGGTATGGTACCAACGACTTTGAATCTATGGACAATGGGACATATTGTGACGTTCATATTACATTTGATTTTCTGGGAACTTCTCTTAATTGGCGTTCCAACAATCATTGGGGCGGTAGCAGCTTGGCAATGGTGGAAAAGACTGCCTGATGAAGAAAAGAGGGAGTATCATTTCTTTGGTAGCAGATCACGCACAACTGGAGGCGGCGGGGGCGTATCATTGCTATTCTTTATTTTTTTCTGCATTAAAGTTTACATTGATGGAAACTGGGATGTTGCTGTTGCATCTTGGACTTTGGACTACGTCGTAGATTCAATGATATCAATACTAATCTGGGTTGTGATTATCTTCGGAATTCCTACGGTTTTAGGAGTCCTATGGTGGATAAACCATGAGATGAAAAAGAAGCCATCTAATGTATCAAACCAGACTGCGAATACATCCTAGAAAAGTATAAACAGCCCCATTCAAAACGCAAATAACCTCCTCTTTTTTTTAAACTGGAAGAAAAATTGCAATAAACTTTGGCTTAAGCTTCGTCTTGCATGTTTTAGACTAAAAAAATGGAGAATACAAGTTTGCTTTCTCGTAACGCGTGCACGAAAAAGAGGAGCACGTTTCAATTCTAACGAAGGATCATTAAAAATGAGGCAAAAAATGGTGCGATAAAATGTTTAGATTCGCATCGCTGCTGCAAAGGTTGTTTGAGCTTCTTCTATTCCAGACACATCATAATGGATGCTTGAGACTACTCTTTCGAGATCTACGTTGTTCTTGGCTCGAACAGGAACTATCAGGTCGCATGGTTCGAATACAAAATCGGCTGAGATCACGTGAGGAATATTTAATAGTGCTTTCCGTGCTTGTTCTAAGTCTCTTGGTTGGACATTCAGGAACATGAAGGCGAATGGTTCTTCAATGTATGAAGGTCCTTCAATCACTACAACATATGTCGTTGTCTTTGCATGAGTCTTTCTTCAGCGCCGATCGTGCGAACAGGATTAAACCATTTTTCTACAAATTCATTTAAGCTATTGAATCTTTCAAATTTCACCAACACATCGGTTGGTCCGTAAAGAAGGAAAATGTCCCACTTCGGTATATTCAACTCAATGAGTTTTTCCATGACCTTGTTGTAATAACCGGTCTTACAGGTTAAACCCATGTAAGCTCTCATAAAAAGTCACCAATCAAGGTAAGTCGATATCTGCGTAAAAAATTTTCGATACCCCATGCTTCATCTAAACTAAGAAGTGCTTCTATCAACAAACTTCAGAAACCTTGAATCTATAAGTGCTAACAACAAAGGAAAGAAAAACAAAATGAAGAAGTGGCAAATAAAAAAAATTGGTTTTCCTTAAGGCTAGGAAATGAACATTTTATCTAAAACCGAAAGTAATGAATTCAAGATTTTTGAATCCAAAGCCCGCAATCACTATGTGAAGAATATAAGATTTGACTCCTTTCTTTGCCTGTTTTAAGGCAAGACAGAACTTTAACTAGTATCTAATCATTTTCAGAGAAGAAATGATTGTTATTTCAGATTTTAGTGGCAAATTGAAGATCTTTCGATTAACCATATATTTCATTGCTTGTCATTTCAGTTTAAATTCAATTATCTTCTGCTTCATCAACCTCTGTTCAGATTTGACGAAGCTTTATCTTTTGAAATACAAATAGACATATACCGCAAAAACCCAGATGGGGAAACGTGCCCTTTGAACGATAATGCGTTGAAAACTTGTTTAGCCGGTTTAGAATTTAGAAACCCTACAATGCTAGCCTCCGGAATACTGGGCTACTCAACAGAATCGCTGAAACGTATAGCTGAAGCGGGTGCAGGTGGAGTCGTAACTAAGTCTATAGGGGTAAAACCACGCATGGGCTACCCAAACCCGACGGTAGTTCAAGCAAACTGCGGAATAATAAACGCCATGGGGCTCCCAAATCCTGGAATAGCAGAGTACGCAAGCGAAATCAGTTTCACAAAAATCATCACAAAAGTTCCACTCATTGTAAGCGTTTATGGCTTCTCGGCAAAAGAATATGCGGAAGTGGCAAAAACCGCCACAGAAGAAGGTGCCGACGCCGTAGAGCTTAATGTTTCATGCCCTCATGTGAAGCAAACAGGCTCAGAGATCGGGCAAAACCCCAAACTGCTTGCCCAAGTAGTACGCAAAGTCAAAGCAGCAACCCGCAAACCCGTAATTGTCAAGCTATCCCCAAATGTAACTGACATCGTAGAAATAGCGCAAGCCGCCATAACAGCGAGAGCTGATGCCTTAACAGCTGTAAATACTGTTCGGGCTATAGCCATCGACACCGAAACCACCCTCCCAATCCTAAGCAACACACGGGGCGGACTCTCAGGACCTGCCATAAAACCCATCGCCCTGCGCGCAGTATACGATATCTATGAAGGCACTAAAACACCCATCATCGGCTGCGGCGGCATCACTAACTGGCAAGACGCAGTCGAATTCCTCCTTGCAGGAGCATCAGCTATGCAAATAGGGACCGCCATAGCCCAACAAAACCCAGAAGTCTTCCAAATTATAAACCGCGGCTTAAGCGCCTACCTCAAAAAGAAGAAATTTAGGAGCGTAAAAGAAATTGTCGGACAAGCTCACCGCAGCTAATACCTTACGCACAACTCGCATAGAAAGTGTGAAAACCGAAAATCCTACAACCAAAACTTACACTCTTACTGACAAAGAATGCGCAAAAGCCAAACCAGGACAATTTCTGATGCTCTGGATACCACAAATTGACGAGATACCACTTAGCATAATGAACACCGAAGGAAAAAGCGTGTCAGTCACGGTTAAAAACGTTGGCGACGCAACACACCACCTGCACGGCATGAAACAGGGTGACATAATAGGAGTGCGTGGGCCTTTTGGAAACCACTTTACTCCAATAGACGGCAACGTTCTACTCATAGGTGGCGGAACAGGCACCGCACCTCTCCTCTATCTAGCCAAACAACTCGCACCTATAGCAAAGCGGCTCTCTTTCATTATGGGCGCAAAAACCCGAAACGAACTCTTATTCTTGAAGCAGCTCGAACTACTCTGCACCGAACAGCCAACAGTGACAACAGAAGACGGCACATATGGACTGAAATGCCTAGCAACCCACCCGTTGGAACAGTTTTTCTCCAAGGAAGGCAAAGAAAATTTCGATATGGTTTACGCTTGCGGACCTGAACGCATGACCCGCCAAGTCTTCAATCTCACCGAAAAACATGGTGTTTCCATGGAAGCGAGCCTGGAACGCTTAATGCGTTGTGGCATAGGTATATGCGGAAGTTGCATGATAGGTAAATACCGAGTTTGCAAAGATGGCCCAGTCTTCAACTCAATGCGCCTACGCGAAGTAAAAGATGAACTAGGTATCTCCAAACTTGGCTTCGACGGCAACCGCATACCCGCATAAATGGTGCCTTCACATGCCGCTACCAGCAGTACACGCCTTCTCAGTTTTGTTCCTCTACTTCAAAGGCAAACATCATATTGACCATCTCGCGATAGTAGTTTCAGCAACTCATCGACTTGGAACCACGTTATTACACGCTAAACGGCGAAGCTTTTGACCACCGAATCTGGCATGGGTATCTCCTCGCACTGAAAATCTATCCAATCTTAATCAGCTTCTCAGTGTTCATCGTCGAATACCTCTTCAATAAAAAGCTCTGGTCAATATATACGGTTTTACGACTTAGACCAGAAAATCCTCATTACTCACTGCTCAATATATACCTCGGCTACTTAATCGGCGGCTTCAGTCACATATTCCTCGACATGTTCGTACATCAAACCATGCCTTACGTAGTTTACCCCTTGGCTATAGGCAACCCCTTCTATCTCGGCACTGCATCAATAATAGTCGAACTGTTGGCCGTTGCCCTATCAATCGTCTCAATCTACTTCTGGATAAAAACCGCGAAAACCAATAAAAAACATAAAACGAAAAAAGCTTTTAGGGTTCCTCTAGAATTCCCATCTCTTTCAGGTAATTTCGTGCGTACTTCGGGTTATAGGCCAACTCCTTACTCCTAAGCAAACGCTTGTCAAGCCTGTCCAATGCAACCCTGAATGTAGGCTCCACACCGAAGCCTTCACCTGAACTGAAGAATGACCCTCTAGTTGTCCGTAACTGCAAACGGCAGTGAATCAGTGGCACACCTCTCTGGTTCGCCCCGTGAGTTTTGATGTAAACAAAAAGTGTGCCAGACTTCAACGCTTCCCGATACTTTCGAGCGAAAGACTCAAACTCTCCCATAATGAACCCTTGTTGATCCGGGTTAATTGCTATACCCTTGACTCCGAACTGCATTGAAAGCTTCTTGTCAGGAACCTCCATCTGGGAAATTGGCTCAAGAAAATCCAGCTTTGTCACAATACCTGCTAGCCTCCCATTAGAAAGCACCACTAAGCAGGATACGTCATAATCATGCATTTTTTTCTCGGTCTCCTTCAAGCTGGAGTTAGGCTGAACCGTAATTACAGGATGTGTCATAATTCCCTTCGCCGGAATATTCAGCATTGGAACTTTTTTCCCTACGATCTCGCCATGTGTTTGCCGTTGTCTAGGCTGAAAAACCTGTTCAATAACATCTTGAATGCTGACTATGCCTACAAGTTTTCCCTCATTCATAACTGGTACATGAGATATATCGTGCTCTCTGAAAAGGCTGAGCACCGCGCCCACAGACCTGCCCGCGTCAATAACTTTAGGCGCTTTCGTCATAATCTTCTCAATCGCAACGTTACCCCACTCTTGAGTAACCGCACCATGAATAATATCCTCGTCAGTAACAAAACCTAGAAGCTTGTTTTTCTCGAAAACCGGAAGCTGCCGAATCCCACTCTCAATTAT
>JABAOC010004607.1_pt2 | contig 15342 bp, 21 predicted proteins | sample 7062161 | NCBI WGS metagenome assembly JABAOC01 (sample SAMN14538625, study PRJNA623070) | marine sediment metagenome | biome: marine biome [ENVO:00000428]; feature: marine pelagic biome [ENVO:01000023]; material: deep marine sediment [ENVO:00002113] | place: India: Gulf of Khambhat ... | reverse complement strand
AAGAAGGGAGGGAAGACTTTAGCTATCTGCAACGTGCTCGGTTCTACAGCCACGCGGGAAGCAGATGGCGTAATCTATACCCGGGCCGGGCCGGAAATCGGAGTGGCTTCCAGCAAAGCGTTCACTGCCCAGCTTACGGCTCTCTGTCTTCTGGCGGTCCTTTTCGGGAGAGTGAGGGGAACTTTGAAAAAAGAAGAGGCGAGGAAGATATTGATGCATCTTCTGCGCATTCCTCACCAGGTGGAAGAGGTTTTGGAAAATCAAGAGGAGATTATCGCCTGCGCCCAGAATTATTTCAAGAAGATAGATTTTCTCTATTTGGGGCGACACATAAACTATCCCATCGCCCTGGAAGGCGCGCTGAAATTGAAAGAGATATCTTATATTCACGCAGAGGGCTATCCTGCCGGCGAGATGAAGCATGGCCCGATTGCTTTGATTGACGAAAATATGCCTGTTTTGGCTATTGCCACTGATAGCAAAGTCTACGAAAAAGTGGTGGCGAATATAGAAGAGGTGAGGGCCCGCGAGGGGATTGTGATTGCCCTGGCTACGAAGAAAAATAAGGAAATTAAGAAGAAAGTCGACCACGTATTTTATATGTCGGAGACGTTAGAAATATTATCTCCCATTGTCAACGTGGTTTCGCTGCAGTTGTTAGCTTACCATATTGCTGCCCTCAGAGGTTGCGATGTGGACCAGCCGCGCAATCTTGCCAAGAGCGTCACTGTAGAATAATCCTGTAGAAAAAGGACTTGATTTTCCCGATACTTTTTTGTATCATAACCAAAAAAGCGTAATTGTCAGGTAGTCTGTTTACAAGGAGAAGAGGAATGCCGATTTCCGGCACGGGCATAGATATAATTGAGATTAATAGAATCAAGAAGTTGATGGAAAAAGATGAGCGGTTGAAGAACCGCGTGTTTACCAGGAACGAAATCAGGTATTGCGAAAAGAAGAGGAAAAAGTATGACCACTACGCGGTGCGCTTTGCTGCCAAAGAGGCGGTCTGGAAGGCGCTGGGCAAAGGAGGCGTGGGTCTAAAAAATATAGAGATTAGGAACAGATCAAATGGCCAGCCGCAGGTTTATCTTAAAGGTAAGAGGCTGGACCCATTGAAAATTCTGGTTAGCCTGACCCACTCCCGCGACTATGCGGTTGCCCAGGCGATAGTGGTGGAATAATCCCCTCACCCTAACCCTCTCCCCGGAGGGGCGAGGGAAAAGATGTGAGGAATAGTAGATTGAAATGAAGATTGTTTCTGCTGAACAGATGAGAGTGCTGGATAAGAAGGCGATTTCTCACGGCACTCCGGGAATTGAATTGATGGAGCGGGCGGGGACCGGGATGGTTACGCTTCTCCGGAAAGAGATTCCCGACATAGTAAAAAAAAAGTTTCTTGTTTTTGTGGGAAGGGGGAATAACGGGGGAGACGGGCTGGTAGTGGGGAGAAAATTGAAGGAGCTGGGAGCTCAGGTTAGAGTGGTTCTTCTTGCCCGGGAGGAGGAAATGAAAGAGGGCACAAAGACCAATCTGGCCCGGGCGAGGCGGGATGAAGTGAATCCTATCCCCTTTGAGGACCTTTCCCTTGAAAAAATAAAAGAACAGATTTCTGATAGCGATATAATAGTCGATGCCATTTTCGGAACGGGATTTTCCGGCGCCACAGGAGATATAACGAAAGATACAATAGAAGCCATCAATAGTTCCAAGAAGTACGTGGTTGCCTGCGACATTCCCTCGGGAGTAAACGGCGATACGGGAGAAGTGGGCGGTTCCTGCGTGGCTTCCGATTTGACTGTGACTTTTGCTTATCCCAAGAAGGGGCTTTTCCTCTATCCGGGTTACAGGTTTGCGGGAAATATCAGGGCTGTCGACATCGGAATAAGAGACGAAGATTTACCTTCCCGATGGAATATGATTACCTCTTCGGAAATCAGGGAGATATTGCCGAAGAGAAGAAAGGACGCTCATAAGAAAGACTTCGGGCACGTTCTGATTCTGGCCGGCTCCTGGGGTATGACGGGAGCGGCGGCTTTAGTCTGCCAGGGGGCATTGAAGGTAGGAGCGGGATTGGTGACCCTGGGAATTCCAGAAAGCCTGAACGCTATTATGGAAGTTAAAATTACTGAAGCTATGACACTTCCTCTGCCGGAAACCGAAGAGAAGAGTCTGAGTGTAAAAGGAATAGACGAAATTTTGGATTTTATAGAAAGGAGGAAGGTGGACGTTGTTGTTATCGGGCCGGGGCTTTCCACTAACAGGAGCACGGGAAAACTGGTAAAGAAGATACTTAATAAAGTCTTTTTGCCCTGTGTCCTGGATGCCGACGGAATAAATTCGTTAGCCAGCGAAGCAACTCTGGCTAAGGCAAAAGCCAAAATTATTATCACTCCCCACCCGGGAGAACTGGCGAGATTGCTGGGAAAGAAAGCAGAGGATATACAGAGAGAAAGAATAGGATATGCTTTGGAATTCTCCGAGAAGAATAGTTTGATATGTGTCCTGAAAGGATACCAGACGGTAGTTACGGAAGGAGAAGATGTGTTTATCAGTCCAGTGGGCAATCCGGGAATGGCCAGCGGAGGTAGCGGGGATGTTCTGGCGGGGATGATTGGCGGGCTGGCAGGCCAGCTTAGGCTATCGGCGAGTAGAATTGAAAATAGTCTGCTTTCTGCCGCAATCTGCGGAGTCTACCTGCATGGTCTGGCGGGAGATTTAGCCGGACGCGAGAGGGGAGAGATGAGCCTTATCGCCTCAGATATCGTGGAGAAGATACCCCGGGCGATAAGAGAAGTATTGGAAAATTAAAATTTGCCAGAAAGGGCAAACAATTTTAACAGGAGGTGAAGAGAATGGGTAGTATCATTGGTGGATTAGTGGTTGCGGCTATTGGCGTAATCTGGTTTCTGGCCGGGCAGCTTTGGTTTGAATTGTGGGTAGTGGTTAAAGGAGTTCTTCCGGCTATGTTGGTGGGAGGAGGATTGGTTGCTATAATTGCTGGTATTAGCAGCATTAAGGATAAGATTGCCGCTAAGAAGGAAGAGGCAAAAGCACCAGCTTCTGAAGAGAAGAAGGAATAAATCAAACATAAAACTGGAGGGGCTCTTATTAAAGAGAGCCCCTTTTTTGTTTACGGGCTTCGATGAAGATAGCGAGAATTGGCGAGTTTGGGTTAATAGAGCGAATAAGGAAAAAAGTAGAAAAACGTACTCCCACTTCTCAGATAAGAAGAATTATTGCTGGCATTGGCGACGATGCCGCGGTGATTGAGCCTTATGGTAAGAAGCTCCTGGTGGCTACCACTGATACAATAGTGGAGGGTGTCCATTTTAGTACCGAGGACGCCGATTTTCAAAAGATAGGTTATAAAGCGATGGTCTCTTCAATCAGCGACATCATTGCTATGGGTGGGAAGCCAAGGTATGCACTGATTTCTTTAGCGCTATCTAAAGATAGTTTGACCAAAGATGTGGACGGTTTATACGAAGGTATGATGAAGTGCGGAAAGAAATTGGGAGTGCGGATAGTCGGCGGTGACGTAGTCTCTTCTCCCCGGAATGCAATAATTACCCTGAATTTGCTGGGAGAGGTGGCAAGAGGCAGGGTGATTTATCGCTCCGGAGCCAGGGTAGGAGACGGGATACTGGTTACGGGAAATTTTGGAGATTCAGCCGCCGGGTTGGAGATACTTAAGGGGAGATGGAAAATTTCCGGGAAATCCGGTTATGTTCGGAAGTGCAAGAAGAATCTGATAAAAAGACACCTTCTTCCCCATGCGAGGGCGAGAGAGGCAGAAATTATTTCCGGGAAGAGGCTGGCAACAGCGATGATTGATAGTAGTGATGGGTTGGACTTATCATTAAGGTTCATCTGCCAGTCGAGCAAGGTGGGCGCCAAAATCTGGCTGGAGAAAATTCCTGTTTCACCTTGTTTGAGATATCTGACTTCTCATAAAGAAGGGCCTATCAAGAGTCTAATCTTTGCTCTCTATGGCGGGGAGGATTATGAACTGGTATTTGCCGTTCCCCCGGGGAAGGTTAAGAAGGTATTGAGAGAAGTTCCTCATACTACGATGATTGGCGAAATTGTGCCGGCAAGTCGGGGAGTGCGCTATCTGGATAAGGAAAGTAAAGAAGTTAAATTGAAAGGCCGGGGATACGAACATTTCGCATAAGAAAGTTGTAGCTGCAGAGCGATAGCTCTGCAGTGTAGNNNNGTAGGGGCGGCACTCCGTGGCCGCCCAAAGGAAGTACAAAAATGTACCTGTCACTTTTTGAAAAAAATGACTCTGACCCCTTTTTCAAAATTTACGAAGAGTGAGGAAGAGACGAGAAAGATTGGTAGAGTAATCGGCAGAAGCCTTCTGCCGGGAGACATAATCTGCCTCGTTGGCGAGCTCGGCTCGGGCAAGACGACGATTACCCAGGGCATTGCCCAGGGGTTGGGAGTCCAAGGCCCTGTAAATAGTGCATCTTTTAAATTAATTAACGAGTATAAGGGAAGAATTCCCGTCTACCATTTCGATCTCTTTCGTCTTGACAAATTATCCGAAGTGGAAGAGCTGGGTTATAGAGAATATTTCTATGATCAGGGAGTGACAATTATCGAATGGGCGGAGAAGATGGAGTCACTCTGGCCGGAAAAGAGAATGGAAATAGAATTAAGAATAATTTCCGGGGACAATCGTGAAATAAAGATAACTAATCTGATTGGCAGGGAAGTCAATATAAATGTTAATTCTGGGAATAGAGACGTCAACTAAAACCTGTAGCGTGGCCCTCGTAAACGGAAAGAAGTTGCGGGACGAGATTTCGCTCCCTCTGGGACTTTCCCATTCGGAAAGGGTGATTCCCTTAATTGATGAAATATTGAAAAAGAATGGTACGGCTATCAGGGAGATGGATGGAATTGCAGTCTCCGTTGGTCCGGGTTCATTCACGGGAATTCGCGTGGGACTTTCCTCGGCCAGAGGTCTTGCCCAGAGTTTAAACATTCCCCTGGTGGGAATTCCCAGTCTCGATGGCCTGGCCTTTGGTATGGAGACGGCGGGAGAGCTCGTTTCCCCTATGATTGATGCTCTGCGCGGAGAAATCTACACTGCCCTATATAAGGAAAGAAAGAGATTGACTCCCCATCAACTGATTGGGATAGAGGACTGGTTGAAAATATTGAAAGATAAAGAGGAGACTATACTCTTTCTGGGTGAAGCAGTCGACCTTTACGAAAATTTAATTAAGGATTTTCTGAAGAAGAAAGCAAAGATTGTCAAGAAGGAAAGGCGTTACGTTTCGGCAGCCCGGGTTGCCGAGCTGGGTCTGAAGAAACTTGTTTGTGGAGAAGGGAAAAAGTATGATGAAGTCTTTCCGCTATATATAAGGAGAGCGGAGGCTGAAGTGAAATGGGAAGAGAAGGAAAGACTGAGAAAGCTTTAAAATTTTCCATATTCCCGCTGGATTATAGCGACCTCAAGGAGGTAGTGGAGATAGAAAGTCTATCTTTTCCCGAACCCTGGTCAACGGCGATGTTCTATCACGAGCTGATATTGCCTTATTCCCACTTTTACGTGATGAGAGAAGATGAACAGGAAAAGAAAAGAGGGAGGATGATTGCTTATGGTGGTTTCTGGGTGGTTAAGAAAGAGGCGCACATAACCAATCTGGCCGTACATCCGGATTACAGGGGGCGCGGCTTTGGCAGTGAGTTTTTGGGATTTCTTCTGGAGAAGGCAAGAAATTTGGGAGCCAAATTAGCCACCCTGGAAGTGCGAACTTCCAACAAGGTAGGGCAGAGATTGTACGAGAAATGGGGTTTCCGGAAGACGAAAATCAAGAAGGGCTATTATGCTTATACCGGAGAAGACGCCATTGTAATGGAGAAAAGAGATTTATAACGTAGGGGTGGCACTCCGTGGCCACCCGGAANNTGCCAAAACTAAGATTGGGTCTACCAAAAGGGAGCCTTCAGGCGCCAACTGTGGAATTGTTCCGCAAAGCTGGCATTCGCATTTACGTGGGAGAGAGGTCTTATTTTCCCTCTTGCGATGACCCGGAACTGGAAGTTATGCTGGTGAGAGCTCAGGAAATTGCCAGGTACGTTGAGGATGGCACTTTTGACGCGGGGCTCACCGGGTATGACTGGATTAGAGAGAACAAGGCAAAAGTAAAAGAAGTGTGTGAACTTGTATATTCCAAGTCGGGATACCGCCCGGTGAAGTGGGTTCTGGCTGTTTCTAACAATTCGCGAGTTAGATCGGTGAAAGACCTGAAAGGAAAGAGGATAGCCACCGAGTTAGTCAATGTGGTTAAAGATTATCTGAAGAAGAAAAGAGTAAAAGCAGATGTGGAATTTTCCTGGGGAGCAACCGAGGGAAAGGCAGGGACTCTGGCTGATGCTATTGTGGAATTGACCGAGACCGGCTCTTCTCTCGCGGCAAATTACTTAAAATCCATAGATACGGTTATAGAATCGACAACGCGCCTCATTGTCAACAAGGAATCATATCAGAATCCCTGGAAGAGAAATAAGATTGAGAGTATTGGTATTCTTTTGCAGGGAGCCCTGGCAGCAGAGGGAATGGTGGGGCTAAAGATGAACGTGAGAAAGGAAGACGTTCCCAAACTTATGAAGATTCTGCCTGCGCTCAAGAAGCCAACAGTTTCCCTTTTGACTGTTCCCGGCTGGTTTGCCCTTGAGGTAATCCTGAAAGAAGAAATGGCTAAGAAGATTCTTCCCGAATTGAAGCGCGCTGGCGCTGAAGGAATAATAGAGTACCCCTTAAACAAAGTAATCTATTAGAAAAGCATAATCATCTTTCTTCCCTCTCCTTCCATGGGGAGAACATTATCCTCTTGTTCCCTCTTTTTTCCCTCTCCCCATTGGGAGAACATTATTCTCTTGTTCCCTCTCCCCTCGGGGAGAGGGTTAGGGTGAGGGGGAATAATTCCTGGAGGTTTAATGTCTGTTCGAGTACGGTTTGCGCCTTCGCCCACAGGGTATCTACATTTAGGAGGAGCGCGCACCGCACTATTTAACTGGCTTTTTGCCAAAAAGATGCACGGGAAATTTATCCTCCGGATAGAGGATACCGACGAGGTGCGCTCCACAGACGAAGCGGTGCGGCAGATTATCCATGGACTCGAATGGTTGGGTATGGATTGGGATGAGGGTCCAGATTATGCTGAACTGCCTGCGGCTGGTGTATTGAAAATGGAGAAAAAACCAGAAGCCAAAAGATTACAAATCAAAGAGAAAGGGAAATACGGACCATACTTCCAGATGCAAAGGCTTAAGTTTTATGAGAAGCATGCTGAGGAACTAATCCAATCCGGCAAGGCTTATCGCTGCTACTGTCTTCCTGAAGAATTGGAGGAGATGAGAAAGAAGGCGCTACAGGAAAAGAGACCGCCAAAGTATGATGGCAGATGTCGCAACCTCACTGCGGAAGATGAGAAAAAATGTAAAGACGAAGGCAGGAAACCTGTGGTGCGCTTCAAGACTCCTCAGGAGGGAGTTACGGAATTTGAAGACAAAGTGAGAGGAAAGGTAAGTTTTGAGAATAAGTTACTGGACGATTTTGTTATGCTTAAATCGAGTGGCTCTCCCACGTACAACTTTGCAGTTGTTGTTGATGACTATGAGATGAAGATAACCCACGTGATTCGTGGTGACGACCATATCTCCAATACTCCCCGGCAGATTCTCCTCTATGAAGCGCTTGGCTGGAAAAAGCCACAATTTGCCCACGTGCCGATGATTCTCGGCTCAGACGGTAGCCGTCTCAGCAAGAGACACGGGGCAACTTCATTGGAATATTATCAGAACGAAGGGTATCTTCCGGAAGCAATGGTGAATTACCTGGCCCTTCTGGGTTGGGCTACGGAAGATAGTCAACAGATTTTTGGCAAAGAGGAATTGATTGCAAAGTTCTCTTTGGAAAGGTGCGCAAAATCGGCTGCTATTTTTGACCCTCAGAAACTTCTCTGGATGAATGGCGAATATATAAGGAAAATGAAACCAGAGAAGCTTACCCTGGAGGCCTTTCCGTTTATATTAAAGCAAAAATTAGTCGGAGATAAAAAATACGAAGAGATTGAAGAATCGGTCAGGATGGCATTGACCAAATCTATTTCCTTAGAACAGGAAAAAATAAAATTATTGAAAGATATCCCCTATTTGATAAGTTATATGCTTAAGGAAGATTTAGAAGACAAAGATTACGAAAACGAGGCGAAAGAGAAAGTATTAAAAATTAGCGGCGTTAAACAGATACTCTCCGATTGCAGGGATAGGTTCTCCGGGTTGAAAGATTTCTCAGAAGAAAAAATTGAACAGGAAGTTCGCAACTATGCCAAGGAGGGCAGTAAGAAGACAAGCGAGGTTTTCCATCCTATCAGAGTGGCAGTCTCCGGCCGCACGCGAGGGCCGGGTCTATTTGCTCTCTTATCGTTTCTCGGCAGAGACAAGGTTTTAAAGAGAATAGATTATACAATCAAAAAATTTCTGTAGTTTATTTCTAAGGAGGCGGGATGGCTGAAGAACCAAAATTGAACATGCTCTTTATGAGTCTTGTTCTTTCCCTTTCTCAGGCAGCAATGCAGCATATGGGTAAAGTTACCAATCCCCTGACGGGTAAGATTGACAGAAATTTGGAGCAGGCAAAGGTAACTATCGATATGATGGAAATGCTAAAAGAGAAGTCAAAAGGGAATCTGGTTAAGGAAGAAGAGAAGTTAATCGGTGAGGCCCTGGCTACTTTACAGCTGAACTATGTTGACGAGGTAAAAAAGGGGAAGGAAGAAAAAGAAGAGGTAAAAGAAGAGCAAAAAGAATAGATTGCCGGGTGGTCTAATGGTAGGACACGAGACTCTGGATCTTGGTGTGGAGGTTCGAATCCTCCCCCGGCAGCCAAGCTTACTTGCGGAAGGATTCGAAGGGCGTGAGCGCCGACCTTATGGGAGGAAAAGCGAAGGATGAGCGGAAGCGAACGCCCAGCCTGAAGCACCGGGGAGGAAAGGGCTAGGGGCGGAAGGCGAATCCTCCCCCGGCAGCTTTTTTGGAGTTGGAATGGAAGAGTCTAATAAAAGATTATATCTATCGATAGCTTCCACCCTGGCCTGGATTTGGGGGATTTTAACGTTATTTAGCGCTGTCGCCATAGGTATTCCCGCCATATCTATGGGTAAGAGCGTTGGATTTCCCCTTCTGATGTTAGCTATTGGTGGTCTATATTGTTTCGGCGGATATTGGTTAAGGAAAAAGCGACGAATAGCGGGAGTGGTGGCTTTAATTGTTCCGGGTATCGTGCTAATTCTTAATATAATTTCACCTGCGAGAGTGAGTCTACTGGCAATTTTGGTCAATTTGGCAATAATAATCCTGGTCTTGGTTAGCTGGAAAGAGCTTGCTTAAGAAATTTTCTCATTTCCCGATTTTGGACAAGATTGATAGAAAATGTCATATAAAATATTTGCGGACGCAATCATTGTGGTGCATTTCCTGTTTATACTGTTTATGTTGTTGGGATTTCTGCTTACCGCATTTGCCCTGGTCTTCCGACAGAAGTTCTTTGATTGGTGGCTTTTCCGGTCACTCCACCTCTTGGGTATTTTCTATGTTTCCTCTCTAAGTATTCTGGGCAAATATTGCCCCTTAACCATCCTGGAAAATGAACTCAGGCTAAGGTATGAGGTATCTTCAGTATATTCTGGTTCGTTTATCGTCCATTATTTGCAGAAGTTGATTTATCCTGATGTTAATCCTTTGGTAATACAGATACCAACGGTTCTTCTTGCCGTATTTACAATAGCGGTGTTCATAATTAAGCCACCGAAGAAAATAAAAAGCATACTGAAAAAAAAGTAACCTGTCCCCTTTTTTGGGAGGGAATTATGATTCTGGAAAAGATGAGTCTTAAGGGAAAAGCCGGAATAGTGACGGGAGCAAGTCGCGGGCTGGGTGAAGGTATTGCTATCGGTCTTGCCCAGGCCGGGGCAGACCTTGCCATAACCAGCAGAAAATTGAAGAAAATCGAGGAAGTAGGTGAGGAAATAAAAAGTTGGGGAGGGAAAGTACTTCCCCTGCAGGTGGACGTGGCGAGAAAGGAAGACGTTGATATGATGGTAGAGAAAACACTGGAAAAATTCGGGAAGATAGATTTCCTGTTTAATAATGCCGGTAGGATTACCAGGGTGCCTGCGGAAGAGTTTTCCGAAGAAGATTGGGATGAGGAGATCAAGGTCAATTTGAAAGGGACTTTCTTGTGTTGCCAGGCGGTGGGGAGAGTGATGATTAAACAGAAGAAAGGGAAAATCATAAATATTTCTTCCGTAGGTAGCTTCATAGGCGGGAAGAATATTTCTGCCTATGTAGCCAGCAAGGGAGGGGTTTCTCAGCTGACCAAGTCTCTGGCGAATGACTGGGCCAAATATAACATTAGAGTCAATGCTATTGGGCCTGGCTATTTTACGACTGAATTGACCGAGCCTCTGCGGAAGGACCCCCAAAGATTATCGGCAATAAACGCGAGAATTCCTCTGGGCAGATGGGGCGAGCCCGAGGATCTGGCGGGAATAGCTGTCTTTCTTGCTTCCGACGCTTCCGATTACATAACGGGACAGACAATCTTTGTTGACGGGGGATGGCTTGCGGTTTAAGGAGGTAAATTCTATGAAAAAGATATTGCATATGGTTTTAGTGGTGTTTCTTGTTTTCCTGGTAGGATGCGCGGTACATCCGGTTACAGGAAAGAAAGAAATCAGGCTGCTTTCCACGAGCCAGGAAGTAGCCCTGGGGAAACAGGCGGCTCAACAGGTAGTAAATGAGTTTGGCATTTACGATGACCCGGAACTGGACAAATATATAGATGAGGTGGGAGAGAAACTGGTTGATGTTTCTGAGAGGAAGGAGATAACTTATTCTTTCACAGTACTTAATACTCCTATGGTGAATGCTTTTGCCGCTCCGGGAGGCTTCATTTTTGTCACCCGGGGAATCCTTAAGGAACTGGATGACGAAGCTCAGCTGGCAGGGGTTATGGCGCACGAGATCGGACATGTCGTGTATCGCCACGGAGCGAAACAGTTCGAGAAAGTATTTGGTTACCAGGCGATTCTCCTCATAGGAGAAATACTCACCAAGAGAGATTTGAGCCAGCTCCAGCAATATACAGATTTCTTTGTTTCCCTGATGCTTCTGGGATACAGCCGGAAGAACGAGCTGGAGTCGGATAATTCGGCAATCCGTTATTCCCTCGCTGCCGGATACGATCCCAGGGCAACAGTTGAGTTTTTCGAGAAACTTGAGGCTATGGAGAAGAAAAAACCGACTGAATTCGAAAATCTCTTTCGCTCCCATCCGCCCACGAACGATAGAATCGAGAGGGTCGAGCTCTACCTGGAACAGGTCGATTTGGGGGAAGCTCGCCTGGTAAGGAATCGGGAAGAGTTTAAGAATATGACAAAAGATCTGCCTGCCGAAGAATCTCAAAAGTAATTTAGAGCCCTTCCTTAAATGGTTGAAAAAGCCGGGCAAATATGTTAAAATCCTATGAATAATTTCAGGGAAAGGAGACGTTTATGGACATCCTGGTCAATCTGGAAAAGTTGAATAGCCACGTGAAGAAGGTTGTGGTGCCTTTCAGCCAGGTAATGATTGCCTTGCACGGGAATAACCTTAAATCTATCTCTCTTTACGGTAGCGCTGTGGGGGAAGATTTTATTCCCAAGAAATCGAATATCAATCTTCTTCTGGTAATGGAGAGAATAGACCCTCCCGATTTGAAGACGAGCTTGAAACTCATTAACCAGGCAAGGAAAAAAGGGATTGTTCCTCTTCTTCTCACCGTTGAGCACGTGAAGTCTTCTACGGATACATTCCCTGTAGAGTTTCTGGAGATGAAGGATAATTATGTCCTCATTTATGGAAAAGACATACTGGGCGAACTGGAAGTAAACAGCAAAAATGTCAGGCTGCAATGCGAGCAGCAGTTAAAAGGGGGACTGATCAGGCTATATCAGGTCTATTTAGAAGTGGGGATGAAGAAGAAAAGGATTCGTTCCCTTTTAATCAATTCTCTCACTTCTTTTATTCCCATTTTTCGTAGCCTCTTGCGGCTGAAAGGAAAGGCCCTGCCGGTTAAGAAAAGAGATATTATCAGCGATTTGGAAAAAGAGTTACCTGTGAACGGAGAAGTTTTCTTAAAGGTTCTCGAGATGAAAGAGGGTAAGAAAGTAGAGGGTGACCTGGAGAAACTTTTCGGTGACTATATGGAAGAGGTAGAGAAGCTTTGCATAATCTGCGACAAGATGGAAGTGTAATGAGAAAATTTAAGATACTGATAATAACATTAATTGCGCTATTTATTTTACAGGTTTCTTCTGTGGGGAAGGAGGCTTCCTTTCCCCGGCCGGTGGGATACGTTAATGACTTTGCTCACCTTATTCCATCCAGCGATATTTCCCGGTTGACAGCTCTTGTTACGGAACTGGAAAGAAAGACGACTTCTGAAATTGCCATAGTGACCCTGGAGAGCATACCGGAAGGGGATATAGAAAGTTATGCAGTAGACCTCTTTGAGGAGTGGGGAATCGGGAAGAAAGGCGAGGACAATGGTCTTTTAATTCTCGTCAGCGTTCGTGAGCGACTGGTTAGAATAGAAGTCGGTTATGGCTTAGAGGGTACCATTACTGATGGCACGGCGGGAGAGGTTATTCGTCAGAAGATTGCTCCCAGTTTCGGGAAAGGGGAGTTTGGCGAAGGGCTTTTTAATGGTACGGCCACTCTTGCCAATTTGGTTGCCCGGGAAAAGGGAGTCGAATTATCTGCCCTGAGTTCTCTCCCTCGAGAAGATTATGAGGTGGCTGTTGCAGGGAGGTCTCGGCGCAGGAAAGCTCTGGCGAATCTGTTGTACTTCTTCTTGATTCTCCTATTCCTGGGAGGCAGGTTTTTTCTTCTGCCCTGGTTATTCTTTATGGGAGGTGGCGGTTTCTGGGGCAGAGGGGGAGGAGGATTTGGCGGAGGCTTCGGAGGATTTGGCGGAGGGCTTTCCGGTGGCGGAGGTGCGACGGGGAGATGGTGAGATATCAGAAAATAGTCTGTTCATCACTTAGGTATGCTCGGGATTTGGTTCGCTCGCTGAGAATTTTTTGCTCTTTGAGCACCGCCAAAAATCTCTGTAGCTGCAGAGCGATAGCTCTGCTAGGAATTAGCAAAGCTTACGCTTTGCGGCTACAATTTTCGATTTTCGGCTAAAAATTCTAATGCTCGCTTCACCAAATGCCCTCGCATTAGAATTGCTTTTCACAAAATATTTTTAGGTGAGAGGGAACATTCACTGATTTACAAAAGGAGGATGGATGATGAAAAAGGCGTGGATTTTTCTGGCTATTCTTGTTTTTCTAATTTTTGTGGGGGTTTCCTGGTACATTTCTGGCCTTAATCGCGTGGTGAGAATGGACGAGGAAGTGAACGAGTCCTGGGCCCAGATTGATACGCAGCTCAAGAGGAGAAGCGAATTAATTCCCGATTTGGTGGCTACGGCCAAGGGATATATGAAGCATGAAAGGGCAATATTTACCCACATAGCCGATGCGCGCGCAGCTCTTGCCGGAGCAAAGACAGTTGCCGAAAAGGTTAATGCAGCCAGGGAACTGGAAGGCGCTTTAGGTCGGCTTCTTGTAGTGGTTGAGCGGTATCCTGATTTGAAAGCCAATCAGACCTTCATCAGGTTAATGGACGAACTGGCGGGAACTACGAACAGAATCGCTGTGGCGAGGGTGAGGTATAATCGGGCAGTCAGGACCTTTAATGCTCACATTAGAGAAGTTTTTGGGCGCTTCTTTGCCAGGAAAAGGGGCCTGGATGAGCCCAGAACTTATTTCGAAGTTGAAGAAGAAGAAGCTGAAGCCCCCCGGGTTGAATTTTAATGGGGACACAACCCGAAGGTTGCGCCTGCGGAAAACAGTAAGAAGAGGCTGAACAGAAATGGGAAAATTAAAAAACGAATTCTCCTGGTCAAATTCGAGAAATGATATTTTCAAGGAATGCCGCAGGAGATACTATTACAGCTATTATGGACACTGGGGTGGCTGGGAGTTTGATGCTCCTGACGAGGTCAGGCAGATATATATTCTGGGGAAGCTGAAAAACAGATTTATGTGGGCCGGGGGAGTAGTTCACGAGGTTATCAAGAATGTCCTGGAGGAGACGAAGGCCGGCAGAGTGCCACTGATGAATCGCCTCATCGATTTGACCAGGGAAGAGATGCGGCGCGATTTCGAATCCTCGAAGAACAAAATGTACTGGCAAGATCCTAAAAGCTGTGCCTTGTTTGAACACGAATACGATGTGGAAGTGAAAGATGAAAAATGGAAAGACCTGTGGAACCACGTAGAAACATGCATTCAGAATTTTTACAGTTCGGATATTTTTGAGGCCGTTAAGAATATCGACTTCTCGCTGTGGTTGCCCATAGAAGAGTTTCAGTCTTTCCTTTTCGAAGATACCAAAATCAACGTAAGATTGGACTTTGCTTACAGAGATATAAATGGCAGTATCATCATAATAGACTGGAAGACGGGTAAATCGGAACGCGCGGGAAGCGACGTTCAACTTGGTTGTTATACTCTATTTGCCATTGACCACTGGAGTGTGGATTCGGAAAAAGTCAAGACGATTGAGTATAATTTGCACCATAAGAGAGGCTTTACAAATAGGCTGAATGCCGGGGACATAGAAGAGGTCAAGGGATATATGAGAAAGAGCATCCAGGAAATGAAGGCATTACTGGTAGACCCCGTTCAGAACATAGCTTCCCAGGATGATTTTGCCAGGACGCTCAACAGGGAACTTTGTAAGACCTGTAATTTCAAAAGGGTTTGCCTGGACGGAGTTTAAGTAGGAAATATCAAAGATGAAAAATAAGACGGATTTCTTGCAGGTCGTGGAAGAGATTGTGGCCAACGACCCCCGCTATAAAGTGGAGGCTTACGATTTCGTTATGGGAGCTTTGAATTACACGCAGCGTAAGTTCCATAAGCCTCGGCACGTTAGCGGACAGAAACTGCTGGAAGGCATTAAGGAATATGGCCTGGAATGTTTCGGGCTGATGGCGCGCACGGTCTTTGAGAATTGGGGAGTGACAAGGACGGAAGATTTCGGCAATATAGTTTTTAATATGGTGGATGCCGGACTTATGAGTAAGACAGAAAAAGATAGTATTGAAGATTTCAGGCACGGGTACGATTTCAAGGAAGCTTTTGATAAAGGTTATAAATATTAATTTTTTCAAAGTCGTAGCTCGAGAACGGCAGCTCTGCATTGTAGGGGCGGCACTCCGTGGCC
>JABAOC010003800.1_pt4 | contig 15347 bp, 20 predicted proteins | sample 7062161 | NCBI WGS metagenome assembly JABAOC01 (sample SAMN14538625, study PRJNA623070) | marine sediment metagenome | biome: marine biome [ENVO:00000428]; feature: marine pelagic biome [ENVO:01000023]; material: deep marine sediment [ENVO:00002113] | place: India: Gulf of Khambhat ... | reverse complement strand
ACCATTCCATTATCTCTCCCGTCAAGAAGAGCAATGACAAAACTCTGATCTCCGCCAGTGTCGGAAAAGGGGTTGAATCTTACAAGGCCGATTTTTTGAACATGGAAAGTTGAGGCTTTTTCTATTTGGTCGATTTTTTTTAAGATTTCTTGAATTTTTTTATTTTCGATTTCAGAATTTTTTAAAATACTTTCAAGAATTGATTTTATGTCTTGTTTGGTCACTCCTCGAGTGATTTCACGAAAAAGTTTTCTTACTTTTAAGATCCAAATGCTGATAATAGCAATCCAGACAAAAAAAATCGAAAATAATATCGAAACTGCGGAATTATTGAGTAACATCTTTGTTCTTTTTTTATTTTATGCTTGTTGGTAGGTTCTTGTCAACTGTGGTAAGCTACGTAGTGAGGACTAGAGAACTAAAAGATTAAGAGAATAAAGTGGTATGCCAAAGAAGAAGAAAAAGACAAGACAACAAAAAATTATTACCCAGCTTAAAAGGGAGCTTGAGTGGGCAAAAAGAGAGAAAGTTTTGGAGGTCAAAAAAAAACAAATTTTTCGTAAGAAACAAGCAAAGAAGGAAAAAAAAGAGGTTCAGTCTCGTTTGGGTTTGAAAGTAAAAGATTTGAGCTTGGAGGTTGAAAAAGGGGCTAAACATAGGCAAAAGCTTGACTCTCGAATCTACACCTATGATTTGGGCTTAGTGAGGAAGGACTTGACAAAAACATTAGCTTTAACTATGCTTGCCCTGAGCATAGAAATATTGTTTTACTTTTTAATTGAAAGATAAGGAATAAAACAAGTTTGTTTTTCTGCCCGAAAAAGAAAAAAATTTCGGAGAGGAGGTGAAAATAAATGGCAACACTATACTGTGTTAAATGCCGTGCCAAAAAAGATGTGGGGAACAGTTTTCAAAAAGTGACGATGAAGAATGGGAAACCGGCAATCAAAGCAAAATGTCCTGACTGTGGTACGCAAATGTTCAAGATTGGCGCAGCTTAAAGAAAAAGCTTTTTAAGAATTGATTAACGAAAATTAACCCAAAATCCGATCTGATTATTGGATCGGATTTTGTTGTTTAGATCGCGTCAGACGCGATTAGATTAGTCCTAGCTGGAAGATTTTTTTGGCAATAAGACGAGCGAGTAATTGATTGCCTTTTACTGAAGGGTGTAGGTTGTCGCCGTAACTGATATATTCTCTTTTTCCTTCCCCGCTTGCGCTTTTTGAAGGGTGATAAGCATCAACTAGAGGATATCCCTGGCTTTGGGCAAAATTAATAGTGTTTTCAAGATAGGCTCGGATAGTATCACATTTTTGTTTTTTTTCTTCGAGAGTCCAGGGGGTTTGACCGATTCCGTCGCCAAAATAAATATCGTTGGGAGCAATAGTGGCTAAGGTGATAATTTTGGCATTGCTTCTTTCCTTTAGAGTAGTGATAATGCTGGCGAGTGTCAGCCAGTGACGATCAAGATCATGTTTTTGACTTGACCAGGGGTTGTAGGCAAAAGATTCAACAACAACGATATCAGGGTTCTGGGAAAGCAAGGAAGGAAGGTGTTCGCCTAAGTAATCATAATCATGGGAAAGACGATGGAGTCCATATTCAATATTGGTGCCGGCGGCGCCATAATTTAATAAATTGAATTCAATATTGGGATAGTATTTCTTTAGCTGGATTCTCAAGTATGGGAGGCCTCTTCCCATGGTATCGACCATCGAGTCTCCTAAAACAGCGATGGTTTTTTGGCCAAAAACAGTTTTTGTTCCTAAGATTTCTCCTTGGATTTTGGGTTTTTGGGGTTCTTCTTTTTTAAGAGAAAAATCTTTTGGGGTTTTATCTTGGATGCTTAAAAACTTGACTGGGGAAAGCATGTCGGAAAAAGTTTTTTTGGGCTTTATGTGGTCAGATTTTGGTTGAGCCAGACTATTCTCGACAAGAGGAGAAATTAAGATATCTTGAGGTTTTTGGGTGGCAAGAGGAGAAAGACCAAGGCCAATTATTATTCCCATGAGGAAAATGAAGATGGCGCGTTTTTTATACATTTTTTCCACGAGACTTGAGGGAGGGTTTAAGTTTCTTTATGGCAAGAGCCCTGTGAGAATATTTGTTTTTTTGAGCGATCGAGATTTGAGCAAAGGTTTTTTTCAAGCATGGTAAATAAAAAACCGGATCATAGCCAAATCCTTTTCTTCCTTGAGAGGAATTGAGAATAAGGCCGGCGCATTCTCCCCTTTCAGTTTTCATCCTACCATTTTGGGGGTTGTAAAGGGCAGCAACACAGACAAAACGAGCAGTTCTTTTTTTTAAAGGGATATTTTTTAGATTGAACAATAGCTTTTTAATACGTGCTTGATCATTGCCCCGGTGGTAACGCGCGCTTTTGACTCCTGGTTTGCCTGAGAGAGCATCGACACAAAGACCAGAGTCGTCGGCAAGGGTCAGGATTTTTGAGAAATTGCCGTAAGCTTTGGCTTTTTTGACGGCATTTTCTTTAAAAGTTTTACCATCCTCGGCAACACAAAAATTTTTGGGCAGGGTAATATCTTTGAGGGTTAAAATCTTTAATGGTAATTTCCCAAGAAGTTTTTTAATCTCTTTTATTTTCCCCTGCTTAGTGGTGGCCATGAGTAATTTTTTCATTGGCTTTTGTTTAAAAGATTGATGAGAGTCTTGGCATTTTTGGGAGCGTGGCCAAAGGCGTCGTTATCAAAGTATACATAAGCCCGCTTTATTTTGGGAGAACATTTTTTTAAAAGATGGGTAAAAGCATCGAGTTGTTTATCTGAATAATTTGAGGAGTATAAGGACTCATGGCCGTGGAGTCTTAGATAAGTAAAGTCGGTGGTTAACTTTTCGACATAAGGATAGTCTGGGGTGTCAGCAATGGTTAAGGCAGAGTTGAATTTTTTTAAAATCGCATAAATTTTTGGGGAAAACCAGGACGGGTGACGAAATTCGAAAGTGGTTTTTAGTTTTTTAGGGGCAATTGATAAAAATTTTTTAAGCCTTTTTTCATTGGCCTTAAATGAAGGCGGCATTTGAAATAAAACCACGGCTAGTTTTTCTTTTAAGACAAAAGCGGCCTTGAGGAATCGGGCTAGAGGTTCATGACAGTCTTTAAGCTTCTTGACATGAGTGATGTACCGGCTGGCTTTAAGGGAAAAGAGAAAATTTTTCGGGGTTTTTTGTTGCCAGTTTTTAAAAGTTTTTTCTTTGGGTAAACAGTAAAAAGAGCTATTGATTTCAACCGTTTTAAATTGAGTAACGTAATGTTCAAGAAATTTGGAGCTGGGTAGATTTTTGGGGTAAAATTTTCCTTTCCAGTGGGAATAAGAGAAGCCTGAGGTGCCGATAAAAAAATTGGTCATAGAGGTGGTTTATCCTCATAAAAACCAATGGTGGCAAAGCCAGTGACTTTATCTCTTTGGCTTGATCGGAAATCGCCAGAGTTTTGGTATTTTAGAGCTCTAATATCGTCGGCTTTTACTTTTTTGGCCACCAAGATGCCAATTTTAAGGGCGTCGATTCCTGAGGCGTAAGTTTCAAGATTGGGGATTTCTTCGGCCAAGACTGCGGCGACTGAACTTTCAAAATCCTGAACACTGCCGGTTAAGATGCCGCCAATTGTGGTTTCGTCGACTTTCTTGACATCTTTGTATAGAGGAGCAGAAGAAAGATTGGAGCTGATAACTAAGAGGGTGGCATCATTCATGTTTTCGGCAATGGCTTGAGCGATGAGTTCTCGGGCTTGAGGGGTAGTTTGGCCCAAAAGAATAGGGATAATTTTAAAATCGGACATTAAGACTTGAAGAAAGGGAAGTTGAATTTCTAAGGAGTGCTCTTTTGAGTGAAATTCAGAATTTGGTTTGATTTGATCTGACTTTAAGATAAGTTTTTGGACAAGCTCGTGATTAACGGGGGTTTGAGTAAGCGGGGTTTGCCAAAATCCATTATCGTCAAGGTGGGCATTTTGAAAGGCAGAATATTGAGAGCTGCCAAGGATGATAACATTTTTGTATGTTTTGTCTTTCAATTGTTTAAATCCCCAGGCGGCAACTTGACCTGAGAGCTTTAATTTTGCGTGAGGGACAATAAGGACCTTGAGTCTTTTTTCTATAGGAGGATAATAAGCCACTGGTCGCAGAAGTTGGTTAATTCGAGCTTCAAGGTCTTTGTTTTTTTCGGGATAAAAAGAGCCAGTTGAGATTGGTTGACGGGTTTCTTCTTTTTTTTCTAATTTAATTTCTGAATCTTGAGAGGGTTTTTGGCAAGAGATGAGAACTAGACTTAAAGAGAGACAGGTTAAGATTAGGAGAAGTCTTTTGGTTTTCGCGGTCAGTCTCATGATGTTCAGTGCCAGTATAAACATATTTTTATCTTTCTTTCAAGCAGGTTTAAAATTTTCCGGCGGTGAAAATTGTGTATAATTAAATTTGATGAAAAAAACAAAAAGTAAGGAAGTAATAAATCTTCGAGAGGTAATGAGGTCGGCGACGAATTTGGGACTGATAATTGCTCTTTTGGTAATAGGGGGATTTTTTTTGGGACTTTTTTTGGATGGCGCCTTGGGAACGAAGCCAGTTTTAACTTTCGTTTTCTCAACAATGGGGTTTATTTTCGGGAGCGTGAGCGTTTTGATTTTGGTGAAGAGGAGAGGTTTTTGAAGTGTAAGGTTATTGAACCAAGAGAAGCAATAATTAACCCCAAGACAAATAGCCAACCGAGGTAAGGAATTATTTTGGCAAGAGAATAAACAAGAAGGCCCACAAATAATGCCCAGCCACGACGTTCATCTTGAGTAAGTTTTTTAAAGATCCATCTTCCGAGACAAAAGGAACCGACAAGTTTGGCCAGAAATAGAGCGAGAGCAAAGACAAGAACGATAAAGAGCGCCACGGGAATACCAATAATGGTGAGGACTAGGAGCAAGAGGATGATGGGGAAGAGAACGAGAGTTAAAAGTCCCCAACCTAAAGAGGAGGTAATTTTTTCTTGCAAAGTAGTGGAAGTACTGACAAAAAAGCGGGGAAAGATCTTTAAGAGAACAAAGCTGATTATAAAGGTAACGAGGAAATTAAGAACTCTAAAGGGGAAGAGGGCTTTTTTGATTCCCCTTTGAATTTCTGGCTTGACGGGTGTGGGAAGTTGAAGTTCTTTGTCAATGGCAGTATGGGGGATAAATTTTGTTTCTCCGGAAACAGTGGCTCCTTTTTGGAAATCAGCTTCTTTTGGCCCCCGGTAAGTAAGATTGCCGCCAATTTCGGTATTGGGTCCAAGAATTAATTCTTCGCCGCTTAAGATCTTGACATCTTTACCAATAGGATTATTGAGGACTCCCCTACCAAGGACCATCTTAGCACCTAAGGCAACTGGGGCTTTAGTTTCAAGATTGCCGGCGGCAGCCAAGAGTGAGCCGGGAATAAGAGTGTTTTTGGAAACGTCAGCATTGCCAGCAACGAGAGCAAGATTGCGGCCGATTTGAGCATCAATCAGGACCTGGCCACCGCAAACGCGAAGATCCTGGCCGATTTTGCCGTTGACTTTAACAACTCCTCCTGCGGCAAAAAGATCGCCGGTAACTTCGCCGTCAAAAGTAACTGTACCTCCTGCAAGGTAAGCGTCGCCATTTATTTTTCCGGAGACAATGAGAGCCTCGGCGGCTTTTAAAAGGTCAGAATCAATTACTTCGCCTTGGGAGATGATGATTGTTTGAGTGGTTTTTTTGGCAAACACCGGTGAGGAGAAAGAAAGAAGAGCTAATAAAAAGGCGATGAGGAGAATAGCGACTTTTTTCATGTTGTAAAAAGACTACTTTAATTTGGCTAAAAATGCAAGAGTGAATTAGTGTCCAAGAAAGGTTAAACCAATCATGATTAAGATTCCTAAAGACAAGCAGACCAGTTGGAGGGTGGATTTTTTAAGATTAGTTTCTTTTCTAAGTTCAGGAAAAAGATCGCTTAGGGCAATATAGATAAATCCGCCGGCAGTGAAAGGGACTAAAATTCTTAAGAGCTCTTGGGTTTGGGCAGCAATGATTAAAGTGAGAAGAGCGCCAACGAGGGCAGTAAGAGCAGTGAAAAAGTTTAAAGCGAGAGCCTGAAAGAGCCTGAAGCCTCCATGAATTAAAACACTAAAATCACCAATTTCTTGTGGAATCTCGTGGAGAAGAACGGCAATTGAAGTGGAAATTCCTAAAGGAATGCTGACTGAGAAGGCGGCGGCGATAATGACACCATCGATAAAGTTGTGGAAAGCATCACCAATGAGATTGGTGATGGCAAAGGGGTGAGGATGTTCTTTAGTGATGGGGTGATGACAGTGGCGCCAGCAGATAATTTTTTCTAAGACAAAAAAGGAGATGATGCCCAAAACTACAGAGAAAGAGATAGAGAGATTAAAACCTTGGTCTTCGGCGACCTCGGGGAGAAGGTGAAAAAAGGCTCCGCCTAAAAGGGCGCCGGCAGCAAAACTAACAAGAAAAGTGAGAATTTTTTTGAGAGTATGAATTTTGAGGGTGAGGGTAACAGTGCCGACGAGAGAGATAAGACTGATGAGGAAAACACTGATGATAGTATAAAGCCAGGCGGGGTTCATTTGAGTTTAACTAATTTTATCGCCTCTGACGCAATTTTATCATTTTGGATGGAATTTGATAGAAATAAACCCCGGTTGCCGTCTTTTTTTTTGGTTTTAAGTTGGGAAGAGGGAAAACATAGGCGATAATTCGGGCACCTTTTTTAGCTTCTCGCAAGATTTTTTTCTCAAGGGTCCTCGCCCAGTGAGTAATAAGAAAAAAGAAAATAACGTCGGCTTTTGACAAGTCTTTGGTCCAGAAGTTGCCCCAGTAAGCCTTGGCGTTTTTGGAAAGTCCCGCAAGATGAATTCTTATCTTTGCTATAAGGCACAAGAAGGGGTTTATTTCCCAGCCGTAAGCGCAGGCACCTTTTTTGGCAGCCTCAATAAGTATGCGGCCATCACCTGAACCTAAATCGTAGACAATGTCCCCTTTTTTAATCTGAGCAAGCTTTAAAACATCTTTTAGGGCTTTGTGTGGGGAAGGAACAAACGGAGCGCCGGTGAGAGCGGCAAGGCCTAAAAAAATTAAAGCCAAGAAAAGAAGGATTTCAATGAAGATTAAAGATAAAGCAAAAAGATAAAAAGGGATGGTCATAACTTACAAAATGCAAATTCCGTTTTGGGTGAATTTTTCTTCTTTAAGATAAAAATTAGGAGTGTAAAAAGTAGTTGAAGAGCCGCCGTCAAGATTGAGGACGGCAAGAAAGTTAACGCCAAGGTTGAGGTTTTTATTGCTAAAGATTTTGTAAGCCTCAAAAAGGCTTAATCCGTGGGTCTGAAGGCCAGTTTCATCTTTGGCAACAATCAAATAAGTCTGCTTGTTATTGTCTATGGCGGTAAAGGTCCTGGGAACTCTTTTTTTGTCGTCAGATTTTATCTCGGTTGAGCCGTCGGAGTGAAGAATGATAGGGCCTGCTTGAAGAGCAAAACTTTGATTGGAGTTTGAAAAGGCGTTGGTGGAAACAATGTGGGGGTTTTTTTGTTTGTCAAGATAAAAAATACCAGTGGTCAGCCGGGAACTTTTTTTTGGATGGATAATTTTTGAATTTTCAATTAAAAGACCGATAAGAGTATTTTCTTTGGTAAAAAACATGCCGTTGGTTCCAGCCAGGCAATTATTGGTAATAAAAATTTCTTTTAATAGCCCTTTGAGATTGCCGTTTATAAGAAGCTTTAATCTTCTTTTTTGAGGATTAATTTTTAAGATATTGAACTGGAGTTTTCTTTGTATCTCGGGGTTGGCTTGGTCGGTAAGGACGATTTTTTGGTGGTACAGTCCGTCATCTAGTTTTTTAGTGCTTTCTTTTTGGGTAACAAGAAAGGCAGCTTCTTTTTCTTCAAAAACTTCTGAGGAGGACTGTGGGGTGGGTTTTTCCTCTTTTTGGTTCTCTTTGGAAAGATTGAGGTAACTTGAGAGGGTGTAGTAGAAAAAAAACAAAAAGATTAAAAGGAGGGGGAAGATGAGGACAAAGCCTAATTTTATTTTTTTCATAAATTTTTTAATGGCGCTTTGGTCGCCCATGAAATTTTGGTGTCGGCTTCAGATCCTAACGAAGGATCGCCAACAGTTAAAAGCAGCTCATAGGCGTACGGATGAGAAGCCTCACAAAATTTATGGGCTCCCCGCGCTTTTGAACGTTAATAGAATTTTATGTCCTAATTTTATTTTTTTCATAAATTAAAGTCCTCACTGGGGCGGTATTGGAGGGCTTCGGCAATATGTTCGGGTTTGATTTGGTCCTCATCGGCTAGGTCGGCGATTGTGCGGGCAATTTTTATAATTTTAAAGTAGGAACGAGCAGAGAGGTTGAACTTCTCGGCGGCTTGGCGCAAAAGGGAAAGACTGGGAACATCAAGAGGGCAAAGTTTTTTAACATCTTTGGTCTGCATTTCGGCATTACAGGTAAGTTTGGTGTTTTTGAACCTTTTGGTTTGAAGGTCGCGGGCACCTTGGGCCCGTTTTTGGATGATTTCACTTGATTGAGTGGTTTTTGGGCTTGATTGGCGGGTTAATTTATCAATTTTTACTTGAGGAACGTTGGTGTGGATATCAATTCTGTCCATAATAGGACCGGAGAGGCGTTTTCGATAGCGTTGGATTTGGCCAGGCAGACAGGTGCAAGGTTTTTTTTGAGAATTATAATTTCCACAAGGACAGGGGTTTGAAGCAGCAATAAGGATAAAGCGGGAGGGAAATTTTAAGGTTCCGGCCGCCCGAGAGATTTGAACAACACCATCCTCCATTGGCTGACGAAGGGATTCTAAAACATGACGCGGGAATTCAGGAAACTCATCTAAAAATAGAACGCCACGATGGGCTAAGGAAATTTCGCCGGGCTTGGGCCTGGTGCCCCCGCCAATAAGACCGATTCTTGAAGTAGTGTGGTGAGGAGACCTGAAGGGACGAGATTTGATAATGGACTCTCCTTGGGGAATATTGCCGGTGATGGAGTAAATTTTGGTCACTTCTAGGGCCTCGTTTTTGGTTTGGGCAGGTAAAATAGAAGGAAAAGCTCGGGCCAACATCGTCTTGCCAGCGCCGGGAGGGCCGATCATAAAACAGTTGTGACCACCGGCAGCAGCAATTTCTAAGGCTCTCTTGGCATGTTCTTGACCACGAATATCGGCAAAATCAAACTCATAATCTTTGGTTGCAATTAAAGTTTTGAAAGAAAGATGTTTTTGGGGAGAAATTTTTTCAAGGCCTGACAAGTGAGTAAAAAGTTGAATGAGAGATTGGACTGGATAGATTTTAACGCCAGTAACGACGGCGGCTTCTTGGGCGTTGACTGAGGGTAAGAAAATTTTCTCAAGAGCCTTTTGGCGGGCCAAAAGAGCAATAGGAAGAATGCCGTTGGTGTGACGCAATGAGCCGTCTAGGGAGAGTTCGCCTAAGACAATAGATTTTTCAAGATAGGTTTTGATTTGACCATCAGCAACTAAAATACCGAGAGCAATGGGAAGGTCATAAGCTGGGCCTTCTTTGGGAAGATCAGCAGGGGCGAGATTGATGGTGATGCGGTGGCGAGGGAATTCAGCGCCGGAGTTTTTAATGGCAGAGCGAACTCTTTCTTTTGATTCCTCGATTGCTTTGTTGGGAAGACCGACGATGTTAAACGCTGGGAGACCAGAGACGGCAATGTCGACTTCGACCTCGACGGGGACGGATTCAAGGCCGACAGTGGCGGCGGAGGTGATTTTGGCAAGCATAATGATTTTATCGAGTCTGACTCGATTTTATTACAGAAGAGTTCTTATTACAAATATCTTTTCGGGAAAAGTTTGGGTGGAGTGGTGATAAATAATGCCTAGAGCCAAATGCTAAACTTTTGGGGGAGACGCCTGCCCGCCGAGTCTGACCTGGCCTGTCTATGGTGGGAAGTTAGAACTTGTTTGAGCTAGTTTTTCTTCTTCGCTTTAAAAAACCACTCATATATTCCAAAGATCCAACTGCCGGTATAAACTATACTTAAAAAGAAGACACCCCACTGCCGATTGATAAACGAGGTAATAAACCAAAAAGGCTGGGAAAGTAATCCTAAAACAAAACCCCATTTATTTTTCTTAGAAACTAAAAGTATGGCAGCGACTCCCAAAATTACTATCCCAATTTGAGAAATAGTGTTCCACATGTTTGGTCAGTTTTAGCTTTTTACTCTTTTTATCATATCACAACAAAGTGGAAAAACTACTGGGAGGTGCGTCTACTTAAACTTTCCCGCATGGCCTGGCCTGAAGTAAACAATAACTGGAAGGTGGTATTTTTTAGATAATCTTCTCACTTTCTTTTCAGCCCGCCGATAAAAATTATTAAAATTCTCCTTGTTAAAAAGTGTCTTTTTTATCTGTGGTAAAAGATGAGGATAGTGTTTTTTAAGAACCTTTTCCACTCCAATCCAGTTGCCGCCAATCGTATTGAAACTTTCGCTAAAAACATGACGGACACCAATCTTATTAAATTTACTAAATAGAGCTTCGGGGTCGGTAAAAATAGGCCAATAGGGGCCCATCATGGCAAAAACGGCGATTCCTGCGTCTGCCAACTCTTCCATTGCTTTAAGTCTTTGCGATGTTGGCGAAGAATAGGGCTCTGTCAGTTTCTTCCATTTTTTGTCAAGAGTGGACACCGTAAAGTTAACGTCAATTTCTCTAAACTGTTTTAATAGGGGAAGGTCACGTAAGACCAAGTTAGATTTAGTCAAAATACTGACTGGAGCCCGGTAATCTTTCAAAATGTTAAGGATGTCTTTGGTTAGTTTGTATTTTTTTTCAAGCGGCTGGTAGGGATCAGTAACAGTTCCGATAAAAATTGGTCCTTTCTTGTATTTTGGTGACTTTAATTGTTTCTGAAGCGCTTGAGCGATATTAATGCGCACATCAACAAATGTTCCCCATGGCTCAGTATGGCCAGTAAACCGCTTCATAAAACGTGCATAGCAGTAAACACATCCATGGCCACAGCCAAGATAGGGGTTAATCGCCCAACCCCCGCCTGGAAATCCACACTTTCCGATTGCCGATTTACATTTTACTTCACGTATCTTCATTAGAGTATCCTAATTCTGCCACAATGAAAAAGCCCCGTGTATCAGAATAAATACGATCTACCGCGTCTGACGCGGTAGATGACAGGCAATAAATCGAGGCTTACAATGATTAAGCAATCTTGAAGCTTACTTCAATTATTGGCACTGAGTTGCTAGTGATTTTATTCTTACCTTCTTGGTCCTCTACTCATACCCCCACCCATTCCTCCTCTCCTCTGTTTCATATAGCAATCTCTACAATAAACTGGTCTGTCTCCGGTTGGTTTAAACGGGACTTGGGCTTGTTTGCCGCAAGAAGCACAGTTTACGCTATAAATCTGACGACCGTATTGATCGGTCCCTGCTGATGCCGCATCTGATGCGGCTGGGGCAGCTGGACCGCTGGTAGATTCTTCTACCTTTGGTTCTTCAGCTTTGGGTTCTTCAGCTTTGGGTTCTTCGACTGGTTTGGTGTCATCGGTGGTTTTATCTTTATCTGCCATTATTAATCACCTCCTTTACAAAAAGAAAATAATTTAAATTATAGGAAGTTTGATAAAGCAAGAAAGGAAAGATATTAAAAACTCTTAAAAATGACTTTTAAAGAAGTTCTACAATAAATTACTCCTTAATTAATAAACAACTAGTCTTGATTATATTCTTTTTATAAAGGGAGTTCAAGTAGTTGTTTAGCAAAACAGGGAGTCGTTGTCTAAAAAAGAGCCTTTTTGTTGCTTTTGGACAAAAAGTTGTTTTAGAATGATATTTAATGATTAATCAAATCGTTCATCTTTCTTTGCCGCTAAAGTTTTTTTTGTCTTTGGTGCTGGGGGCGGTGATTGGATTGGAAAGAGAATCATATGAGAAAGAGGTGTATCAAAAAAAACTGGGTCACACTGGGGCTTTGGGGGTAAGAACTTTTTCATTAATTACGGCGTTGGGGGCAGTGGCGGGGTTTTTAAGGCAAGATTATTTTAGTCTTTTTGTAACGGTTAATGTTTCCTTCATGATTCTTTTGACGGCTTACTATATTTTGGGGAGTATTTATACCAAAGATCATGGAATTACAACAGAGATTGCGATAATTTTTGCTTATTTGATTGGTGTTTTTATTGCTTTAGAAATTTTTGCTTTTCAGCTTGTCTTGGCAATGACGGTGGTTTTGATCCTTATTTTGTCGCGGAAAGAGAAGATAAAAACGATTATTGCAGGAATAAAGAGAAGTGAGATTAATGCTTTTGTAAGCTATGCAATTATTGCTTTGGTAGTTTTGCCTTTTTTGCCAAATAAATCATTCTTTTTGTCGGATATTCCGGTCCTTGAATCGATTCTTAAGGCATATGGTATTGGCTTGGGAAAGCTTGCTCAGGTTGAAATATTTAATCCTTTCAGGCTTTGGTTGGTGGTAGCATTAATTACGGGTGTTGATATCTTTGGTTATGTGTTGGAACGAACAGTGGGACAGAAAAAGGGTTGGCTTTTGACAAGTGTGGCTGGAGGATTTATCTCCTCCACTGCCACAACTCAGTCTCTGGCGCAGCAAAGCAAAAAATCAAAAATGATTAATCTTTTGGTGGCGGCAGCTATTTTTTCCAGTTTGGCCTCTTTTTTCCAAATGGCAATTTTGATTGCCCCCTTGAATGGTATGCTTTTGGTAAAAAGTACCAGTTTCTTGTTATCAATTATCATCAGTGCGCTTCTCACCGGTTTGTTTTTTTTGAAATTTAAAACAGGTGCAGATGAGGAGAATTTACCCGAGACCAAGAAGAGGCTTCAAGAAGATGAGATTTTTGCTCTGGGTCCGGCTTTGAAATTTGCTTGTTTATTTTTGCTCATTAGGGTTGCAACAAAAACAGCGCTGGCTTTTTATGGAGACGGAGGGTTTTTGGTAACCTCGGCGATTTCTTCAGTTGTCGGTGTTGATGCGATTGTTTTAAATTTGGTGGAGATGGCAGGAAAGACAATTAGCTTTCAGGTTGCAGTATTAGCTTTGATTTTTGTTAACGCGGTCAATCTTTTTTCAAAAGCAGTTTACAGTCTTATTCAGGGCAAAAGGGAGTTTGGGCTAAAATTTACTTCAGGGGTGGTGATTATTGTTTTGGCCAGCTTTTTAGGCCTTTTGAGTTTTTAAAGTATTTCAAAAACAACGGTGACGGTTTTTCTAACAGTTGAAGAACCAGGTTCAACAGGAGGACCGCCGCCTCCGGCGCCTTCAAGAGCAATTNNTGTAAGGAGTGGCTTGGTAACCTTCGGTGACGGATAAGATTTTTCCAAGTTTTCCATCTGATGAGCGGGCGATAATTTCTGCTTTGTCTTGAGCATCTTTGACAGCTTCTTCAAGAAGGGTTCCTTGGGTTTGGCTGGTGTCCTCGAGAGAAAAATTGGGGCCATAAACATTGGTGGCACCGCTTCTGACCAGCAAGTCGGCCAGTTCTGAGGCTTTATCGACATCACGAAGGGTAATGGTGATAGAGTTGGTCACCCGCCATTGGCCAGGACGTCTTTTTTGGCGACCTTCTTCCCAATAAGTTTCCTCACTCTGGTAAACACTTAGGTTTTGGGTTTTGATGTCTTTGTCTTCAATGCCAAAATTTTTAACAGCGTCAATAACGGTTTTTATTTTTTGATTAACTTCGGCAATGGCAGTTTCTTTGTCGTCATTGACGGCATTAACGCCGGCGGTGAAATTGGCAATTTGAGTTTTTTGTTGAGTCTTAGCCTCGCCAATAACAGTGATTGTCTTTGAGGGTTGGAGCTGGAGTTTTCCCCAGTTAACAGATCGCCAAGGAATAAAAAAAGCTCCGACTAAAAGGATGCCGCCTAAAACAAGGCCGACAAGAAAAATATGAAGAAGGTTGGCTTTATTTCCCATATTAAAAATTCTTTACTAAACTTATCTTAACAACCCTTGAAAAACCTTGTCAACTTCTCAAAAATTGTACCAGTCGATAGGATTGATGTTTTGAAGTCTTTGACCGAGGGCAACGGTCACTGGAATGGGAGTATGATCGCCACACTCGACAGTGAGGCCGCAGGTGACAGCTTCAGAGTAATAGGCTTTGTAGTCTTGGTAGCCAGTGGGAAAGTCGGGCTCTCTAAGATGGGAATAGAGATAGTAGGTCCCCGGCGCGACAATAAGCTTGTAGCCGACGCCATAAAGATATCTTGGGTCTTCGATATGCTTTTGAGTGCAATAGGTTTTGTCAGTCTTAAGGTTCTGGGCACAAACAATTAGATTTACAGGAATTCCACTGCTTGGATAGGAAAGGGAGCCTTCAATGATGGTTTGGGAGCGAATGCCTTTCACTGAGGGAAGGCCGGGGTTAATTTCAATTTTGGTGGGAAGGCGGGTTCTGGCATTTGATCTCTTGACCAGGGCCTGGAGATGGAGAAAGGATAAAAAGATTAGGAGGGCGAAGATGGCGATGGAGAGAATAAGGAGAAATTTCATTTCGGCCTTTTCGAGATGTTTTTTCATTTGGATATAATATAGCAAGGAGGTCTTTTTTTGGCAAGAGAGAGTTTAAAGAATTTTGATTGACTGATAGACCCAGACGTTGTTTGGCAAGAAAAAATCTTTGAACTTTGCTTGAGGAAAGTCTTGAGGAGAAAAGAGGTCGGTGAAGTCGACAATAAGACTGTTTTTGAATGCTTCCTTTTTAAGATTTTCTTTTTGGGCGGATTCTGATTGGATAAAATAGTAGCCGTTAAGAAATTTGACAGGTAACTCCCCTATTTGAGTAGGATGGTCAATGATTTTTTGGATTTTTTGAGGATTAATCTGCTGATCGACCGCATATCTTCTTAATTTGTGATCAAAAAGGTCGACAAAGAAGACTTTTTGAATTTGTTTTTGATTTTTTTGAGCATATTCAAAACCTTTTTGCCAAGAAGATGCCCAAAAATGAGCATAGTCGGTTGAGTATTGGGTAAAGTAATACCTTAGAAAACTAAGAGAGCTAAAAGCGTAGAAACTGAAAAACAAAATGATGAAAATTTTGGCAAAGATTTTGGATTTTTTGAAAAAGCTGTCGAGGAGAGAGATTAATCCAAGGGCGACAACAATAAAGAAAGCAGGGGCTAAAATAAGGTTTCTTTGGCTTTCAGGCCGGCCAACAAGGCTGCTTGGAATGGGAGTAACGAACAGCCAGAGGATTATTAAAGATAAACCTGGGTTTTTTTTTATTTTAAAGTTTTTAAGGAAAATAATAACTCCTAAGAGAAAAAGCAAGTAATCGATGA
>JABAOC010033405.1_pt3 | contig 15358 bp, 21 predicted proteins | sample 7062161 | NCBI WGS metagenome assembly JABAOC01 (sample SAMN14538625, study PRJNA623070) | marine sediment metagenome | biome: marine biome [ENVO:00000428]; feature: marine pelagic biome [ENVO:01000023]; material: deep marine sediment [ENVO:00002113] | place: India: Gulf of Khambhat ... | reverse complement strand
AACGGCTTGCAGTGCGATGGGACCGTCAACCTGTGCAAGCACCTGCTGACATACAATGCTCAGGCGTTGCCGGTCCCAGGACCATAGGCATCAATGATGACGGAGCGTCCTGATGCTCAAAAGACACGCCGAGATTTCCCAATGCGGCCGATATAGGTACCTACTGGAGCTCAGCTGGGCACCCCTCCTGCACGGGCGCACGCTTGTCGTCTGCATGTTGAATCCGTCGACAGCGGACGCTAGCCAGGACGATGCTACGGTTCGATGGTGGCTCGGTTGGTCGCGGCGCCGCGACTACACTGCCATAAGGATCATCAATCTCGCGGCGTATCGGGCAACCGATCAACGCGACCTGTTTGCGGCGGAGGATCCGCACGGCATCGAGAATGCTTGCTATCTCGTACGCCATGCGTCCGTCGGCGAGGTTGTCTGTGCCTGGGGTAATGGCGGTCCGCGGCTGCCGCGCTTCGCTCACATGGTTTCACAGCTGACGGCAAGGCGCCTCTGTTTGGCGGTGACCAAGTCCGGACAGCCAACACACCCGCTGCGAAGATCGCACAGCCTTGAGCTGATGCCGTGGAGGAGTTCGATATGAAGCTTGCGATCGTTGGTAGCCAAGACATCGCGGACGACATGACCGTGCAGGCGGCGCTGAGTCTATGGTTTCAGTGCGCGCACTGGTGGAAGCGCGAGGAGACCGAGTTTGCGACATCATGCGTTGAGACCGGTGTTCCTGCGATCGTGCGCCGTCTTTTCCCGCCGGCCGAGGTCTTTTGCGCCGACTGGAATCGATTCGGCAGCAGCGGGGCGGCGGAGCGCAATAAGCGTATGGCGTCTTCTGTTGATGGGCTGATAGCGATCCCATCCATTCGCTCAGCTCAGACCTGGGATGCCCTGCGCCGCGCCAATCGGAAAAAGAAAACAACACTGCTGTATCGCTCCGGCGGGCTCGGCACTGACTGGGAATTCCGCCTATACGGCGACGAGGTATACGGGGGGCGGTCATGACGTGGTTGATTGGAAGCTCTGGACCATCAAAATGGTGGGCCGGATTTGGGAGTCGCAAGGCGCCGTCGAGCGTGTTGCCGATCATGACCAAGGTCGCAGCCGAACTCTCGCGACAGGGCTACCGCTGCAGGTCAGGGGGCGCAATCGGGTCTGATTCGGCGTTCAAGCGCGGCGACCCGAGCGCCCTCGTGATACGCCCGGAGGACGCGACGCCTGACGCCATCGGCATAGCCAGCACGCACCATCGGAACTGGAACGCGTGCGACGAGTACGCGCGCAAGTGCCACGGCCGCAACGTGATGATCATGATCGGGCCGGAGCTCGATGAGTGGGCGCAATTCGGCGTTTGCTGGATGCGCCCCGGCAACACGCGCGGCGGCACATTCTTCGGCGTCAGCTTCTGTGACAATCTGCGCATACCAGTCTACAACCTCGCCACCGCCGATGGTATGGCCTGGGCTGTGCGCCTGATCGGCGGTTTGCAGTGAGGGCGAACCAGCGACGAAAGCGTCGGTGCGTGGAGGACCCGCGGCTAGGCGGAAAAATCAAGAAGAGCTACAGGACGAGGGATCGTGCAATCGACGTTGTCAGGCTGGCGCGTAGGCGCGGTGATAAGCTGTGGCCGTACGCTTGCCCATTCTGCGGGCTGTGGCACTTGACGTCGAAGAAACCAAGGAAGGCGGGATGCGAAGCGCAGTCGTGAAAGCGCAGGCGATCATCGTGCTCCTGAACGTCTCTTTTATGGCGGGGTACCTTGTGGCGTATCTCGTGTTTGCGCTCTAGGGCGGAGGTGGGCATTGGGTTCCGACATCCTCCATGGTCTTGCAGCGGGTCAAGGTCTTGTTGTCGTTGCCGGCCCAGCATGCCATCCCAAACCGCCTATCCGGGGGACATGGCACCCAACGGTACGAGTACGAGTAGCCAGGGCAGCAGCCAGAGCATTCCTCGGCGGTCAGGCAGTCGCTATTGGCGAACTCGATACACCCAACTCTATCGACGCTCGGGTCCGCACACCGCAGCAGCTCGCCACTGACCCAGCACGCCTGACCGAATCTGTCGGACTCCGGGCATGGAACGAACGCGGTGCAGTGCTCGCACCCACCAGGGCAAATCTCGGCGTGCGTGTGCTCCACGATCACATAGCAGTCATTGGACGGCGGCGGTTCCGGATGGTCGTGCTCTGGAACCTCGTGCGTGTGCTCCTGCGGCAGTGGTTGGACGACGACGGTATCCGGATCGCAGGCGCACAGCGGTACGGCGACGACAAGGGCTAGCGTTTTCATGCAACCTCCAAGTCGGGTGCAATCATGCCAGATCAGTACACAAAAGCAATGTCACGTGAGATAATCCGGCGGTGCGTCGAGGAGATCGCGGAGTTTTGGCCAAAAGGAGCCCCGGTCGATGAGGCCGTCCATGTGCGGTTTGACCAAGCGCTCCTGGAATCGCTGCGGCGCGGTGACCTGAGAACCATCGAGATGGATTGCCAGAAATACAAAACCTGGATGGCCAAGAAGGCGGCTAGGTACGTCTTGGGGTGAGTGCAGCCGAGCAGCTCGTGATCCCGCTGTGCCCGGTTTGCAAGTCGGGCGGGCTCGTCTATGGCGAGATCGCATGGCAATGCGACCAATGCCTGGCGAACGTTATCCGTCCTCAGCCTGGGCCGCAGTCGACCGCTGCCGAGACGACCGCCGATATCACGATATATGGCGGGAGCGCAGGTGGCGGGAAGATGCTGCCCCTTGATGAGCCCATACCGACGCCCGGGGGTTGGACGACCATCGGTGAGCTATCCGTCGGCGACCGCATCTTCGGTGGCGATGGATCGCCATGCACCGTCACGCAGCTGCACCCCATTGATCGCAGCCCTGCATCTTGGCGCCTGACGTTCTCAGATGGGGTATCGATCCTGTGCTGCGAGGATCACCTGTGGCGGACGATGACGCGCGAGGAGCTGACTCAGGCGGCGCCAACTGGCGCGGTGAGGACGACCAAGGAGATCGCGAAGACACTCTATGTGCGCGGAGGGCGTCTGAATCATTCGATCGACGTTGCTGGAGCCATTCAGCTCCCGCCAGCGCAATTGCCTCTTGATCCCTATCTTCTTGGCGTATGGTTGAGCGATGGGGCATCGACGTCGGGCGAGGTCGCATCGAGGATCGGCGTAATTGGCGACAAACACATCCCAACCGCCTACCTGAGAGCATCCGAGGATCAGCGGTGGGCCGTCCTATCTGGCCTCATGGACACGGATGGATTTGTTTCGAAGACCAGACGATGCGAATTCACGACCACAAGCCCAGCCATACGCGATGACGTTGTCGAGCTGATACGCACACTGGGTATGAGTGTAAGGGTCGGCCGCGACTGCGGGCCAAGATGGCGAATCAAGTTCACGCCAACGCGCCAGGTGTTCCGCCTCAGGCGTAAAGCGGAAGGGTTGATTCTGGCCTCGCGCCCGACGACAAAGCGCCGTTACATCGCCGCGGCCGAACGCGTTGATCCGGTTCCGATGCGGTGTATCACCGTCGACCGCGATGACGGCCTGTTTATCGTTGGCCGAGATTTTCTCGTTACGCATAACTCCTGGGCTATGGTCTACCTGGCAGCGCAGCACGTCGGTGTTCCCGGGTACGGCGCGATCATCTTTCGGAGAGACTTCACACAAGTCACTGGACCGGAATCGCTATGGGAAGAATCACAGCGGCTCTACCCACTGCTCGGCGGCAGAGCGCGAGAGAACAAGCATGAATGGCGATTTCGCACCGGTGACCCAAATCGCGACGCGATCATTCAATTCTCACACCTGCAGTACGAAAAGAACAAGCTCGACCACCAAGGGAAGGGGTACGCGTTCATAGGCCTTGATGAACTCACGCATTTCACGGAAACCCAATTCTGGTACCTCCAATCGCGCAATAGAACGACATGCGGCGTGAAGCCGCGCACCTTTGGCACGACGAATCCAGATCCTGACAGCTGGGTGCGCCGGTTCATCGATTGGTGGATCGGCGAAGACGGATTCCCTGATCCGGCCCGCAACGGCGTCGTCCGCTGGTTCGTGCGTCCTGGTGATGAGCTCGTCTGGGGCGATTCGCGCGAAGAAGTGGCCGATGAGACCGGATTCGATCCCGCAGATGTAAGAAGCGCCACGTTCATCCGCTCACAGCTCGAGGACAACCGGATCCTTATGCGGAAGGATCCCAGCTACCGCTCGACGCTCATGAGCTTGCCCCGCGTCGAACGCGAGCGCTTGCGCGGCGGCAACTGGGACGTGAAGCCCAGCGCCGGCGACTACTTCAACGCATCGTGGTTCGAGGTCGTGCAGGAGCGGCCGACCGACACGCGAAAAATCGTTCGCGCGTGGGACCTCGCCGCGACGCCGGTCAGCAAAAAGAACCCCGATCCTGACTGGACCGTCGGCGCTCGCATGAGTCGGCATAACAGCGGGGCATTGTTCATCGAGGATGTGGTTCGGCTGCGCTCTGGGCCGCGCGGCGTAGAGCGTGCCTACTCGAACACAGCCAGCCAGGATGGCGTCAAAATCCATCCGTGCTTTTGGCAGGACCCGGGCCAGGCTGGCAAAGTCCAGATTGCGGACATCAGGGCCAAGCTGATGGGCTTCACCGTCGAGACCGAGGTCGCCCGCCAAAACAAGATCTCGTACGCGATGCCTGTGAGCTCAGCGGCAGAGGGCGGAAACATCAAGCTGGTTTATGGTAAATGGGTACAGGCGTTCCTTCGCGTGCTCGAATCATTTCCTGACGGACCACACGACGATGACGTTGACGCTACTAGCCTGGGTTTTTTGAAGCTGGTATCGTCAAATCTCGAACGACTGAGGAGACTTGCCCGATGGCGCTGACCGACCGCATCCGAGCCGCAGCAAAACGCCAGATCAAAGACGCCCTCGTGTCGTCGCGCGAAAAGCTCCTCGCATTCGTCGAGGACTCCGGCTGGGAGAACGTCACCAGCGGCCATGGGACGAGCCGCGACCGACGCACGCAGAATCAGATTCGCCCTGTATCCCCCACTCAGAATCGCCAGATCTTAGACGACCTCTACGCGGGCGACGACCTCGCGGGAAAGATCGCCGATAAGCCAGCCGAGGACATGATCCGAAAATGGATCCGGTTGTCAATTTCTTCGGATGACGAGGAGGCAGCGGTCGAGGCTCAGAACGCAGTAATGCAGGATCTTGATAGGCTCGATTCGAAAACAGTCATGCGTGACGCCTTGGTATGGGCGAATGTCTTTGGTGGCTCATTGGTGCTAGTGGCGGCGGACGACGGTGGCGGTGATGATCCGAAGGGACTGGCGGAGCCACTCGATATTGATCGTATTCGCGAAATCCAATCCCTTGAGGTCTACGATAGGTTCGAAGTCAGCATACATTCAAGATATAACGATCAGGAGGATCTGAAAACGCATCCCGACAAACTCGGTCTGCCGAAGACGTATACAATTCAATCAGGAACAACCGGAAGATCAGCCATCGATGCTTTCCCGATCCACGAGAGCCGCTTCATCCGCTTCGATGGCCCACCAACATCGCGCCGCCGTCGGAATCGACAGGACGGATGGCACGACTCAGCCTACACGAAGATCGAGCAGCTGCTGTCGGATTTCGGCATTTCATGGGCATCCGCATCGGCGCTGCTCGGGGACTTTGCGCAAGCGATCTTCAAAATGAAAGGCCTGGCCGAGGCGATTTCCGAGGATTCAGGCAACTTGGTCCGCGACCGTATGCAGATCATGGACCTGTGTCGCAGCACGATTCGCGTCGTGCCGATCGACGCAGAAAACGAAGACTTCAGCCGGCATCAGACCCCGGTCAGCGGACTGGCTGAGCTTCTTGAAATCTTCATGTTTCGAGTCGCGGGCGCGGCCCGCATGCCGGCGACGGTGTTGTTCGGGCGATCGCCCGCCGGCATGAACGCAACCGGGGAGTCCGATCTTTCGATTTGGTACGATCAGGTCGAATCGATGCAAGAGACCATCCTCAGGCCAAGGCTCTCGCATCTAATCAAGCTCGTCATGTCCGCCAATGAGGGGCCGACAAAGGGCGTAGTGCCGGATAGCTGGGACTTTCAGTTCAACCCGCTCTGGCAGATGTCACAGAAGGAAGAGATCGAAGCCCGCAAAACGCAGGCCGAGACAGACGGGATTTACATCGAGAACAACGTAATCAGCCCGGACGATGTGGCGAATTCCAGGTTCGGCGGCGCGACATACAGCTACGAGACCACAATCAGCACGGACGAGGGCCAGGGCACGGACGACAGCAAAAGCCGCGAAGGCATGATCACGGACATCTGATCCGTATGGCGAAGCGCATCCAAAAGATCGATCCGACGTCACCCGTGGGGCTCGCCCTGGCGACGCAGATCCCTGAACGGCAGCTACGTAAAAGGCCGAAGAGAACGCCCGGGCAGCGCTTTCCGCTCATGCTTGAGCGCGAATACGTCGCGGCGACCCGTCGCGCCGGCGATCAGGTTTCTGAAATCGTGCGCGAGGAAGTGATTCCAGAGCTGCCCGAGCTCGAGCGCCGCGCCGCCGCCGGCGACCTCCTCTGGCCGGCCTCGGTGGCCGCCATTTTCGCCGGCGTCAGCTCGGTATGGGAGGAGCGCGCGCAGGTGGCTGAGGGGGTTGCCGCCGGCTTCGCACAGCGCGTCTCATCCTTCAACCGCTCTCAGATCGGCCGACAGATCAAATCGGTCACGGGCCTTGACCTGATTCCGAACGAGCGCCAGACCGACGCCCTGATTGAGGCCTTCGCCAGCGAGAACGCATCCCTGATCAAGGGAATGGGCGACCGCCAGATTGCGGAGATCCAGGGGATCGTAACGCGCGCGCTACGGGGCGGCCGGCGCGCCGCCGAGGTCGCCAGCGAAGTCCAAAAGAGGTTTTCGGTCACGCGGAGCCGGGCGAGCCTGATTGGCCGCGATCAGATCGCCAAGCTCAACGGTCAGCTCACCCGTGTTCGTCAGCTCGGGCTTGGTATCGGCCAATACATCNNCATCTAGGGACGAACGCGTGCGTGCGACCCACGCCGTCATGGAGGGCACGCTGCAGAGCTGGGACAACCCGCCGCTCGTTGGCGGCCGCCGTCTCCACCCAGGAGAAGATTTTCAGTGTCGGTGCACCGCGTCGCCGGTGATACCTGGCCTGACCCCGGCACCTTCTTGACAGATGCGCATAATTCGGCAAGATCATGGGGAAACCGACCCACGCGGAAGGCCCATGGTTTTCAGGTACGACATTGGATCCGTATCAGGCGTTGAGNNNNCGTTGAGAAAACAGATCAGGGATACCTTCGGTGCGACGGCGCCATCACCCGGATCGGCGTCTTCGAGTACCGGAATAAGGATGGCTCGATCAGGCGCGAGCTTCGCCTGCCGGATGAGGTCTTCGCGGAGGACGCAATCGAAAGCTTCGCGCTCGCGCCGCTGACGAACAACCACCCAAGGCAACGCCTGACCGCGAAGAACACAGCCAAGTTTCAGGTTGGCACAATCGTCAACCCCAGGCCCGATGAAGACAAGGTCACCGCACGAATCCAAGTCACGGACGCCAAGACGATCGGCGATATCGACGGCGGCAAAACGCAGCTTTCCTGTGGGTACGAGGCGGACGTCGAGATGACGTCTGGCGTGACGAGCGGGATCGAGGGTATTCCGGACGGCCTCAAGTACGACGGGATCCAGCGCAATATCCGCGGCANNCTGGCCCGGACGTAGCCCTGCGCCTGGATCACGATGACGCCATGCAGGTCACCATGCTTCATCCGGATGATGGCATCGGCGGCTACCCCGGCTCAGCCGACTTCTTTGAGGCCTCGGAGCAATTCATCGATGGCCTCAATGGCGAAAAGCGCATGTCGGATCAGGATCCGACGCGCGTCCAGACCATCCTATTTGACCCGAAGATGTTCCCGCCGGACAAGGCCAGGAAGTGGTTGAGCGAGCATGACTTTGCGGTCACGAAAGAACCGGACATCACGGAGGGCTCGATCCGTTTTCGCCAGAAGCCGCCCGGAGCATTCCAAGAAGGATCGTTCCGAACAATCACGCTCCGCCCCGGTATCAAGGCCGTGATCGGGCGGCCCAAGCGCGATACCAGCAAACCCAAACGAGCCGATCGGCTCACGGAGAACAGCACCATGAAACTGACCATCGACGGGATCACCGTGGAGATCGAGGATCAGGCCGCCCAGGTGGTCACCAAGGCGATCGCTGACCGCGATGCCAAGATCGAAGATGCGGCCGACGCCCTGAAGAAATCCGACGCGGCCGCCGGCGAACTCAAGAGCCAGATCGAAAAAGAGAAGGCCCGTGCCGACAAGGCCGAGGAGGATCGCGACTCCGAGAAGGCCCGCGCCGACGCGGCCGAAGATCCGAAGGTAGTCCGCGAGCGCATCGACGCCCGCCTGAAACTCGAGCGCCAAGCCGCTCCGATACTCGGCGAAGACCAGAAGCTGGACGGCATGTCGGACGACGAGATCCGCGCCGCTGTGGTCGTCAAGACCGCAAAGGATCCCGATGCGATCAAGGCGAAGCTCGACGGCGCTGATCCGGCGTACGTGGCGGCGCGCTTTGACGCAGCCGTGGATGGATACAGCACCAAGGAGCCCGCGCGCGGCAGCAAATACGCGGCCGTGATCCAAGACTCGCGACAGGGCACCGGCGAGCGCACATCCGAAGCCGCCCGTCAGCAGATGATCCGGGACGGCTACGACGCCGGGCGTAAACCGCTCAACTGATCAGCGAATCGAAGCAAGAACATCAAGCCGGCCGCACAGGCCACGGAGTGAGAAATGAGCCAGACCACATACAACGTCCAAGCCGCCGTTGCCTTTGAGGGCATGCCGGGCGACCCGTCGAGCGGTCCGTCTCGTCGCAGCATTTCTCGCGCAAACGAGGATGCCGCGGCCTCATTCTTCGGGCGCGGCGTGACGTACGGAACCGATCCTGATACCCAGTTCGCATTGCCGACGGCGACCGGCGCCGTGCTCGCCGGGATCACGCTGCATCGTCACGGGACAGAGAATCTCGCCGACGACGGTATCGCGCAAGACGAAGTCTGCGAACTCCTGCGCGGCGGCCGAATCTGGGTGCTGCCCGAACAGGCCGTGACGCCGAATGATCCCGTCTATTGGCGACATACAGGCGTCGGAGTCGGAAGGTTCCGAATCGACGATGCCACGACTGACGCCGATCAGGTGCCGGAGGCGAGGTGGCTGACGAGTTCGGCCGCGGACGAGCCGGCACTTTTGGAGATCAACCTCCCATAACCAAAGAATCGACTGCATTTTGCATTTCGAAGGCCGCTACCGCGGCAAGAAAGGAAACATCCCATGGATCGCCGCCAATATCTGGATGCCGCGGAAACTGCCTTTTTCGAGCGTGAGCTCGAGTACATCAAGGTCAAAACCTACGACATCAAGTACCCCGGGCTATTCGCGCGACGGTACGTGCCGGTTTCAAACGAGGCCGGCTCGGGCGCAACCGAGGTCACCTACCGGCAATACGACCGATTCGGCCGCGCCAAGATCGTCGTTCCGGGCTCGACCGACGCGCCGCGAGTCGATGTCAAGGGAACCGAATTCACCCGGCCGACACGGACCATCAAGGCATCATACGGATGGGATTTGATCGAGCTTCGTCAGTCGATCCAGGCGAACAAGTCTCTCGACTCTCGCCGTGCATCCGCGTGCCGCCGAGCAATCGAGGAGGTTCTCGACGAGGTGGCATCGCTTGGCGCCCCGGCATACGGCATCCCGACCGGATTCCTGAACAACGCCAATGTCGCGATCGACGCCGCCGCCGGCGCATGGTCCGCAGCCACCGGCGATGCAATCGTGGCCGATGTTGCTGCATCGTGGCGCCTGATGGCATCCGACACAAAAGGCGTCGAGCGTGCAGACACCTTGCTCTTGCCCGACGATCAGCATGCGCTCATTTCCACCAAGAGGATGGAGGCCGGCACGGATACGACCGTCCTGGAGTTCATCCTGAAGAACTTCAGGGGACTGGCTGCCATCGAGCCCTGGTACCGCCTCGATGGGGCCGGCGTCGGCGCGGTCGATCGGGCCGTCCTGTATCGCCGCTCCCCTGATCACCTGCAGCAGGAGATCAACAACGAATTCGAGCAGCTGCCGGTATTCCAGCGCGGTTCGAACTTCGAAGTCGAGTGCTTGGCGCAGACGGCCGGCACCACGTTCTACTACCCCAGGAGTGCGCGCTACATCGACGGTATCTGACCGATCAACCGCTTCGCTTCGCTGCACCGCAACGAAAATCTGACCATATGGGTCGGGAAGGAAAGTCCATGGAGTCAATCACCTGCACATACCCCGGCGGAATCAATATGCGCTGGGGAAAAGGCACGCTGCGCATGAGGAAGGGCAGCAACGCGGTTTCACGTGAAGCTTGGCAAAGCGCCGTGGAGATGCTAAGCCCCCACATGCGCGAGGCGTTGTTCGAGGGTGAGGAGCCCTATCTCGCGCCCAGCGGCGAGATGCCGGAATCGCCCGAGGACGATCCAAATCGCTCGGTGTCGTACAAGGCTGTCGAGGCTGCTGAGCTGATGGACCAGTTCGAGACCGTCGAGGAGATCGACGCGTTCATCGCAGGCGACGAGCGCAAAACGGTGACCGACGCCGCCGAGAAGCGCAAGGCCGAGCTGCCGGAGGTCGAATAGGTGGCGATCACGGTCCAGGATATCACGACCCGGTTCCCGGAATTCGCGAGCCTGGACCCGGCCCGCATTCAGTCGGCGATCAATGAGGCCGGGCGAAGCCACAACGCCATCGAGTGGGGCCCAAAGTCCGACGACGGCCTCGCCTACTTCACTGCTCACCTGCTCGCCAAGTTCGGGCCGGATTCTGGCGCCTGCTCGGAAGATGGACCGGGTCCGGTCACATCGGAGCGCGAGGGCCAGGTGGCGGTCAGCTACGCAATCAGCTCGAAGTCCAAGGAATCCGATCTCGGATCGACGAAGTACGGTCGCTACTATCTCAGGCTGCAGGGGACCCTATTTGTCCGCAGGTGCGTGTGATGAGCCGAGTGATCGACGAAGATCTTGGGCTCGAGGCCATCCTGCGGCGGATTGCCGACATGGACGGTTGGTCTGTTTCTGTCGGCGTCCATGAACAGGAGGACTCACGCTCTGACATCGGCGTGACCAACGCCAATCTCGCCGCCATCCACGAGTTCGGCGCCGGCAATGTGCCTGAGCGCTCTTTCCTCCGTTCGGCCTTCGATGCCAATCTCGAGTCCTACGTTGACGGCCTGGCCGAGGGCGCAGCGGATGTGATAGACGGGACGCTATCCCCGCAGAAGGCTGTCGGACGCGTAGGAGAGAAATCAGTTGCGGACGCCGTGGACGGAATCAGGGCCGGCATTCCCCCACCGTTGGCGCCGTCCACGGTCGCCCGTAAGGGCTCCACCAAGCAGCTGATCGACACCGGCCAGCTCGTGCAGTCGATCAAGGCCAAGACGGAGAAGCTATGAGCATCCGCGCCACGGTCAGACGGATGGCGCGGCAGACGTTCGAAGTGCAGCGCCGCGGCGGCTTTTTTGACGAGGCCGGGCGCTATCGGATCAGAGGCGAGGATTCATTCTGCGCCCGCGGCAACGTCCAGCCATCAACCCCGGAGGACGTCCAGCGCCTCCCTGAGGCCTCCAGGNNCACGCTATTTGGCGTTTTTCGTGAATCGAACGGGGAGGAAGTTGCTCTCCGGGCGACGAGCCCGGATTCGGTTAATGGCGACCGGATCGTGTACTGTGGCACCGAGTACGAAGTGCAGGTAATCGCCAGGTGGCCGCGCCATACCCGGTACGTCTGCACGAAGGCGCAGCAATGAGTCGCCCGCGGCCAGTCGACTGGAAGGCGATCCGAGCCGGGCTCCTGGTCTGGTTCGCCGACGTCTCTGGCGTGGACACGGTCTGGGGGCAGCAGAGCGCCCCTCAGCCGAAATACCCCTACGCATCGATCTCGATCATCGGCCCAGGACCCAACAACTTCGGCGTCCACGGCGGGCAGCACTTCACGATAGACGGCGACCTCAACATCGTCCGCCAGCGGGAATTCGTCCTCTCGTGTCAAATCCACGTGGGGGCTGATGATGCGTTCGAGTTCGACTGCGACGCGTGGGCGATCGGCGACAGCGTTACGGCGGCCCTGAATCTCCCCTCGTCGGATCAGGCATTGGCCGAGATCGGGGTAGCCCTGCGCGACCGAGGTGAGCCGCAAAACATCGCCCTTGTTGTCGGATCGGAATGGATCGGCCGGGTGCAATTCGATCTTCGGTTCGGGCTTACCTCCGTCATGACGCCGGACAATACCCCGCAGCTGCGCACCGTTGGCTATTTTGACAAGGTCGCGGTATCCTCGACAATCGAAGGGATCAAGAACCCGGGAGGCTCGCTGGAGCTCGACAACGAGATCCTCGACCCCAACGCGTAGGAGCGCCACATGGCGAGCATCGACACGATCGTCCAGGTCACAATCACCAAAGACACTGCCACGGTCTCTCGCGTCGGGTTCGGTACGCCTGGCCTGCTGGTCTACCACACGACGTTCCCCGAGGCGGCCCGGGTGTATGGGTCACTTCAGGAGATGACCGACGACGGCTTTGCTACTACGGATCGGGCCTATTTGATGGCCACGGCGATCTTCGCCCAGTCCCCGAAGCCCGCCCAGATCGTCGTCGGACGCCGCAGCAACGCCCCGCTGCGCGACGTCAAGTTGACCCCCCAGGCGCCGTTGCTGGCCAGCACGGCCTATACGGTGACGATCAACGGAACGGATTTCACCTTCACGACCGACGTCGATCCCACCGTGGCCGAAATCACGGCCGGACTGGTCGCCCTAATCAACGCCGGCACCGAAGACGTCCTGGCAACTGACAACACCACCGATCTCGACATCGAGAAGGCGGCCACCCCTGGCGGCGTCGCAACGGCAGGGATCCCATTCACGGTCGAGTTCGACACGACCCAATTCACGATCGCCGACAATACCACGGACCCGGGGATCGCTGCCGATCTCACGGCGATGCGTGCGGTCAACGACACCTTCTACGGCCTCGTGTCAGACGCTCTGAGTGCCGCCGAGATCTCAGCGCTGTCCACACCGATCGAGGCTGCCAAGAAAATCTACATCGCCGAAAGCCAAGACAGCGACATCCTGGGATCGGGGTCAAGCGACATCGCGTCGACGCTGCAGGCATCGGCCTTGGATCGCACGGCGGTGGCCTACCATCCGGCGGCGGGTGTGGAGCACTACGGATCCGCGTGGCTTGGAGATCGCCTGCCAAGCGATCCGGGGTCAAGCACCTGGAAGTTCAAGACACTGGCCACTGTCGAGGCATACGAGCTTTCGACCGGCGAGCAGGCCAACGCGGACGGCAAAAACGCCAACCACTACCAGCCCGTCGCCGGCATCAATATCACCGCCGAGGGCGTCATGTCCGGCGGTGAGTATATCGACGTCACGCGCTTCATCGACTGGCTGGAGGCGCGGCTCAAAGAGGACGTCTTCCGCACGCTCGCCGTCAATCCAAAGATCCCCTATACCGATCTCGGCATCCAAACGGTCGTCAATGACGTTGAGGGTGTCCTGAAAGAAGGGATCACGCGCGGTGGTCTGGCGGCGGACCCGGCCCCATTCGTGACTGCGCCGCGCGCCACGGAGATCGCGGCTTCGACCAAGGCGACTCGCGTTTTGCCGGATATCGAGTTCCAGGCGACGCTCGCTGGCGCCATCCACAAGGTCCAGATCAACGGCCGGGTGACGGTCTGATCGAGCAACACAGAAAGGATCCGTAAATGCCAGTCCCAACAAAACGGCCATCCGATCTCATCATGGTGTGGAATGGCATCCCGATCACCGATTACGCGCCAGGCACCTACATTGAATGGGCGCGCAACGCGGATGCCTTTGCCCTGACCGTCGGCAGCGGAGGTAGCGCCGCCAGGGCCGCGTCATCCGACAGATCCGGCACCGTGACTGTCACGCTCCTGCAGACATCGCCAGTCAACGCTGCCCTGTCTGCCGCAGCCGTCCTCGACGAGACGACCGGCGACGGCGTTGGTCCGCTTTTGATAAAGGACTTGAGCGGCGCCGACGTTGTTTCGGCCGAATCGGCATGGATCCGCAAGCAGCCCGACGGAGAGGAGTCGAACGAGGTCACAAACCGCGTCTGGGTGTTCGAGTCGGACGCGCTCATTATCAACCTGGGCGGCAACCCAATCTAGTGGGCGTCGTCCACCAATCGGAGAACGCTAGACCGAGATGACCCAGAAGCAACCACACACCACAACCATCAGCGGGCGGACGTTCACCGTCTACAAGCTGCCACCCATGGATGCTCAGGACATCCTGATCGAGCTCCTGCAGGCCCTGAGCCCCGCAGCTCCAGAGATCGCCAAGATCGCGATGGACCAGGACAAGAGAGACGATGACGAGCAAATCGTATCGCCCGAGGATGTGAGCGTCATCACCAAGATCGCGGCCGGCCTATCTCAGGACATGATGCGGCGGCTTGTTGGCACGATGGCCACCGTCACCGAATACGGCGGAACTCGTCTCGCGGCACCGGCGGATGCCCTGCTACCATCAGCCCCGTACAATGAGGTCTTCCGCGGCGATCTCCCGCTGATGTACCAGTGGCTGTGGTTCTGCTTGAAGGTGCAGTTTGGAAATTTCTCCGTACTCGCTCAGGGCGTTTTGTCCCAGGCTCGGGTGGGCGAGCCAGTCGAGAAATCCCCGAGCACCTAAGGCGCCGTTGGCCGTTCCTGCGGCTCGAGACCCGCGGCGTTGCCACATTTCGCGAGATCTGCGAATATTGGGATATTGACGAGGTCCACGACGCGATAGAAGGCCTCGACATCATGGATGATCTTGAGGCCCAAGAGGTCAAGCGCATTCAGAAAGAGGGCGGTAAAAAATGATCGTGCGGCGCCTGATCACCGTCATGGAGTACAAGGTCGATCAGAAGTCCGAGCGCCGCACCGAATCCTCGATCGGCCGCATCAAGAAAGTAGCCGGAGCGCTCGCCGCTGTCTTCGCGACCGGAGTCGTCGCCCGAGGCATTCGGCGCATGATCTCTCTCGGCTCTGACGCGGCTGAGACGCTCAACGTCATCAACGAGGCGTTCCAAGAGCAATCCGACTCTGTTTTAGAGTGGGCGAAAGTCCAATCGCAGGCGCTCGGTAGATCTGAGTTCATGCTGCGCGAATACGCCGCGACCCTTGGCGCAATGCTGACGCCGATGGTTGAGGTTCCGTTTGTGTCCGCCCGGATGTCAAAAACATTGGCCGGCCTAACTGTAGATCTCGCTTCATTC
>JABAOC010019620.1_pt2 | contig 15360 bp, 14 predicted proteins | sample 7062161 | NCBI WGS metagenome assembly JABAOC01 (sample SAMN14538625, study PRJNA623070) | marine sediment metagenome | biome: marine biome [ENVO:00000428]; feature: marine pelagic biome [ENVO:01000023]; material: deep marine sediment [ENVO:00002113] | place: India: Gulf of Khambhat ... | reverse complement strand
CGTGAACTCCTTGAAGTGGAAGCTGTTGAATATGGGCGCCCTCACGCCGGGCAGTTCACCTATCTTCCTCTGAGCGTACCTCGCTCTACTCATGATAGTCTCACCAAGCTCCTTCATCCCGGTGGGGCCCATGAGGCTCATGTAGACGCCCGCGGCGACGGCGCACAGCGCCTGGTTGCTACATATGTTGCTCGTGGCCTTCTCGCGTCTGATGTGCTGTTCACGTGTCTGAAGCGTCATAACGTATGCGCGCCTCTGATCCTTCACGGTCTCCGTTATGCCGATTATGCGGCCCGGCATCTGACGGATATACCTGTTATCGTGCTTGCAGGCCAGTATGCCGAGGAGTGGGCCGCCGTAGCTCATGTGATTACCCAGCGGTTGGCCTTCGCCGCAGACCATGTCTGCCCCATAGTCTCCAGGCGCCTTAAGTACACCGAGGCTCGTGGGGTCGACGCCCACCACGTACAACGCCTTGTTGTCGTGCGCTATCTCGCCGACGTCGACCGCGTTCTCCTCCACGAACCCCATGTAGGAAGGGTTCTCAACATAGACAACCGCAGTCTCCTTGTCGACCTTGTCTTTCAGGTCCTCCAAGTCCATGAGACCGGTGATCTCGTCGTGGTCAACCTTCTCTAAGCTGAGCCCGGCCGGCTCGACGTATGTCTTGAGGACAGAGTATCTATAGGGGCTCATCAGATCGGGTACGAGGACTTTGGTCTTCCTCGTTATCCTGCTTGACATGAGCGCGGCCTCACCCACGGCGGTACTCCAGTCGTAGAGGCTGCTGTTCACGACGTCCATGCCGACTAGTTCACCTACCAGGCTCTGGTACTCGAAGATGCTCTGAAGTATGCCTTGGCTTATCTCGGGCTGGTAAGGCGTATAGCTGGTCAGGAACTCGGCGCGGTGAACGACCTCATCCACGACGCTTGGGACATAGTGGGGCCAGACGCCGCCTCCCATGAAGGGGGGACACTTCAGAGTGGTGTTCTCCTCGAGAAGACCTGAGACGTGGGCTTTCACCTCCGCCTCTGTGCTGGGCCCCGGGATCTCCAGGGTTCCTTTGTACACGAGTTCGTCCGGGACGTCGGAGTAGAAGTCTGCGATGGACGCGACTCCTATTTCGTCCATCATCTTCTCCTTTATCTCGGGAACGCTGTTCGGCAGATACCTGTGAATCTTACTCAACTCTGTTCCTCCGAGTATGTTTATTATTCAACGTATAACACATAGATAATCTTACCCCAAAAAATGACGCTTCATGGGTAAAATTAATACACGGCTCCGCTTCCTTGACTGATTAGCGTGATTATATGCCTCAAGTTACTATTGATGAGGATAGATGTGTGAACTGTAAAATCTGTGTATCCACGTGCCCCATGGGGGTATACGTCGATGAAGGTGACAAGGTGGCCGTCGCCGCAGAGGACGAGTGCATCGCGTGCATGGGTTGCGTGGCTGCGTGCCCGACAGAGGCTATAACGGTCGTCGAGTAGAACCTGTTTTAACCCGGTTTTCATATTCCCTTCTCTATGCGCAGCTTGATGGAAACGATTATCGAGTGGGTCGAGGGGAACCGGGGAGAGTGCATAAAGTTCCTCCAGGAGGTCATATCGATACCTAGCCCGAGCTTCGAGGAGAAGCGGGAGGCCAAGTTCCTGGCTGAGAAGATGAGGGAGTACGGCTTCGATGAATCCTATGTGGACGAAAAACATGACGCCTTGGGTGCTATAATCGGGTCGGGGGGAGGCAGAAGCCTGCTGCTTAATGGACACATTGATCATGTTCCCGTCGGCGCGATGGTTGACCCCTACTCGGGGCGGTTGATGGACGGAGCCGAGTTCGGGGTCGAGGGGCAGGTCGTGTACGGTAGAGCCGCGTGCGACATGAAGGCGGCGGTCGCGGCCATGGTACTAGCCGGCAGAGCGCTGAAGGAGCTGGGGGTGAGGCTCGAGGGGGACTACAGGGTCGCGGCGGTGGCCCAGGAGGAGGTGGGCGGCGCAGGAACCGTTTCCACCATCGTAGACAGCCAGTTCCTCGGGGACGTGGTTCTCATCGGGGAGGCGACGAACATGGAGCTAGCCCTCGGCCACAGAGGCTCTATGAAGTTCGGGGTGGTCGTCAAGGGTCGGAGCTGCCACGCCAGCGCACCGGAGAGAGGCGTAAACGCCCTATACAAGGCCATCAACATGATCCAGAGGATACGGGACGACCTCGCCCTTCGGCTTCCCAGTCACCCCATCTATGGGCGGGCAAGCCTCGTGGTGACCCAGATAGAGGTCAGCCCCAAGGCGTCAAACGTCGTCCCCGAGTCCTGCCGGTTCTGGATGGACTGCAGGAACCACCCAGGCTTCACGGCAGAGGACCTATACGACGAGCTTAACGAGATAGTTGCCGAGATCAGTGCGGGGGACCCGGAGTTCGAGGCGACGGTCATACCCACGACGTTGATCGCAGGGAGAACGTTCTCAGGTTTCTACACGGACCCGGACAGGCATCCCGTGGTGGAGGAGGCGGCTTACGCGGTATCCGAGATAACCCGTAAGCCGAAGCACAGCCTCTGGACCTTCGCAACCGATGGACGCATGTACTCCCGGCTCGGGTTACCCGTCATCGGGTTCGGGCCGGGCGAGGAAAGGTTCGCCCACACCCAGCAGGACCACGTGAAGGTGAGAGACTTCTTGGACACGATAAAGGTCTACGCTTGGCTCGCGTGCAGGATCTGTGGAGTTTGCGAAAACTGATAAGCCGTTGGCTCCTTTTATCTCTCTGAGAGAGCTTGTCGGGTTATATGACTAAGATAAAGGACCTTACCACCTATAGCAGGAGGGTGAACTTGGTCGCTAAGATACTGGAGATGGGGGACGCAAGGGAGGTGTCCAGCAGCAGCGACGGGCAGCTACACAAGGTGGCTGAGGCCCTTGTGGGCGACGAGACGGGCACCGTCCTCATGACGCTTTGGGACGAGAACATCGACAGGTTCGGCGTCGGCGACGTGGTGGAGGTGGATAACGGCTACGCCGGGACCTTCAGAGGCAGCCTGAGGCTGAACATAGGTAAATACGGCAACATCGATAAGAAAAACGTGGCTATAGAAGATATCAACACGGAGAACAACCTCTCTGAGAGAGAGTACAGGAGACAGTATCCCCAGAGAAGGAGGAGACCCTAAGCCTCATAATTTCTTTCCTTGAAAGCTGCAGCCGAGAGTTCATGGACCCTAGTTGATTTTTTATTGCATCCTCCTCAATTAAGAGATATGGAGCATCTCCTAGACGACCCGGAGTACCTGAAAAGCCACGACAGGGACGACATGCTGTCGGCCTTGACTCGTTTCCCGTCTAGCGCGTGGAAGGCCGTACGAGACGCGGAGAAGCTTGAGCTCGGGGGGGTATCTAAGAAGACGTTTGATGCCTTGGTTGTCGCCGGCATGGGCGGATCAGCCGTCGGCGGAATCCTTCTAAGAGACTGGCTAAGAGACGTCTCCAAGAAACCCATATTCGTTTCACGTGAGAGACGTCTTCCTGCCTGGGTCGATGAGAGCACCTTGGTCTACGCCGTGAGCTACTCCGGGAACACTGAGGAGACTCTGAGCCAGTACCATCAGGCGATAGACATAGGGTGTCCCCTGGTGTGTTTCTGTTCGGGCGGCACGCTAAGCCGAAGCGCGTCACTGAGAAAGATCCCGCGCCTAAGGTTTCCCAAGGGCTACAAACCCCGGGCGGCCATAGCGTTTCAGTTCTTCGGACTCGCCGCTGTCACAAGGAAGCTTGGTTTACTCGACGACGCGACTTGGGGCGAGGTCGAGGAGGCAATAGAGGTCGCCAAGAGCCTCAGCTTGGATATGGGCCCAGAGGCCCCCACCGACTCGAACCCAGGTAAGTCGCTGGCCGAGAGCATCATGGGCTACACGCCCCACTTCTACGGTTCCAGCCTCTACAAGGGTGTGGCCTACAGGTACAGCACACAGATCAACGAGAACAGCAAAAGCCCGGCATCCGCCGCGTTCTTCCCCGAGGCGTTCCATAACCGAGTTATGGCGCGCGAGGCCTCCCCTGAGCTGCTGGAGAAGGTATGCGCGGTAATAGTCAGGGACCCTCTGGAGGAAGAGGCCATGTCGGCGAAGATAGATAGGTTCACCGAGCTGGTGGCTGAACGCTATGGCCGAGTGGTTGTGGTAGAGGCCATGGGGGAAGGGAGGCTGGCTAGGATGATCTCGGCTCTCTACATCGGGGACTTCGCGTCAGTGTACCTCGGGATGCTGTACGGGAGAGACCCAAACACGACAGACTCCATAGACGCCCTGAAAGCACCCTAGATGGAAACGAATCCCCCGGGAGGCGGCGCACCATCAACCTATTTATCACTAGATCTACTTCTATCGTCTATAATGGTAGTAGAGGTGGATGACTCTGGCTGGGGCGACCTGATCGGTGGGGTCGTCGTAGTCATGAGGCGCGTCGAGACGGGTGACTCCCACACAGGGGAGATACCCCTCGAGCTGTTCCGTGAGCCCGAGTTTAAGTACAAGGAGTACCTGCGCTGCGCGACGCAGATACTGCTCGAAGGCCTAGAAGAGCTGGGCGTAGAGCATGATGAACTTCTCCGGATTTGCACTGGGTACGTCTTCAACTCGGCCAAAGAGACCCTCAAGGAGCTGGGCTACAAGATTAAAGAGGTTAAGATTACCGGGGCNNATAACCGGGGCGACACAGGAGCTTGCGGAGAAATCCTTCATCGAGAGCCTCGTCAGGCTAGGAGTCGGGAGCCGCAGGGAGATCGCGGGGATGAGGAGCTTCGACGGGTTCCTTGAGTGGGTGCACGATGACATGGAGCACAGGGAACGCTTCGTGAAGACGGGATGGAAGAGCTGGTCCAGGCACAGGGAGCGGTGAAGCGTTGGCTGCTAGGAGGAGAAACAGGTTATCGATAGCCATACCGGCCTCGATGGTCTCCGAGCACAGGCACCTCAGGGACAAGACCGAGGCGCTGGGCCGTGTGGGCCGCGCCGCCGCCATCTACCGGGTCGAGGAGATCATAGTCTACCCCGACCAGCCCGACGAGAGCACCCTCATGAAGTACATTCTGGGTTACATGGAGACCCCCCAGTACCTCAGGAAGCGCCTCTTCGACAGGCGGCTAGAGCTCAGGTACGCAGGAGTTCTACCCCCGCTGCGGACCCCCCACCACCCCCTCGAGGACCTTGCGGAGAAAGTGGCGGTGGGGGAGGCCCGTGAGGGTGTGGTGACCAACATTATCGACGGCGGCTACATGGTTGACGTCGGCCTGGACAGCCTCATGGAGGTAGAGGGGCGGGCGCCGAGCCGAGGAAGCCGGGTCACCGTGCAGATCGTTGAGAGGGAGCCAAGCCTCAAGGGAAGACCGGCGAGGAAGAGCAGGCTCAGCACATACTGGGGATACGACCTCCGGGGTAGCAACTACAGGCTATGCGAACTCGCGCTTAGCCCCGAGTGGGACCTGACCATCGCGACGTCCAGGAGAGGCGAAGACTTCAACTCTGCGGCCCCCGAGATAAGCTCCGTCTGGGCTGAGAGCAGACGCACACTCATAGCCTTCGGGTCGCACAGCGAAGGAGTGTACGAGATCATAGGCGGGGAGCGAAAGAGGGCGGAGGAGTGCTTCCGGTTCATAATCAACACGGTACCCGGCCAAGGGACTGAGACCGTCAGGACTGAGGAGGCCGTCCACGCCACCCTCGCGCTCCTGAATACGTTTAAAGACTGAACGGCTGAATAGATACCAACCAAGGAATGGAACTAGTTTGGTAAGCGACGACGCGGTCATAGAGTCAGAGCTCAAAGGTAAGACCCTCCTGGTCTACATGCACATTCTCAAGAACCCCGCCGAGCCCGTGGGAGTACGGGAAGTGCAGAGGGAGCTGGGGTTCAGCAGCCCCAGCGTTAGCAGCTACCACCTCAACAAGCTTATGGACCTAGGGCTGGTGGAGAACGTGTACGGAGACTACAGGCTGGTGAAGGAGGTTAAGGTGGGGGTGCTACGCCAGTTCGTGACCTTCAGGGGTTTGATGCTGCCCAGGTACCTCTTCTACGCGGTGCTCATGACGACGATGCTTGTTACCTACCTGGTTCAGCAGCCGTTCTACCCGTCGAGGGACGCCATAACCACCGTGGTTATGGGCGTGGTGCCCACAGCTATACTGTGGTACGAGACCTACAGGATCTGGAGGGACCGTCCAAAATGAGTGTTCTAAATACAGAACGCCCCCACGGCACAGGCTCCCCGGCTGTTCTAATCTCTAGCATTAAGTCACACCGGCACGGAGAATACAGCGATGGATAACCGGGTCACGGTCTACACGTTGCTTGCGGTGATGGTCGGCTACCTACTGATCTCAGCCGTGCCTGGGCAGGTCGAAAGATACGTGGCTCCCCGTCCAGTCATGCTCACCGGCTCCGAGGAGACCTATAAAGAAGATACCCCTGGTGAGGCAGGGGAAAGCCTGAACGCCACCGAAGACGCCCAAGCGTTTACCCTAGGTGAGCAGNNATACAAGTGGTGGGTACTGGACTTGGGCCTAGCTTTCTCCATCTACTGGCTTGCACGTCGTAGGCTCAGCTAACCGGTTCAACCCGTCCGATACGCTCTTTAACGTGCTCCATCCTCTCACGGAGCTCATTTTCATCGATTTTAACGTCGGGGCCGAGGGTCTCAACTATGGCTGAGGCGCAGGCCGAGCCCATAGCTGCTGCGGCGTCGATCTCTCCCGACCTAAGGTACTCAGAGAAGAAACCGACGAGGTACGCGTCCCCCGCCCCGGTCTCGTCTACCACGCCGGCAGAGTAGTTAGGCACACGGATAATAGACTCGGCGTCAGCCACTAGGCTTCCTTCACCGCCAAGGGTAGTCGCAGCGACCTTGACACCCAGCCTGCGCAGCCATTGAAGCGCCTGAATCGGTTCACTGACCCCAGATACCAGCTCAAGCTCCCTAGACGAGGACTTGAAAACAAGCACCTTCCCCAACGTGTCTGCTTCGCACCAGCTCCTGTATCCGATGCTTTTATCAGGTTTCATTACCCTGACCAGTCCCTGTGGGTCGAGGGCCATGTTACCCCCCAGTGACCTGATTAAACCCTCCGACACTTCACCAATTATAGGCGACACCACGACGTTGCTCGGCGGGTCCGGGACGGATCCTATGGGCTCGCAGACGTGCCCCACAGACAGCCTCCGCGTATCTCCGTTGTAGTCGATGACGAAACGCGTCGTCGGTTTATCCCTGACGCTATCCCTGAGATCCACGCCATGACTCCCATACCATTCATGGTATTCGGCCGGGAAGTCGGGTCCGATCGACGTGTATACTCTGAGGGATACGTCGAGATGCTCGGAGAGGCAAGCCATGTAGCTGGGTGGGCCCCCCAGCTGGGTCCTCCACACACCTGCAGTGTGTATGGTGTCAATGGCCACGTGGCCCACCACGCCCAGTTCAAGCATCTGGGCATGAGATGTCGGCCCAGTTATTTAAAACGGTAAACTGTGGAAAGACACGATAACCCTGGTTCCATGATCAGACAAGTGAAGAGTCCATGACTGAAACTATCTTGACGCTGCGTGGGGTAAGACGGGCCCACATGAGGTACCTTATCCACGAAGACAGGGCGGACCAGAAACGGTATCCAAACATCGCGAGTATGTCCGCGGCGGCGCACTCAGAGAATGTTCACGCCGGGAACCATAACAACATACAGCACAAGGGTTAAGCTTCAACCTTCCAAGGCGCCCTCTTCGGCAGCAGGACGGTGGAGAACCTCAATCATGGAGGTTATCCTACGGTGTTCAACGCATCGGCACGTAACGCTGTATCCCATCATGAAGATTCAAGTTTACAATTTTTAAACAGTTTTCTGTTCGATAACTTCTTAATACCGCCCAAGTTCAAGTAATCTAGTTTCCGGTGACCGGTGGAAGCGTAATGAAGCTAAAGTTAGCTCTGCTCCTGTCGACGCTGGCGCTGCTGCTCATACCCGGCGTCCAAGCCCAAGACTACACCGTCAAGTCGTTATCACTGCTTGTCTACAACGACGGCGTGGTGCAGGTCGAATACGGGGCCGAGACAGACCCATCCTTGGTGATGGTAGAAGTAGAGTTACCGGGGTTCCCCTACGAGAACCTGCTCGCAGTCGATCAGGACGGGCTACCCCTCGACTCTTCGGTCACAGATGAAGGTGCGTTAATCGACACGTTGGGTTCCACGGGCGTCGTGGTCACCTACCTGACCTCCTCCCTAACCAGCAAGACTGGGGCCATCTGGACCCTCAACTTGACTTCAACGATAACCACGAGCATTACTCTCCCCCAGAACTCCACCATCGTCAACCTGAGCGAGGTGCCAGTCGAGATAGGCACCTACGAAGACAGGCCCTACGTCAGGATGCTCTCAGGGGACGTATCCATCTCGTACGTCACCAGCGTCTTCGACGCCAGAGGCAAGGCGGAGGCGGCCCTCGGTGACGCTGAGCAGCACATACAGTTAATCATAGACGACGGTATAGCGGCGTTGGATGCGCTTGATCTTCTCCAGCAGGCTCATGAAGCCTTCGATCTGGCTGACTACGCGACGGCGATCCAGCTGGCATCCCAGGCAGAAGATGCCGCCGACGCGGCCGCCGCCGACGCTCTACAGGCTCAAGAACTGATGGACGCGGCGAGCCTGGCGATCTCTGAGGCAGAGTCTGAGGGGAGGACTAAGGGCATCGAAGTCGCTGAGCAGCTGCTGGCCCAAGCCGCTGATGCTTTCGATGCCGGGGACTACGAGTCAGCCTACGATTATGCCCTCCAGAGCCAGATCACCGCGTTAAACGCCGAGAAAAACCAGAACATATATCTCTACGCCCTGGCGGCGTCTGTGCTAGTCCTAGGGGCAGCCCTATACACTCGACTGTTCAAGGGGCAGGGCAAACAGCCAGAGCCTGACCTCGAGGTAGACCTGGAAGCCATTTTCCAGGATCACCCGACACTGAGGATAGACGACAGAGAAGTCATAAGATACATCGCGGAGTCAGGGGGCGAGCTTTTTTCAAACGAGATACGAGAGAGGTTCGACATACCGCGGACGAGCGCCTGGAGGATGCTTCGCCGCCTGGAGGGGCTGGAGATAATAGAGGAGAGGAAGGTGGGGGGCCAGAGCCTCGTGAGCATCCACAGGAGGTACCAGAGGTGAGCGGCGTGAAACACCTGTTCCGCCTCATTCCTACGGGTTCCTATAATACCGCGGCACGGATAGGTGGTAACAGCATGAAAAGAGTCGAAGCAACAGCGTTGGTGCTGATAATGGTCGCGGCGTCCACGCTGCTACCCGCGTACAGCCAGCCCACGCTGACCGCCAGTATGCCTAGCGTGTACGCCCAGCCGGGCGGCGTTTACACGGTCAGAGGCACCGCGAGCGCCGGCGCCCCGGTTGTCGCGGAGTTCACAGCGTCGAACGGGGACACCTTCTCCCATAACTTCACGGCCCCGACGACTGGATCATACAGCTTCGACGTCACGTTACCAGAGGACTTGGAGCCTGACGTATACACCGTAAAGGTCAGCGTAGAAGACGGCGTGGTCTCCACGATGAAGGTCGTTGTATCACGTATGACGCCCGGGCAGACGCTACATAACATGATCCAGAGCATTATCCGTACGAGGCAGGCCCTTGAGGCGTACATGGCGGAGCTCGAGGAAGAAGGCGAAGACGTGCCGGAAGCCGTACTCAACGGCTACCGCGAGGCTCAGGAGGCGCTCCAAGAGGCCCGGAGATACTACGGGGACGGCCAGTACGCGGCTGCGCTGGCTCAGGCTCGGAGAGCCCAAACCATGTTCCAGAGAGCGTTCAAGGCGGCCAAAGAGCCTCAGCCGCCCGTATCAGATACCCAGCCGTCGCCCGAGATACAGAGAGCGAGAATGGCCCTTGAAAACCTGCGAGACCTGTCAGGACGGATGGCAGAGAACGGCTACAACACTACGGCCCTCGACGGAGCCCTAGATAATATAGATGGACTGTTAGACGAGGCAGAGGAGAGGCACCGCCGAGGCGACTCCGAGGGGAGCCAGAGGGCGCTGAAGGCCGCCGTCGAGGCGATGAACAGAGTCAGGACGAGGATCGAGCAGCTCTCCCAGCAGGTCAAGGCGAGGCTGGCTTCACGGTACGAGGAAAGGCTTAGGAACAGGGTGGAGGAGATGCGCGACGCCCTGAACCAGTACCAGAACACCTTCACCGACCAAGACAGAGCCATGGCCTTGGAATCGTTGACCACCACGGAACAGAAGCTCCAGCAGCTCAAGGAGAAGCTGCAGGCCGGACAGGTTGACATGAACGAGATCCAGGATCTCAGCGGCGACATAGAGGAGGCCGTCGCCAAGATAGAGGACGAGGAGACGAGGAACACCCTCCGCGACATGGATAGGGCGCGTGCCTGGCTGGAGGCTTGGAGGAACAGAACAAGCACCGACTCAACGCTCAGCCCTAGGGTCAAGTACCAGCTTAAAAGCCACACCAGTCTCCTCGACCAGTTGAGGCAGAGGCTTCTCAACAGCACCCAGACGCAGCAGGAAAAGGGATCAACAGACTCAACCACACATTCCGGCGAAGACGCCACGGGCGCCGATGCCGGTACAACGGACAGGAACGCGTTGACTCCGTAAGGAAAAATACTTGTTCGATTAAAACGATATCACTCTGAAGCGCTTTGGTGGACTGTTGGCTTCCCTACGGAGAGACAGAGGTATACGTCTCAGTCGACATGGACAACCTCATCGAGATACTTGACCCAAGAACCGAGCAGGAGCCCAGACAGACAGAGGAGGAGATAGCCCATGCACTGGATGAGCCGAGCGGCGCAGCGACATTGGACGAACAGGTGAAGCCAAACTGCAGGGTAGCCGTCGCGGTGGACGGCTCCATGACGCCGACCCTGGCCTCCCAGGCTTTGTCATCATTAGTTAAACGCCTCGTGAAGCTAATCGTTCCGCGGGACAGGATAACCATCTTGGTAGGTAACGGCGAGAGGGAGAGCGAGACGACGCCTCTGATCAGAGCGATTCGGGAGACGGATGGGCTGAACCAGGTGAGGCTTGTGAACCACACCAAGGCATACCCTCACCTAGGCGACGCAGGTAAGACAGGCGGCGGGACAACCGTGAAGGTCAGCAGGCAGTACCTCGACGCCAATCTCAAGATCGCTGTGGGCGAGGCAAGGCTTGACATCCACTCAGGGTTCAATGGCGCACAGAACGCGATACTCCCAGGCATCGCTTCTCTCCAGACGATCCAGGAAGCTAGGAAGAACTATTTCAAGGGAGGCATCACGCCCGGCGTCGCAGAGCTCAACCCTGTGAAAGAGGAGACCGTAGCCGCCGCGAAGCTGGCGGGCGTAGACTATGCGCTTAACATAGCCGTGGACCCGGGCGGCGGCTTCCTTGGAGCGTACGCTGGCGGCCTCGAGGAGTCTTGGGGTAAGGCCGTCACAAGGCTCGGAGCCAGCTACGAAGTCAAGGCAGAGGGGGATTCGGACATCACGGTGATCAGCGCCGGCGGTGACCGGTTCGACTACAGCCTTTACAAGACTGCTTGGGCTCTGGAGGCTGCAGCCGGGGTCACGAAGAGGAACGGAGCCATCGTGCTTCTAGGGGAATGCGGTGACGGGCTGGGAGCCGAGTCCTTCACCAGCCTAGCTAGAGTGATGGATCTCCACGAGTTCGCGCGAAGGTATACCTACGGGGCTGATGGGCTTCACCTCATCAGGAAGATAACACGCAGCAACAGGGTAATATTGGTCTCTGCTCTCCCGCAGTATCTCGTGGAGCCGTTGGGCATGGAGACGGCGAGGACCACCAACGAGGCGTACCAGCGGGCGCTAGGTGGGCGCCGGGGGAGAGGCACCTACGTAATCCCGTATGGGTGCACCACCAAGATCATTCAATGAGGCATAGGTCTCCTTAGAAGGGTAGAAGAGCCACGAGCGTGAGCGCCATTATGAGCAGGTAGAGGACGAATCCCAGCTTCCTCGACGCGCTGAGCGGTGACAAGTCATCGAGGGGTTCGATGGACTCGGCGCCCTCCCTCATGAGGAAGAACGCCACCACCACACCCATTATCATGTACCCCGAGATGATGAGGAGTAGCACCCCGGCCGCGCTGATTATCTTATGCGACTCCCGACCGACGAGCGCCCTTATCATGTGCCCGCCGTCTAGCTGCCAAGCTGGGATGAGGTTTATGAAGGTAAGTACGCAGCCCACCCAGGCGGCGAAAGCGACGGGGTGCATGATGAGGACATAGCCCTCCGGCGTCGGCTTCACCAGGTCTGCGATGTACTCCAGTACAACGGGCAACGGTATCTGCTGGAACCTGACTTCTGCAAACCGCGTCATGAGCTCAGTCACGGTGCCCTGAGGAACCACGAAGCTCAGCCGCATCCCAACAACCCCCATGACAACCGTAACGACGAACCCGGTGAGCGGTCCACCCATTCCCAGGTCGAACAAGGCGTCCCTGTTCACCGGCGGCTCACGCTGGGTGATAACGGCGCCGAGGGTCCCACCCATCCCAGGCGGGGCGGGTATGAAGTAGGGCAGGCTGGCCTCTACTCCTCTACGCATCGACACGTACTTGTGGCCCAACTCGTGCAGGCCGAATATGGTTATTATCGCGAAAGTGAACATCATAGCGTTGACGAAGACAGGGGTGCCCTTCATGAGCGCCTCGGTGAGCACGGGGTTGCTGCTCCTGATATAGCCGTCGAGAAAAACTGTGGCAACGGTGGCGGCGAAGAGTATCAGGTTACGCCTATAGTCCTCCACGCCGAACTCCTCCCGTTTAAGGATGGACACGTGGTAGCTGTCGACGATCCACCTGACCCTCGGAAGATAGCCTAGGGGCCTAAGCTCTTCCGCGAGCGCCTCGAAGGCGGGCTTCAACAGGCTCTGCCTGAACCCTATGCCTCTCGCCTTCACTATGAAGGTGGGCGTCGAGCGTTCCCAGTAGGGTTTCACCACTTCGAAGTTTCTCGCGACCGCTTCGACGTACCGGGGGTCCATCTCTTCCTCAACGTCGGGTTCCTGGGCGCCCATCCAAGTAGACTACTGTTGGGCTCCTAAAAACCATCTCTGTACCGCGGATACGATCTCTTTAAAAGCAATAATGGGCACCTTCATGGGAACAAAAATTGGGCGACACAAACTTCACGGTGAGGGGGTTCAGTTCTGCTGACCTTGAGCGGGTGATGCAGATAAACGCGGCGTGTCTCCCAGAGAACTATACCAGCTACTTCTACAGGGACCTACACCAGAGATACCCGGAGACTTTCAGGGTCGCCGAAGTCGATGGCAAGGTGCAGGGATACATCATGTGCCGCATCGAGAGAGGCTGGTCGAAGATAGGCAGACTCACCCCGACGCGTCTCTGCCACATAGTCTCGGTCGCCGTGATGGAGAACTACCGGAGGAGAGGAATTGGTAGGGAGCTCATCTTGCAGGCGATGCGTAAAGGCAGAGACGTCTACAGCGCCTCGGAGGGGTACCTCGAGGTGAGGATAAGCAACGCAGCGGCCATAGGCCTGTACGACGTGCTTGGGTTCAAGAAGGTGAAGAGGAACTACGGCTACTACATGGACGGGGAGGACGCCTGGGTAATGGCCGCCGCCCTCGAAGACTTTTAGGAACCGTTATTTACCGCCCCGCCCCAGCTTGTAGCGACAACAGATGCAAATGATCGACGTAGTGAGCGTCATAATAATCGTGTTTTCGTTGGGTGTCTTCTACTGGTTCGGACGATTCACGTACAGGTTGATCAAGCAGCACTACGACATCTACCCGCTTCTCTACGGCCTCGAGGAAGCCGAGAAAAAGAAGAAGACTTGAGCCGAGGCATCACGGCTCGGTACTGGTTGATGCGTTACATATTTAGGCTTCCATACCTTTACGGTAGCGACTACCATGAGGGGAAGCTCGCTGATCCCGTGGACGGAGGTTAAGAGCTGGGCGTGTAAAGCCTGCGGCAGCTGCTGTCTAGGATACCGCGTGCCCCTCAAGATGGACGAGATGGTCAAGGTGAGCACCATCTACGGGCCAAAGGTGTTGGAGTACGGGATGGGCAAGGCTTACCTTAAAAACCAGAGCAACGGCCGCTGCGTCTTCCAGAAGCCCCTAATGGATCGCTGGATATGCACGCTGCAGGGTACGAAGCCCACCGCCTGCAGGCTCTTCCCCTTCAGGATACATAAAGAGCCGGTTTACAAGCGTGGGGACAACGCCGGAATACGCTTCAACGGGAAAAAATACTATCTCTACCTCGACCAGGAGTGTCAGGGGATATTCCCTGGGCAGCCCGGAGAACGGTTCAGGAACCAAGTCGTACCGGAGATCATGAGCATAGGCATCGGGCTCCCGGTTAAACAGAAGTACACAACGTCCAAGAGCATACACTGGCGCCCCATCTGATAAAACTCTAATACCGTGAAGAATAATTCTCAAAGATTCCATATGAGCGAACCGGTTACGGTGGCCGGGCTGACGGTGAAGCCCGGCGAGAAGGCTCGAAGCACGCTGACCCTACCCGATTTCTGGGCGGACGGGCAGTCGCTGGAGATACCTTTCATGGTGCTTCACGGGGAAAAACCCGGGAAGACCCTGTACGTCCAGGTGGCTCAGCACGGCTCAGAGATAATGGGCCTGGACGCGTTGAGGCGCCTCATGGCCGAGCTGGACCCCGGTGAGATGAGGGGCACGTTGATCTACTGCCTCCCCAACCCCTTGGCCTTCAGGGAGAAGACGAGGGCCACCATGTTCGACCCCAAGCCCGGGGGGATGAACCGGATATGGCCGGGGGACCCGCAGGGGAGCCTCACAGAGCGCATGGCGCACAGGATATGGACAGAGCTCGTGAGCCACGCGGACGAGGTGATCGACCTACACACCGCGAGCAGGTACTGCCCTGTGTGGGTCTTCTACGAGGCCGACGGCGTCTCCGAGAAGGCGCCCAGCGAGACCGCCCTGCGCTCCGAGGAGATGGCTAGACTGTTCGGGGCACCCATACTGTACGTGGAGACTGAGGCGTACGGCGGGCGGAAGACGCTGAGGGCATCCTGCGTGGACAAGGGGGTTCCGGCGATAGTGCCTGAGCTTGGAGGCCACGCCCACTTCGACGAGGAGGCGGTGAAGATCGCGTACCGCGGCGTCAAGAACATCATGAAGGACCTTGGGATCATCGACGGAGAGGTCGAGCTGCCGGAGAGACAAGTCAAGCTAAAGTGGAGAGCCGACACCAAGTTATATGTAGCCCACAGCGGCAAAGGAGGCGTCTTCGTACCAACTGTGGGCCTCGGGGACACCG
>JABAOC010018589.1_pt2 | contig 15368 bp, 7 predicted proteins | sample 7062161 | NCBI WGS metagenome assembly JABAOC01 (sample SAMN14538625, study PRJNA623070) | marine sediment metagenome | biome: marine biome [ENVO:00000428]; feature: marine pelagic biome [ENVO:01000023]; material: deep marine sediment [ENVO:00002113] | place: India: Gulf of Khambhat ... | reverse complement strand
TCAAAGGCTCGTCATTCATGATCTTGACAATACCATCCGTAAACCTGACGAAACCATTATGCCGTATCTTGGTTATTTGACCGGACTGAAGGAACTTGAGGCGGATATTGATATCAGCCACCGGGGTTTACGATTCATCAAAGGATTAAAATCTCTGAAGTCTTTGAGGTTTGGATCGAATGTAACCGGTTCGCAGCGTTTGACCAACCATTGCCTGTCGGAATTGGCTGCGTTTGGAACGCTGGAGAATCTGTCGTTTGCCCGCTGTAACGTTACTGATGACGGGCTCAGTCACCTAACTAAACTAAAATCACTCAAGAATCTGTTTTTTAATGCACCTATGGTTACCGATGAAGGATTGCTTCATCTGGCGAAGTTGACATCGCTTCGGGAATTGACTATTGTTGGCTATGGAATCCATGGTTCGGGTCTGGTCTATCTTGCAGAATTGCCCTCGCTCACATCCCTAACAATCGTATTTAAGCCTCAATACAGCAATAATGTGTTCAAAAACTTAAAGGAGGTTACTTCTTTGAGGAAACTGGAAATACTGGATAGTCCATACGCACACGATGGACTCGCACATCTAGCACAACTTCCCCAATTGGAGGAGCTTGTTTTCTACCGTAGCCCTATTAACGAGGAGGGATTCTTTCATCTCAAATCGCTGCGTTCGCTTAAAAAACTGGAGTTTGTGGGAAGAGAAATCCACGATGAAAATTTGTATCATCTCAAGGAGCTTAAACGGCTTGAATCACTGAAACCTCTAAACATCAGTGACAAAGGCCTGGCCTATCTCGCTGAATTGAAACATTTAAGATGTCTAAAATTATCTTTCGGAGCCAATATTACCGACTCAGGATTAAAGCATCTGGGCAAACTTCAGTTTCTCGAAGAACTCATCATTAGTAGTAAATTTATCACAGACAAAGGCATGAGCCATATTGCAAAACTCACGAATCTAAGAATCCTACAGCTTAATTCCCCAATAACCAACACGGGTCTGGCTAAACTCACCACTCTCAAGTCGTTGAATAAGATATGGCTGGACAGAACTAAGATAACTATGGCGGGCTTGGAACATCTCAATATGATGCCTAATTTGGTTAATGTGGGAATCTTTTATGTTTCGCAAAATAACTCTGCTCTGAACATATCAAAATTAAACAGGCTTGAGAGTCTGTCATGTCGCGGCATTAAGATCCGTGACGAGGATCTGGCAGACCTGTCAAAGATTAAATCTCTCAAGAGATTATCTATCGGAAGAGGAAAGGATTGGATAATCAGCGATAAGGGCATAGCCCATTTGGTCAATCTGCCCTCTCTACGACATCTTACTCTTGCTGTTGGGCCGAACACGACTGATGAGGGTCTGGCCTATATTGGTAATTTGAAAAAGTTGTTTTACTTGAACATCTACGGTGACGGAAATTTCACGGGTAACGGATTACGACATCTAGAAGGACTCACGGGACTGCAAATGTTGCACATTAGCTCTCAAAACGCCTGCAGCAATGCAGCTCTGCAGCGACTACGCGGAAGTCTGCCTAATCTTTATCGATTTGAGGTGAAACCCTGAAAAACATGAGAATGAATAACCGCGACATCGAAATAAAAAGCATAGAAAACACTAACACAAAAATTCATGATTTATGAGACAAAATCGCAAATATCTTGACCCGGTGTTTCTGAGCAAGCTGGGCAATATGGATTTGGTCGCACGTTGTGCGGTGGAGGGATTTTTCGCCGGGCTGCACCCGAGTCCGTTTCACGGCTTCAGCGTTGAATACAGCGACCACCGGGAATATCACGCGGGCGATGAGCTTAAATTTGTCGATTGGAAGGTTTTCGGCAGGAGCGACAAGCTGTATATAAAGCAGTTCCAGCAGGAAACGAATACGACTGCTTATATCCTGTTAGACAGCAGCAAGAGCATGTCTTTTGCCGGGGATGGTGTAGTCAGCAAGATGGATTACGGCTCGTATCTTGCTGCGGCATTGAGCTATCTGATGCTGAGCCAGAGTGACAGCACGGCCCTGATATTATTTGCCGATAGAGTGACAAAGCATATCCCGCCCAGGTCGAAACGGACACATCTGAATATCATCCTCAAGGCGCTACAATATAACAGGCCGGCGGGGAAAACCAATCTCGCTGGCATTCTTCATACGATTGCCGAAACGACAAAAAGACGCGGCATAGTCATTCTTATTTCCGATTTGCTCGATGACGAAGCTGATATTTTTCAGGGCCTGGCACATTTGAAATTTCTTAAACACGATGTAATTGTTTTTCATACGATGGACCATCAGGAGCTTAATCTCGATTACGAAGGGCTGATTCAGTTCGAGGATTTGGAAACAAAGGCCAAAATGCGCGCCTTTCCGCAATCGCTGCGAGAAGGCTATCGGCGGCGGGTAGCTGAATTCCTTGATGATATTGAAAAGACAACCGGTAACAGCGGCATCGATTATTGTTTGCTCGATACTTCCGAGCCTCTCGATAGGGCGATGGTTGCTTATTTATCAAAGCGAAAGAGAATGATGTGAGCTTTACGGAATGGATATTCCTGTTAGGCGGGTTCGCAGTCGTCGGGCCTGTAATTGCTCATCTGCTGGCGAAGCCGAGATACAGGCGCCTGCCGTTTACGATGCTTCGGTTCCTGCACTCGGGGCAGATAGAAAGCCGGTCCCGGCGAAAGTTGCGTGACCTGCTGATTCTTCTGCTTCGCTGCGCGATCATTGTCCTTATTGCCATGCTCTTTGCCAGGCCACTGCTGCACATCCGGCTCAAGCCGTCGCGGACCAGGTCCGTATATTGCCTTGGCCTCGACAATTCGATGTCAATGGCATATTCCGACCGAAGCGGCAGCTATTTCGACAAGCTGAAAGATTCGGCCGTCAATTATATTCGTTCGGCGGAGAATGATGCTTTGTTCAATATTTGTGCTTTGGCCTCGGGAGATTGGATGCAGGGCATGGGCAAAGAACAGGCGCTGGCCGAGGTTAAGGGCTTGGAGATCGAGCCGGGCATTGCCATCGTCGGCGATTTTCTTTCAGGCCTTAGCCGGATTAGTCGGGCAGAGCATTATAATGACGAGGTATCAGTTTTGGTGCTGAGTGATTTTACGCCTAATACGTTCAGGCAATTTGTCAATGTCGCAGAACCAGTCATTGTCGATAGCATCGATTATGAGTCAATTGTCTCATCACAACTTGTAAGTAATGCCGCGATAGCTGACGCTCATGTTGTCGGCGTTGTTGAAGGTAAGCTGACCCTAATTGCTACCGTCGTCAATAACGGGCAAATCGAACAGAATCGTCGCTTAACGGCCCGCGCGGGAGTGAATCAATCGGATCCGATAGATATAAATCTATCGCCGAATCAGCGTAAAAACTATCAGATAAAGATCGATGTTGGTGCCGTCGGGCGGCAACCGTCTGTCCTGCCGATGGAATTGAATTTGTCGGACGGCGACGGTCTAATTGAGGACGATACGTTTTATCTGGCGGTTTCCATGCCCGGGCATAAGGAGACCAATATTCTCCTTACCGGCGATAGTGAAAATAGATTGTTTTTGCTTAAAACCGCGATGGATACGCTGTCGCGATCAAGTTCGTACGACATGTTGAGAATTAAACAGGTCCTGATAAATGAACTTGCTCCTTCGGATCTGGACTGGGCCGATGTGGTCGTATCATCGACGATAACCGATCATCTGGGTAATTTGGCCCCGGAAATCGAGAACTTCTTAAAGGCCGGCGGCAGGTTTGTTTGCTTTGTGGGGGATACGGTTGCGTCTGAAGCGGCCAAGCAGTTGTGGCAGCGAGATATTCTTGCCGCGCTGCCTGAAAGATGTATTCAAGAGCGTACATATATACAGCCAAAGCCGTATAATAGCAGGGTTTCCTGCGTGGACCACGTCGCTGAAAGGTCTCTGTCAAATTACAGGATTGACAAGATTTTTATAAAGGGCTATTTCGAATGCCAGCAGCACTCTGATGCTCGGGTGATTTGGGAGTTCCGGGACGGTTTTGGTTTCGTTTATCTCAAGCGTCAGGGCAGCGGCATATCTGTTCTTGTTAATACCAGCGTTGATGATTCGCTCGGCTCGCTGACCAAATCGAGTGCATCTGTTGCTTTTTGCCGGTATTTACTGGGTGAGAGTCATCAGATTGACGAGTATTGTTTTACTTGTGATGAGCGAGTTTTGCTGCCGATATCCGGTAGGGGACAATCTGATTCCGGACAAAGGCGATTCTGGGTCGAGACTTGCGACGGCAGAAATTGCCGGGCTTCCATTTCGGACTCTTCCCTGCTTGTGCCCGACCCGGCCGGCATCGGATGGGTCAAGACGCTCGGCAAGCCAACAATATACGCGGGTGTGAATTTACCGAAGGATGAAACTGATATGACAAAACCGGTCGCTTCGGAACTGGCCGGTGTTATGGATCGAGTATTTAAGACAGGTACCGAACGAACCGTCTCCGAAGCCGAAGTATTCCATGACAAAAGACGCAGACCTATTTGGAAGATGTTCGCGTGGACATTAATTCTATTGCTCCTGGCGGAACCGGCTATTGCGAACAGATTGAAGCGATAAGTAAGGTTTAAGTATGGCCGAGAACGTGGAAGACAAACTTAACGCTCTTGTTGCGAGAGTGGGAAAGGTCAGGCGATGGCTGGTGACGCTTGCGATTCTCAGAGTTGCGGCGTTGTGCCTTATTTTTGTCTCTGTATTTACCGGATTCTATGCATGGCTCGACCACCGGCTGAACTTTGATGAAATCGCCCGAATCACGGCCTTTATTTTGCTCGTCGCCGGTCTTGCTTTTCTATTGCGCAGACTGACAAAATTATTGCTCAGTCACATATCGTGCAGCGTAGCAGCAAATTACATTGAGAATAAAAGGAATTTTGACCAGCAGCTTGTTACGGCAATCGAATACTACGAGAACAAACAGGATTATCCTTACTCGAAAGCCCTTGCCGAGCAGCTCGTGCTGAATGTGGACAAAGAGAGCGGAGAATTCAAGTTCGATTCGACGGTTGAAAAATGGCAGGGATATGCTCTGGGGGCGGTTATTTTATTCGGTCTTGCCGCGGCAATGTTTTATGTCCGTGACAACTATGTTTACTTTTCTTCATACTTTGCCCGCCTGATAAGTCCACTGGCTTCCGTTGAACCACTCTCATCGACACATCTGGAATCCATTACGAAGGACATCGTTGCCGAACCAGATTCTCCGGTGAGGTTTGCAGCCGAGATTAAAGGTCGTATGCCGCAATCAGGAAAGCTGGTTTTAGCGGAAATTAGACCGGAGACGGAAGATGACAGTCAGGAGCAGAAACTTCGAGAGACACAAATACAACCGGATTTTGGCGGAGGAAAAACGGCACAATTCCAGGCTACAAAGTCTTTCTCGCGACCAGGCAAATTCAGATATCGGTTTGAAACAGATTCAACAACGACAGAATGGCATGAGCTAAATATTTCTCAAGCGCCAGGAATAGAGAGCATGGCCGCTAAAGTTACGGTGCCAAGAAGGCCTCCGAGAAGAAAGTGGATCAAACCTTATACTGAACAGATCCAGAGTAATACTTTAGAGGTTATTCCGGGCAGCAGTGTGACTCTGAGCGTAAAGGCTACTGATAAGCTCAGTAAAATTATTGTGACCGCGCCGGACGGCAAAACAATTACCAGGCAATTAAACGGAGAGGAAGAATTCGACTTTCATTTTACTGCAGATGAAAACGGCTCTGCAAAATTTAGTCTTGTCAACGAGCACGGTCTGGCTAATGACAATATACCCGAGCTGCAGGTGATTGTGAAAACAGATGAGCCTCCGAAATTTAAATTGGTTTCGCCGGATGGTGATTATCTGGCGACGAACGTTGCGAGTGTGCCTATAACGTTCGAGGTAACCGATGATTTTGGTCTTGGATTCTGTAAAATTGTGTTTGGAAATACCCGGTCAGCAACAAGAAGAGATTAGGATTCCGGTCGAAGAGGGGATAAGAAGCAAGGAATTTACCCGCACGATCGAGTTGGAAGAATATGAACTTACTGTTGGTGACAGCGTGCTGTTTTATGCTGGGGCGACGGATATTGATACGGGTTCCGAACCGGCAAACCGGACTTCGAGCAGCGATGTGTATTTTATCGAGATCAGGCCCTATCGACAAAACTGGGTCCCAATGCCTGGAGGAAAAGAATCATCGGGGGCAGGTGCGCCTCCGGTGGAGCTGTTGAATATTCTCGAATACACCCGGGCGATTATTAAGAAGACGTGGACTATTGCAAGCAAGCCGGAGCTGGCGGAACAGGATCGCTCCAGACTGGGATTCATAAACCAGGACATCCAATATTGTGCCGAACAAGTTGCGCTGATTCGTGACGATTCTCAGTACGGCTTCCAAGAGCCTCATAAGGCCGTGCTCAATGAGGTTATACGATATTACAAACAGGCAAGCGGGCATTTGGCTGCACATGATGCGGCAACGGCGATGGCGCCTGAGAAAAGCGCCTATCGTATTTTACGCAAGTTTATTCTTGAGTTGGAACTGGCGTGGAGTCCTCCCCCCAGCGGCCAGAGCCCACAGCCTAAGAAGCCCGATAGTGTGAAATTGCAGGAGGAACCAGAGTTTGAGGGCTATGAGAAAGAGCGAATAGAAGCTCAGTTAAAGAAAATGCAGCAAAAGCTGAACAAGCTGACCAGAGAGCAGGGAGAATTACAGTGGTCTTTTGAGAACTTTCTCGAACAACAGGCTGAAAAGAACGCTGCACAACAAAGCTCTGATAGCAGGCAATCAGGAGGCGACACCGAAAAACAGGATCAGGATGCAAGCAATGCCGGGCAACAAAGCACCTCTGCCGGGCAAAAATACGAAAGTACTTCGAGTCGCCAAAGTGCTGGCAGTAGCCAGGATAGTGCCCAAAAGGAGGACTCTTCTGCCAAAAGTCAAAGTGCCGGAAAAGGCGCCGGAGCTTCAGGCGCTTCAGATAGTAAGCAGAACGATTCCGGAAGTCAGGAAAACATTCAAGGCCGGAGTCCCGGAGAGGGTAAGAGCGCATCGGAAGCTCAGAGTTCCAGCGATGTTACAAGTGCCAATGAGAGCGGAACCAAGGCGCAGAGTCAGGGCAGCAGACAAGACAGCAGTGCGAATGCCGAAGCCAGACTCCGAATGCTCCAGGCAAAGCAGGGTGCTCTCCAGGAGCAGGTCTCGCAATTGAAGCAAGAATTGCTGGAACTGCCGGAAAGCTCGGAAAGCGGTAAAGGCCGGGCGCAGGCACAAGAACATCTGAGTGAGGCTGCTGCAAAGATGGACGAATTTCAGACTGAAATGGCTGAAGCACGCTTTCAAGCGGAAATGGACGGGCAGAGATCAAATAAAGTTGTTGCCTTGATGGACTCAGCTAAAAGTGAACTGGACATGGCTAATAAGGCCCTTGGCCGTGAGCTTACTCTAAGCGATGACGAGAAGCTTGTTCAGGAGGCTCAAGATATGGCTGAGCAGCTTACTGAGGATGCAGATGCCCTCGCTGAGTCTGTCACGGATGTAGAACGCCAGGAGATGCTGGCCAGGCTCGAAGCGGCAAAGCGGCTCCTTGAGATTATGCCGGAGCCGCAGTGGTCCACTGTAAACAAGGGCGGCAGTCCACCATCAGGAGCAAGTCATGTTCTCACTAAGAATCCGAATATAGCTTCAGCGGAAATGGCAAGACAAATGGCTCGACGCTTTTGGTCGATTGCTATTAACGCGAAAAAACACCGTCAGCAGTTGGCTGAAAATGAACCTTCCGATGTGGAATTTTATGGACAGGAAAATGAGTTTTTCGAAAACGCGGCCAGGTATGATCAAGAACCGGTGGAGAAATGATACTCGTTGACTATCCCGGACATATTATTGCTGGAATGCTTTTAGCGGTTTTCGCCGTGCTGGTTTTTTGTGCATTCCGCTGTGGCGAATTGCAAAAGCCATCTCGGAAATCGTACAAATGGCCGTTGATTGTGCTGCAGTATCTTGTGGTTGTCATATTGCTGTTGATATTGTGGAATCCATCAAGGTCCAGAGTAAGCGAGGAACTGTCGCGAAATTCAGTTCTTGTGTTTTTTGATACGAGCGAAAGCATGTCGGTCGCGGAAGAAGGACGAGTCAACCGGTTGGATAGGGCACTTGATATATTTCAAAAGAAATTTCGCCCTCTCGATGCTGATAGTCCCGCGTATAAAATCTTTGGATTCGACCGTAAGACTTATCATAGTGGCTCTTCAAATTTTCTTCGACGCTGGGGTTCGGAAACGGATATGCACAGTCTTCAGTCGGTGCTGGACAAATATAACCATCCAAATGAACCTGCCAAAGAAAATCAAGTTATAGGGGCGGTTATTTTTACAGACGGCCAGGCTAATGATAAGAATATTCACACATATCCGCTTCTTAACAATAAGGATTTTCAAATTGCTCTTATTGGTGTCGGTTCGAGAGACCGGCATACTGATATAGCGATAAAGTCGATAAATGCCCCTTCGCGGATTGCGGTTGATACAGCCGGTACTCTGCAGGTTGTTGTTAGTGCTATGAATTATCAGAATCAGCCCGTGACAATCGAATTGCTCAAAGACGATTACGTAGTAGATTCAAAAGAAATTCTCGCCGAATTATTTACGGAGAATCGGTGGGCGGGCGATTCTTTGACCAAAGATGTAACGACAGAGTTCTCCATTGGTGCCGAAGGAGTCGGCAGCTATAGTTTTTCGATCCGTGCAAAGGCGCTCGAGCATGAGGTAAATCTTGCAAATAACGTCCGCACCGTAATGGTCGATGTAGTTGAAGAAACCAAGCTCAAAATTCTTTTATATTCACAAGTGGCGAATTTTGATATTGGCAAACTCCGGCAGGCGTTAGTCCGAGATGAAAGGATTGAACTGGAATTGGGCCTGGATGTAGTTAGAGTACCCGCATTGGCTGAAAATATGTCGAACACATACGGTTACGTTAGCTTGCCGAAGGACCGGCGGGGATTTAACAAATATGATGTTATCATACTTGGCCCCTGCGAAGTCGATACTTTTACGGACGCCCAGATTGCCGGTCTGTATAGTTTTGTGGTTGATAGGGGGGGTGGACTTATTTTGTTGCCGGGCAAGGCTGGATTCGGACCCGCCGAGTGGACAAGCGAGAAGATAAAAGCTCTGATACCGGTAATCTTCGATGCCGATAATCCGACAATTTGGCCGAGCAGCCCGGGGCAGATAGAATTGACGCTTGAAGCCCTTGAGGGCAAGGTGCTCGACCACGGGGCGCTGCGGGACAACGATCAGTCCGTTTCACCGTATTACAGTGTCATTAATCCTAAACCTGCTTCTACTACAATAGCATCGATTCAAGATACGCCGATTATTTCCGTTCATCGTGTGGGCAGAGGCAGAGTATGTCTGCTTAATATATCCAGGCTCTATTCATTGTACCGTGAAGACCTCCAGGGCGGACTACTCTATAAGATGATGGCGGGACTAAACGCTCATCTGGGCAGAGTAAAAGCACGTGAAGCGGGAATTGAATTGTTCGCGGAGCGAACTGCCGGACAAACGGACAAGATAAAGTTCGAGGCTTATGTCTGCGACAATTCGTTTGCGCCTGTTGCCGGTGCCAACGTTCTGCTTAATATACGGGATAAAGTTTTAAGTATGAACCAGTCAGAGGGGGGATACTACGTTGTCCAAGTCGAGGATATTCATGGCCAGGCGATAGTAGCAACGGCACAGGCCGAGCTTAATGGCGTGTTTCTTGGCGAGAAAACCGTTGCTGTGAATCTCCCGCCTGTTAGGAGTGAAATGACAAACATCGAGTTAGACGAGAAGTTTCTCCAAGAGTTTGCAGGAAAGCTCGACGGCGAATATTTTTACGTTGACGATGTAAGCGACGATGTTGGGCAGATGTTTGAGGCCCAGACGCGAGTAGGTAGTTCCCGCAGGATGACAAGTATCTGGCCCGGTTGGCCGTTACTTTTTGTCTTGTGTATAATACTTGGAGTAAATTGGTTTATCAGGCGCGCCATTGGTCTGGTATGAAAGATATGATGGCTAATATGGGAAAAATTATAATTATTCTTCTCGCTATTGTGTGTGAAACCGCCGAAGCGCTGGATGCTAAACTGAACACCGCTGCAAAGGAAAAAGGAAAGACATACGCCTTGATTATCAGTGGTATAAATAAAAACTCGAAAGAACGCATGGCGAAAGACCATGCTGTGACGGGCCTGCGCCGCTTTATTCTCGATAATGCCGGAGTAGAATCCGGTCGGTTGTGTGTCCTGGTGGATCGTGAGTCATCGGTTCGGAAAGATTCAATAATTTCTACGGCCGGGAATTTGAAGGAACAAATGGATAGATTCGCAGCCGCTGTTAATTCCGGGGACAGATTCATATTCTACTATATGGGGCAGGCCAATATAGTCTCGGATAAACTGCGTTTGAATCTGCCCGGTCCCGATATTACCCATAAACAATTGGCCGAGTGGATCAATGGAATAAAGGCCTCTTCAATGCTAATTGTGCTGGATTGTCCTGGTGCAGGTTTAGCCGTTAAAGATGTTACAGGGCAGGATCGAATTATCATCGGTGCCTGTACTGCTGACCAGCATTACAGCACACAATTCAGTGAATATTTTGTGCCGGCACTTCTTGACGAACGCAGTGACACCGATGAAGACGGTAGAATATCACTGCTGGAGGCATTTACGTCTGCTTCCAGGAGTGTGGATGATTTCTACCGTCGTCAAGCACTACTTACAACCGAAACGCCGGTATTGGAAGATAATGCAGATGGCATCCCAAGCCGACAACCCTGGAGATATAAGCAGAACAAGATGGACGGCCTGATTGCCTCGAAATTCTTCCTCTCTGTCGAATAACAAAGGTTAGACATGAAGCAGGAACAAGAACATATCAATAGAAGACAATTCCTTAGAACTGCAAGCGAGGCGGTTTTTGGTACTATCTTTACAGCGACCGGTCTTCACAAAACTGCCAAAGGAGCAACTCCCGAGGAAGAGCCCGACGACATGGATAAATATGACTTCCTGATGCCGAGAGTCAAATATTCTCATGAATCAAAGGAAGTGGACCGGTGGAATGTTCGGCCGGGAGGGGATGCGAACTTGTTGAGGGAACTAAGCTCGGTAATCAGATGCAGGGTCAAGCCAATCGTAAGGGCGTATGACTGGCAGCCACAGTGGGCAATGGAAGGTCAGCTAAATGCAGTGGTCACATTTGATCAAATGGAAAAGCTTAAAAAGTACCCATTTCTTTTTATGACGGGAGAAAATCATTACAAGTTTGATGACAGGCAAAAGGTCAACTTAAAAGAGTATATTGCACGTGGTGGATTCCTGCTGATGGATGACTGTGTTGTCGGTTCGGGCGGCGATTTTTTCTACAAAAGCTCTTATGAACTGCTGGAACAGGTCTTTGGCAGAGGAGCCGTGAAACGTATACCTCTACAGCACGAGATTTTTCACAATGTTTTTGATCTCGGCGATAAAGGCCTGCCGTATATGGAGCGTCAGAATCGTATACTACTGCCGGGCATGAGGCAACCAAGGCAGATGGGTTTACCGTATATGCACGGCCAGAATCATGGCGCCAGGGGAGTTTTTATCGGCGATCGCCTTGCGGTTTTTCTAAGTTCCACAGATATTCACTGTGGCTGGTGCGATAGTCACGGTTTTGAGTTCGGCAAGCAGAATTATGAAAAAGCCATTCAAATGGGGATTAATATTATTATGTATGCTATTTCGCACTAAGTTCGTTCCATTCAAATCTCCAAGCCGTTCGAGCAACTCCACGAAAGTCCTTGTATTAACTGATACGAGTATGTTATAATAAGTGAAGTCTGCCGGACTGATTTAATTAAATGGTAGCGGTGACTTGATCATTCTGAAGTTATTAGGTAGCAGAGGTGAAAATTAAAATAATGGTCCAAGTCTTTACTGAGGAAGGGATTAGAAGGTGCCCGTATATATTAGATTGTTGTTGCTCACCTACGTATTAAGCATATCTCTGATCGGTTCTACTCATGCCGGCTGTCCTGCCGGCGATCTCAACGGCGACTGCCGAGTAGATTTTCTGGACTTGCAGGTTTTCACCGGGCAATGGCTGGAACCTTCGGCAAGCGGTGTTGAAACGAACTATGCCGACCTGGATGGTGCCGATGGAGTGAATATGTCGGATCTTGCACTTTTCGTACAAAGCTGGCACCAGACAGGTATTCCTTTGGTCATTAATGAGTTTATGGCATCCAACAATGATACGGTCAGTGATCCGCAGGGACAATATGATGACTGGATAGAGATATGGAATTCCGGTGGCAATCCGATTGATATAGGGGGCATGTTTCTAACGGATAATCTGTCCGATCCCATGAAGTGGCGTATTCCCATAAATATGCGATCCCTTACCACTATCCCCGCAGGAGGGTATCTTCTGATATGGGCCGATCAGGACAGCACGGATTTTGGCCTGCACGCGAATTTCAAGCTTGATGCGGATGGCGAGGAAATCGGCCTGTTCGACAAAGACGGCGTCACCCATATCGACAGCATTAGCTTTCCCGACCAGACTCGGGACATTTCCTATGGCCGGGATCCTGAGACTAATGGTGAGATACGTTTTTTCGCTATTCCCACACCGGGTGCGGAGAATGACGGCGCATACCTGGACGAGGTCGATGACCTGGAATTCAGCCATAAACGTGGTTTTTATGATGCGCCGTTTCATTTAATGCTCGCTACTGAAACCAAAAATGCGATTATTTATTACACGCTCGACGGCTCGGAACCTTATGAATTTACCGGTCGGTTTCCAAACGGCATAATCTATACCGGTCCGATTTCCATCAGCGGGAATACTTGTTTGCGGGCAAGAGCAATCAAACAGGGCTGGAAGCCATCAGCAGTCAAAACCAATACGTATTTGTTGAACGCCAGCGAAACCGTAAAATCTTTGCCGGTTATTTCACTCGTCGGCGACGAAGGTAAAACGTTTTACGAGCCGGACGGCGTTATGGCTGTTGTGGGTGGCCGTTATGGAGGTAGCGGGTGGACTTCAGACGGTCCGGGCAGTTACAACAATATGATGGGCAGAGGTATGGCATTTGAACGTCCCGTCTCGTTCGAATGGATTACGCCTGAGGACAATTCCGGTTTTCAGGTCGACTGTGGACTGCGTGTCCACGGAAGCGACTATATGCGCCCACGGTATACTCGACAGGACGGTTATTGGTCAGGCAATGGAAAAATCGCGTTTCGACTGTACTTTCGTGACAGGTATGGTCCGGGCTGGCTCGAATATCCACTGTTTCCATTTGAAGTCGACCGTTTCAAGAGTATAGTCATTCGCTCAGGTCACAACGACAGGACGAATCCATTTATCAAGGACGAATTGATTAGACGCCTGCAGAAGGATATGGGGCATGTCTCCAGCGGCGGAAGGATGGCCAATCTCTTTATCAATGGCCAGTACAAAGGCTATTTCAATCCGTGCGAGCATATTAAAGATGCGTTTTGTCAGGAGTGGTACAGAAGTGATGAGCCGTGGGACGTTATGACGATGAGTGGCATTCGGGATGGAACCATCGCCGGATGGAACGAGATGTTGAATTACGCTCGCAAAAACGATTTGTCTAATGATGTGCATTATCAGGAAATGGGTGGACAACTCGATATTCCGGCATTCATCGACTATCTGATTCTGCAGCTATGGAGTGCGAATTGGGACTGGCCGCAAAATAACTGGTCTGCAGCGGCCGAACAGTCGGACGAAGGTATATGGAGGTTTTTCATCTGGGATTCTGAAGGCACTTTTGAGTCCAGAGACCTGTCTCGGACTGGTTTCACTGATTTCCCAAGCTGGGCCGGTGGAAACAAAGGGCTAAACAATCTCCAGGAACCTATTTCCCAGATATATCGGGCGCTCAGGGACAATCCAGCATTCAGGCAGACCTTCGGAGATCGCCTGTATAAACATTTTTACAACAATGGAGCGCTTACGGAGGGCAACGTTACAAAACGATTCATGGAATTGCGTGATGAGTTGCTGGGAGTTATCCCAAATATGAATATGTATGTTTTAAACACTTGGGTACCGAATCGCCTTAATATTTTCCTGGACGTTTGTGTCCGAGAAGGCATGTACACATTTGAGGGTCCGAAGTTTAGCGTCAATGGCGTTGAACGCTACGGAGGCTACATGTCGTCGAGTGATGTTCTGACCATAGATGATCATGGTAGGTTTAATACGATACACTACACGCTTGATGGCTCAGACCCGATTCGTACGGACGTTCCACAGCAAGATGGTCAAGATGGTGACGAGATTACTATTCTCGTTGCCGAAACCACTCCAAAACGGGTACTTATTCCGGTTCGCCCGGTTAGCACGGACTGGAACAGCAGCACGACGTTCGATGACTCGGGCTGGCTGTACTCCGCCGGAAGCCCGGGCGGTGTTGGCTACGAGAGGACTTCCGGTTATGAGTCTCTCATCAGTCTTGACCTTGAAGAAAGCATGTACTCCAGGAATTCGACCTGTTACATCCGGATCCCGTTTACATTCAGTGGCGAGATCGAAGACATTGGCTCGGCAGTTTTGAACATTCGGTATGACGATGGCTTTGCTGCCTATCTCAACGGTGCTGAGATTGCCAGACGCAACGCTGGCCAAACACTCACGTGGAATTCCAGCGCAAATGCCAGCCATCTGGACTCCGAAGCAGTGCAGTTCGAGAGTATCGATATTTCCGCTTCGCTCGGCAATCTGAAGCAGGGAAGGAATCTATTAGCCATTCACGGTTTGAATGCTTCGGCTACAGGCTCAGACTTTCTTATATCTGCTGAGCTTATCGCAGGCCGAGGCGATTCCGGCGGTACTTCATTGCCGGGTACGACTAAATATTCCGAATCGATTACGCTGCCTCACAGCGCCCATGTCAAGGCTCGTGTCTATGACGGTAATAAATGGAGCGCACTGAGCGAAGCGGTATTTGCGGTTGGGCCTGTCGCAGAAAATTTACGAATTACGGAGATAATGTATAATCCACAGGATTCGAGCGTAGAGTTCATTGAGCTAAAGAACATCGGAACAAAAACGATCAACCTGAATCTGGTAAGCTTCACGAACGGCATCGATTTTACTTTCCCGAGCCTTGAGCTTGCAGCCGGTGAATATGTCATAGTCGCCCAGGATGAAAATGCCCTTAAAGCACGTTACGGTACAGCAATAAATATCGCAGGTCAATACACGGGCCGACTTGATAATGCCGGCGAGAGAATCACTCTGGCTGATGCAATCGGCCGGACGATTCTG